>LSQX01396775.1_pt1 | contig 28250 bp, 29 predicted proteins | sample 654561 | NCBI WGS metagenome assembly LSQX01 (sample SAMN04489861, study PRJNA283612) | anaerobic digester metagenome | isolation source: 4 biogas reactors fed with cattle manure at either 37C or 55C with and... | place: Denmark: Kongens Lyngby | collected 2014
ACTCGATCTCGACGTTCTTCTCCAGAGCGGCGGAGGTACCGAATGCCTCGACGATGACGGAGTGGTCGATGACCATCTCGGCCGGGTTCAGCGGGTTGACGTCGTCCGGGTCGCCGCCCAGGGTCTTCACGGCCTCGCGCATGGTGGCCAGGTCGACTGCACAGGCGACACCGGTGAAGTCCTGCATGAGGACACGTGCCGGGGTGAACTGGATCTCGATGGAGGGCTCAGCCTTCGGATCCCAGTTGGCGATTGCCTCGATGTGCTCGGTGGTGATGTTTGCGCCGTCCTCGGTACGCAGAAGGTTCTCGCCGAGAACCTTCAGGGAGTACGGCAGCTTCTCCATGCCCGGCACGGCGTCGAGGGCGAAGTAGTCGTAGGACTTCTCGCCGACCTCGAGGGTGCGCTTGGCGTTGAAGGAGTTCTTGCTTTCGGTCACAGGGAGCTCCATTTCCTCTTCATTGAACTGGAATGTTCGTTACCCGCACCCGTCTACCCCGGTCAAGGTAGGCGTGCACCGGCAGAACGCGGTGGTACGTCCCCAAGTGTAGGGATTCGCACCAACGACCGCTGCAATTCTAACAGTACGAGCGTCTTGTTTGTGGCTTTTCGCTGTGTGTCCGGCGCGTCGCCACCCCCGCCACACCCGCGGAGGATAGAAATAGCGGTGTCCGCACGCCGTCCCCCTGCGAAAGAAGCCGCACCACGATGATTCCCGCCGGCATCGACACCGATGACCTCGCCCGCCAGATCGGGGAGGACGCCGTCGCCTTCGGCGGGAAGGTCCCCGCCGGGCGGTTCGCGGAGCTGGAGCCCGGGCTTATCGACGCCGTCGGCCACGCCGACGCGACCGGCTTCGGCTCGCTGGGGGTCGTCGTCCTGGGGGAGACCCCGCCCCACACGCCGGATCTGCGGGACGTCGCGCAGGACGTCCTGCTGGCCACTGACGTGGACACGGTCATCGTCCGGGCACCGGAGTCGGGGGCGATCGTCAGCGACGTGCACACCCGGGCCGACATTGAGGCCGCGCAGTGGCCTTTCCTGGGCGATCCCGACGTGGTCGGGGGAGTGTTCGGGTTCATCGACGACGTGAACGGCTCCTCCGCGGACTGGGTCTCCGCCGTCGCCCTCATCGTCATCGCCCTGGCGGCGGTGGTGGTGTTCACGGTGCTGGGCGCGCGGCGACGTGCAGGCTGGTCAAGCTCCCAGGCCTGACCCCCCATTTCAGTGCCACGGAAACTGATGCAGAATCGTTATTCTTTTCCAGGGTAAGCGCCTCGGGAAACTCTAAAAATGTGATGAACATCACATGATTGTTACCATTCCGTCATTCTGCAGGTCACGCCCCACACGGTGGTCATGTGGCGAGCCTTTACTCGTGGTAACGATGATAAACATTGGGTCACGAAGCCCTGGAGTGTTCTATGGTGCCGTTATCGGCTCATGGGTCGATGGACACCTCCAACAGAATCAGCTGTCGCGACCGGGACGGTCGTCAACGTCATCGCACGGGCATGTGGGGAAGCACGCCGAGCGCGGAGAGGCACTGAATCGATGCTGCGGGGTCTGGATACCCGTGTGCCCTGACCGATGATCAATCGATTCGGCACCCTCACAGTCAAGGGTCACACCTTGATGGTGTGGGTACGTGAGGAGTACACGTGGCCCCGACCACTCTCGTTCACGCACGCCTGCGTTCGGTGTTCGCCACCGCGCTGTGCGCTGCGTCCCTGACGGCCTTCACCCCGGCCGTCTCCCACGCGACACCAGCCTCCCCGGCGACCGCGGAGTCCGCCGCCGAGCTGGTCAACGACGTCACCCGGACCCAGGCAGAGATGGACCGGCTGGCCCTCGAGATCGGCGGACTGCACGAGGAGGTCAACAAGGCGCTCGTCGACCTGCACGACGCCCAGGCCACCGCGGAACAGGCCCGCCAGGCCGTCGTCGTGGCGCGTGCCCAGCTGACGGAGACGCAGGAGCGGATCGAGGAGGCCCAGGCCCGTCTCGACGAGATCTCCCGTGCCGCCTACCGCCGCACGGCCACCCCCGCCGCCGTGGCCACCCTGGCCGGCGAGGAGGCCTCCGAGCGCTCCCTCGACCGCCAGACCTACCTGCGCACCACCGCGGAGAAGCAGCGCGCCGCCGTCGAGGAGCTCGACCAGCTGCGCACGGAGCAGGCCAACCGCGAGTCGGAGCTGCGCCAGCTGCGCAACCTCGCCGAGGAGCGGGAGGCCCGCGCCCTGGCCCGCGAGGCCGAGGCCCGCACCGCCATCGAGGTGAACAACTCCCGTATCGGCGAGCTCACCGTCGAACGTGACCGCCTCGCCGCCGAGCGTGACGCCGCGCAGGAGCAGCTCGACGCGGCCCGCAACGAGATCGCCGCCGGCAACGCCGCCCAGCAGGACGCCCAGGAGTACCGCGAGGCCGACGCCGTCCGCCGGGCCGCCGAGGCCGAGGCGGCCGTCGACACGCAGGCCGCGGACGAGGCCCGTCGCGTCGCCGAGGAGGAGACCGCCGCCGCCGAAGAGGCCCGCGTTGCGGCAGAGGAGGCGGCCCGGGCCGCCGCCGAGGCCGAGGAGCGCGAGCAGGAGGTCGTCCGCGCCGCCGAGCAGGCTGCCGCGGAGGCCCGTGAGGCCGCCGCCCAGGCTGAGGCGGAGGAGGCCGCACGGGAGGCGCAGGAGCGGATCGACCGCGAGCGTCGGGAAGCGGAGCAGGCTGCGGAGGCCGCCCGCGAGGCGGCACGTCAGGCTGAGGCTGAGGCGGCGGCACGTCGGGAAGCACAGGAGCTCGCCGAGCAGGAGGCGGCCGAGCGGGCCGCCCGCGAGGCGGAGGCACAGGCCTTCCGGGACGCCGCCACGGCCGCAGCTGTCGCGGCCGCCGCGGCGGTCATCGCGGCGGCGCAGGCCGACCACACCTCCCTCGAGAACCCGTACCCGTCCGTCGCGGACGAGGACGCGGCGCCGACCCCCATCGCGCCGATCCAGAACCCCACGGGCACCGTGACCGAGGAGCCGGCGGCCGAGACGCCGTCCAGCGTCGGCTCCGCCACGGACTCCACCGACGCCGAGGCCGACACCTCCCTGTCGACCGGCCCGGTCCTGGACACCCTCCAGGAGATCAGCGAGCAGGCGGCGGCGGAGATCGCCCCGATCGGTGACCGTGCCGCGCAGATCGAGGCGGTCATCGCCCGCGCCGAGTCCCAGCTGGGCGTGCCCTACGCCTGGGGTGGCGGCAACGCCTCCGGCCCGACCCGCGGCATCCGCGACGGCGGCATCGCGGACTCCTTCGGTGACTTCAACAAGATCGGCTTCGACTGCTCCGGCCTGGTGCTCTACGCCTTCGCCGGCGTCGGCATCGCCCTGCCGCACTACACCGGCTACCAGTACAACCACGGCACCAAGATCGACCCGAGCCAGATGCAGCGCGGCGACCTCATCTTCTACGGTCCCTCCGGCAACCACCACGTGGCCATCTACCTCGGTGACGGCATGATGCTCGAGGCCCCGAACTCCGGGTCCACCGTGCAGAAGGCCCCGGTCCGCTGGTCCGGCATGTCCCCGTACGCGGTGCGGCTGATCTAGTTCGCGGCCAGTCGTCCGGCCGTCAACCGAAGGGTTGATAGGCTCAGGCACATGGCTGATGAACTGAACTTCGACGCCCTCCTCGTCCTCTCCTTCGGTGGTCCCGAAGGTGACGAGGAGGTCGTCCCCTTTCTGGAGAACGTCACCCGTGGCCGCGGCATCCCGCGTGAGCGTCTGGAGAAGGTCGGTGAGCACTACTTCCACTTCGGCGGCGTGAGCCCGCTCAACCGCCTCAACCGGGAGATCATCGGCAACCTGGAGAAGGAGCTGGCCTCCCGCGGGATGGAGTTGCCGGTCTACTTCGGCAACCGCAACTGGCACCCCTTCGGTGAGGACACCGCCGAGCAGATGTCCCGCGACGGCGTGCGTCGCGCCCTCGTGTTCGCCACCTCCGCGTGGGGCGGCTACTCCGCCTGCCTGCAGTACAACGAGGACATCCGCCGGATGATCGCCCACCTCGAGGAGAAGGGGGTGGAGCCGGTCGAGTTCACCAAGGTGCGCCAGTTCTACGACCACCCGGTGTTCGTCCGTCTCATGGCCGACGCCGTCCGCGAGTCCCTGGACAAGGTCCCGGCGGAGCGTCGCGACGCCACCCGCGTCCTGTTCACCGCCCACTCCGTGCCCACCGCCGCCGACGAGGCCGCCGGCGGCCCCGAGGACCCGCACCTCTACTCCCGCCAGGTCGCGGAGGCCTCCCGCCTCATCGCGGAGGCCGCGGGCGTCGACGAGTACGACGTCGTGTGGCAGTCCCGTTCCGGCGACCCGCGCACCCCGTGGCTCGAGCCCGACATCGTCGACCACACCACTGACCTCGCGGCCGCGGGCGTCACCGCCGTCGTCGTGTGCCCGGTGGGCTTCATCTCCGATCACATGGAGGTCATCTGGGACCTCGACACCGAGCTCGTCGAGGCCGCCCGCGACCTCGGCACCGACGGCGTCCACGTCGAGCGCACCCGCACCGCCGGCCCCGAGCAGGAGTTCGCCGGCATGGTCGTCGACATCATCGGCGAGCTCGTCGAGAACTCCGAGCCCGCCTCACTCGGCACCGTCACCGTCCAGGGCTGCACCGTCAACGGCGCGGCCTGCCGCCCGGGCTGCTGTCAGGTCAGCCGCCCGAACTCGCGCACCGCGTAGGCCACCCCGGCCATCCGCGCGGCGCGGATGTGCCGCCACAGGCCCAGCAGCTGCGGGTCGATGCGGTGGTCGTTCATCCGGCGGGTGACCGTCTCGATGATCGCCCCCACCCGGTCGGCCCGCGCGAAGAGCTTCGCCGCCCGCCCCGGCACCGCCGCGGGCAGGCCGGGCGTGTCGTAGAAGTCGGCGAGGGTGCCCACCGTCAGGCGTGGCGACGCCAGCGCGTCGGTCGTGTACCCCGAGGCCATGACCAGCCGCGCCGCCTCGTTCGTCGCCTGCGTCAGCAGCTCGTCCGCCTCACCCGGGCTCAGCCACGCCGGGGCCGGCAGCGGCCCCTCCTCGACGAACCACTCCCAGTTCCCCTCCGCGTCCGGGACGAGGATGTGGTGGGTGAGCGGGGCGGCGTCGGCAAGCACGAGGGCCCCGGCACTGCTTACCGACGCCGCCTCCGCCGCCGCGCTCCCCGCCGGCAGGGCGGGCGCCTCGCCCGGCCCGGAGAGCACCAGACGCAGGGCCGGCTCCTCCCCGTCGAGGCCGACGCTGCGGCGGATGTCCCCGAGGACGTCGACCAGGCCGTCCGCCCCGAGATCCGCCAGCGCGTCGATGACGTTGTCCGTCGCCTCGAGCCCGTGGAGCCACGCACCCAGCCAGACGGCGGTGTTCTGCAGCGGGGACCAGACTTCGGCGCGGATATCCATGGCGGGGGAGTCTAGCCGATACAGTGGTCGGCCATGAGCTTCCACGATCCCTACGCCGGCGACATCCTCTCCGGCCACGCACGTTCCCGCCCCCGCGAGTACCCCAAGGTCGAGGCCACCCCCGGCCTCGTCGTCGAGGTCCGCGGCGACGACTACGTCGGGGCGGTCGTCGGCTGGGAGCGCACCTACGACGGAGAGTTCGTCCGCCTCGAGGACCGCCGCGGGGTGCAGCGCCTCTTCCAGCTCGTGAACGGCGGCTTCCTCCTCGAGGGGCAGCCGGTGACACTCATCCGCCACGTCCCGCGCCAGGAGCCCCGGGTCCGGCGCTCGAACTCCGGGTCCCGCCGGGTGGAGAACCTCGAGGCGAAGGTCGCGGCCCCGTCGCGTATCTGGGTGGAGGGTGTCCACGACGCGGCGATCGTCGAGAAGGTGTGGGGCCATGACCTGCGCGTCGAGGGCGTCGTCGTGGAGTACCTCGAGGGCCTCGACAACCTGGAGTCCCGCCTCGCCGAGTTCGGCCCCGGACCCGGGCGGCGCGTCGGCGTGCTCGCCGACCACCTCGTCGAGGGCTCCAAGGAGACCCGCATGACGCAGACGGTCGGGGAGCACGTCCTGGTCACCGGTCACCCCTACATCGACATCTGGGCGGCGGTGAAGCCGGCGGCCGTCGGCATCCGGGCCTGGCCCGAGGTCCCCTACGGCGAGGACTGGAAGACCGGCGTGTGCCGGCGACTCGGCTGGTCGGACCCTAGGGAGGGCTGGCACCGCGTCTACTCGGCGGTCTCCAGCTTCCGGGACCTCGACTCCACCCTCATCGGCGCGGTCGAGCGTCTCGTCGACTTCGTCACGACGCCCGAGCTCTCCAAGGCCGACCTCATGTAGGGGCAGTTGGTACGTTGGATCCCGTGGAGGCAATCGTCTGGTTCATCGCAGCACTCGTCCTCGCCGGCCTCGAGCTGGCGGTCGGGGAGTTCACCCTGCTCATGCTCGCTGGTGCCGCCCTCGCGGCCGCCGGCGTCTCACTGGCGGGGGCTCCGCTGTGGGGATCCGTGGTGGCCTTCGCCGTCGCGGCCTTCGCGCTGCTGGTGTTCCTCAAACCCTTCCTGCGCCGCCGCATGGCGGCACCGAAGGCACTGGACACCTCCCCGCAGGCCCTGGTCGGGTCCACCGCGGTCGTCATCGAGGCGATCGAGGCCCACGGGGGACAGGTACGTCTCGACGGATCCATCTGGTCCGCCCGCTCCCTCGACCCGACCCACACGTTCGCCGAGGGTGAGCGTGTCTCCGTGATCAGCATCGACGGCGCCACCGCAGTCGTCTGGAAGGAAAACTAGATGTCCGGTCTCATACTCCTGGTAGTCCTGCTCGTCTTCGTCGCCGTCGTCGTCATCAAGTCCATCGCCCTCATCCCGCAGGGTGAGGCGGCGGTCATCGAACGGCTCGGCAGCTACACCCGCACCGTCTCCGGCGGTCTGACCCTGCTCGTCCCGTTCATCGACCGCGTCCGCGCCCGGGTGGACACCCGTGAGCGGGTCGTCTCCTTCCCGCCGCAGGCCGTCATCACGCAGGACAACCTGACCGTCGCGATCGACATCGTCGTCACCTTCCAGATCAACGACCCCGCCAAGGCGATCTACGGCGTCGACAACTACATCGTCGGCGTCGAGCAGATCTCCGTCGCGACGCTGCGTGACGTCGTCGGCGGCATGACGCTGGAGGAGACCCTGACCTCCCGCGAGACCATCAACCGCCGCCTCCGCGGCGAGCTGGACGCCGCCACCGCCAAGTGGGGCCTGCGCATCAGCCGCGTGGAGCTCAAGGCCATCGACCCGCCGCCGTCCATCCAGCAGTCGATGGAGATGCAGATGAAGGCGGACCGCGAGAAGCGCGCCATGATCCTCACCGCCGAGGGCCGCCGCGAGTCCGACATCAAGACCGCCGAGGGTGAGAAGCAGGCCCGCATCCTCTCTGCCGAGGGTGAGAAGCACGCCGCCATCCTCCAGGCCGAGGCCGAGCGGCAGGCGATGATCCTCAAGGCCGAGGGTGAGCGTGCCGCCCGCTACCTGCAGGCGCAGGGTGAGGCGCGCGCGATCCAGAAGGTCAACGCCGCCATCAAGTCCTCGCAGGTCACCCCCGAGGTGCTGGCCTACCAGTACCTGGAGAAGCTGCCGCAGCTGGCCGAGGGCCAGGCCTCCACCATGTGGATGATCCCCTCCCAGTTCGGCGACTCCCTCGAGCAGTTCGCCCGGGCCTTCGCCAAGCAGGACGACCAGGGCGTCTTCCGCTACGAGCCCTCCCACGTCGACGACGAGACCCGCCAGATGGCCGGTGACGAGGACACCGACGACTGGTTCAACACCGCCACCGACCCGGAGATCGCCGCGGCGGTCGCCGCCGCCACCGCGGTGGCCAACAAGCCCGTCGACCCGGAGCTGCACGAGCTCAAGGCCCAGCAGAAGCCCCCGGCTGCCGCCGCGGAGATCGAGGCCCCGGCCACCCTGGACCCGGTGGAGGACTTCGGCGCCGGGGGCGTCGAGAAGCGTGAGCCCGAGAACGACTACTAGTCCGTGGCACCCGCGTTCGCGCGGGTCAGCAGGTTGACCGCCAGGCCCCAGCCGGCGGTCTCCGCCTGCCACCCGGCCGCCTGCAGGCGCTGGGACATCGCCTGCTTGGAGATGCCCAGCTCCTCGGCGGCCTCATTCTGATTCAGCCCCGAGCGCACCAGCGACGTGGCCTCCCGGCCCTCGATGGTGCGCTTGCTCAGCACATGCCCCATGAGGGCGAAGACGGCCGCGATGTCCGACTCCAGGGTCGAGGACCCCTTCGGGCTGATCGCCACCTTCACCGTGCCCGCCCGCACCGAACCGCGCAGCGCCCCGGTCGCGGAGGCCCGGGTGTGGTCCTCGTCGGTGGAACCCGGGGCCACGCCGATGCCGATGGCCCAGCTGCCGTCCGACAGCAGCGCCATGACCGTGTCGCACAGGGCGGCGGGGGAGTCCACGACCGCGCAGATGTCCTCGACGCCGAGGATCTCGAACTCACCGACCCCGTCCAGGGTCGACAGCGCCTCCGCGGAACGACGCACCAGCTGGGCGCGACGGATCTCTCGTCCCCGGTAGCGTGCATGAATGGCCAACATGGCACATAGTCTACGTCACAGACTTGACCGGTAGTCGATGGTCAACGGCGAGTCCGATGAACCCCGCCACCGCCAACGCCACCGTGAGGCCGATGACCACCGGATCCAGGTCCCCGGCCAGCATGTCCCCCAGGAACACCGTCACCACCGTGCCCGGCGCGGAACCCGCCAGCGTCGCCACGGTGAACATCCCCAACGGCACGCTCGTCAGCGCCGCCGCATAGTTCATGACCGAGAACGGCACGCCGGCGATCATCCGCAGGCTCGTCACCGCCAGCCAGCCGCGCTGCTCGAGGCGCGCGTTGATGCCCGCCACCGCGGGATGCCGCAGCCGTGGGGCCATCCAGTCACCGAGCAGCCCCCGCACCACCGACAGGCTCAGCGCCGCCGCCACCGTCGTCGCCGACAGCGCCACCAGGACACCCACCCAGGGGCCGAACAGGACGCCGCTGGACAGCGTCAGGATCGTCCGGGGCACGGGGAACTGCGTGATGAGCACGTAACCCACCCAGAACAGCCCCAGGAACCACGGGCCCGCCGCCTCCGCCCACTGCCGCAACGTGGCGATCGACGGCACGTCCACCACCACCGACACCCCGACGAAGGCCACGAGCGCCAGGAGCACCATGAGGCGGCGCGGCCACGACCATGCCTTCACCGCGACGACAGCGTCGCGGACGACGCCGACGACGAACTGCCCGAACCTTCTCACAAGCGGCCAGTCTACGCCCCCGTGGCCGCAGGTCAGGCAGGGAGTGATGGCCGCGGCGGGGGAGCGTCGATACGCTCGAGGGGGACCGTGCACCCGAAGACTCCCGAGGAGACACCATGGCAGACCTGCGCACCGACCACGGACCCAACCCCTACGTCCTGGACATCGAGGACGTGACCAAGGAGAACGAGGCCTTCCGCGACACCCTGTGGACCGGGCAGTACCTCCAGATGACCGTGATGGCCATCCCTGCCGGCGGTGAGATCGGCGCGGAGGTCCACGAGGACCACGACCAGTTCCTCCGCCTCGAGGCCGGCAAGGGCCGCATCATGATCGGTGACAGCGAGGACAAGCTCGACATCGACCAGGAGGTCGAGGACGACTTCGCGATCTTCGTGCCCGCCGGCAAGTGGCACAACTTCGTCAACGAGGGCACCGAGACCGTCAAGCTCTACTCCATCTACGCGGCCCCCGACCACAGGCCGGGCACCTACCACGAGACCAAGGAGGACGCGGACAACGATCCGCACGAGCACTAGGAGCAGACCCGCGCCCCGCCCCTTCCTGAGGGGCGGGGCGCGTTCTCATGACCGCCAGAGCTCGAGCTGCTCCCAGTAGGCCGGCGCCCCGAGCGACTCGACCGTCAGGGCGAAGGAGGTGGGGAAGCGGCGCAGCAGCTCCGCGGCGGTCGCCGACCAGTTGACCGACGGGTCGATCGAACTCATCAGGTAGGCGACGACCGCCAGGGCGTTGTAGGTGCTGAACTTCCGGTCGTCGGAGTCCCGGAGGTGGTCGAGCACGGGGATCTGCCCCAACTTGGGGCGCGGAGGGGTGTAGAGCAGCCTCCGGTTGAACAGCCGGGCCTGATGGGCGGCCAGGTTGCGCACGTAACTGAGGCTGGCGAGCCAGCTGCCCATCATCGCCTTCGTGGGGATCCCGAAGGCGGCGGCGACCTCCTCGGCGTCCTCCCGCCGCATCGCGCGGTACAGCACGGAGAGCTGACCCAGCTCGAGGATCTCCGTCAGGGCCCACACCGGCATCCGGTCGTCGTACTTGCGACGGAAGTGCCGGACGAACCACTCGTCGGAATCCGCCTGCCGCTCCCGCACACCCCTCAGCCACTGGGCGTGCTTGCTCGGCTCCCCCGGGTCCGGTGACGGCATGGAGAAGGACTCGATGAAGTTGTCCGGATCCTCGTAGGCGAAGGCGGAGATCCGCCCCAGGACGTAGCCGAGGCGCATGCGCAGCGCCACCTCGATGCGCTCCAGACCGTCGAGGAACAGCAGGCGCAGTTCCCGGTCGAAATCGATGATCTCCTCGGCGTGGGCGAGTGTGGTGCCGGGGCGGAACACCCCCGACGCCCGACGGTGGGTCTCACCGTCGGCGTCCACGTGCTCCTCGAACACCCGGTAGGGGTACAGGTAACCGATGAGCCGGTAGTAGCCGATGGCCTCCAGGACGAGGCGGGCGCGGGCACGGTCGTCCACCTGCAGGTTCTGCTCCAGCAGACGGTCGACCTGGGCGTCCACTGTGAGCCAGGGCTTGTCGTACTGCACTGCCACACCTTTCCGCTCTTCCCGTGAATGGAAAACAGCCCGTACCTGTACGGCATCGGGCTGACCATGTTGGTGCCCAACCTAGCACAGGAGAGGGGCTCCCCGGCCGTGACCGTTCCGTGTGACACGGGGGCCCCGAACGAGTCGTCTCGAACTTCGGTGTCACACCAAATGGTCAGGGCCTCCCACCGCAACCGGTGGGAGGCCCTGGAAAGGAGTGATGCCGCGGGACATATCCTGTCCCGCGGCATCTCATCTGTGCCCGGAGGGGGACTTGAACCCCCACGTCCGTTAATAGGACACTAGCACCTCAAGCTAGCGCGTCTGCCATTCCGCCACCCGGGCTGGGTGTCATTCTCTTTTCTGTGCTCACCCTCTCGGCTGGGCACCTGCATTACTGTAGCCCTACTCATGTGAAAGACACAAATCGGCAGGTCAGAGGCTAGTTACAGGGGTGTAAGAGACACGGTTTAAAGCACTGTTGAGCACACACAGCGCACAAGCGGGGGAGTGGCGCCGCATTCCCCGGACACCGGGGTGTGATCTCAGGTACAACGGGGTTATGAGCAACTACGCAGACGATCCCCGTTTCCCCGGTCCCGACCCGTACGCCCCGCTGAAGGACCTGCCGTCCTTCACCCTGACCTCCCACGACCTGCAGAACGGTGACCAGCTGGCAGCCGACCAGTGTGCGCCGCTGAACATCTCCCCGCAGCTGTCCTGGTCCGGTCTGCCGGAGGGCACCAAGTCCCTCGCGGTGACCTGCTTCGACCCGGACGCCCCGACGGCCTCCGGTTACTGGCACTGGGCGGCGTTCAACATTCCGGTGGAGACCACCAGCCTGCCGAGCGGTGCAGGCAAGACGGAGGACCTCGGCGTCGGCGCCGTGACCCTGGCGAATGACGCCGGCATGAAGGCCTATTACGGCGCCAACCCGCCGGCGGGCCACGCGCCGCACCGCTACCTGTATGCGGTGCATGCGGTGGACGTCGAGAAGCTGGACATCGACCCGGACTCCACGGCGACGGTGCTGGGCTTCAACCTTTATTTCCACTCGCTCGGCCGTGCCATCCTGTGGGGCTGGTACGAGAACAAGTAGTCTCTAGAGGCTATGAGCCAAAAGAACTCCCGCCCCGAGCGGACCTTCCGGGTGCCCCTGGCGCTGCGTGTCGGCGGCGCCTTCATGGCGCTCGCTGTCGCACTGGCCATCTTCGCCGTCGTGGCGGTGTTCCTCGACGGCTGGATGGCCCCGTTCGCGGTGACGCCGCGTTTCCTGTCCATCCTGGTGGCCGCGGTCATCCTCGGCGCCTTCGCGACGATCCGCGCCGACCAGTCCTCCAGCCGCACGCAGGTCGTCGCGCTGGCGGTGGCGGTGGCGATCGTCATCTTCTCGCGGTTCATCCCCAATGAGCCGCTGGGCCTCATGGCACAGTACTGGCTGGCGATGTACGCGGTGTTCGCGTTCATGTGTGCGCTGATCATCCGGCGCTCGCTCATCCCGAGGCGTTAGAAGGCACGAGAAAGCCCCCGCGAGTCTTCACTCGCGGGGGCTTCACTGTGTCAGTTGTGCGCCGGGTTGGCTAGCCAGGGCAGGTCCGACCCGATGGCCTCGGTGATGCTGTCCAGGCCGTGGCGGTGGATCTGGTCGGCGATGCCGCGGTGGATGTCGCGGATCCAGTCCGGGCCGCCGTAGATGAAGCCGGTATAGCCCTGCAGGAGGGTGGCGCCGGAGGTGATGCGCTCCCACGCCTGCTGCGGGGTGGAGATGCCGCCGACGGAGATGAGCACCAGACGGTCACCCACCTTCGCGTGGAGGCGACGCAGCACCTCGAGGGCGCGGTCGGCGACCGGCGGGCCGGAGATGCCGCCGGCGCCCATGGCGGCGACCTCGGCGGCCGGGGTGGACAGTCCCTCGCGGGAGATGGTCGTGTTCGTGGCGACGATGCCCGCCAGGCCCAGGTCCAGGGCGAGGTCGGCGACGGCGTCGACGTCCTCGTCGGAGAGGTCGGGGGCGATCTTCACCAGCACCGGGGTGGTCGTCGACTCCTGGACGGCCGCCAGGATCGGGCGGAGCGACTCGACGGCCTGCAGGTCACGCAGGCCCGGGGTGTTGGGGGAGGAGACGTTGACCACCAGGTAGTCGGCGAGGTCGCCGAGGAGGGAGGCGGAGCGTCGGTAGTCGTCGACGGCCTCCTCGGCCGGGACGACCTTGGTCTTGCCGATGTTGATGCCGATGACGTCGTCGGAGCGACGGCGGCGCAGGTTCTCGGCGGCGACGGCGGCGCCGTCGTTGTTGAAGCCCATCCGGTTGAGGATCGCCTTGTCGGCCGGCAGACGGAACAGGCGGGGGGTGGGGTTGCCCGGCTGCGGGGAGGCGGTGACGGTGCCCAGCTCGGAGTAACCGAAGCCGAGGGCGGTCCACGTGTCGGCGGCGGAGGCGTTCTTGTCGAAGCCGGCCGCCAGGCCCAGCGGGCGCGGGAAGGTCACGCCGAAGACCTCCTGGGACAGCACCGGGTCAGTGACGGGGACGACCTTGCCCAGCAGACGGTTGAGCGGTCCGGCGGCCTGGAGCACACCGAGTCCACCGGCGATGAGGCCGTGGATGCGCTCGGGCCGCAGGGTGAACATTCCCTTCAGGGCCAGCTGGTAGGCGGAGTGGCGCAGAGACACGTGCGGGGTCCTTCCTAGGAGGAGACGTCGGTGATGATCTGGAGGCCGTCGCCGGTGGCGGAGGCGAGGACGAGGGTGCCGTCGGCGAGCGCGATGACGTTGTGCACGTCGGCGACGGTGTCGAGGGTGACCTTCTCCTCCGGCACCCCGGTGGAGAGGTCGAAGCCGTGCAGGGTGTTGTCGGCGGTGGTGGAGATCCACGCGAGGTCCCGCTCGCCGTCCCAGGCCACGCCCCAGGGGCTGCCCGCGACGGGGTGGGTCTGGTGGAGGCGCACGACGTCGGTGGCCGTGTAGACGGCGAGCTGGCCGCCGCGGTTGTCGGAGGCGAGGATGACGCCGTTGTCGCCGACGGACATCTGCCCGATGCCGAGTCCGACGCGCAGGGTGCCGCCCTGGCGGCCGTCACGCCAGTGGACGTCCTGGATGGTGGTGCTGGTGAAGTTGGAGCGCACCACGGAGTCCCCGGCGCCCTCGACCGAGACGGCCACCAGCTGGCTGGTGTGTCCGGCGACGGTGATGGTCTCGACGGGCTCGTCGTTGCCCTGCTCGAAGACGAGCACCTTGCTCTCCTCGGCGGAGCCGACGATGAGCTCGCCGGTGGAGGTGAGGACGGCGGAGTCCGCCGGGGCGGCGGCGGTGCCCGCGAGGGAACGCTTCTCGACGTCCCCCGTGGCGGCGTCGACAAGCAGCACCTCCTCGCGGCACGCGAGGACGAAGGTGTCGGCGGAGGCGTTGAGGTCCCCGCAGTGGGCGGGGACCTCCACCTCGGTGGCGTCCCCGGCGCGCAGCTGCTCGAGGGTGCCGAGCGCCAGGGTGGTCCCCGAGCGCAGGCCCAGGACGTCGCCGGCGGCCTCCATGTCGGAGACCTCGGCCCACGCGGCGGGCAGGTCGAGGACCTCTCCGGCGGGCGCGGTGGACGGGGGTGACACCTCCGCCACGGCGTTCCCGAGGTCGGGGACCTCCGGGTTGGGGCCCACGTTGCAGGCGACCAGGAGGAGGGAGGTGGCGGTCAGCGCCGCCAGGGCTGTCACACGTCCGGCATTCACGCTTAGTGAGCCTATCAGCGTGACACGTCGTCCAGTGCCTTGACGATCGCCCGGGGCAGGACCGTGCCCGTCGCGGTGAGCAGCTCGGAGAGCTGCTCGCGGCGGGAGGCGCCGACGATGGCCGAGGCGACGCCGGCCCGGTCACGGGCCCACGCCAGGGCGACGACCGCCGGCGGGATGTCCAGGCCGTCGGCGGCGGTGGTGACGGCGTCGACGACGGTGTGGGACTTCAGCCCCAGCCGCGCGTGCACCTCGGCACGCATGCCGTGGGGCAGGGAGCTGCGGTAACGCCCGGTGAGCACGCCCTGCGCCAGCGGCGCCGCCGCCAGGACGCCCACCCCCAGGTGGCGGGCCGCGGGGACGAGCTCCTCCTCGATGTCGCGGTTGAGCAGGGAGTACTCGTGCTGGGTGGCCACGATCCGCGGGGAAGAGGTCACCGCCAGCTGCCAGCCGGCGTAGTCCCGCACGCCGGCGTAGCGCGTGCGGCCGGTGCGCACCGCCCAGTCGAGGGTGTCCTGCACCTCGAGCGGCGGGGTCTTCTCGTCCCAGTAGCCCACCGACCACAGGTCGAGGTGGTCGGTGCCCAGCACGCGCAGCGTCTCGTCGAGCTGCTGCATGAGGGTGCGGCGGGAGCAGTCGACGCGGCGGCCGACGGGGGAGTCGGGGGCGACGCCCGCGGAGGAGGAGAGGACGTAGGTGGAGCGGGGGAGGGCGGCGTCGGCAAGCACGGAGGCGAGGATCTCCTGTGACCGGCCGTGGCCGTAGGCGGGGGAGGAGTCGATGAGCGTGCCCCCGGCGTCGAGGAACATACGCAGCATGACCTGCGCCTCCTCCTGCCCGGTGCCCACTCCCCAGGTCCCGGTCCCCAGGCCGAGCTCCGAGACGCGCAGACCACTGGACCCCACCAATCGTTGTTTCACGCTCACCACAGTAGTAGTAGCGTTGGCCGGGTGAATGACCTGACCGTACTCGCCTCAGCCACCCCGGAGCAGATGTCCTGGCTCCAGGTCGTGGTGCTCTCCGTCGTCCAGGGACTCACCGAGTTCCTGCCCGTCAGCTCCTCCGGCCACCTGCGCATCGTCTCCGAGCTGTTCTTCGGCGTCGACGCCGGTGCCTCGTTCACCGCCGTCGTGCAGCTGGGCACGGAGGCCGCGGTGCTGGTGTACTTCGCGCGGGAGATCTGGTTCATCCTCACCGGCTGGTTCCGGGGCCTGTTCAACCCGGCGGCCCGGAACTTCGAGTACCGGATGGGGTGGATGGTCATCGTCGGCACCCTGCCGGTGGCGATCATCGGCTTCCTGGGCCGGGACATCATCCGCGAGGGCGCCCGCAACCTGTGGATCACCGCGACGGTGCTCGTGCTCTTCTCCTTCGTGTTCATCTTCGCGGAGAAGTTCGGCAGGAAGCAGCGCAGCTTCGACGAGCTGACGATGAAGGACGCGGTCATCATGGGTCTGGCGCAGTGCCTGGCGCTCATCCCGGGCGTCTCCCGCTCCGGCGGCACCGTCTCGGCCGGTCTGTTCATGAACCTCGACCGTGAGGTCGCGACCCGCTTCTCCTTCCTGCTGGCGATCCCCGCGGTGCTGGCCTCCGGCCTGTTCTCGCTTCCCGACGCCTTCGCGCCCCAGGCCGGCCAGGCCGCCTCCGCGCTGCAGCTGGGTGTGGGCACGCTCATCACCTTCGTGCTCGGCTACCTCTCGATCGCGTGGCTGCTCAAGTTCGTCGCCCACCACTCCTTCGCGTGGTTCGCGGCGTACCGCATCCCGGTCGGCCTGGGCGTCATGGCGCTGCTGGCCCTCGGGGTGCTGCAGCCCTTCTAGACCGGGTAGGTGCCACCATCGGGGAGGCGTTAAGGTTGTTGACATGCTTTCCTGGCCCCATCCTGAAGTCCCGCGTCTCGGCGGCACCCCCGTCCCGCTCGCCCTCCACGACACGGCGGACGGCGTCGTCCGCCCGGTGGAGGCCCCCGGCGCCGGGGACGCCGGGATGTACGTCTGCGGCATCACCCCCTACGACTCGACCCACCTGGGGCACGCGGCCACCTACCTGACGTTCGACCTGGTCCACCGCCTGCTGCTCGACCAGGGCCTGGGCGTCCACTACGTGCAGAACATCACCGACGTCGACGACCCGCTCTTCGAGCGTGCGCAGCGCGACGGCGTCGACTGGCGGGAGCTGGGCACCGACCAGATCAACCTCTTCCGCTCCGACATGGAGGCACTGCGCGTCATCCCGCCGCGCGACTACATCGGGGCGATCGAGTCGGTCGACGAGGTCATCGAGATGGTGCAGAAGCTTCTCGACGCCGGCGCCGCCTACGTCGTCGACGACGAGTACCCCGACATCTACGCCTCCATCGAGGCGACGGCGAACTTCGGCTACGAGTCCAACTACGACCGCGCGACGATGGAGGAGCTCTTCGCGGAGCGGGGCGGGGATCCGGGGCGCGTCGGCAAGCGGGACCCCCTGGACGCCCTGCTGTGGCGTGCCCACCGGGAGGGGGAGCCCGCCTGGGACTCGCCCTTCGGCCCGGGGCGGCCGGGCTGGCACATCGAGTGCTCGGCGATCGCGACGAACCGTCTGGGGGCGTCGTTCGCCATCCAGGGCGGCGGCAGCGACCTGATCTTCCCGCACCACGAGTTCTCCGCGGCGCACGCCGAGGCGGGCCTGGGTGTCGAGCGCATGGCGGGGCACTACGTCCACGCCGGCATGATCGGCCTCGACGGGGTGAAGATGAGCAAGTCCCTGGGCAACCTCGTCTTCGTGCACCGTCTCACCGCCGCCGGGCACGAACCGGACGCGATCCGCCTCGGCGTCTTCGCCTCCCACTACCGCTCCGACCGTGACTGGTCGGACCAGGTGCTCGCCGACGCGGAGGCCCGCCTCGCGGCGTGGCGGGAGGCCTGCGCGCAGCCCGGCACCCTGGCGGGCGCCGAGGCGCTGGTCGCGGAGCTGCGCACCCGCCTGGCGGACGACCTGGACACCCCCGGGGCGCTCGCCGCCGTCGACGCGTGGGCCGCGTCCGACCGGGGCGCGGACGAGGAGGGGGCCGCCGAACTGGTCCGCACCGCCGTCGACGCCCTGCTGGGCGTGCGGGTGTAGGCGTTTTCGGGAACAATGTGCACCATGACCATCCGCGCGGAATTCCAGCAGAACGTCGACGACTTCATCACCGAGCTCACCGAGTTCGCCACCGGCAGTTACCTCAAGGAAGACGAGAAGGAGTTCTGGGACGAGCCCTTCGACCCGGCCGCCCTCCCGGAGCTGAGGAAGATCCTCGAGGATCTGCTCGACTCCCTCGACGGCCTGCCCGCCGATCCGCCCGGGGAGATGCTGGTGACGGTGGTGCAGAGGTACGTCGAGAAGCTGGAGACGTACAACCGGAAGCACGACGACGCCGTCCTCGAGCCGGAGGAGACCACCGTGCTCAACGAACTCATCCATGACGCCTCCGCCGCCACCGGCGCGGACGACGAGGCACTGTCCGAGCTGCCGGAGATCGATTAACCCCACACCCACCGCCCCCGCCGCCATCTTCTGGGACATGGACGGCACCCTCGTCGACACCGAGCCCCTCTGGGAGCAGTTCACCTACGAACTCTCCGAGCTCATGGGTCGCCGCCTCACCCCCGCGCTGCGGGAGACCACCATCGGCGGCAGCTTCCACCACACCGTCCAGGTGTGCGCGAACCATGCCGGGCTCACCGTCACCGAGGACGATCACCCGCGCTTCCGCGCGTTCATGAACGAGCGCATGGCGGAACTGATGCGTGCGTCGCTCGCCCCCAATCCGGGGGTCACCGAGCTTCTCGACGACCTGTCGACCCGCGACCTGCCCATGCTCGTGACCACCAACACCGAACGTTCCCTGGCGGACCTGTCGATCGCGGCGGTGGGGGAGCACTACTTCACCGGCTCCGTCACCGGCGACGAGGTGCCCCGCCCGAAGCCGGCGCCGGACATGTACCTGCGGGCCGCGGAGAAGGTCGGCGCGGACCCGGCGGACTGCCTCGTGTTCGAGGACTCCTTCACCGGCATGACCGCGGCCGTCACCGCGGGCTGCCGGGTGATCGGGCTGCCGTGGTACGAGGACACGGTGGTGCCGGAGGGCGTGGTCACGCTCGCCTCCCTGCACGGCAGGAACGATTTTGTGGGGGTGGGGGCGGACACGGTGCTGGACTGGTTCCACCATCTGCAGCGCTGAGAGGTGGGGCATGGAATAATGTCCCCCCGTGAAGAACTTTGACTCCCTGTTTGCCGAACTCACCGATCGTGCCGCCTCCCGCCCCGAGGGCTCCGGCACCGTGGAAGCCCTGGACAAGGGCGTGCACCATATCGGCAAGAAGATCATCGAGGAGGCCGGGGAGGTCTGGATCGCCGCCGAGTACCAGTCCGATGAGGAACTGGCCGAGGAGATGAGCCAGCTCATCTACTGGACCCAGGTCATGATGGTCGCCCGCGGGCTGACCCCCGACGACATCTACAAGAACCTCTAAGGAGACCACCATGATCAAGATCGCCGTCCCCAACAAGGGTTCACTGTCGGAGGCCGCCGTGGAGATCCTCCGCGAGGCCGGCTACAAGGGCCGCGGCGACAGCCGTGCCCTGGCCGTGTTCGACCGCGCCAACGACGTGGAGTTCTTCTTCCTCCGCCCGAAGGACATCGCCATCTACGTGGCCAACGGCCGCCTCGACATGGGCATCACCGGCCGCGACCTGGCCCACGACTCCGGCGCCCAGGTCGACGAGCTGCTGCCCCTCGGCTTCGGAGCCTCCACCTTCCGGTACGCCGCCCCGGCGGACGAGACCTGGACCGTCGAGGACCTGGCCGGCAAGCGCATCGCCTCGGCCTACCCGAACCTGGTCAAGAACGATCTGGCCGCCCGCGGCATCGAGGCCGAGGTCATCCGTCTCGACGGCGCGGTGGAGATCTCCATCAAGCTGGGTGTCGCCGACGCCATCGCCGACATCGTCTCCACCGGCAACACCCTGCGCAAGCAGGGCCTGGCCCCCTTCGGTGAGCCGCTGGTGACCTCCGAGGCCGTGATCGTCGGCCGCCGTGACCTGGAGCTCACCGCCGAGCACAACCTCGTCCTGCGCCGCATCCAGGGTGTGCTCACCGCGCAGAACTACCTCATGATCGACTACAACATCGCCCGCAGCGAGCTCGAGGCCGCCTCCGCCGTCACCCCCGGTCTGTCCGGCCCGACGGTCTCCCCGCTGTCCCGCGACGACATGGTCGCCGTGCGCGCCCTCGTGCCGCGCAAGGGAGTCAACACGGTCATGGACCAGCTCGACGAGCTCGGCGCCGAGGCCATCCTGGCCTCTGAGCTGCGCATCGCCCGTATCTGACCGCCCGCTTTCCCGACGGCCCCGGACCTGGACTGGTCCGGGGCCGTCGACGTATGGGGACAGGTGGAATGCTCACTGACTAAGATGGGCGGGTGAGACTTTTCTTACATTTTCCCAGTTAGTCGAGTGAGAGGAACCCCACCATGGCGCAGTCCCCGGAGCCCACGGATCAGCCTGCCGTCAATCCTGACGTTGAGGTGGCGGCTGCAACCCCCGCCACCACCGTCGCCCGGAAGACCCGCACCGAGGAGGACCTCCTCGGCTACCTCGAGGTCCCGGCCAACGCCTACTACGGCATCCACACCATGCGCGCGATGAACAACTTCCAGATCTCGCGCACCACGATCAACCACGTGCCGGAGTTCATCCGCGGCATGGTGCAGGTGAAGAAGGCGGCGGCGATGGCCAACCGCCGTCTGCACACGCTGCCCGCCAAGAAGCACGAGGCGATCGTGTGGGCCTGCGACCAGATCCTCGAGGAGGGTCGCTGCATGGACCAGTTCCCGATCGACATCTTCCAGGGTGGCGCCGGTACCTCGGTGAACATGAACACCAACGAGGTCATCGCCAACCTCGCGCTCGAGTACCTGGGGGAGGAGAAGGGCCGCTACGACATCATCAACCCCAACGATGACGTCAACATGTCCCAGTCCACCAACGACGCCTACCCGACCGGCTTCCGCCTGGGCCTCTACGCGGCACTGTCGACCCTCATCCAGCAGATGGACGACCTGCAGAAGTCCTTCCGTGAGAAGGGCCGCGAGTTCCAGGACATCCTCAAGATGGGCCGCACCCAGCTGCAGGACGCCGTCCCGATGACCCTCGGCGACGAGTTCAACGCCTTCGCCCACAACCTGGCCGAGGAGCAGGCCGTCCTGCGCAACGCCGCCGACCGCCTCCTGGAGGTCAACCTCGGTGCGACCGCGATCGGCACCGGCGTGAACACCCCGGCCGGCTACCGCCACCAGGTGACCGCCACCCTCGCGGAGGTCACCGGCCTGGACGTCAAGTCCGCCCTCGACCTCATCGAGGCGACCTCCGACACCGGCGCCTACGTCCACGCCCACTCGGGTGTGAAGCGAGCCGCCATGAAGCTGTCGAAGATCTGCAACGACCTGCGTCTGCTCTCCTCCGGTCCGCGTGCCGGCCTCAACGAGATCAACCTGCCGCCGCGCCAGGCCGGTTCCTCGATCATGCCGGGCAAGGTCAACCCGGTCATCCCCGAGGTGGTCAACCAGGTGTGCTTCAAGGTGTTCGGCAACGACCTCACCGTCGCCATGGCCGCCGAGGCCGGTCAGCTGCAACTCAACGTCATGGAGCCGGTCATGGCCGAGTCCATGTTCCAGTCGATCCGCATCCTGGGCAACGCCGCCGTGACCCTGCGCGAGAAGTGCGTGGAGGGCATCACCGCCAACGCCGACGTCTGCCGTACCTTCGTGGAGAACTCGATCGGCATCGTCACCTACCTCAACCCGTTCATCGGCCACCACAACGGCGACCTCGTCGCCCGTGAGGCCGCGGAGACGGGCCGTTCCGTCAAGGACATCGTCCTCGAGCGTGAGCTCATGGACGCCGAGACCCTGGAGCGGGTGCTGAGCAAGGAGAACCTCATGCACCCCGAGTTCCGGGGTCGTCTGTACCTCGATCAGTAGGCGGTAACTGAGAGCCCGGTTGTGTGGAGTTCCACACAACCGGGCCTTTTTCTTCCTTCTGGACAGGGTAACGGAAGCATCCGGACAGTATTCTGTTAAGTAGTATCTTCCTTTCCGAGAGAGTTCCACGACATGCTCCTGGCACTCCAGATCCTCATCGTCCTGGGCGCCATCTTCCTCGGCGCCCGCCTCGGCTCCATCGCCATCGGATTCGCCGGTGGCCTCGGTGTCCTCCTGCTCAGCCTCACCGGCATCCCGGTCAGCGCGGAGGGCATCCCCTTCGACGTCATCGGCATCATCATGTGCGTCATCGCGGCCATCTCCGCGATGCAGCTCGCCGGCGGCATGGACTACCTCGTCCACGTCGCCGAGCGTTTCCTCCGCCGCAACCCCCGCCAGATCACCCTGTGGGCACCGGTGGTCACCTGGCTCATGACCGTCCTCGCCGGCACCGGTCACACCGCCTTCTCCACCCTCCCCGTCATCGTCGAGGTGGCGAAGGAGGGCGGCGTCCGTCCCTCCCGCCCGCTGTCCGTCGCCGTCATCGCCTCCCAGATGGCGATCGTCGCCTCGCCGCTGTCCGCGGCGGTGGTGTTCATGGCCTCCGCGCTCGAACCCCGCGGCGTCAGCTACCTCACCCTGCTGGGGATCATGATCCCCGCGACCTTCCTGGCCATCTTCCCGACGGCCCTGCTCACCAACCGGATGGGCCGCGAGCTGGCCGACGACCCCGTCTACCGCGAGCGCCTGGCCAAGGGGCTCATCCAGCCCCCGGCCGACCGCGGACAGTGGCAGCCGCGCCCCGGCGCGAAGGCCTCCGTCGGCCTGTTCCTCGCGGCCATCGTCCTGGTCATGCTCTACGCGACGGCGATCTCCGAGCAGGTCGGCCTCCTCAGCGACCCGACCCTGCCCCGCAACGAGGCCATCATGACCATCATGCTGGCCACCGCCGCGGCGATCGTGCTGCTCACCCGCGTCCCGGCGGACGAGATCCTCAAGACCCAGGTGTTCCGCTCCGGCATGTCCGCCTCCGTGTGTGTCCTCGGCGTCGCCTGGCTGGGCACGACGATGATCAGCCACTACATCGACGAGATCCAGGTTCTCGCCGGTGACGTCCTCACCGCCCGTCCCTGGCTGCTCGCCGTCGTCCTGTTCTTCGCCGCCGCCCTGCTCTACTCCCAGGCGGCCACGGCCAAGGCGCTCATCCCGGCCGCCCTCGCCATCGGGGTGTCCCCGCTCACCGCGGTCGCCGCCTTCCCGGCCGTGTCCGCGCTGTTCATCCTGCCCACCTACCCGACCCTGCTCGCCGCCGTCGAGATGGACGACACGGGCTCCACCCGCATCGGCCGCCTCGTCTTCGACCACCGCTTCCTCATCCCCGGCACCCTCAACATCACCCTCGCCGTGGTCTTCGCCTACGGGATCGGCGCACTCCTCATCTGAGGAATAGCCTGGGGGTCATGACCGCACCGCTCACGGACGTCGCCATCGCCCAGGCCCACACCCTGGAACCCATCACCGAGATCGCCCTCCGCGCGGGAATCCCGCCGGAGGCACTCATCACCTACGGACCGACGAAGGCGAAGGTGGACATCACGCGGCTGCGTCCCGGGCGGGACGTCGGCAAGCTCATTCTCGTGACGGGCATCTCCCCGACACCGGCGGGGGAGGGCAAGTCCACCGTCCTCATCGGGCTTGCCGACGCCCTCACCCGCCTCGGACACTCCGCGGCCGCCGCCCTACGCGAGCCCTCCCAGGGCCCCGTCATGGGCATCAAGGGCGGTGCCGCGGGCGGCGGCTACTCGCAGATCGTGCCGATGGAGGACATCAACCTCCACTTCACCGGCGACTTCCACGCCATCGCCGCGGCGACGAACACGCTGGCGGCGATGGTCGACAACCACGTCCAGCAGGGCAACGCGCTGGGCATCGACTCCCGCCGCATCGTGTGGCAGCGCTGCCTCGACGTCAACGACCGGGCCCTGCGCAGCGTCATCACCGGACTCGGCGGCACCGCGCACGGCACCCCGCGGGAGACCGGCTTCACCATCACCGCCGCCTCCGAGATCATGGCCGTCCTGTGTCTGGCCGCCGACCTGCCGGACCTCAAGGAACGCCTCGCCCGGCTCACCGTGGCCTTCACCTTCGACGGCACGCCCGTCACCGCCGACGAGCTCGGGGCGACCGGCGCGCTGGCCGCCCTGATGAAGGAGGCGATCAACCCCAACCTCGTGCAGACCCTGGGCGGCACCCCCGCCTACGTCCACGGCGGACCCTTCGCCAACATCGCCCACGGCTGCAACTCGCTCATCGCGACGCAGGTCGCGCTCCGGCACTCCGACATCGTGCTCACCGAGGCCGGTTTCGGCTCCGACCTGGGGGCCGAGAAATTCTTCGACATCAAGGCCCGCCACGGCCGCCTCGACGTCAACGCGGTGGTCATCGTCGCCACCATCCGCTCGCTCAAGTACAACGGCGGCCTGCCCCGCACCGACCTCGGGACCGAATCCCTCGACCACCTGCGGGAGGGCGTGAAGAACCTGGCGCGCCACGTGGCCAACATCCAGCAGTTCGGCGCCACGCCCATCGTCGCGCTCAACCTCTTCACCGGCGACACCGCCGCCGAACGGGCCTTCCTCCGCGCCTGGGCGAAGGACTTCCACGTCGCGCTCGCCGAATGCGAGGTGTGGGCCCGCGGCGGGGAAGGGGCCGAGGACCTGGCCCGCGTCGTCCTCGAGAACCTCTCCCAGGGTTCCTCCCTGCTCTACGACCCGGAGCGTGGCGTCGAGCACTCCATCGAGGTCATCGCCCGTCGGATCTACCGGGCGGAGAAGATCGAGTACTCGCCGCAGGCCCTGCGCGACCTGGCGGTGCTCAGGGAGAACGGCTGGGACCGGCTGCCGGTGTGCATCTCCAAGACGCAGTACTCCTTCAGCGACGACCCCACCGCCCTCGGCGCGCCCACCGGACACACCCTCCACGTGCGTCAGCTCATCCCGCGCACCGGCGCCGGTTTCATCGTCGTGCTCACCGGCGCGGTGATGACCATGCCCGGCCTGCCCGCCCGCCCGGCAGCGGAGGGCATCGACATCGACGACGACGGGCGGATCACGGGGCTGTTCTAGCTCTGCAGGTCCGCCGTCGAGCCCGGCCAGCCCGGGTACTCCGGCGGGGTGCCCCCGAACTCCGGGCACAGCGACTGGAAGGAGCACCAGCCGCACAGCTTGGACTTCCGCGTGCGGAAACGCCCCGTGGCGCCGTCGGAGGCGATCTTCCCCCACAGGTCACCGAGGTCACGCTCGAAGTACTCCAGCTCCTCCCGGGAGGGGGCGAGGAACATCGAGTCGAGGACCTTGAGGTACATCAGCCGCAGCTGGTGGGGGATCACCCCGTACAGGCGCCAGTACACGAGCGCGTAGAAGCGCATCTGGAACTGGGCGTCGTGGCTGTAGCGGGGGAGCGGCTTCTTGCCGGTCTTGTAGTCGACGACGCGGACCTCACCCGTGGGGGCGACGTCGACGCGGTCGATGAAACCGCGCACCGGCACGCCGTTGGGCAGGACGGTGTCGACGTACATCTCGACGGCGTGGGCGTCGAAACCCTGCGGGTTCTCCATCTCGAAATAGCCGCGCAGCAGGGATCGGCACTCGACGAGGAAGTCGAGCAGCGACTCCTCCGGCACCAGTTCCTGCAGCTCCGCGTCGGCGGCGACCATCTCCGCCCAGTGCGGCTTGAGCTGCTTCACGGCCGCCGGGTAGGTGCGCTCCTCCCGCGGTTGCGCGTGCATGTACTCGAGTACCGCGTGCACGAGATTGCCCTTGACCTGCGGCAGCGTCTTCGGCTCCGGCAGGCGGTCGATGGCGCGCAGACGGTAGAGCAGCGGGCACTGCTGGTAGTCGGAGGCACGGGACGGGGACAGGGCGAGCGGGCGGGGTGCAGACGTGGTCATGATGGGCACCACCTTATCCGTGGCAAGCTGGACACATGAACCAGACTCTCGACTTCCTCGACTTCCTCGCCGCCAGCCCGAGTTCCTACCACGCCGCGCGCGTGGTCGCCGACCGGCTCATCGACGCCGGCTTCGCCCTCCAGGACGAGACCGACCCGTGGGACGCCGGCCCGGGCGGTCACGTGCTCGTCCGCGGCGGCGCGGTCATGGCGTGGTGGGTGCCCGAGGACGCGTCCCCGGACTCCGGGTTCCGCATCATCGGCTCCCACACCGACTCCCCGGGCTTCACCCTCAAGCCGGGCCCCGCACTGTCCTCGGCGGGCTGGTCGCAGGCCAACGTCGAGGTCTACGGCGGTCCGATCCTCGCCTCCTGGCTGGACCGCGAACTGACCTTCGCCGGCCGGGTGGTGCTGGGTGACGGCTCGGTGCGGCTCGTCGACACCGGTCCCGTGGCCCGTATCCCGCACCTGGCGATCCACCTCGACCGCTCCAAGGAGCTCGAGCTCGACCGCCAGCAGCACATGCAGCCGGTGCTCGGCCTCGTCGGGGAGGGGCACACCCCGGTGCTGGACCTGGTGGCGGAGAAGGCGGGCGTCGAGAAGCAGGACATCGACGGCTTCGACCTCATCACCTGCGACACCCAGCCGGGACAGGTGTTCGGCGCCGACGCCGAGCTCATCGCCGCCGGACGCATGGACAACCTCACCTCCGTCCACGCCTCGCTGGTGGCGCTGCTCCACGCCGTCGAGTCCGGGGACACGGGTGACGACGTCCTCGTGCTCGCCGCCTTCGACCACGAGGAGGTCGGCTCCGCGTCGACGACCGGCGCCGCCGGCCCCATCCTCGAGGACGTGCTCGCCCGCACCGCGGCCGCCCTGGGTGCGGACCTCGACGCCACCCGCCGGATGTACGCCCGTTCCACCTGCGTGTCGGCGGACGCGGCACACTCGGTGCACCCCAACTACGTGGGCAAGCACGACCCGGGCCACCACCCGCTCATCGGCGCCGGCCCCGTGGTGAAGATCAACGCCAACCAGCGCTACGCCTCCGACGCGGAGACCGTCGCCCGCTGGCGCCGCGCCTGCCGGGCGGCGGGCGTGCCGAGCCAGGACTTCGTGAGCAACAACGCCATGCCCTGCGGCTCCACCATCGGCCCCATCACCGCCACCCGCCTGGGCATCCCCACCGTGGACGTCGGTGTGCCGCTGCTGGGCATGCACTCCGCCCGCGAGCTCGCCGGGGTGCAGGACCAGCTGTGGTTCGCGGAGGCTCTTGAGGCATACTTGATTGGTTCTTGACCCCTCCCGCTAGGAGCCCCCATTGGCCTACTCCGGTCCCTTCCAGCCCGGTGACCGCGTCCAGCTCACTGACGCCAAGCGCAGGCACTTCACCCTCATCCTCAACCCGGGGGAGAAGTTCCACACCCACAAGGGCGAGATCCTGCACGACCAGATCATCGGGATGGACGAGGGCTCCGTCATCCAGTCCTCCCTGGGCGCGGACTACCTGCTGTTCCGGCACCTCATGGTCGACCACGTCCTGTCGATGCCGCGCGGCGCCGCCGTCATCTACCCGAAGGACTCCGCGCAGATCCTCGTCGAGGGCGACATCTTCCCGGGGGCCCGCGTCCTCGAGGCCGGCGCCGGCTCCGGCGCGCTGTCCATGGCGCTGCTGCGCGCCATCGGCCCGGAGGGTGAGCTGATCTCCTACGAGATCCGCGAGGACCACCTCGAGTTCGCCGAGTCCAACGTCGACGAGTACTTCGGCGGCCGCCCGGCGACCTGGGACCCGCGCCTCGGTGACCTCACCCAGGTCACCGTCGAGGACCTCGGCGGCCCCGTCGACCGCGTCATCCTCGACATGCTCGAGCCGTGGGAGTGCCTCGACGTGGTCAAGGACGTGCTCATCCCGGGCGGCGTGTTCATGACGTACGTGGCCACCGTCCCGCAGCTCATGAAGGTGATGGAGGGCATCCGCGAGCGCCAGTGCTTCACCGAGCCGCGCGCGTGGGAGTCCCTGGTCCGCGAGTGGAAGGTCGAGGGTCTGGCGACCCGCCCGGAGCACCGCATGAACGCCCACACCGCCTTCCTCGTGCTCACCCGCCGCCTCGCCGACGGGGTCACCCCGCCGCGCCCGCAGCGCCGCGCGCGCAAGTAGGGGACGGCCCGGCGCGGGCACCGGGGTTAAACGCCGGGGTTGAACACCGTCAAGGTGGCGAGGGTTACAGTTGTCTCATGACTAACGCCCAGACCACCGATGCGACCGCCCTCCGGCGGGAGATCCAGACCCTGAGCAGCCGCAACGCCAAACTCGCGCAACTGCTCAAGTCCTCGCGGGACAAGCTCAAGGATCTCTCCGCCCAGATCGACGCCCTCGGCGAGCCCGCCTCCACGTACGGCATCTTCCTGGAGGGGGGAGTGGGCCGTGACGCCGAGGTGTTCACCGCGGGCCGCCGGATGCGCCTCAAGGTCTCGCCGGAGGTAGCCGACTCCGACCTGGTGCCGGGCTCGCTCGTGCGGCTGGGGGACGGGGCGATCGTCGTCGAGGTCTGCGGCTTCCCGGACACCGGTGAGCTGGGCATGCTCACGGAACGTATCGGGGCGGGACGCGCGCTGGTGGCCAACGCCACGGGCGAGGAACGCCTGGTCCGCCTGGCGGCGCCGCTGGAGAAGACCGCCCGCGCCGGCGACACCCTGCTGGTGGACACGAAGGCGGGGGTGGCGCTGGAGCGCATCCCCAAGACGGAGGTCTCCCAGCTCTC
>LSQX01406360.1_pt3 | contig 28245 bp, 25 predicted proteins | sample 654561 | NCBI WGS metagenome assembly LSQX01 (sample SAMN04489861, study PRJNA283612) | anaerobic digester metagenome | isolation source: 4 biogas reactors fed with cattle manure at either 37C or 55C with and... | place: Denmark: Kongens Lyngby | collected 2014
TCGAAATGTTGACCGAGACTTGGCCATCATTCAATGTTTTTAAAATTTCCGTAAATGAACCGCGGTTATCTACATTCATTTTCAAGTTATACGCAAAATCATCAGTTGCTAAATAGCTCACATAAGTTGCATATAATTTTTGGTCAAATGTGCTTTGAATATTTGGAACGAAATAAGTATCTCGAGTAGATTTGAAGCCATAGAGTTTCTCTGCTAATTCTCCAAGAGATAGACTATGCGTTGGCAAAACTTCATTTATTTTTCTATCTAGGGCAAACTTATTGTTTGAGATACAATCAATAAATTCTTTAATAATATCATCAATATATACGAGCTTGACCTGGTGGTCTTTATCGCGAATTTGTATTGGCAGATTGTTTGCAATATTGTGGCAGAAAGTAGCCACTACCGAATTATAATTCGGTCTGCACCATTTGCCAAAGACATTAGTGAGACGATAGATAGCGACAGGATTATTGTGCTTTTTCATAAAATCGAAAAGAAAATCTTCGGCCATTTTCTTGGATTTACCGTAGTCATTATCCAATTCTGCTTGAGTGCTTGATGAGAATAGAATTGGAATTTTTCTATTGGCAGCAACAACTAAGTCTATTAAGGTTTTAGTGAAGTTGATATTACCGCTATAAAATTCATCGATGCTAAGAGGACGATTAATGCCTGCTAAATGAATAATGAAGTCGACATTATCGATGAACCGTCTCAAATCATCTACTGAAGTATCTAAATCATAAGAAAATACCTTAATGCCTCTGCTTTTCAATTCAACACAAAGATTCTTTCCAATGAAACCATTAGCCCCGGAGACAAGTACTCTTGCGTTAATCATTTACTTATGAAACAAATCCAAGTTGAGCAGCATTTTCTTCATTCCTTGAATATCTAGTCTTTCGGTATTGTGGGAAGTGTACTGTAACTCGCCGTTGAATTTTGTGTGCCCCTCATCGAAATATTTATTGTAATTAAGGTCACGGTTATCAGCTCTGATTCGAAAAAATCCAGGAAGATTCTCGGCTCTAAGCATCTCTTCAGAGGTAACGAGTACCTCAAAAAGTTTTTCTCCGTGTCTTGTTCCAATATAGATTTTACCGGCTTCTGAGTGGGTTAATTCTAATACAGCATCAGCCAAGACGTCAATCGTCGTCGCCGGCGCCTTTTGAACAAACAAGTCGCCTTGTTCTCCGTGTTCAAAAGCATAAAGAACGAGATCTACTGCATCTTCCAAAGTCATCATGAATCTAGTCATATCAGGATTAGTGATAGTAAGTGGTTTATTTGCATTTATTTGGTCTAAAAATAGAGGTATAACACTACCGCGACTTGCCATTACATTTCCATATCTCGTCAGACAAAGAACGGTGTCACCTTGAAGCAATTGTCTACTTCTAGCTACAACATTCTTTTCCATCAAAGCCTTGGAAATACCCATTGCATTAATGGGGTAAGCGGCTTTATCGGTTGAGAGAAAAATAGCCTTCTTAACTTTGTTTTCAACACAGGCAGTAATGACATTATTACTCCCAATAATATTAGTCTTAACGGCTTCCATCGGATAGAACTCACATGACGGAACCTGCTTAAGTGCAGCAGCGTGAAACACATAGTCCACGCCTTTGAATGCGTCTCTTATCGAATTATAATCGCGAACATCGCCAATATAAAACTTTAGCTTTGGATTGTTGTATAACTTGCGCATATCGTCTTGCTTTTTTTCATCACGAGATAAAATACGGATTTCTTTAATGCTTGTCTTCAAAAAACGCTTTGCTACAGCGTTGCCAAAAGAGCCGGTGCCTCCAGTGATTAATAATATAGAATTATCAAGATTCATAAATATGTCCTCGCATGTAATTATAAATAAGGTCACCCTTCTTCTCAATGCAATTATTCGGATTGAACCAAAACATCAATAACTGAAGCAGATACATTTTTATTGCCATAAATGCCATGAAGTGTATTTGACAGAATAGTTATGTAGGAAAATGACGGTTGAAAATGTCGGTTTCCACAGAGACTATTCTTTTCTTTTGGTAAACTTCTTTTATGTCAAACAGGGAGTATTTACATGAGAAAAGACATTTATGAAAGGATGAAGTTTATGAAGAAAGACGCGATTGAACCTAATTATGCCGACCTGGCTCGAAGATACCAATGCGATTATCGAACGGTCAAACGTTACTTCGAGTCAGATGGAACACTAAAAGAAAGGAGAAAAATTCCATCTAAGCTAGATGATTATAAGGAAATAATTGAAGAAAAACTCGAAATGTCTTGTACCTATATGTCCATCTTCAAGTTTATCCAAAAACGAGGATATGTGGGAAAATATACGATCCTAAGAGAATTCGCTCAATCAATCAAAATCGATAAAACGAACAAAGCCACGATTAGATTTGAAACCAATCCAGGCTTACAGGCTCAAGTTGATTGGAAAGAACGATTATCAATGACATCTAAGCAAGGGGAATTATTTGAGATCAACATCTTCCTGATGCTTCTAGGATTCTCACGAATGAAGTATTTACAGCTAACACTTGATCGTAATCAAGATACCTTGAAATCGGCTCTAATCGATGGCTTTAAGTACTATCAAGGTATTCCTAAAGAAATCTTATTCGACAATATGAAGACCGTTGTTGATCAAAGTCGTTCCAATTTCCAAAATGCCGTTATTAATCCTGGCTTTTATGAGTTTGCTAAAGATATGGGCTTTGAAGTGATCGCCTGTCGCCCCTATCGACCTCAAACCAAAGGAAAGGTGGAAGCTTTGGCTAAACTAATGAGTCGACTCCGACCCTACAACCATGAATTCGATACCATTGACCAACTCGATGAAATTGTCCGTATGATTAACGATGATTTAAATGCCGATATCTCATATGCCACCAATAAGATCCCCATTCAATTACACAAAATAGAAAAGGAATACTTATTGCCACTACCTAACCGCGATCTTCTCGATAACTACCTCACTAAACCAATAACAAGAGTTGTTACGAAGGAAGCCATGGTTACGTACTTGAACAACAAATACTCCCTGCATCCCAATTATATCGGAAAAACCGTTGTTTTAAAAATAAACGACAACCATTTAGAAGTCTTGTTTGATGGTATTGTCATTGCTTCACATTTATTATCTTCCCACAAGTTTAATTACCAAAAGGATCATTTCATTCAAATTCTTAAAAGCGAAGCCTTAGCTCATAAATCCGATGATGAAATTAACCGTATCGCTGAAAAAAACCTCAAACTCTATGACAAATTATAGAAAGGTATTGTTATGTCAAACTACACACAATTAATTAATAATCTTGATCATCTCAAACTATTAAAATTTAAAGAATTACTACCTAGTTATTTAGACGCCGCTGTTCAAAAAAATATGTCTCTTGTTGATATTCTCAAGGATTTAACCGATCAGGAAGTTACTTTTCGTGAGGAAAGAGCTCGCCTCATCAACCTCACCATTTCGCACTTTCCTTATTATAAAACAATTGATGATTTCGATTTCACGTATCAGCCTTCAATTAACAAGCCGCAAATTCTTGACTTGCTCTCACTTCGCTTTGTCGAGCACTTTGAAAACATTATCCTGATTGGTAATTCTGGTGTTGGTAAAACGCACCTGGCGACCGCGCTTGGCATTGAAGCTTCCAGTAAACGAATATCAACCTATTTCATTCATTTCAACACCCTCATGCAAAAGTTTAAAGTCGCTGCGAGTGAGGGCACCGTCGATAAAGTTGTGAAACACTATCTAAAATACAAATTGCTAGTTGTTGATGAAATTGGCTATCTACCGGTTGATAAAGATGCTGCTAATGGTTTCTTTCAGCTCGTCGCTGCGCGCTACGAAAGAAGACCGATGATTATTACTTCCAATCTCCCCTTGTCTAAATGGGGCGAAGTGTTCGGCGATTACACGATTGCCAATGCGATTATCGATCGACTAGTCCATCACTCACACATCATTAAAATTACCGGCCAGTCATATCGTATTAAGGGGAAAATACTTATAGAAAATGACGAGGATTGAACCGCGTCATTAACCGACATTTTCGACCGCTAAAAACCAACAATTATTTATTGACAATTACACCATGAAGTTCGAACCGAAATTATTTGCACAGTGGCTTGTAATGATAGATAAAGTCGTCTTTTTTTAGATTATGCCTATCAAAAGTAATATGTGCACCCCAAGGCGGGTTAAAACATTGTTCCAATTATGGAAACGCTGCTCATAAAGTTGCAAAAAAGGATTTATGGAATACACCTCATCAATTCTATTCACAGTAGAAATTTACAATGTCAGCAGCTGTGTTTATTCCATAATTTTGTGGCAAGGGCAATATATTCAAATCTGTACCGGAAAATTCACTTTCGTTAAAAAAATGAAGATTATACTTTTCTTCATACCATCGAAGTAGTAAATCGATATTTGGAGTCGAGTGATGAAGAATATGGGCAAAACTTCGAATTATGCACAATCCATAAGGAAAATCTTCCTTGAAATATCGTGATTCAAAATCCGGTATAAACCCGTTTCCATTTATCTTCATCGGCGCCTTAATGCTGGAAAAAGCAGGAATACCTGTTATTTTCATCGTCATTTCTCGACAGTCGCCCACCCCATAATGTTCTTTTAAAGACCTGATATATTCTGTATTGATATTCTTGATTTTCCGAAGCATCGATTGCAACTCTTCATCACAGGAGAGAAGCACTTTTGATGCTTCGTCAGTCCATTCTTTGTAGAAGAGGATTTCCTTCTCCCAAAAGAGACCTTCACGATAATCTTTGAACATAGAATAAAGTCGAGAAGTGTGAAGGATGGGGTTCGACGGCACAAGCGTTACTGACAAATAATTGGGGAGCTCGGTGCATTTGACGTTCAAAAGTTTTGAAAAAATTGTACAGATTCTTTTCGATTCTTTAGCAGGAATTGATCCGAAAAATAACTCGTCTTTGCGGCCCAAATTAAAAACAGAATCGCCATAAACATTAACTCTAGATATCGCATGAACTCGCTGAAAACCAAATATCGTATGGCCAGCATTAATCAAATCCCTGAACAAAAACTCTTTACCGCCAGAGCCCGGAATAAAGCCAAGCAAAGCATCTTTCTTAATGTGTTGCTTGATTATGCCCATCGAATCAATTAAGACATTTGTTGGAAGAGTCGAAATAACAATATCTGCTTGGGCGATGGTTTCCAGCGGGTCATCGGATACAATATCGACTCGACCAATAAAATCCAAAACACCATTTGGACGAAGGACTTCAATATTCTTTTTCCAGACATTTGGACGGGATGTGTGAAGCATCGTAATTACATTATCGTTTTTGCTTAAATCGGCCAGCAATAATGTGCCAATATTGCCTCCACCGAGAACGCATATTTTGATTACTTTTTCATTTCTCATTTATTCCTCTCTTTCTATTGGCCTTGTTCATGCTGCATCGCCTCGTAAGGAGGTAACTAAACTGTCAAAACTTCTCTTAAAGCCTTAATCAGCAAGTCGTTTTCTTCAGGAAGTTTGATTGCTAAGCGGATATATTCTCCATCAAACCCTTTTTTTGCAGATAAATCCTTGATAAACAAATCATATTTATTTAGTAATTGTGTAGTGACCGATGTCGCCTTTCGTCCATCGAGTAATTCGCATAAAAAATAATTTGATTGTGAAGGAATAATTCGGATATGTTGTAATGTGGCAAGTTTACTACTAAATTCTTTACGAACCGAAGAGAAACGCAGCATCCCTTCTTCGTATTCTTTTTTGTACTTTTCGAAAATCTGCAGGAAAAATTCGCCAAAAGAGTTAATGTTCCAAATAGCGACATCTCCTCTCACATGATTGACTAAATTCAAATCGGCGGAAGCTAAAACACCAAGTCTCAATCCGGGTACGCCGAACGACTTTGATATGCTTTTAATCAGTGTGAGGTTTACATATTTCTCAAGTATTTGATTATACATCAAAGATGGTTCTTTTTCTTCGTCTGAGAAATCGATAAATGATTCATCTACGACAATATTAATCTTCTTCTTCGCGGTCCATTCAAGAACACGTAGCATACTACTCTTTGCAATATAGTTACCTGAAGGATTATCAGGGTTAATAATGAACAGGGTAGATATTGTTTTGTCGCCAAAATAGTTCATGATATCATCGGCGGTATATCGAAGGGCTCGGTTGTTAGGCCTAAAACTAATAATTTTCTCTGATGGATAACGATTCGGATATTCTTCAAATGTCGGAATAATGATACCAATATTACCACTTATTGTGGTCATCATTGATTTAATTAATTCCGCCGCCCCGTTACCGACAACAATGTATTCTTGTTTGAGTCCAAAGTATTTGGCGGCAAGGAGATTATTTACTGAAAGACCCGATGGATAATCACGAATCAACCTTTCAAAAATCGCTTTGATTTCATCAAGCAATTTCTGGGGAGGGAAAAATGGGTTAACTAAATAGCAATAATCGACAATGTTTTCGTAACGCCAATAGCCGCCATATCTCTTCTGAATTTTCTCAAGTCGCTCTTCTGGGGAACGAGCAAAAATTGATTCAGCAATGTCTAAATCTTGAATATCGTCAATCTCGTACCAATGAACATTCTTTAAAATACTTGCTTTAATTTCTGGTTTTTCTAAAAGAGTAATTACTTTTAAGACTTGTTCATAATATTCGTTGTTACCGAGCGCCTTGCTGTAGGCTTCCAAGAAAGGGACATAATAGTTGCGAGAAAAGTTTTGACTGAACTTGTAAATATTGACAGTTTTATAATAACTCCCAACGTCCTCAAACTTAAATTGCTTTTTTCCGAGAAAACTCTTAATGTTGTTCTCTTCGTCGATGGTTACCACGGTTCCGTCCATCCAACTTTCGTATTTGGCAATGAGAGCAAGGCTGGGGTAAGGATTGTTTACAAGGATTCGCAAAGCCTCATTTTCAAAGATTAAATCAGATTCAAGAAGGAGGGTGTCGTCTTCAATAAGATAGTCTTTCGCTAGATAAAGCGAATAAATATTATTGGTGCGATCGTAAATTTCGTTCGTGACGTACTTTATTTTTGACTTAATCGGCAATGTAGATATGTAGTTTATTAATTTTTTAGCTTGATATCCAACCACAATTACGATTTGATTCAAATTCAGCTCATCGAGTTGATTGAGCATCCTTTCAATCAAAGTGACACCGTTTACCTTAATCATGCACTTTGTGTTGTCGTTAGTGAGATCTTTGAGGCGTTTTCCCATGCCTGCCGCCAAAATTATTGCTTGCATATAAAGTTCTTCTTTCTTTTTGTAAAAACACTGACACTATAATACTAACATAGTATTCAGATAAATTGATTACAAAGTAATTAGCATCAAACGTTTGTGCTGTCATCGTTAAATAGCGTGCATTTGTTAAGATATTAGCATCGCTTGGAACAAAAGAAAAACATGGTAGACGCTAAGCAGTCATGTCAATTGTTGAACTCGACACTTCTATTTTTCAATTATTCTTTTCATCTCGTTTAGTAGTGCATCGCAAGTATAATCGAGGGTAAATTCTGGATGGCTCTTAAAATAGTCGTAGTTTTTTGTTCCCATTTCGACTCTAGTTTTTATATCAAACGATAGGAGCTGAAGGATACCATCTTTTACTTCTTCAGGGCTTTCTCTACAAAAAACGCTTCCTCCACTTTCCTTAAGAATTTGTTGACCGTCTCCAACCAACATTCCAAGAACGGGGCGCCCTAATTTAATGGTTTCGATTACTTTTTGAGGTATCATTAATGAGGTATAGGAATTATTTAGCAAAGGTATAAATACGGCATCGGCCTTTTCATAATATTCAATTGTTCTTTCGGCGGAAACACGCCCAACGATTTCAAAATTATTTTCAAGGTGTAGAGTCTTTATTCTTTGAGTTAATTTTGTAAGCTCGCTTCCGCTTCCGACAACTGTGATTTTTAGTTTGTTTCTCTTATCTTCATCAAGTAGATTGACAGCATCAGCAAGAACAGTGATCCCTGTAAATTTCGTTACTGAACCAATATATACAAGATTAAAACCGTTCGTGCTATACAATTCTTGAGACAAAAAACTATGTGAGCTTAACGATGGCTGATAAATTGTTTTGACATCAATTTGAAGATTAAGAATATTCTTAAAATACCAATCAACTGATGGCGAAGCGAAAGCTATGGAATCGACTTTTGAATATGCATTTCTACTAATCGTTAACATTATTTTATAAAAAAGCGAACACCTTTTTGTAGTACCGGATGCAACCAATGATTCGGGCCAAAGATCCAGTCCATAGTGGAAGTGTTTCAGTCCATGTTTTTTGCAATACTTGTTGGCGGAGATAACAGTGAGGATGGGAGAATGAACATGCGAAAAAACCACATCGTATTTGCATTTGTGTTTTCTTAAAAATATATTGAACCCAAAATAAAATGAAAGATACTCAAGAATTAGAGAGAGGACACCTTTTTTTCGAGCGAAATTTTTAATTCGATAAATTTTTACATCGTTCACCACTTCAAATTTAATATTTGAATATTCCGGAAGAATGCGGCCATAACCATAACTTGGTCTTCCGGTTAACACCGTTACATCGTGACCCTTGGAAACAAGTCTCTCGGCAATATTTGTAATTGAAAATTGTTCTGGATGATATCTAACGCAAACTACAAGGATTTTCATTCAACTATGTCCTTCTTTTCGTTCAAACTCATGCCGCCCGCGCTTTCGTTTAGATTGAGCGAATTAGAAATCCAGTCGATAAGGCTATTTTTTTCTTCGGCCAACTTTATGGGATTGATTTGAGTAGGCTCGGTGTAGATTGACAAAGCACCGACTCTATCCAATAATTTGCTTCTTTTCGTTCTCGAAAACAACATAGCGTGATGGCCATAGGCAAGCGTGGCAACGCATGCATGGACTCGATCAGATAATGTTAGTCGCGAATTTGCGTAGATATCAAGATAGGTGTTGGGAATGTCGGAGACAAATGAGTTTGAATAACGAAATACTTTATTTTTGAAAAAAGGAGCAAATCTATGGTCGGTTCTAATAATGTTATAATCATCCAGAACCATTGGACGATCTTTAGCTGGGAGCACGCTTAAAGCGTAAACCAATGCGTCGGAAAATCGGTCAGTTTTTCTTCCTATGGAAGTAATCAATTTGTTAAATGACATGCACCAGTACTTATTGTCAAAAACAAAATCATATTTCTCGGGCAACTCATTAGAAACGCGGATTCTTGGCTCAAAAATTTTGTCAAAGTTAAGTGTTAATATCGATTGGTAATCAAGTGAACATGGTGAATGAGCCTCAGGAAGAAAGAAAGCAAAATCTATTCCATCATATATTTTGAAAGAACAATCATTTAAAAGATTAAATGCTTCTCTATCCCTAGTCGTAACCAATAAAGGTGGGCATTGTTCAAAAAAGCTTTTTATCTCTTGAACATCCTTATCCGAATATTTCATGAATCCGCAGCTTAAGATCATATACTTTGTGCCTTTTTTACTCAAAGTAATTAGCGCCTCAGACCATATTTTCAAAAAGTCGCGGCTTAAAACTGGCCCAAGCAAAACGATTATGTCAATTTCCAAATGCTCAATAATTGATAGAGAACGCTTTGGGTTTCCTTGATGCTTTTGAGACCTAATAATGCCAGCCGGATGATCAAAAACGGCATTTACGTTATTTGCTCCAAATATTTTTTTTAACACATAATCTGCTCCAAGGTTAAAAAATGCATTACCAATATTAGTACACCAATAGCCAGCAACATATGCAACTTTCATTTTTCTCCTCCTCAATATTGTTTTTCATATGAGCAAGATATGATCTATGCCAAAAACAATTCTAAATAATTCCGTGCTTACTCATAAACTCTGCAAAGGCTTGTATAGAATACTTCCCAAATTCTAATCGGCACAATTTTCGCTTGCCGTTTAATTCGCGCTTATGCAAATAAATATGCATTAGCTGTTTCTCCATATCGTCTTTGTTTCCCAATTCAAAAAAATATGAATTTTCTTCGTTCATCATAAAATGAGCGGATTCAAATCTTGAAGAAAGGGTTGGGACGCCGGCTATGAACATGTCAACAACAGATCCTGGAGCACATTCACATTCATACCTTGTAGGAAACAAATGCAGGTCGTATTGTTGTATTTTTTTATATGATTCGACGCTATCGGAAGAAATGGTTGTGCCGATATACTTTATCTCGGGGTAGCCCTTGATTGTATCCAAAATCTGCGATAGAAATTTTTTTCCTTCTGGAGTGTCGCGAATGGCACCAGAAATATCGAATGTAAACAATGTTTTTCCATGTTCGCGATTGATTTTCAAAATGACGTCAATGGCATCTAATACACCTTTCTGTTCAATCACTCTTGAAAAGAAAATGATGTCTAGTGGCTCTTCACCCGAATAGACTTTTTCTAGCACCGGCAAATCATATCCTTTTTTGACAACAGGGAAAACTAAATTCGGGTGCAGTCCTCTTTCTTCAAATTGTCTTGAAACCATCGGAGATTCGATTATTATGTTTTTGCACTTAACAAAGGCGCTCAAGTATTTTTTATAGCTATCGCGTTCTCCCATCCATTCAAAACCATTGCCAACACAATAATAGGTAACATTTTTTCTATTGGCTTTGTTCGCGAAGGTAAAAATCAAATGAAGGGCAAACGAACCTCCGCCAACAGGTTTAATTAAAAAAATGCTCGAATATTTGCGTAATGCAACTTTGATGATCAATTTTAAACTTTGTAAATATTTATTTTTTGAATAGTCGATAACGTCAACGGCATATTCTTTATGAAGCAAAAAAGATTCTAGGCAAGCTCCAGATTTATTTCGCTCCCCATCATGGTGAGCTTTAACAGTAGGCAAAGCTCCGATAAAAAGGACTCTCTTTTTCACTATTTATTTACATCCTTTTTTAAAATATTCTTGAAATGACTGCATAACACGATCCTTTTCTGCAATTATCATTGGCACGCCATCAAGTTCATTAATTGGCCACTGGACGTTAATATCAGGGTCATCATATTTTATACCCGAATCAAATCGTCCATCGAAAGGAGATGAACATTTATAGGACACTATCGAGTCTTCTAATACTAGATATCCGTGAGCGAAATGAGCGGGAACCAATAAAGATAATTGGTTATCGCCAGTGAGATAAAAACCCAACCATTTTTTAAATGTTGGAGATTCTGGGCGCAAATCAACAATAACATCAAATACCTTCCCGGAAATGCATCTAACGAGTTTAGCTTGGTGATTAACTTCCTGAAAATGGAGGGCACGAATAACTCCTTTTTTTGAAATGGTATAAAAAACTTCTTTTAGAACGTGATTTATTCCATTTTTAAAAAAGGTCTCTTCAGAATAATCCTTAATCAGAGAACCACGCAAGTCCGTCGAAGAAAAAGGTTTGATCAAAATCGCACCTTCGAGTGATAGTTTTTCAAAATAAAAGTTGCTAATCATTTCCACGCCCCATCATCCATTTGTATGTGCGAGTTATACCTTCTTCAAAGCTGATTTGGGGCGCGAAACCAGTATCCTCCTGCAATTTCTCAATCGAATAAACATTAATCGGCAGATTGATGCCGCTGAAAGGCAAATCGCCAAAATGTGATGGCGTTTCCTTACCGCATGTTTTAACAATGCGCTCAAGAAAACTGCGCAATGGTGCGGGGTTGCCGCTTCCAATTAGATAACCGCAATTATGAATCCCCTTATCTCCAAGAAGATAAAAAGCTTGGGCAACATCATCAATATATATGAAATCGTAATTTTGTGTTCCCGATGTGAAATGCAAATCATGCCCGTCGATTATTTTGCGAATGGTTGTATTAATTAATCGTGGCGAAAATTCTCCAACTCCATAAGCATTGGTTATATATGCCCACACAAAATCAATGCCTATCTTATTTGATATTGCTTTGCCTAATGAATGGGCCAATTGTTTGCCCATCGCATATATATGCGAAAGAGAAGGGCTTGTATATTGACCATATGTCAAAGAATCCAGTTCATACTCCATGATTGTTCCGGAACAGACAAATTTCTTACATCCGTGCTCATGGGCTAATTTAATCATCTCTATAGTTAACAAGGCATTGGATATTTGAATGTCAACAGATTCGCGCAATGGACCAGCGGAACCGTTCCAAGCAAAATGATAGAATGTGTCTGCTTGAAATCCTTCAAGTATTGTTACCATTTTCTTCAAGTCTGAAATATCACAAGGTTTGTACGCAAAATTGTTTGCATCGGTTACCATTGAATATCGAAATTTTTCAGCGATATCGATAGCAAGAACCTCAACACCGTTTGAAACAAGTTTATTTACTACTGAAGAGCCAACAAATCCAGCAGCTCCAGTCACTATTGCTCTTTTCATAATCCGAAATAATCCTTTATCTGTTTTTGGGTCATTAACTCAATATTACCCTTTGAAAGATAACAATTGTACCATTCCGCAGTTAATTTAATGGCATCGTCGATATGTAGCTTCGGTTCTAAACCCAAAACACCCTTTATCTTACTATTATCTAGTTGGAGAAAGGCGGCTTCATGTGGGCCGTTATCCTGCTTGATTTCATATTGAACTCCATTTCGAACAAAGCCATTAAATAAATCAATTAATTTTTGTGTAGTCACACATTCTTCTGGATTTGGGCCAACATTGTAAGATCCGCAATACCTAGATAATGCAAATTGTTTTTCGCTTATCAAAAGATAACACCGTAACGATTCTAAAACGTGTTGGTACGGGCGAATTGAATTTGGATTTCTAATTATTAATTTGGTGAGAGATTCAATAGAACGCACACAATCAGGAATTATACGATCGAGCGAAAAATCACCACCACCAATTACATTCCCGGCCCTAACTGTTGATACATTAGTGCCCATTGCTCGATAAAAGCTTCTATAATACGAATGGGTTACTAACTCGCTGCATGATTTGCTGTTGGAATATGGATCGAAGCCATCGAGTTTCTCATCTTCCCTAAACATATGATTGGGCGCATCGTCGTTATCATAAACTTTGTCGGTCGTTATATTAACAAATGATCTCACCGAAGGGTGATTTCTAACACATTCGCACACATTTACCGTTCCCATAACATTGACATCATAAGTGTAAAGAGGATTTTTATAAGACTCTCTAACGATTGGCTGAGCGGCAAGGTGAAACACAATGCTGGGCTGAAATCTGTCAAATACGTTTTTCAACTTTTCATAATCTCTTACATCGCCAATAACTGAAGTCATTTTTTCTTCTAATTTTAACATCCCGAACAAATTAGGTTGAGTTGGCGGATTTAAAGAGTATCCAACCACTTTTGCGCCAAACAAAAGTAATGCCTGGCAAAGCCAAGAACCTTTAAAACCAGTATGGCCGGTGACAAGAATCACCTTATTTTCAAAAAAAGATGAATTCATTCCCATGTTTTCCAAGGAGCAGATCCAGAGGCCCATAAGGTCTCAAGTTTCTCTTTATCTCTCAAGGTGTCCATGCACTGCCAAAAACCATGATGCCGATAGCCAACTAGTTGTCCATCATGAGCAACCTTTTCTAAAACATGTTTTTCAAAGATTGTCTCATCACCATTAATATATTTAAAAATGCTTGGTTCCAGAACCATAAAACCGCCATTTATCCATCCGCTATCTTCCTTGTCTTTTTCACGGAAAGAAAGAATGTCGTCTAAAGGAGAAAAGTTGATTATGCCAAATCGTCCTTCTGGTTGAATTGAAGTTATCGTCGCACATTTTCCGCGATTCTTATGGTAATGCACTAACTCGTTAATATTGACGTTAGCGACTCCGTCTCCATAAGTTAACATAAAACTCTCCTCGCCAATGTACTTTTGCACTCTTTTGAGTCTTCCACCAGTCATTGTCTCATAACCTGTGTCAACAATTGTAACTCGCCATGGCTCCGAAGAGTCGGAATGGATATTTATCAAACCTTTAGTGAGGAAATCAAAAGTGACATCGCTATGGCGCAAAGCATAATTAGCAAAAAACTCTTTAATGCATTCTTGTTTATATCCAGCACAAATAATAAAATCATTATACCCATAGTGTGAGTATATTTTCATTATGTGCCACAAAATTGGCATTGCGCCGATTTCAATCATTGGCTTCGGCTTTAAATGAGACTCTTCGCTTATTCTTGTTCCTTTACCGCCGGCTAAAATTACAACTTTCATTTATTTACCTCTAAAGTGATATGCTATATTATAACTCAATGGTGAATCTTATAAAATAATTAAGTTTTGACTTAATATAGAATGTGAATAGTGCTAAATGAGATTATCAACGACAGTAAAATATTTCCTTATGAAAATATCATCTTTTTTTGCCAAACATTTTGCGATTTTACTTACTTTTTCAACTTTCGCATTTTTCATAGCTAACCTTGTGGCTGTTTTTGATGCGGACTTAAAAATAAACAATTTTGCAAATATTTACACATCAATAAAAGATGAGGCGAGTTTCGCTCCGAGCACGATGATTTCACTCGATTCGAGTACAGAAGTTCAAAATAAAGGCCGATCATTCGTGAAAAATTACTATAAGAACATCGATAAATCATTATTGGGTACTAAATATGATTCAATATCGTTCCCATACTTGCTTCTAAACACCGACAACGGAAATGGCGTATGCATTCTTGACAATGGCGATTCCCAGAAAAGTGTGATTTCTACCGCCTTATATCAGCCGCAAAAAACCATTCAAGCCGGTAAGGAATTATATTTTATGGCTGGTACAAAAATAAGAACTCACAATGATAACAAATCGGTTTCTATGTTTGCCGACCCTGGAAAAGCAACTTTCATAACAGATGTTTACGCAAATAAAATAATATCTCAAAATAGTGCTTATTCCTCTTTCGATGACATTCTTGAGAAAGGATATTCTTTTTTTGCATACTCTAATACCAACACATATTTGTATGGTTCGATTTCGGAAAACAAGAAATACACGGTCGCAAATATTGTGTATACGCAAAGCGACGGCGATTATTATGGATATGATGGATATGATTTGTTTAGAACAAATGGTGATTTCTTAATTACTTCGGACATTTTGCTATATAGTGGCGACAGCATAATTGATGGTCTCATGTTAGCTACAAATATCGATTATAACGAGTTTTCAAACAAACTAGTTTTATCTGTTCTTTTTCATGAATTTGATACCACTAATTATAATTATCTATTCAACGCCGGAGATTCTTCTGAACAAACAGATAAATTGTCAAAATCTTTTGATTTATTTATAAAAAGGGACATAGTAAAAATGGCCAACGCATCTTGCGCTTCCGTTTTTGGAGTTTCATCATTACTGCTATTATTCTTTCTTGTTAAAAAACACAATTCAAGCGATAAACCAACCAACATTGATATAATAATTTGTTCAGCTGGAGCAATATTTTTGGTTTTTTTAACAGCTCAAATAACGACACTGATTTTCGGTATTTATATATTTGGATTCGCATCCTTATTAATCGCCGTTTTTTCTCAAATTGCTTGTGGCATTCTCGCAATATCCTTGTATAGAAAAACTTAGCGATAAGAAAGCCTTTCAAAAAGAGTTATCCATTCTGCGGCAACATTAGTGATGCTATATTTTTCATTAATCATTTTTGAGTCTTCTAGAGCTTGTATATAATAATGTGAGTAATTAGAAACAATTGTTGAAAGGGCGTTTGCTAATGAAACAGCAGAATTGTTTTCGATTAAAAGAGATCCTTGACATCCACTTAACAATAACTTCGGACCACCAGGCGGGCAGTCTGTGGATATTGAAGGGACACCTGCTGATAGTGCCTCGAGTAACGCATTGGGCAGGCCTTCATGCAAAGATGATAAAACAAAAATCTTTGAGCCACTTAAAATTTCCGAAACATTATCAGCGAAGCCGCATAGTTTAACATTGTCGTTCAAGCCCAAGGAATGAATTTTTGTCTCTAATTGGTTATGCAATTTGCCTCTACCATAAATATGAAGCTTATATTGTGGATGATTTTTTAAAAATGATGCAAATGATTCAATAAGCATCGAGAAATTTTTTTGTAGAACCAAACGGCCGAAAGATACTATTATAGGATTAATTTGTGAAAGCGTAACTCTTTGCGTATTTGCCTTATTATCAATAGGATTAGCGATGATAACGCCTTTTTCTCGTATTTTTTTTTCAAAAAAATTACGAGCTCCTTCGGTTTGAAAGACAATTGCATCGCAGCGCCTAAATGCAAACCATCTCATAAATCTAATGATTCTATTATGTGGATAGAAAACCGGGTTATTTCTTTCAGAACAAACATGAACTATTTTTAAGCCTCTTAACGCAATAGAAACATAGAAAGAGCCCGTGTCGATAAACGATACAACAACACTAGGTTTTTCATTTATAAAAATCTTTCTCAGTGATTTTATTACAGCCAATCGCGGCATTCTCTCTTCAGAACATAAATCAACAATTTTGACTTTGGCGTTTAGTATATAATCGTGGTTAGATGTATATGAGGTTTTTACAATGGTGACATCGTGTTTTTCCGCCCACACTGAACATAGCCGAGCAGCAACTCTTTCTGCTCCACCGCCTGAGAATGAATTAATTACAAAGTAAATTTTGATAATTCTACCTCATATCTCCAGAATAACTCTTTGTGGTTTCATAATCCATTTTCCAACGAGTTTTGTAAATGATCCAACATCCTTAAGAAATGACGAGGCATAGCCACTTGCAATCCCGACGATAACCATTAATATTTTTTGCAAATACAAAACGCTAAACATTTGTTGGGTAACGGCAAATAGACAAACAATATATAAAATAGCCTTGTCTTTTTTTTCAAGTTTTGACATATAAACATACAGGACGGGGATAAACAACATTAATTCGTAGAAAAGAAAGCCCATGATGCCAAAATTGCATAGCAATTCAGAAAATGTATTATGACTATATGTAGCAAATGAACCAAAAAATGTAACTCCATTTGCTCCATAACCAAATAACGGTTTCGTGGAAAACAGATAAATCGCTTCATTAATCATAAAAAGTCGGTTTATTGATGAATAGTCGGTTTGTGAAGAAACTTCTTCAGAGAAAATTGAGAAAAAATCTAATAATCTTTCAAATGTGGTTTTAAAAACTGGAATCTGAGCAAATAGAAAAACTGAAAGGAACAATATGACAAAAATAAGTAACGAAAAATACCATTTCTTTTTTCCATAGTAATAAGCAATTAAAAATGAGCAAGGCACAAGAATTCCAACTAAATACTGCCTCGAGCCAGTTAGAAAACCGGCAATCGTAAAAATAATGAAAGCAAAAATGTAAAATAAAAATAGAAACCATTTCTTTTTTCCATAGAAAATATAATAAGCCGCCAAAATAGAACCAATGGTGTAAATTGGAGCAAAAGAGTTGATTGCTCCAAAATAATCATCAAAAACGCGTCTACCAATAGTTGAAAAACCAAATTGTAAGAGATACCTAATCAGAAAAATAATAGCTGCAAAAGCAAATCCCACAAAGAACATAGCGACAATTTTTCTTGGATATTTAGAAATCGAGGTGTACAAATAAAAAGATAGAAACAATACCGATGATGAGATAATTGTGAAATAGCCTTGAATAAAGCCATTAAAACCGAACGAAATGCCTAATGTGATAATCCATAAAGCCAAAAATACTATTACACTGCTAACTGGTATAGATTTTTTATAAATAATAAAAAGAAATGCGAGATAAATATAGAATACGATTTGTAGACATAACGCAACAGTATTAAATTCACTATATGTGAGAAGTGGAATAGAAATAGCGTTTATGAGTGCTATCGCGTCACCAATTAGAAAAAAAATCTTCTCTTTACTATTCAAAAATGATACTAATCGATAAAACATACATCTCACTTTAGCAAACTTTCGTTTCCTCTAACGCATAATGATTCTACTCGTTTGTAGATGACTCGCCCGCCCCAAGTAGAGGATCCATTATTACTAATCTTTTTTGCGGGAACTCCAGCTATACATATATTTTGCTCATCGAAAGTTTTGTTAACCAACGAATTCGCTCCAACAGCTATTCCAGAAGCAATAAAAATACCGCCGACAAGAGTAGAATACGCTCCGAGAGCAACATTATCACCAATTGTTGGGGCCTCGCTATCATGTCCACCAGCCACAATTGCACATCCGTATTGAGGGGTGAAATTTTTACCTATAGATTTTGCATTAATAAGTAGCGGGCCAATATGCCAGACATGAAAACCAACGTCAATAACGTTTGGTGGTATGTTAAACCCGATTTTCCTTCCTAATTTAATTCGACAATATCTATAAACAAGTTTCCTAATTTTATTTTTTACATTTGTGTGATACTCTTCATATCGCAATAATGGAATATACCTCCAAATCAAGGAGGCCTCTTTAAATACGGGCCCAAACAAACTTGCTCTTCTCCTTTGAAATAGCAAGGCTTCATACCTTATAAAATATCGTAAATCGTCCCTGCTTCTTATTCTTATAACCATGCAAATATTATAATCTAAAGTTAATATCGTGTACATTCATTAATTCTTGATAGATTGTGTTTGTGGAAAGTACCAAATATTTATAGAACTATTTGTTTATTATTTAACAAATTTATGGCCAAGAATGATCAAGCGAGCAACCATTTCAACTATTATTACGACGGTTAGTTAATCTATATTAAACAAGTCGCGAGTGTATACTTTATGCTTTACGCCTTCTAGCATTGGATCGAATCTATTAGTAACAATTATGTCGGATATTGATATAAAATCAGTTAAATTGTTTACGACATCAGAATTAAAAAAAGTTTTATCTTTCAATGTTGGCTCATAGACAATTACTCTTATTCCTTTGGCTTTTATTCTCTTCATAACTCCTTGAATTGATGAATGACGATAATTATCAGAGTCTTTTTTCATAGTCAGTCTGAATATACCCACTACTTTTGGATCTTTTCTTATAATCATATCTGCAATATGGTCTTTCCTTGTCCTATTACTATCAACAATTGCCTGAATTAAATTGCTAGGAACATCCTTATAATTTGCTAGCAGCTGCTTCGTGTCTTTTGGGAGGCAATATCCACCATAACCAAATGATGGGTTGTTGTAATGACTGCCAATGCGTGGATCAAGTGACACACCATTAATTATCGATTTAGCATCAATTCCTCGAATTTCGGCAAATGTATCTAGTTCATTAAAAAATGTCACTCGCATAGCCAAAAATGTATTTGAGAACAATTTAACGGCCTCCGCTTCTGTAGATCCCATAAACAAAATTGGAATGCTGGAATTATCAGCTGATTCAATAAGCAACTCAGCGAATTTTTCAGCTCTTTTGCCTTTTCCTCCGATAATAATTCTCGATGGATTTAAGTTATCAAATAATGCTTTTCCTTCTCGCAAAAACTCAGGAGAGAAAATAATATTTGAAGAATTGAATCTCTTCCTTGCTGATTCCGTGAAGCCAACAGGAACAGTAGATTTTATTACTATTAAGGCCGATGGATTAAGCTTCAAAGATAATTCTATGGTGTCATCAACAGAACTTGTGTCGAAATAATTGATTTTTTCGTCATAATTAGTGGGTGTCGCGATAATAATTATTTCTGCATCAAAAAGTGCAGCGCTCTTATCCGTCGTTGCAGTAAGATTGAGTTCCTTGTTCCGCAAATAATATGAAATATCGGCATCAATGATTGGAGATTCTTTGTTTTTAATCATGCTTACTTTTTCATCCAAAATGTCAATTATTTTGACACAATTATTTTGCGCCAAAAGAACTGCTAAAGAAGTTCCTACATATCCAGCGCCAACTACAGTAATTCTCATTTTACTTATTTGCCTTTCCTTTGTACCATTCAACAAACTTATAAATTCCATCCGCAAATTCAGTTTTAGGAATGTAACCGAGCACTCTTTTTGCTTTATCAATGTCAGCATAAGTTATATTAACATCCCCTTGTTGAAAATCAGCAAACACAATTTGCGCTTTCTTGTGTAGAACAAATTCGATTATTCTAATCATTTCGAGCAAATTTACAGGACGTTCACTGCCAAGATTAATAATCTCGAAAACATTACGGTGAGAAAGCAAATAATCAATTGTCTTTCTTATTCCATCAACAATATCTTCAATAAATGTATAATCGCGCGCTGAAGTTCCATCGCCAAACACCTCAATTTTTTTGTCATTAATTATTGCATGGACAAATTTATGGATTGCCAAATCTGGCCTTTGCCGAGGTCCATAAACAGTGAAAAACCTCAGAAAAACAATATCGATGTTGTAGAGTGCGTGATATACATGTCCAAGCACTTCATTTGCTTTTTTGGATGCAGCATATGGGCTAATAGAATAGTCAACAATATCGTTTTCATTGAAGGGTGTTTTCCCATTGTTGCCATATACGCTTGAAGAGGATGCAGATATAATTTTTTGTATGTTATGCATATTTGCTAACTCGAATATTATATTTGTTCCCATACAATTTGTATGCTGATATAGAAGCGGATTGGCGATTGAAGGGCGAACTCCTGCTCTTGCCGCCAAATGAACAATAATGTCAATTTTATGATTGTTAAAAACTTCATTCATTTTGTCAAAATCACAAATATCGACTTTGTAAAAATAGTAATTTTTATTTTTCAGTGCATTTTCAATATTTCTGCCCTTCACTTCCGCGCTGTAATAATCGTCCATATTATCAATATTTATTACTGCATAGCCACCTTCAAGCAGTTTGTCAGCAAGACTACTGCCTATGAATCCAGAGCCACCCGTGATTAATACTTTTTTCATGTTTCTCCTCCGAACCAGAAAATATATAAATAATATTATCTTTTTTTTCTTATAAAAAATCTTCTTAAAAGGCTTCTCGTGTCTTTTTTACTATGAACAAAACTTAAAGCAACTATTATGACGGCAAATAGTAACACCAAAAGAGTTCCCCAAAAAACAAACGACATAATACCATCCACTTTGATCCCAATGTAGTGGGCAAAAAGCTGAGCACTCACTAATAAAAAAAGTCCAACCATCGCTCTAACAATTGAAGGTATATAATAGTCACGGAAGATATATTTTTTAACAATAACGAGAAACGAAATTGACTTATACAATGACGCTACAATCATTGAAATGAGTGCGCCAGCAATCCCAAAAAATGGCGTCAAAACAGATAGAAGAATTATCTCAATAACTATGTATAATATATTAGTGATTCGAGTTTCTTTAAACTTCCCTGCTGCTTGAATTATTGTTTGTGCCGGTAATCGAAAATTGTCAATAAAAGCCCAAAAAACGAACAATATGCCAAACAATGGATTTATGTAATTTGATGCATCTTCAATTCCTCTTACATAGAGAGTCACGAAAGGAATTATGAGTATTGATGCAACAGAATAAAGCAAGGTTTGAATGCTGGCCAAAGAGAGCTCAAATTGGCCAAAAGCAATGACTGCTTTTTTCTCTTCTTTATTAGAAAAAAGATTACCAAAAGATGCAGTGGAACCGCCCGTAACTGAATCAACAATGGTCTTTAATCCATGAAAAACTAAAGCATATACCGAATAAATGCTAACAACTTTTAACGAGGTAAAAAGCGAAAGAGCGATTATCGGTAAGGAATGAGCGATGCTTTTAGATAGTTGCATTAGCAATGCATCAAATCTTTTAACTTGCACTTTAGGAGCGACTATTTCTTCTGTCTTTTTGAAGTTTAAATACGGATATTTCTTCTTGACGTAAAAATGTAAAAAAATGGTCCTTAAAATAATCGAAATTATTACGCTGGCTTTAACTGCCAAAATGTGCTGATTAAAATAAATAAGAAGGAAAGAAAAAATAAAGCCAACTAAGGCACTTGCTGAAAAAGACAAATTAATAATATACAATTTTTGATCGGCAGTAAGAAGAACGCGATATTTCGAAACAGTAATCATGTCGAATAATCCGGAAATACCAATCACAAAAACAAGTAGAATAACAATCCATAATTCTATTCCACCCGTATTAACAAGAAAAGGATAAATAACTGCAACCACAACGATACCAATAAAATAAAATAATCCTGTTTTGTCATAAGATTTCTTAGCAGAAATAACTAAATTGTTGATGTTTGAGTAATCATTGGCGGCGAGGGGCTTATATAAAGAATAAATAAATACCGAAGACAATCCAATTTCTAGATATGTTAAATAGCCAATATATTGCTGAATTGATACTGTGAGTCCATTAATATCCGAACCAAATTTGCCTAAAATCAACCGTGGCAAAATGATGCCGACGGCTATTTGGACAATACTATAAAGTGCTGCGGTGAGAGAATTTAAGAATGATATTTTCGTTTTTGTCATATGTTGTGGTAAATATTTTTACTATCGGCGGTCATATTCTTTTACTTGTCTCGTCAACGCTAAAAACCACCTCAGTAATACAGTTACGGCTAATTTCTTGTTCCTGTTTTGATGGAATCTCCATGTAGTTCCTATAAAATACTGTCAAATATTCTTCGTATCGAGAGGTAACTGTGAACGGCTCATTTTCAAAGTAAACGATTGTGCTTTCGGTATAAAAGAGTCTTTCATCAAATACACGATTAATATATGGCGAGGCGGACATAACATATGCCCGATAGGGTGAACGAGATTTACGATGCTTAGCAGCATTCCTATTCATACATTTCAGTACTGAATTCATAGGTAGGGGGAGAAGGATGAGTCGCGCAATAGATTTAGCAACATTTTTTAGTTGTAACAAAATGCGTGCTTTTGTATTTGAAGAAGCGAGATTCTTGGTATATATAGGGTTAATTTTCAAAAGCCATATTGAACGCAAAAACAAATTATTATTCATGTGCCTTTTTTGTTCTTTACGAAGTGCTGGCACTATATCTATTGGAAAAATATCTACAAAAATGCCCTGATGACCTTTCTCGATATTGTTTTGGAATAAAGCAAAAACGACTTTCGTATTATTAAGGCATAATCTCGCGTGAGGAGAAATAGCATTTTTGTCAGTTATTAGAGTTGAAAGAAAGTACTTATCATTCAATTCGAATGCACAAATAGTAATAAATTTTTCATAATCTTCCCGCAGCATTTCAATATCCGCATCATAATCCCAGGGTATAAAACCTTCGTGCCTAATTGCTCCGAGCAATGTTCCATATGCCAAAAAATACTTGATATCATGTTTTTCGCAAATTCTACGAATTTCGCACATGATATCAAGCATTCGCATTTGATACTGTTTGAATGTTTGATCGTCTATACTCATAATATAATACACCTGAATTCTACTTTATCATCACTTCCGCTTTCGCGTGCTGCTCTTTTAGAAACGCCAAAACATCCGAATATACTTTTTTATTTTCAGTCTCATTTAAAACTTCATGTCTCATATTCGGATAAATAATGGTTTCAACATCCTTAATGCCAAGTCTCTTATATAGTTTTGCAAGTTTCATTGGTCCCTTGGATTTATTGCCAACTGGATCGCCTTCGCCCGCGATAAGAAGAATCGACATATCCTGGCGAATCTTTCTCATAAACTTCGGCTTATGCAAACGATTCAGGCCTTTAAGAAACTCCCGATAAAAACTCTTTTTTGACTCATACAAAAAACCACATTTTGGATCTTCATTATAACGACGAACATTTTCTTCGTTAACACTCAGCCAATCAGTTTTGGTTTTATGATCTTTAATGGCTGCGGTATAAGGACCAAGCATTAAGTTTCTTAAAAACTTTGATGGTTTGGTGCGATTCTTTTTATTGACCAAAAGACGTGATAGGAAATAGCCGATGCCAATCATCAGGCGATTAGGGCCGTTCGTCCCGCTTAAAATAACTTTGTTGACGTGTTCGGTATATCTTTGGATGTAATCTTGAACAATAAAACTACCCATTGAATGACCAAATAAGTAAGTCGGTAAAACCGATACTCTAAGTTTCTCTACTAATTCGTCAGTATTTTTAACTGTTTTTGAAAATCCAGAAACCGGCCAAACACCCAACTCCTCTGGCTCGTTCGCATTCTCGCCTTGACCATAATGGTCAATGCAATACACATTGTAACCATTATCATTTAGGAAATTAGCAAAATGATCATAACGAAGTGAATGTTCTTCCATCCCTGTTAGTATAACAACATTAGCGATGGGCTTTTCGATTGTCCACGAATAGCCAAACAGCTCCTCGCCGTTTTTGTATGTCATCTTAATCTTATCTCTTGCCATATCTAATTCCTCTTTTTCTATTATAAGATATCTGTTCTTTATTCATAACCATTAGGGTTATCCTTCTGCCACTTCCAAGCATCGCGGCAGCAGTCTTCAATTGTTAATTTCGCTTTCCAGTCAATCTCTTTTAAGGCTTTATCGCAGTTCGCGTAGTTTTCGTCAATATCGCCGTCTCTTCGCGGGCCGATTACATAAGGAATCTTAATGCCATTAACTTTTTCAAATGCCTTAACCAATTCTAGAACTGATGTTCCTTTTCCGGTGCCAAGATTATATATCTTCAAGCCCAGCTTGTCTTTAATTACTTTTAAAGACGCGAGGTGGCCTTCGGCAAGATCAACAACATGGATGTAATCGCGCACTCCAGTGCCATCAGGTGTTTTATAGTCATCGCCAAAGACATTTAATTGTGGCATTTTGCCAATCGCGACTTGAGTGATGTAAGGCATCAAATTATTCGGAATATCGTTTGGATCTTCGCCCATTAACCCGCTTGGATGCGCCCCAATCGGATTAAAGTAACGAAGAATAACAATATTCATGCTTTTATCTTTTTTATATTCAGCTTGCAACAACTTTTCAATTTCAATCTTCGTTTGGCCATAAGGATTCGTGGCTTTCTTAATCGGGTCGTTTTCATAAAGTGGAACGCGGTCCGGCACTCCATAAACGGTCGCCGAGGACGAGAAGACGATGTTCTTAACACCAAACTTCCTCATAACCTTTAAAAGTACTTTCGAGGAACCAATGTTGTTTTCGTAGTACAGTTCTGGTTTTTCGACCGACTCACCCACCGCTTTTAAGCCGGCGAAGTGAATAACAGTATCGATATTGTGTTTCTTAAAGGCTTCGATTACTTTCGCTTCGTCTCTAAGATCAACCTGATAAAAGATTGGTCTAACGCCCGTTATCTTTTGAATTCGGTCCAACACTAATATTTTCGAGTTGACGAGGCTATCTATAATGATTACTTCATAGCCAGCCTGAATTAGTTCGACACTCGTATGAGAGCCGATAAAGCCTGTCCCGCCTGTGACTAAGATTGTTTTCATATCCATCACCTTTTCTTTAACTCTTCTAAAAGAAGTTTTGATGTTAATCCGGGATTAACTTTTCCTTGTGATCTTTTCATCACCTGGCCGACCAAGAAACCAAGAGCCCGATCTTTTCCGTCTTTATAATCTTTGATCGAATCCGGAAAAGCATTAAGAACTTCGTTTACATAAGCAAGGATAACACTATCATCATTTATCTGTGTGCCAATGTTAAGTTTTTCTTTGGCTTCTTTGACGTTCGTCGAGTTAGTTAACATCTCCTGGAAGATATCTCTTCCCTGCTTATTGGATATTTCGTTTTTCTCGATCATGTTAACGAGCGTTGCGAGTTGGGCGGGTGAGATAAAGAAGTTTTCAATCGGGATGTTGCGCTTATTTAAATAGGCGATGACTTCGCCGGTCACCCAGTTCGCTAGTGACTTATAGTAGGTTGTGTACTTAGCGGCGTCATCGTAGTATTTAGATAAGTCTTTACTTTGTAAAATGATGATCGCGTCGCGTTCGCCTAGACCCTGAACTTCGAGATAGCGCTTCTCTTTAACTTGGGCTAGTTCGGGACAAGAAGAAATCGCCGCATTTATAAAATCAGGGCTGAGTTTAATCGGCGTGATGTTCGGTTCAATAAAATATTTATAGTCCACCGCATCCGTTTTGACACGCATTGTCACTGTTTCTTTTAGAACCTCATCAAAGCGCCTCGTCTCCTGAATAATCGGGTGGCCGGTCAGCAACAATCCTTCCTGCCTCCGAATTTCGAAATCGATGGCCTTTTGGATATTGGCGATGCTGTTTAAATTCTTGATTTCGACTTTCGTCCCTAATTTTTCTGATCCGATTGGACGAAGGGAGATATTGACATCGCAGCGAAGCGAGCCCTCTTCCATCTTGCCATCGCTGACATCCGCATAGATGACGATCGAGCGAATGGCTTCGACATATTTCATCGCCTCTTCGCCAGTTCGAATATCGGGCTTAGACACTATTTCAATTAACGGCACGCCGGAACGGTTATAGTCGAGCAAGGTGTATTCGCTAAAGTGGAGTTGTTTGCACGTGTCTTCTTCGAGGTGTAGTCTTTCGATGGCAATGCGATGAACGCTATCCGTCTTAATCTCTAAATAGCCTTCTGAGCCGATAGGACGCCGATTCTGGGTGATTTGATAGCCTTTGGGTAAATCACTATAGAAATAGTTTTTGCGGTCGAAGACAAGCGTGTTATCAATGCTCATATGCAAAGCATTGGCGACCCGAATGGCGTTGATGACCGCTTGCTTATTAACGGTCGGCATCGTGCCGGGAAAGGCGATGTCGTTGGGGGACACTAAAGTATTTGGTTCGGCGCCGAACTCGACGGGAGCGCTTGAAAACATCTTGCTCCGCGTTTTCATCTCGACATGGATTTCTAATCCGATGACCGCTTCAAAGTTCATAATTTGGCCGTCCTGACACTCAGATTATAAAAGCCGGTAATGTCTTCGATAACATTGGCAATTTGTAATAATTTAGCTTCGTTAAAAGATTTTGCGGTCAGATTCCCGCCGAAGGGGAGTTTGCCCTTAAAACCAAGCGGTAAGGTAATTGAGGGAAATCCGCCAAAGTTACCGATGACCATGTGATTATCGGCAATTAAGTATTCATCCGACAATCGATCCGAGGCTTCTCCTAACTTAGGAGCGGGTGTTGGCGAAGCCGGTAAAAAAATCGCGTCATAATCTTTAAAGATGTCATTAACTTTATCGACGATCATCCGGCGGACTTTCTGAGCTCTTAAAAACAAGACATCCTGATTTTCGCGCATCAAACAGAAACTTCCGATGACAAAGCGCCTTTTAATCAATTCCGAAAAGCCTTTAGTCCGAGCTTTGCTCATCACTTCTTCGTAGGTCTTACCTGCTTGATAAGGACCAAACTTAATTCCATCAAGATTCGCGTTATTGCTCGTCGCTTCCGCGCAGGAAATAACGACATAAGTCGGAAATAAGGCGCCTAGTAATTTGCGATCGATTGATACATATTCGACTTTCGCCCCCCGAATCTTAAGCGAGGCGATCGTCTTTTGAAAAGCGGCGTTGATGCTCTTATCATAAATCGAATCGACGATTTCTTTGATGATGGCGATCTTCACGCCTTTGATATCGGTGTTAAGCAGTTTCGCGTAATCATCCACCGGAATATCCGAAGATGTCGCATCTTCAACATCGCGACCGGCGAGGAGATTTAGTAGATGTGCGGCATCGTATACGCTTCGCGTAAAATAGCCGACATGGTCAAGGGAAGTCGCGAAAGGAAATAAACCCAGCCGCGAGATTCGCCCCCAGGTGGGTTTAAAGCCGACAAGACCGGCATAGCTTGCCGGTTTGCGAACCGAATCGCCGGTGTCGGAGCCTAAGGCAAAAGGAACGACGGAAGAGGCGACCGAAGCCGCTGAACCGCAGGAGGAGCCGCCGATGAGGTGTTCGTGTTGTTTATCATAGGGATTAAATGTCGTGCCTAAATGGCCGGTCGTGCCGGAACCGCCCATCGCTAATTCGTCGAGGGTTGTCTTAGCGATCGGTATCGCTTTTGCATCCAATAGCTTTTTGACGACCGTCGCGTCAAAGACCGGAACGTAGCCAGCGAGGATATTGCTGCTCGCCGTCGTCACTATGTCTTTTGTGGAAAAGTTATCTTTGATAGCAAAGGGAATACCCCAGAAGAGATTATCAACTTCCGGCTCTTTAAGCTTAAGGGCCATCTCTACGGCTTCCTTTTCCATGATGTATTCGAACGCATTATTGTTATCGGCCTTAGCCCGTAAAATAGCTTCTTTGACCAAGTCTA
>LSQX01401346.1_pt1 | contig 28242 bp, 23 predicted proteins | sample 654561 | NCBI WGS metagenome assembly LSQX01 (sample SAMN04489861, study PRJNA283612) | anaerobic digester metagenome | isolation source: 4 biogas reactors fed with cattle manure at either 37C or 55C with and... | place: Denmark: Kongens Lyngby | collected 2014
GCCTCACACTAGATGCAGCACGGCGGACAGCTTCACATGGAGCTGTCCTTTTAACGTGAGCTGTTTTCGAGCTTTTTCTGATGACATAACACTAATCCATGCGATATGTAATCGATATGGAAACGCAGATGATATTGGTATGACAGAATAAGACCGCTCTGTGAGAAAATTTTAATATGTTTTTTAATGATAGATATAAGGGGAAAGGGACCATGGATGCACAGGACATCATTCAGCTGATAAGGGATGCAGAGAAGAAGACGCCTGTAAGAATGTACGTCAGGGAAAAGGCACCGGTGGACTATGGCAGTGCAAGGGTTTTCGGTGCAGGAGACAGGATTGTGTTCGGCGACTGGAATGAGCTTGAAGAGATAGTGAGGAAAAACAGCGACAGGATCGAGGACATCGTAATAGAAAATGACTGCCGCAACAGTGCGCTCCATCTGCTGGATACCAAGAACCTGCATGCGAGAATAGAGCCCGGAGCCTTCATAAGAGAGCAGGTAGAAATAGGCGATAATGCCGTGATAATGATGGGCGCAGTCATCAATATAGGTGCTGTCATCGGCGAGGGATCGATGATAGACATGGGGGCTGTTGTCGGCGGAAGAGCAGAGGTAGGCAGAAACTGCCACATAGGCGCCGGAGCAGTCCTCGCAGGTGTAGTTGAACCGGCTTCTGCAGTCCCAGTTGTCGTAGAAGATGATGTGCTCGTAGGAGCAAACGCTGTCGTGATAGAAGGCGTAAGGATAGGAAAGGGTGCTGTAGTGGCAGCAGGAGCGATAGTGACAGCAGATGTTCCGCCTGGAATGGTAGCTGCCGGGTGTCCGGCCAGAGTCATCAAGGCCAAGGACGATAAGACTTCGATGAAAACAGCCCTTGAACAGGACCTGAGGCAGCTCTAGAACGGAGGCAGAATATGTCTGTAAGTGAACATATGAATCAGGCTGTGTACAGGCTGGAGAGAAGTGCAATAAGAGAATTCTCAAAGCTGGCAGCATCCGTTCCGGGGTGTGTAAGGCTTACTCTGGGCGAGCCTGATTTTGCGACACCCGGTGCTGTGTGCAATGCTGCAGCAGAATCATTGCAGGCAGGTGATACGCACTATATTGAAAACAACGGAGCAAGAGATCTTCGCATTAAGATCGCGGAATATGAGCGTGAAAAAAACGGTATGGACTATGATGCCGATGAGATCATAGTCACATCAGGTGCTACTGAGGCACTGTTTGTGTCACTTCTGGGGATCATCAATCCGGGAGATGAGGTTATAATACCTGTTCCGGCATTCGTTCTGTATGAAGAGATAGTGCTTCTGGCAAGAGGCGTTCCTGTATTTCTTGATACCGCAGGGGATAGCTTTCAGATCAGGCGTGAAGCAATAGATTTTCTTATTACTGACAGGACCAAGGCAGTAATACTTAACTCGCCGAATAACCCGACAGGCTGCGTGTACGATGAGGATAGCCTGCGGGCTGTGCGCGATGCGGTCAGCGGAAAGAGCATATTCGTGATATGTGATGATGTATACAGGCAGCTTTGCTACACAGATAACTATCACAGCTTTGCAGAAAACCGTGACCTCAGGGAGCAGATCCTTGTTGTGCAGAGTTTTTCAAAACCTTATGCCATGACCGGGTGGCGTATGGGCTATCTGATGGCAGACAGCCCGGTAAAGGAAAGGCTGGAGCTTATCCACCAGTTCGATGTAGTTTCTACTCCGTCCATGTTCCAGAAAGCAGGCATAGCTGCACTTCAGACAGACCCTTCCAAGATGGTCACGGAGTATAAAAAGCGCAGAGACTATGTGACCGGCAGACTCAGGGAGATAGGAATGGAGCTGGAGACTCCTGATGGTGCTTTTTATGTATTTCCATCTGTAGCAAAGTATGGGACAGATTCAATGACTTTTGCAACACGCCTTTTGAACGAAGGCGGGGTGGCGGTGACTCCCGGAATAGCATTCGGTTCGGACAGACATATAAGAATATCTTACTGCTGCAGCATGGATGCCCTGAGAGAAGGCACTGACAGACTGGAAAAATTCCTGAAACAATATGAATGAAGAAAAAAGGATAAAGGAGCTGGTCTCAAAACACTCCGAAGAGATCATGGGCCTGAGGGAAACCATCCACAGGCATCCTGAATTGGGAAATAGAGAATACAGGACTGCGGATCTGATAGAGAGCTATCTCGGCAGTTTGGGAATTGAGACAGAGCGGTTACTGGATACTGCGGTCAAAGGTGTACTGCGCGGAAACAGCGGGGGCCGGACCGTCGCACTGAGAGCAGATATGGATGCTTTACCGGTGAAAGAAGCAACAGATGCAGCGTTTGCTTCCGAAGTGTCCGGAGTAATGCATGCCTGCGGTCATGATGTGCATACAGCAGCCGCGCTCGGAGCTGCCAGAATACTCTCGGAAATGAGAGACGACCTGGATGGTAATGTAGTATTCCTGTTTCAGCCTGATGAAGAAGGAAGAGGCGGAGCGGAAAGAATGATAAAAGAAGGGTGCATGGAAGGTGTAGATGCAGTTTTCGGAGCGCACGTCTCGCCTGATCTGCCGGCAGGCAGGATCGGCATCAGGTACGGAAAGTTCTATGCTGCTTCAGATATGTTTACTGTTGCTGTCACAGGAAAAACTTCTCACGGTGCTGTGCGCGAGAAAGGCATAGATGCGCTGGGTGCAGCTGCTGAGATGGTAACGGCTCTTCTGAAGCTGCCATGGCAGATCACTGATGATAAGTGTGTGCTGACAGTTGGCAGGATGAATTCCGGAACAGCTGGTAACATAATGCCGGGATCAGCTGAATTTGAAGGGATCATACGGACACTCGGTCCGCAGACGCGCATGGCGATGGAGAACGCTTTTTGCAGAACCGCGCATGAGATCGCTGATAGGACAGGAACTGAAGTATCGATAAACTATTTTCATAGTTATCCGGGAATCGTTAATGACGAGGAGATGACTGCACTTGCTGAACAGACTGCAGTCGCTCAGTTCGGAGAAGACAGCGTGTGCAGGATCGAAGAACCGATTATGACCACAGAAGATTTCGGATGTTTTATGGATGAAGCACCGGGCGCTTTTTACCATATAGGAGCCGGCTGTGAAGCGCCGCTGCACAGTGAACGCTTCCTGCCTCAGGAAGATGTTGTGATAAAGCTGACGGAGATGCATGCAGCAGTGGTCAGGGCATATTTAAAAAAGGGGACGGAGTAATGAGAAATTGTGCAGTAGTTGGGATCAACTGGGGTGATGAAGGTAAGGGCCGCATGGTCGACCTTCTGACTGAGGACTATGATGTTGTAGTCAGATTTCAGGGCGGCGGAAATGCAGGTCATACCGTAATAAATGACAAGGGCAAATTCGCTCTTCACCTTCTTCCGTCAGGAGTATTCAGAGACGGCGTGCTTAACATCCTCGGAAACGGAGTTGCACTCGACCCTGAAAACCTCTGGAAGGAGATGCAGGATGTAGCGGCCAAAGGCGTTGAGATCACACCTGACGCTCTTAAGATAAGCGACAGAGCTTCTCTCCTGATGCCATGGCACAGAGAACTCGACGGCCTCGAAGAAGCCCGTCTTGCAGACAAAAACTACGGATCCACCAAGCAGGGCATCGCTCCGTTCTATTCAGACAAGTACCAGAAGAAGACCGTCCTCGCCGGAGAACTGTTCTTCCCGGATGAGCTCCGCGCACACATCAAAGACCTGCTCGAGTGGAAGAACCTCACACTGACAGGTGTATACGGAGCTGAGCCGTATACCATGGAGATGATGGAAGAGTGGATCACAGGCTACTGCGAGAAGATCAAGCCGTACGTATGTGACACAGGCCTTCTTCTGAAGGAAGCTCAGGAGCAGGGAAAGAAGATCCTGTTCGAGGCACAGCTTGGAGCTCTCAGAGACCTGTTTGAATACGTGGACGGCTGGAACTGCGACATCTCAGGAGCCCGTAAATGGGAAGATCTGCCTGAGGCAGCTCAGAACTACATCACGATGATCGAGAAATTCACCGGCTGCCCGGTAACATATATCTCCGTAGGCGCTGAGAGAGAAAGCATCGTTATAAGATAGTGAAAACCGAAGGCTGCAGTACAGCACATGACCGCTGCACTGCAGCTTAGTTATATAAACAATCAGGAGAAAACACATGACAAACAAGTACGAATCCCCGCTGTCCTCAAGATACGCATCTGACTACATGCTCGGACTCTTTTCATCGGATACAAGATATCAGACCTGGAGACGTCTGTGGGTCTCTCTTGCAAAGCAGGAGATGAAGCTGGGCCTTCCGATAACTGAGGAGCAGGTCGCAGAGCTTGAGGCTCATATAACGGATATAGATTATGAAGTCGTAAGGCTCAGAGAGAAGGAAGTGCGCCATGACGTAATGGCACATGTATATGCTTACGGCAAAGTCGCTCCGTCGGCTGCCGGCATCATCCATCTCGGGGCTACGAGCTGCTATGTAACAGACAACGCAGACCTCGTCATATACAGGGACGCCCTCAAGTACATCCGCGCAGAGCTTCTCAAGGTTATCGCAAACCTCGCAAGATTCGCTGATGAGTACAAAGCGATGCCTGCTCTCGGATATACGCACTACCAGCCTGCACAGCCGGTAACTATCGGAAAGAGGGCGACACTGTGGATGCAGGACTTCGTATCGGACATAGGGGAAATCGATTTTGCCCTTGAGAACATAAAGTTCCTCGGCTGCCGCGGCACTACAGGCACCGAAGCGAGCTTCATGGACCTCTTCGAGGGAGACGAGGCTAAGATCGACGAGATGAACCGCGGTATTGCAGCAGACTTCGGATTCACTGAGTGCTTTGATGTATGTGGTCAGACTTATCCGAGAAAGGTCGACAGCAGGATCCTGAACGCGCTGTCCTCAGTCGCACAGAGCTGCTACCGCATGGCGAACGACATCCGCCTGCTGCAGCATTTAAAGGAAGTCGAAGAACCGTTCGAGAGCACACAGATCGGCTCCTCGGCCATGGCCTACAAGCGCAATCCCATGCGCAGCGAAAGGATTTGTGCCCTGTCCCGATTTTTGATGACAGCGCCCCTGCACGGGGCCTTCACGACAGCCGTCCAATGGTTCGAGCGCACCTTGGATGATAGCGCAATCCGCCGCCTCAGCATCCCCGAGGCTTTTCTCGCCGCCGATGCCGTACTCAATCTCTATCTCAACGTCATGGAAGCGCCTCGTGTCTATCCAAAGGTCATTGAAAAACGGATTTGGAGCGAACTGCCTTTTATGGCGTCTGAAAACATTTTGATGGCTTGTGTACGGCGGGGTGGAGACAGACAAAGGCTCCATGAAATAATCCGTGGTCATGCGCAGGAAGTCGGGCGTTGTGTAAAAGAAGAGGGTGCAGAAAATGATTTGCTCGAACGCTTGGCAGCTGATCCCGAGATCAACATGACCCGCGAAGAAATGGATACGGTCTTGGATTTACGCCAATTTGTTGGACGCGCGCCCGAACAGGTTCTTCAATTCATCAGCGAAGAAGTAGATCCTTTTTTGGAGCGGCACAAAGACGCCGCCGCGCTAAGCTCAGATGTACAGCTCTAGATAGACCTCTTCTCATCAATTCTTATTCCAAAAAAAGCGCTCCTCTGACTTAGGCGTTGCTTTATATAAAAAGCATAAAGCAGAGCTCCCCATGGATAAACTCTTTTCACACTTGATGAAGCCTTTTGTTGACTATTTTTCCGGTTTTTGTTAGGATAAGGAACAAAGCTTTATTGATAATGAAAAGGAATTACGTATGGCTGAGAAAAGCTTATTTTCACGAATTATAGACGGTGAAATCCCCTCTGAAAAAGTCTACGAAGATGAAGCCTATTATGCCTTTCGCGATATCCATCCTGCCGCTCCCGAACATGTGTTAATTGTCCCCAAAAAGGTACTGCCGTCAATTACTGATGCCCGAGAAGAGGATCGGGAACTTCTCGGTGGACTCTTGCTGACCGCCAATAAAGTAGCGAAGGAATTGGGTATCGATGAGACCGGTTTTCGCTGTGTAATAAATTGCGGGCGTCATGCAGGGCAGGAAGTGCCTCACCTGCATTTGCACGTGTTGGGCGGCCGATTATTGGACTGGCCTCCGGGATGATTGAAAAAGAAGCTGTATAGATATGGAAAATACCCACGCATATAAAATCGCATCTCCGAGCATAGACACCTCAACACAACTTTGTGCCGTAATCGGTAATCCCGTGGGTCATTCCTTGTCTCCTGCCATCCACAACGCGGCCTTCCAAGCAAAGGGTCTCAATTATGTGTACCTCGCTTTTGCCGTTGATGCCTTGGCCGAGTGTATGGCTGGCATGCGCGCCCTTCCCGGTTTCCGCGGCATGAGCGTCACAATCCCCCACAAAATAGCCATCATGAAATACATGGATGAAATTACGCCTTTGGCGCAAAAAGTGGGGTGTGTCAATACCGTTATCCATGAAAAGGGCCGTCTCGTAGGTACCATTACCGACGGGCTCGGCACGCTGCGCGCTTTTGAGCGTGCCGGCGTATCGTTGGACGGCAAATCCATTCTTTTTGCCGGTACCGGCGGCGCAGCACGGGCTGTGGCTTTTGCCTTGGCAGAAACGTGTACGCCCAAGAAACTTATAATTCTCGGGCGAACCCCTTCCCGAATCGAAAAACTCGCCAACGACCTTCGCGCCCTCAATCGTGTGACCATCGAAGAGGGTAATTTCGAAAACATGGCGGCACAACGCGCCGCTGAAGCAGAAATCATCATCCACGCGACCCCTGCCGGTATGTACGGACATTCAGAAGGCGATAGTATTATCCCCCGGTCGTGGCTCCATTCGGGACAAGTCGTTTTTGATATGGTCTATCGCCCCAAAGAAACGCAACTGCTACAAGATGCGCAAGAGGCGGGATGCCAGATTATTTTGGGACTTGAAATGCTTTTGTATCAAGCAGCGCTCCAATTTGAATTGTGGACGGACTGTGAGGCTCCGGAAACAGTTATGCGGCAGGCACTCCTTCACGCATTGGACCCGAACGCAGCAATGCAATTACAGTCTCGCTTCCAATCTTAAACCACATCAACAGAAGAAAGGATCATGGAATGCGTGTTCAAAGTTTCATCGGCAAGGTAAGCATCACCGGATTACAGCAAATGGACAGCCAAATCAATGAATGGCTGGAAAGGATGAAGGTCAAGCCACTGCATATCAAACAATCCTTCGGCTCTGACATCCATCATGACGGACGCGGACGCGAACCCATTGTTGTCATAACACTGTGGTATGAATAAAGCGACTCCGTCAGTACCTAACCTTTTTATGGAAGAAAAGAATTGAATGCCTACGCGCCTACACCGGAGAAAGATAGGCGTGCCGGGGCACGAATCAATAAGGCATCGCTCTTGAACGGCAGTGCAAGAGAAGGAAGTCCGCTTTAGGTTTTGAGTCCTTGTCTTTCAGATTGCTTGAAAAAATATAGTGCCTCAAACACTCTTTTACTGCCCAACAATTCATGAACCTAATAGAAACACAGGACCTTTCAAAGCAACTGAAGCAAAAGGTGGGAACTTAGCACGGAGATCAGGGAATTTCCCCTTTCATTGATTTTAGGTGATGGGCGTGTTAGAATCTATTTGTGTCGTTATGCGTATTCGTTGTGGAATCTGTCTTGTATTGCAGCAACCACAGGAACCTAGACCGTGCAGGATTCACTATTTATGTTATTAACTGATTATATTGGAGAGGATTGTATTGTATCGAATGTTCGGAGTAAGAGTAAGCCGGATGTTCTTAAGGAACTAACTCACCTTTTATTTGAAAACAAAAAGCTCAAAGGTGTGGATGCTGCACTCGATCAGATTATTGCCAGAGAAAGTACAGAGAGCACCGGGATCGGTCATGGCCTTGCAGTGCCCCATGCCCGTGTCAGCGGGTTAAAGACGCTCCATTGCGCTATCGGTCGTTTTAAAGATGGTCTTGACTTTATGGCCATTGACCGCCAGCCCGTTCATCTCGTCTTTCTTATTTGTTATCCCCCTATTCAACAGACTACCTATTTGAATTTTGTCGCGACCATTGCCAAACTTTTGCATGACAGCGATACACTGAAACAATTGGTAAACGCTGCTGATGCCAAAGATTTTCTGGAATTATTGAAAGACTTATCGCTCCCGCTGGAAGCGCCTGAAGAATTATATTCCAAACAAAAAATGCAAAAGGTTCCTGAATTACTGGAAGCCCGCGATACCCATAGCGATTTGATTCTTTTGGCTCGCTTGCAATTGTGTTACGAAATTTATGAAACGGCCAAGACAGGAAAGCGTCAAATTAAGGAGCGCATAGAAAATATTCGCGCGCTCATTGACGATCGAACCATTCGCCACTTTGACCGTCTGATGAAAACGCGGCCGCCCGCCTTGGTTCCTGTGGAAGCAGATACCTGTCAAGGCTGTTTTATGAGGTTGCCCTCGCAATTCGCCCAACAAGTCCGGGAAGATACCAAAGTCATCCACACCTGCCGTAATTGCAGCCGATTTATATACATCGTATAATCGGCTATTGAAAGCGCTTCATGGTATAATGGGAAAAGCGTTAGTATAAACATTAACATGTATTTTCGGGGCGGCAATGACGAATTGCCACGAGCTGTGTATCGTTCTTAAGCACATAATATGAAGGCAATAAGCGTAGGCGCCCCTACTTAAATCCCTTTATAGCTACAGGATGATACCTTGAACGCATCTTACTATTTTTCTTTGCTCCTCTGCGCAGTACTATCTCTAAGCGCTTTCTCCGAAAACAGTACGCCCCCAACTGTGAAAGAAAAACCGGGGATTACCGAAATCAGTGAAGTGCCTTGGGTTCCTTCACCGCCGGCATCCACTCCCAAAATCGTTTACGGAGATGATGATCGTATTGATCTTTACGAAGAAAGCGACCCTGAGCGTGCTCGTTTAGCCTATGCAACCTGTGCGTTCATTGATATTTCACGTATGTCAAAAAAACAAGATGGCTCATGGCGTCTTGACTCTCCGAGTGCGCATATACGCAACGGATTCCCGCCCTGTGACGGCGAACCTTTCGCCAACCAACCTGCCGCCTCATACTGCTCCGGTTTCCTCGCAGGCTATGACATTGTCGTGACTGCCGGGCACTGTTACAATGCAAGTTATTTCTCGAACACGGTCATCGTATTCGGATTTCATATGATGAACGAAACAACAGCACAGCTGAGTTTCAGAGAAGACCAAGTCTATCACGGCGTGGAAATTATCAGTCATTTTGGAACGGGAACGAGAGATCACTGTGTTCTTCGTTTGGATCGTCCGGTTACCGCGTCGGGTGTTCAGCCTGTGAAACTGCGCAGATATGGCGACATCCAATTGGGAGAATTCTTGGGCGTAATCGGGTACCCCTCCGGACTGCCCTTAAAAATTGCTTTTGGGAATACCTATGTCCGTAGCATATCGAACCAAGATTTTTTTGTTGCCAACCTTGATACCTTCGGCGGTAATTCGGGCTCGCCTGTTTTCAACGCGGAAACCGGCTATGTAGAAGGTATTCTCGTCAGAGGAGGAAACGATTATGTTTATGGAGATGGTTGCTTTCGCAGCAATGTCGTTGGCAACGATCAAGACCGCGGGGAAGACGTCACGCGATCCTCTATTTTTGCTTCCTTCGTTCCCGACTTCTCAAGCAGCACTGGGGCGTTGGGCTTAAACTCGACTCACTTCGGCTGTGATGATGAAATTGTAATTACCTTAATGGATATGGATCTTGCCAATTTCGGCATCACATCCGTTGTTGTGGAAACAACCAATAATGACCGGGAAGAAGTAGATCTTTTCGAAGACATGAACATGCCCGGTCTGTTCAGCGGCTCCATACATACCGGTACGGAATCGGTCGTTCCCAATTCCGCTATTTTGGAAGTGGGACATGGCGACACAGTGCACGTCACCTATTTCGATGAAGAAGATGATTCAGGCAATCCGGCGCAAAGTGAGATTACGGCAGAAATCGATTGTATACCCCCGATGCTTGCCAATGTTAGAGTTTCTTTTTTGGGCACTACCCAAGCGCAAATCGAATTTAATACCGATGAGATTGCCAAAGGCATCGTTCATTATGGCACCTCCTGTGATGCCCTTTCACAGCAAACTCCGGCTGAAAATACTACGGATCACCGCATCGCGCTCAATAATCTCGCCGCCGGCAAGCGCTACTATTTTACCGTTGAAGCGCAAGATGTTGCCGGCAACTCCTCGTACAACGATAATGGCGGCGACTGTTTTAATTTTGTAACCTACACACAACAAAATCATTTTACAGAATATTTTCATACACAAAACCCGGTGGACATTGAATATAGTCAGATCACCTTTGTCCCTGTTGATACGGCAGATTTCTACCAAGCCTGTTTTGAACGTATAGAAGAATTTCCCGTTCCCCTTGCCGGCGAGTTGATTCCCTTAAAAGACGATAGTTTCCATGAAGTGCGATTACCTAATGGAATCACCCTTCCCTTCTACGGAATTGAATACGATCGTTTTTTCATCGGAAGCAATGGATATCTTAGCTTTCGTGAAGGCAGCACAGACTATAATAGCGTGCCCAGCCAACACTTCTCGGTACCCCGTATTTCAGCTGCTATGTGCGACTTGAATCCCGAAGCACGAGGAGAAATCTATGTGACGCGGCTTAGTGATCGCTATGTGGTGACTTTTGATCACGTACCCGAATATGACTGGTTTGATTCGTATCTGCCGGAAAATAGCCACAGTTTCCAGATCGAACTCTTCTATTCCGGCATCATACGCATTAACTTGCGTGAATTAACGACGGACCGCCTCATCACCGGTTTATCCGCAGGAGTAGGGGCGCCGAGAATCTTCACTTCTGTGAACACTGATTCATACAGGCATTGTGAAAGTTTATCCTATGACGGCAGCTGTCATAGTGCTGATATTGACGAAGACTGGCGTATTTCACTCAGTGAATTATTGCGCGTTATTCAACTCTTCCACAGCCGCACCTATAGCTGTAACGCAGCCACGGAGGATGGCTACCAACCGGGTCCCGGCAACCAAGATTGTTTTCCCCACAACAGTGATTATAATACCCAAGACTGGAAGCTAAGCCTGAGCGAATTGCTGCGCCTGATCCAAATTTATAATGCTACGGGCTACTACGCCTCTCCGGACACGGAAGACGGATTCGCAATCGTTCCTTGAGGATCGGCCTTTTTTGAGACACGCGAATCAAAATGAAATAAAATAAGGAAGTGCATCGCCATGGATACAAAACCAAAGACTGTCGCAGGACTCTTTATCATCACCTGTCTGTTATTCCTCTCCTTTCAAGAAGTCTCAACAGCTTCCTCTCCATGGACTGATCAAGAACAAATTCTCTTCGAATATAGCGGTCATCAAGGACTCGTGATCAAGCCGAAGCAAGCCGCGGAAGGCAATCCGTGGGTGTGGATTGCCTCCGACTTTGACGCCAATCCTTTGACAGAAGCACTCCTCACGCATGGACTGCATTTGGCGTGGATTGATGTAGACACACTATGGGGCAATGAAGAGGCGTTGGCCACTGCCGATGCCTTTTATAACTGGGCTGTTGAAGAACAACAATTTGCCGCCAAGCCTGTCTTGCTGAGCAGTGATATCGGTACGTGGCTTCTCTTCAATTGGGCGTCCCAGCATCCGGAACAGGTGAGCGCAATCTACGCTATGAATCCTTGGCTGATTCCCAATTTGAAAGAAGAAGAAGTTGAAGATCCTGCCTATATGAATGCCTTGGCTGCTCACGGTCTGGATAAGACAACGGAAGCCGATGCCTTTTTTGCATTGCCTTCGAATCGTGCCGAGTCTTTGAGCAAAAGCATGATACCGGTCATGTTCGCCTTAATAGGATGGGATAAAGTCATGAAAGAGGCGGCCGACAGCTTTTATAAAAACTATCGTCTTGCCGGAAAAGGCTTCTTTGAAATCATGGCGCCTCCGCCCGATAGAACTTCTGCCAGTCCCGGGGTATTATTGCATACCCTCTTTTTTATCCTCGAACGGAGTGGCGTCTTAGCCGACTCCACAGAAAACCAATCCTTGCCCAACGCGCCCAATTGGGCGGTAGCTGACTTTTCCGGAAGCGGCGGCGTCTGCGTATTGGACGATGCGATCCTCATGAAAGCCGGTAACGAAATGACCGGTATAAAATGGCAAGGGGATCTGCCCGAAGGCGATTATGAAATCACCTTAGATGCCATGCGCGTTTCCGGAAATGATTTCTTTTGCGGTCTTACCGTGCCCAAGCAGGACACGTCCTTCTCTTTGGTCGTTGGCGGCTGGGGCGGCACCTGTATCGGCATTTCATGCTTAGACTGGGCGGATGCCTACAACAACGAGACCGCCGTCTTTCGCGGGCTGCAATCCCATCGATGGTATCCCATTAAATTGCGCGTAGTAGGCGACCAAATCCAGGCTTGGGTAGACAACGAACAGGTAGTTGATGTGGATGTCAGCAATCGCGAAGTTGACATTCGATGGGAAATGGAACCCACGAAACCCTTGGGAATCGCTACATGGTGTACCACCGGCGCCATACGAAACTTTCGGATCACCCCCGTCTCCGAATTCTGAACAAAGCTGCCTTATCGACGACGCATTCGGGCGGGAAGCAACCCGCTTTGTTCGCGATATTTTGCGACCGTACGGCGCGCAATCTGAATCCCTTTTTCGTTGAGCAGATCCGCAATCTTTTGATCACTGAGCGGTTTGCGCTTGTCTTCCTTCGCAATAATATCACCGATTAAGGCGCTAACTGCTATGGATGACTGCCCGTCGCCATCCTGCGAACTTACCCCTGACGGGAAAAAATATTTCAACTCAAAGAGTCCTTGCGGGGTTTGCATATATTTTCCGTTCACCGTACGGGATACGGTACTTTCATGAACCCCCACTTTTTCGGCGACTTCGCCCAAAGTCAGCGGGCGCATGGCAGACACACCCTTTTCCATAAAGGCGCGCTGCAAGTCTACAATTGCTTGGGCTGTTTTTAAAATCGTATCTTGCCTGCGCTTGATATTGTTAATGAGAAAACGGGCCGAATCAAAATGTTCACGGACATAGTTGCGTTCTTCATCAATCATCTTACGGCTGCGTATTTCTTGAATATATGATTCGTTAATGGTCACTGAGGGCATCGATTCCGCAGTGAGCACCACAATATAATCGTCATCTACTTTTTCAACAGTCACTTCCGGGACAATATAAGGCGGCGGTGTTCTCCCATATTCGTAGCCCGGAAAAGGATCAAGCTGTCCCAATTTATCGCGTAGCTGTAAAACCTGATCCTCTGTAATGTCCATGGCATCGGCAATTTGGCGGAATTGACCTTCCGTAAGGGCTTCCCAGTGAACTTTGAGCAAGATGCGCAGCGCGTCATCATCGGGATATTCAACTTCACATTGCATCAACAGACATTCCATCAAATCGGAAGCGCCCACACCGGTAGGTTCGAATTGTTTAATAGTCGTGAGTACCTGCTGCACACGATCTGTTGATACGCCCAACTCTTTGGTAATCTCAGCAATATCGCCTGTGAAATAACCGCGGTCGTTGATGTCGTTGATAATTAAACGCTCACCAATAGCATACGCTTCAGGTGACAGATCAGCCAGACGCAGCTGATCCAACAAGTGGGCACTTAGCGTGCGATCCAAGGTAATGGAATCTTGATAATAGCGCCATGCTTCTTCAAGCTCGGCGTTGGAATGCCTCCCGGCGCCATGGATATAGGGATCGCTTAAATGATGCTCTGCCGACGATTCTTCCCGCCCAAAAACCTGGTGTTCATAATCTGTTTCGATCTGTTCCTCGGAATCATCCGCTGTGGAAACTTGGGGATCAGTCATCTCGCTAAAGGGCGTCTCTCGGCTGCCCCGTCGATCCAGAAAGGGATTCGCCTCTATAGATGCTTCTATATACTGTTCGAGTTCAACATTATTCATTTGAAGTAATTGCAAGGCCTGCTGCATTTGTGGAGCCAACACTTGGCGCAGTTCCGGTCGTACCGACAACCGTTGATCCATATGCAACATAATATGAATTACCCTCGTTTATGCAGTGAATAGCCTACGCAGAACACCATGACCAACCCCTATTGTATCCAAAGCTTAGCAAAGGCGACAACTCAAGTTCAGGGCAATGTTTTGCAACATCCGCCGAAATAGGGTATGATAGTTAGGGTCAAACTATAAATATAAATAATCTACTAGAAGGTTGGTTTTATGGAAGCCAAACAATCATTTAGTACTTCTGATGTGGCGAAGTATTGTTATGTGACTGCTGACACGATCCGGAAATGGGCAGAAGCAGGACATTTAACTGTGTTCAGAACTCCCGGCGGTCATCGTCGAATTCATCGTGAAGAGCTGCTGCGCTTTATGAAAGAAAACAAGATTCCGCTTCCTTCGGATCTGGACGATCCGGGTGTGCGCGTCTTGATTGTAGATGATGAAAAGGCTGTTATTTCAGTGATACGCCGTTTTTTAGAAAAAGAAAAAACCGCCTTTCATATCGAGTCTGCTACCGACGGCTTCGATGCGGGTCGGCTTATTGTATCTTTTCAGCCTGATATTGTTTTCTTGGATTTGCGTTTACCCAATATCAACGGTTTTGAGGTTTGCAGACGGATCAAACAAAATCAGATCACAAAACACATCCATGTTGTCGCTATGACCGGTTATTATCAGGGAGAAGCGGCACAACAAGTTTTGGAACTCGGCGCGACATTGCTCCTGCAAAAGCCCTTCACATCTTCCGACCTTGAGCAAGCCTTGGAAAAGGCCGGCGTTGATCTAAAGAAATAATAAGATGCAGCACCATAGACTTTGTTTCCCCTCGGAAATGTGCTCATGCTCAATACAACAGTAATTGTATCGGGATTGCCACGGAGCGGCACATCCATGATGATGGCCATGCTGGGTAAAGGCAGGATCAGTCTTTTAACCGATGATCAGCGCCCGGCAGACCGGTTTAATCCCGGCGGCTATTATGAATATGAGCCTGTGAAACGACTGCGGGAATCTCAAGACTGGCTGCCCCTCGCTAAAGGACGAGCCGTCAAGATCATTTCTTTCCTCTTGCCTGCGCTGCCGCTTACGCTCCCTTGCCATATTATTTTTATGGAACGGAGTTTAGAGGCCATTCTTGCGTCGCAGCGGAACATGCTGGGTCAAGGGGACAGCACCATAAACGCTTCTCTTGCAGCTGACGGTGCGGTGCACAAGGAAGATCTGCCGCTGCTCACACTCTATCCTAAACACCTAGATTCTATACGTCGGTTGTTACGGAGTCGTGCCCACACGCACTGCTTGTTCCTGCACTATGAGGCGATTCTTCGCGATCCCCTCGAAGCGGCACAACGTACCGCTTTCTTTCTGGATTTCCCAATGGATACGCAGGCTATGGCGTCTATTGTGAATCGGTCTGCAACTCCAGAAGCCGTAGCGACGCAGCCATAAATCCTATGCGAATATATCGCCTTTAAATTCCAGACCGCAGTACAAGCATTTTTTGAGCCGCGAATTGGAAATACGGCCGCATTGAGGACAGCGTAAGGGATGGACGCTCATCTTTCCGTCGCGCTTACCGTCGCGCATGTCTACTTCCTGTACTTTCCGCTCCAGATCTTCATCACTCAGATTTAAACGGTCTCGGATAAGTTCCCACATTGCCTGATTGAGCAGTGTCATCCGCTCTAATTCGTCAATTAAATCTCTCGTCTGTTTCTTGACTTTGTGGGTTGCCGGAGTCGGCGGCGAAACAATACCACCGGGAATGGAGGTAACGGAGGGCTCAGGCAGATTTCTTAAAAAACGACCAAGTAGAGAGATCATAGCGTCAATTCCTATGTTGAGATACCAGTCAGCTCAGTATGACTCAAGCATCAAGGCTTTTTCAATCAACGGAATGAGTACATCAGCGATAATCGTTGCTTTTTTTTCTATCCCCGGACTACGCAAGTGGCAGATATCTCCAAAAATGGTAACGCCATCGCGCATCTTCTCTTCAACAGGGATATAAAGAAGCGCCTCCCTTTCACACAACCGGCGCAACGCCTCGTTATACAGGGATAGCACGTGTCTATATGCTTCAAAATTGGAGTAGCGTCCTGTCCATTCCATAACAGTATAATATTCATAATAGTCCCGTTCCACGGGGGACAGACTGTCGGGATGGGGAGCAGCAAAACTGCATATCACTGTTTCCACGCCATAATTTCGGGCGTATTGACTCATATACGCCAGATTCGTCATGGCGGAGGCTTCGATATCATGCTGAATGTCTGCTGTGTCCGGCAATAGATGATGTCCTAAATAGCGGCAAAAAAAACGAGATTCACGGAAGCCCTTTTGTAAAATATTATGGCGCTTCTGCCACAATGGAAACAGATCATGGCAAATATCGTTGACAGCGTTATAGATAACAAGGAGGTCGGGCTCAAGGGCAAGATAATCGCCCATACGCAAACGATGCTTAATCGAGTTCATTCCCGACAAACCGCAATTGATCACATCAATACGGTTGAAATTAAAATGTTGGTTCAACAAGGTTTCCAGAATACTCGGATAGGTTAAATCATTTTTCAGACCTTCCTCCGTGGTTGAAGCGCCAATGCAAAGAATTCTATAGGTGCCTGCAGGTTTGGGCACCATAATATCTGCATCACGAAACCCCATATTATTAATTCGAAACTCTTCGAATATACCAAGAGCATTGATTTTATAGTTTCCTTGTCCATGCTTTTTAAAGGTAAAAAAAGGTAACTCCCATATATCGTTGGATTCTGTCGATTGCAGCGCATTTTGTCGGGAAAAGATCAACCAACGTCTGGACATTGTTTCATCGGAAGTCGTATCAGGAAAAAGACAGTATCCCGCCCCAAATCGTTGCGATGCAGCATCGACACAATGCATCGCGCTTAAGTTTCCCGTATTTTCTGTTAAAAATCGGCGGAGCAGATCCTGATCCGATTCCGGCAAATAAGAAATGACAGCTTCTCCTGAGGGAAGCTCGAAATCGCAAAAAGCTTTTTGCGCTCGATTGTCTTGATCAAGGGACAGAATATTTAAATCGTAGACATTTGAAAAGGCTGATTGAAAAAAAAGATCTTTTTGATCCAAGAAGACCGGGAAACGCCTTTGAAGTTCCTCTTCTGCAGTAGGCTCTGCCAAATTCACCTTTGATTTTCCCTGACCTCGGAAACGGTCTCGTAACGCGGTGTCTCTGAGATATTCGGAAAAATCATTTTCCGGAATCCTAGGGATAGGCCATAATTCCTCGTGAACACGGGAAGCAACAAAAGGGTTGTTGCTTGCAAGGGAATTCCACTTCCAACGGAACCAAGACTCACCTGCCAAAACAACGGGTAAAATCCAAAGAAGAAGTGCAGCCAGAATAAAAAACAGGCGTCTCCCCTTATTCATGAGATCTGCTTTCTGCTATCTCTTTTTCCAACTCCTCAAGCCATTGAAAAATCCGTATGTCCGTGTCGCCCTGCTGAGCTGCCTTACTTAAGGATTGGTGGGCGGCCCCGTACTGCTTTAAGAAGCCTTGTGCCCGGCCTAGTAATGCCAGACACCATGGATCATCAGGAAGTAATTCCAAGGCTTGAAACATTAAATCGACGGCTTCCGAATAACGACCCGATAAAATGAGCAATTCTCCGTAATTGCTCAGACTCCAAGGGTAATCATGGGGATCAATAGCAACAGCATGGCTAAAGGCGTCCATCGCCTCTTCCTGCCGATTTTGTTCCTTATATGCCATCCCTAAATAGGACCACGCCCGCGCGTATTCAGGATTAATGCGGAGCGCATTTTGGGCAGCTGCTACAGCGCCGTCAAATAAGGCGGCACGCCAATATTCCAAAGACAGTTCGGCAAATTCTTTTGGCGCTTCTGAATCGGCAGGCTCGAGTGGAGCATAGCCAGGGGTACGGCTGCTTCGTTGAACGCGATACAGGATAACCCGCTGAATACCACCAAAGATCATGGGCGTATAGGCAAGTCCTCGTTCAGCCAACGCATCTTCAAAGCCTTTGATCGTTCCTTCCGTGAAATAATCAGTTTGGATAACCACCCAAACCGATGGCGTCTTTGCCGCACGGGAGCGAAGCGGGAAAGACGGATCTAAAAAGAAAGCCGTTTTTTCCGCCAATATCTCATAAGTGGAACCGTAACATACAATGTTGGGCAGAGGCCCCAAGTTGTATACAAATACGCGTTTCCACAACCAATTATGAGCAAGTATCAAGTCATCTTCGTTGGCATTATCACGAATTTCCTGAGAGGCGCCCAACCAGTTTGGATGCTGCGCTTCCCCTTGCATCAACATTTGTTGATAACCATAAAAGAGTACCAACAGGACAATCGCTGTGATACGCAACCGTCGCCAAGGCAAAGCAACGATCGCACATCCAAGCAGTAAATAGAGGGCGAGGGAGGCATGAACGGTATAGCGCGGCTGAAGGCAAGGCCGCCAAAGCAGGGATATCACAAATAAAATAAGAGGCGGCAAAATCAGCCACAAAGACAAGAAGAATTGAAAGATTTCGCGGCGGCGCACCGAAGTCTCGACTTTCTCGGAACGGCGGCGTGCCTGATACCAACGGTAAAGGGCTAGCACCCACAGACCGGCAACACTCACCATAGTGGCGACGAGCATCAAGTCTCCTATCGGCCAACGCCACGAGGCAATCAAAAGACCGGCGCGGTGACCCACCAAAGCTTCCAAAGCGTAGCTGGAGGCATTGAGCTGAAAAGTGGTACCGATAGCGTCATCAGTAAAAATATCATGGATCAACTCCCTGACAGTCGCTAAGCGCAGCCACGTATCAGTGCTTTCTTGTCCCCAAAATTGTATGGCAAGTACCCACAGGACTGCAGGCAAGACAAGGACTGCGGTGAGCGCGCCCCATTTGAAGGCGCGCCAAAAATCGCGTGGTCTGCTCATAATCCAGAAGAGCCCCATCACAACAGGCAGAAGCAGGGAAAAAGGATGGGTCCATGACAAAAGCAAGATGCTGAGTCCATAGAGAAACCACCACCTATATTTTTTCTCTTCCTCTGTATAGAGGCGGCAGAAGGCATAAACGGCAGCAAGCGCCAAAAGAGTCATCAACCCGTACATACGGATTTCTTGCGAAAATTGCACATGAATGGGGGACAGGGCGAGGCAAAACATGGCGATGAGGGCAACCTTTCGATCGAAAAGGTACACGCCCAAAAGATACAGTAAGGGCAGGATGAGCAATCCCAAGAAAATAGATAAGAAACGCAGCGCCAAAGGCGAAGCATGAACCCACCGATTCCAATAGTACTCCATCATCAGATACAGCGGCATGGCGGCGGGATCCACCAATCTATTCTGTTTTAGAAATATATCGAAAGTCGGAGAATCGGCACGGATTACTTCTTGGTTCCAGCGCTCAAAATAAGGAGAAGATTCATATTCCACAGGCGCTTTTAAAAAGGCGACGGTAGCAAATTCGTCCCACCATACGCTTTCTTCAGTGATATTGATGACACGAAGGGCAACAGCCAGCAGAAAGATCAAAGCGAATACGACCATTCCGCGCCATGATAAACCCGCGTTCTTATCGATATTCCTTCTCTCAACGCAATCATTCATGAAATCATCCTCCTTTTCAGGAAGAAACTACTTTAATAAAAGCGGGGTGAAAATCCGCGGCTCACCACACTTTAGCTGAAAAGGTGCATTACTGCGCCTGAAGGCAGTTTAGGAAAGAAATAGGTTGATTTCTGGGGCATAGGTTCATGAGCTTCGGCGCAAGCGCGTACCTGCTCAGGCCGTGTTGAACGCATTAGAAAAGCAAAACTCCCTTTGCCCTCATCCACCAGTGCCGTGGCCGTATGCATATCTTGTTCGTAGAAAAGTGTTGTCGACGCAGGAAGCTCTAAAAGGCGATCCAACACGCCTTTATGCAGGACAGCTACATCCAGATTGCACCACGCCGGGTGTCTATCGGAGTTTAGCAAAGCCTGACGCTTCTCTTCTTTCAACGTCAATAACCGAGCGCCCTGTTCCCGGGCATATACGGCCAAGGTACAGCCGGCAGCGGAGCTGTCTGAAAGCTGGTCTTCGACCTCAGCCAAAGATCCTTCCGTAATATCAAACCACGGCTCTAAGCGGGAAACGAGTTCTTCAAAGGACAAGCTAAAAGATGCAGGAACTATCCGATGTGCAGCATATATTTTGAGTCCCTTATCTTCGAAAGGTACAAAACCGGCAAGAACAAAGTCTTGAGACCCCGCTTCTTTCCCTTCTGCACGACACGCATCCCGATACAGGCACGCAGTCCGAAAGCGATGATGTCCATCGGCGATATAAAGCACTTGGTCTCTAAGATGCGCTTTCAGGGCATCGGAACAGGGAGCACGCCAGACTTCATGGGATGAGCCATCTGACGTGTTCGCGGTAAAGTCCGGCGACGGCGGCAGCGCATCAAAGAGTTGATCTGTCACGCGAAGGCCGGTGTCCGTATACATCAAAAAGATAGGTTCCACATTTCCTTGCACCGCGCTCATGAGTGCCAGACGATCTTCAACGGGGCGATCGAAGGTATATTCATGACCCAAAACAAACTTCTCATCCTGTTCAGGCAGCCGTAACAGCGCGAAAAATCCACGGCGTTCAAAATACGCGCCATCAAGCCCTTTAAAACGCTGGCGCAACACGTAGATGTGGGCGTCTTCGTCTTGCTTCAACGCGCCATCCTGCCTCCATTCCGTCAGAACGGCAGCGGCCTGCGCATAAGGCGACAGCGTATCCGTACCTGTAGGCAGCATGAGATGGGTCATATTGTAAGGGCTTGACGCTGCCAGTTGCGCCCTTTCATCCTTATTGATTACGTCGTAGGGAGGCGTCAGAACATTATCAAGGGATCCTGTTCTTTCGGCATCAAAGACATAGCCTTGAAAGGCGCGAATTTCAACCATGAACATGGGTCTCCATTAGGAAATTGTGAAGAGGCTTACGCCGAATTATATAGCGCTGCACGAAAAGATTATTGAATAATCGTGCTCTGATTTAAGCTTTGCTGCTCAGGCAGAATTTCAAGAAGTTCCACCTCAAATACGAGCAGAGAATTGCCGGGAATCCCCGGGCGAGGCTGGGCGCCATAGGCGAGATCAGGCGGAACAAAGAGTTTATACTGAGCGCCGACTTTCATCAGCTGCAATGCTTCTTGCCAGCCTTCAATAACGCCTTTTACCGGAAACTCGGCGGGCGCGCCCCGTTTGTACGAACTGTCAAACTCTGTGCCGTCCAACAAAGTGCCGGCGTAATGGACGCGTACCGTCGCCGAAGCTGACGGCGTCTCTCCTGTTCCTTCTTTCACTACAATATATTGTAAACCGCTATCGGTCTTTACAACATTGGCTTCTTTCGCATTGGTTTCAAGAAATGCTTCCGCCTTTTTTAAATTCTCTGCCGATTGAGTCTGCATTTCTTCCTGCATCCTTTCTTGTTGTTTTTGCATTTTTCCCTGAAGAGATTGCATCGTTGCAAGCAATTCTTCTTCCGACAGCGCGGGCGTACGTTCCGCAATCACGTCTTCGATAGCGGCGCTCAAAGCGGCGGTATCGATTTCGATGTTAAGACTTTTGATGGAGTCGCCCAATTGCAAGCCCACAAGATAGCTTTCTTTAGCGGTCTCCGTGTCCAACACGGCTTTGCTCTCCTCCGCAAAGGCTGCTGTCGTAAGCACAGCGGGAAGGAGGAAGGTTAATGCTGTCAAAGCAACAAGAAGGTGTACTGATTTCATGTGCGGTTCCTTTTGGGGTGGATTGTGTCATAGATCAAAGAGAGTATCTGTCATTGTGAGAAATAGGGAATGTTACCCGGTCGTATACGCCAATACCTTACCTGTTCATAGGCTTGTTACGCAAATTTTATACGCCTTTTTAATTTTATCGGGCGGCACACATATCTTTTATCGTTAATTGGATAGAAGTCTCTCCTCTGAAGGTATTTACAAAAGGAGAAAAAACAATATCCAGTTTTTCGGGAAATTCTTCCGTATAAAAGCGTTCCGCCATGCCAAATGCCAACGCTGTAAATACAGTATCCCCTTGGCGCACCATAAATTTGAGGTGTTGTTCATTCAATAGGTGCATGGATTGGGGTACAACGCTTACGCCGACTGTACAGAATAAAGGCTCCGGATTACTCTGCCCAAAAGGCTCCAATTTGTGGATCTGCCTCATGAAATCGCGGTCGATTTGACTCAAAGCAATGCACGCATGGACATTCAATATAGGTTCGGTCTTTTTTGAACCAAGCTGACGGCGTGCTTCTTTTTCAAAGGCATCACGAAAGGCGTCAATGGCTTCGGGTGCAAGGGTCAATCCTGCCGCGGCAACATGTCCTCCGAAAGTGATTAAATGCTCGGAACATGCTTCCAATGCTTCAACCATGTTGAAGCCCACATTGCCTCGTGCTGAGCCATGAAATAAGCCATCATCTCCGAGACAGCAAATGATCACCGGAAGAAAATAACGGGCCTGCATACGTGAAGCTACAATACCGATCACCCCTTGATGCCAGTTTTTTTCCGCCAGCACAATGGAGCGTTGCTCATCATTCCAAAAGGCGGCGAGAATCTCTTCGGCTTCTTCAAAAATACGCTGTTCAATACCTCGTCGTTTTTCATTGGTTTCGTCCAGCTCTTCGGCAAGCGCATCGGCTTCATCTTCACGCTCCGTCATCAATAGTTGCCACGCTTTATGCCCGGTCTCTAGGCGTCCTGCGGCATTCAATCGAGGTCCCAGCTGAAAAGAAATTTTTTGAGAACTTACTTCGGCAATATTAAAATGACCCGCCTTTGCAAGACTTTTGAGACCTATACGCTGATGCTTGATCATGTGTCGAATGCCAAGGGCAACAATGACGCGATTCTCCGCAAGGAGCGGCACAATATCTGACACGGTACCCAAGGCGGCAATATCCAGATCGTGGGGAGTGCCGTTGAGTGCTGTCGCCACTTTTAAAGCAACGCCTGCGCCGGCGAGCATGTGGGCGGGATGGGTCGGATCATCTTGTTTCGGATTAATCACCGCCACAGCGGCGGGCAATTCCTTTTCTAAGCTATGATGATCCGTAACAATGAGATCCAGCCCAAGATCACTGGCGCATTGCGCCGCTTCATGGGCGCTGATTCCATTGTCCACCGTGATGATAAGATTTACATCTTGGTCTTTTGCAGCACGGACATGTTCGGGCGAAAGCCCATAGCCTTCAGCGAAACGATCGGGCATGTCACAGTGAATCCGGTTAAGACCGAAGCGTCGCAGTCCCCGTTCCAAAATGACAGAGGCACTGATACCGTCCACATCATAGTCGCCAAAAATTAATACGGACTCCTGCCGCTTCCGAGCGACAAGAATCCGATTTACAGCCTCATGCATCCCTGTCAAGTCAAAGGGATTGGTCAATTGTGCCAGGGACGGGTTTAAAAAGTCTTTTATTGCCGAGGCGGAGCGTAAATTCCGCTGCGCCAGCAGATGAACAATAATCGGCGGAATGCCCAATTCTTGGCTTAACGCCTCGGCTTGTTCATGATCAAAGGAAGGAAGGATCCAACGGTAGGTGGCGGCAGCAAAACTCATAGCCGTTCCTGCGCCAAACGAACCAATTCCGCGACAACAGCTTCAAAAGAAAGAAAAGTTGTATCTACAACAATAGCATCATCAGCCTTGCGAAGCGGAGAATCAGCCCGGTTTAGATTATGAGCGTCCCGTTCCTTTATTTCTGCTAAGAGCCGAGAGAAATCCACTAATTTGCCCATTGTCTCCAATTGTCGAGCGCGCCGTTGGGCACGACACGCCGGATCTGCATCGAGATAAATTTTACAGCGCGCTTGCGGAAACACAACAGTACCAATATCGCGCCCTTCCGCCACTGTGGGACGACGACAGCCAAATTCACGCTGTAAGGATACCAGATGACGGCGTACTCCGGGAATTTGATCCAAATGAAAGATCGAGCGTGTTACTTCTTCACTCCGGATAGCATCGGTTATTTCCCGACCCGACACAAAAACCCGCAAACAATCCGCTTCCTCGCGCAGCTCCAATGCCATGGCACGGGTGGACGCTTCCAGCGCTTCCGCGTCGTCCAGTGGCACGCCTTGCGTCAGTGCCAACCATGTGGCGGCACGGTACATGGCGCCTGTATCTAAAAAAGCAAAACCCAATTCGCGCGCTGTTTGACGGGATACACTGCTTTTGCCGGCGCCGGCGGGACCATCAACGGCAACAATTTGTGTGCCGCAATGTTGTTTTTGTGAAGTTGTCATGAATAAAATAAAGCCCCCCTTTGGGGAATGTGCGTAGGGTGAAACAATTCACGGATTGAACCGCCATCAACCTCTACCTATCTTAAATAATACCATAACTTAAGGCTGGCACTCAATGAAAAAGGCGGATGGCGGACTCAAGGTTGAAATGCAATCGGTCCAAAAGAAGAGGACATCACAGAGATTTTTGTCTGGAAGTGAGGCGCGTTCTCTCGTCTTCATAATGTAGGCTTGTGTCGATATGATATACTTTCTTTTCTTTCATCCGAAGCCATTTTAGATTTATTGAAATGGTTTTTTCTGCACTCAACTCATTGCTTGGAGGTGCTTGTGATCTATCTGGGCATCAGTGAAGATCTTTACGATGCTGGCGTGACTTTGGTCGAAGACGGGGAAATTATTTTCGCCGTCAATGAGGAACGTTATTCCCGCCGTAAAAATGAAGGCGGTTTCCCTCACCAGTCCTTAGAAGCGCTTTTAAAATACACAGGTGTTGCGCCCTCCGCCATTGACGGGCTATGCGTCTGCGGCCATATGACGCCGCCCTTGCTCGTGCGGCTCTTTCCATTCCTGCATAACTGGCTTTTCAATGCCTTCCGCAGCAAAAAAGACACGCTGTTCAAAAGGCTTTTAGATCTGGTCATGTTTCATACACCTGTGTCTCGGACACGGGAAGATTCTCTCTTGCGCCGTTTGTCTATGTCTATATTAGCACCCGTATTTCGACGTGAACTGCCGCCGGCGCTGCGCAAGATTCCGCTTCATTTTGCCGAACATCATCGTGCTCATGCGGCCGGCGCTTGGTTCTGTTCGGGATTTGAGGAAGCACTCTGTCTGACCGCAGACGGTATGGGCGACGGTCTGTCCATGACCGTGTCCCTCGCCCATTTGGGCAAGACCATCGAACGGTTGTGGACAGCGCCTACAGACAGTTCTTTCGGTCTGTTTTTTGAGGCGCTGTCAGAAGCCTTCGGTTTTGTACCATCTCGTGATGAAGGTAAAATTACAGGGCTCGCCGCCGTTGGAGACGCGTCACGGGTACAGGAACCTGCGCCTTTTTCCCTAGTTGACGGCGAACTGCTTTATACCGGACCCGTAGGCCGCAAGCGTGTCGCATGGATCCGGAACGAATTGTTGCCCCGTTATGGCAGGGACGACGTCAGCGCGTGGGCACAGGAGCTTTTAGAGCAATTTACGCTTGCCATTGCACGGCATTGGATCGAGAAAACGGGAGTGCGCAGTGTGGTTGCCGCAGGCGGCGTTTTCGCCAATGTGAAACTGAACCAGCACCTTCATGAAATGACAGAAGTAGAAAGGCTTTTTATCTTTCCGAACATGGGCGATGGGGGATTATCATTGGGCGCCATCTGTGAAAGCCAATCCTTGCAGCCCCGTCCTATTTCTCATGTTTTCTTAGGCGAATCCTACGACGATGCTGCCATCAAGGCGGTGTTGACTGAGAAGGAGCTCCCTTTTGAATACGTGGCTGATCCTGAAAAAAAAGTTGCCGAATTGTTGGCGCAGGATCATGTTGTGGCGCGCTTTGCGGGCGCCATGGAATGGGGGCCCCGCGCTTTGGGCAATCGTTCTGTTCTCGTGCGTGCTGTAGATGCGGAAATCACGGGGCGTCTAAACAAGATGTTAACGCGCAGTGATTTCATGCCTTTTGCCCCTGCCCTACCCGCGGAAGATGCCGCGTTGTATTGCCATGACGTGGAAGCGGCGCGTTTTACAGCAGAATTTATGACGGTTTGTTTTCGCTGCACGGAAAAGATGCGTCGCGACCATCATCCGGTAGTCCATGTGGACGGAACCGCTCGCGCCCAATTGGTGAACAAAGACAATAACCCTAGTTTCCACCGCATTTTAACGGAACTGAAGGCTTTGGTGGGCAGTGGTGTTGTTTTGAATACGAGCTTCAACATTCATGAAGAGCCCATCGTCCGCACGCCGGAACAGGGGGTCAATGCGTTTTTGTCGGCGGGGATTGACTATCTGTGCATTGGCAATTATTTGGTTCAGCGCCCGGAGCGATCTTGAATACGGCTTACAAGTTGGTTCAGTGTTTTTGCTACCTGCTCACAGGCTTTCTCTTTGATCCCGTCGAACATGGGCAGGGCGATGGCACGTTCCAAAATGGTGTCGGTGTTTGTGCAATCCTCATATCCGAGCTGTCGCGCGCAATTGTCCATAATTTCGTTGCCCACACCGGCATCAATTCCTTGATACAGTAGTTGCCGGCGTATGGGCGCTGCGGGACAGGGCAGACATACGACATAAAAATAATTTGTAGATTCTGTTCCCGCCAAGATCCGCTGCGGATGGATGTCACGGATCAGCAATGAGTTCAATAGTCCTGCCCGTTGATAGCGCAGGGTGAGTCGTTCTGCGAGCGAGTGTAGTTTGTTGAGCCCCAATCTTGCCTGTACGGCACTGTAGCGTTCCTGTCCTTTACGTTTTTTTTGGGAGCCCCGATAGAGGCGATTCATGAGCGGCTGTAAGCGCGGTGACGCTAACATGAACAAGGGGGGATAGGCGAGTCTGTATCGAAACATCCGTTGTTCAGAACGAACGGCTTTCATCTTTTTGAGAAGGGACTGATTCCCTTCGGGCTGAGACAGATTGAATTCTCTTGCCTGCTTAAGGAGTTCCGGGTCATGGGATACAACGAGTCCGCCGCCATAGGTGTTGACTGTTTTGGTAGTTTCCAAGCTGAAAAACGCGGCATCTCCCCAAAATCCGGTTGATCGTCCAAAAACGGTTGAACCCAATGCGTGGGCACAGTCTTCTATTAAATAGAGTCCCCGTCGAGTGGCGAGTTCACGAAGCCCTTCGATATCGCAAGGGGCGCCAAAAATATGGAGTGCGAGGATGGCTTTTGTTTTTGAGGTGATCCGCTGTGCGACGGAGCGCGTTGTGATGTTGAAGGTGTCGGTGTCAAGGTCTGCTGGGACTAGGGTAATGCCCATGGCTTGAACATCGGTCAACATCTCGTTCAGCGTATAGGCGGGAACGATCATTTCATCGCCGGCACCGATTTTGAAATATTCTAGGATTAAACGCAGCGCTTGGCGTCCGGAATTAACTGCGGCGACGCCGGGTAATCCGAGTATACTGGTGACGCTATCTTCAAAAGCGTGGACGGGTTCTTTATCGTCATTGGGCGGATTTTTTATCCATCGGAGTACTTGCGCATATTCACCCGGATCCACATGTACCCAACGTCTCGGTATCATTGTTTCCTCCTCTGCTTACGTTCGTGTGAGGTCTCGGAAATATATATTTTCACAGCTTCTATTCCTCAACATAATACTATTTTACAAAACGCACAGCTATAAACGAAAAAAAATACAGCGGGGTGCAGGCAAAAGTTTGGCGTCTTCGTTTAAATCGTAGACGGCGCGCGTTATTTTTATGGTTGAAAGTCGATTAGCCGTGCCTTATGGGGAGGAATTCGCAGAATTGGAAAGGGTACATTTTTCGCGTCGCGACGGAAGAGCGCTTCCTCCTGAGGTCGGTGCCGCTGATACCACCATGCCCGGGTAAGCCGCTTCGGTATCGAAAACTTTGGGAGTGCCGGATTACTTACATATACCTCAAAGGAATCTGTGTTGTATTCTTCGATTTTTACGGCTGCCGACGGAAGTACGGGCAGTTCTAAGAGGCTTTGTACGGGTAAGGCACGGCTGAAAGGCGTGTCATACCGTATGGCTTGAGAATACATAAGGGGTACAGTGCCGACATAAGAGATATTGGGGAGCAAGCCGATCCATTGTCCCGGATGTTGTTCCACCGTTTGCTGGGCTGTTTCTTGGAAACTTTGCACGTCTAAACCCGCCTGCCGCCAATGC
>LSQX01067200.1_pt2 | contig 28240 bp, 18 predicted proteins | sample 654561 | NCBI WGS metagenome assembly LSQX01 (sample SAMN04489861, study PRJNA283612) | anaerobic digester metagenome | isolation source: 4 biogas reactors fed with cattle manure at either 37C or 55C with and... | place: Denmark: Kongens Lyngby | collected 2014
GATAGCAAGCTCAGCCGGATTATCAGTCAGGCTCTTTCCGCTCGCCTGCGTAGTGAAGAGATCGGCGAAATGGTCTATAGAGAGATACTTAGAACGCTGATATTCAATCAAGATAGGGACGTGCACTATCGTCGGAACTTCCGCCACTTGGTGCGCTTTGGTGAGGTCAATGATGATGGCTATTATCCCGCTGAGACGGTTTTGAGCTATCACAAGGTGCTCGATTCGGACTATTTCATCGTGGCTTGCGCCGCATCCGACGAGGCTTTGCGCTCATATTTCCTCAGAGATGATGTAGAATATCGCTGGCTTCTCGATAGCGGGCTCGACTTGGGTGAGGATACTTTTGAGATCAGTTCCGTGAAGGTGGGCGGCATCAGTTTGCACACGGAAATCCATGGCGGAGATGGCTTTCTGGAGATTCGCTGTCATCATCCCGAGCTGGCAAAACTCAAAGGAAAAGAGCAAATATTTGAGATCAAAACGAAGACATTCTATCCTGCTGATTCGCACCAATTCTCCGTCTTTATCAGCGATCTCACGCGATCGGTGGAGATCGTCTTTGAATATCCGCAGTCGCTGGGAAAAGTGGAGCCTGTGAGCATCTTCTCCGGGCAGGAAAAGAACCCGGTCATAAGCTTTGAGGATGGCAGGATTTGCCTCAAAACCAAGGATGATCAGTGGGTGTTCCCGCTTTCGGGAGTGGTGTTTACTTACTAAAGCCGACTAATTTGGAGCAATCTTCACGCGCGCGGATGCTTATAATCAATCACCAAGACTGTTACATCATCCTTATATTTCGAACCTTCGGCGAAGTCATGCACGCGGCTAACAATCGACTTTGCCGTGTTTTCCGGGTTTGAATAGTGCAAGGCGGAGAACACTTCTTCCAGTCCTCCGAGTCCAAAGAATTCATCCTCACGGCTCATCGCTTCGGTGACGCCATCGGTGAAGATGATGATCTCATCCCCCACATTCAGCCTGATCTCTTCAAAGCCGATGCTCAGGTCTTCAAAAACGCCCAAGGCTGTGGAATGAGTCTCGGCTCGCTTCACGATCTCGCCATCTAACTTGCGGATATACAGCGGCATATGCCCCGCATTTGAATATTGCAAAACTCCCGTTTTGAGGTTTATGATGCCCAAGAGTGCGGTGACAAAATTCGACTCCATATCGGTCTTGCAAAGGAAGCTATTTAGCTCGCGCAAAAGCTCATTACTCTTGTTATAGAAAGGTGCCAAGGATGGCAAAAGCGTGGATGCCATCGTCATCGTCATTGCGGCGACAATCCCCGTGCCCACCACATCGGCGATCACAAAGCAAAAGCGGTCTTCGTCGATCATAAAATAGTCGTAGAGGTCGCCGCCAACATCACCGGCAGGCTCGAGAATGCCATAGGCACGCAGGTCTTTGATGCCGAAAGGATGGTCGGTATTTGCGGGAATGAGCTTGGTCTGCACCTCTCCGGCATAGATCACATCGCCGCGAATCTTATCTTTTTCATCTGTCGTAATCCTGAGGCTTTGGATGTAATCAAACAAAGACTCCTGCATAAAACGGAAGGATTGCGAGAGCGTGCTCACCTCCAAACCCGCGTCAGAATCAGGGATATGAGTGTCAAATTCACCTCCGCCAATGCGCAATGCCGCCTCGGATAATTCACGCAAGGGCTTGGTGAGCTCATGTGCACGGTTGTAAATAATGTATGCCACGACCAAGAACAGGATGATTGCAGAAAAGACATTGATGAGCAGAAGAATGCGCATATCCTTATATAGCACGTCTCTTCTCACCGAAACGCCAACCGACCAGCCATTGCTTTTCAGTGCCTGATAAAATATCCAGCTATTCTTGAGCATTGTGCTACGCGTGATATGCATAAAACCGGTCTCGCCGGCGATCATGTTATAGCCGAGCTCGCGAAGTTTGGGCTCATTGTGTTCATCCGCCAAGCTAAAGAGACTGTGATTCATCACCAAAGACATGTCGTCATGAGCGACTAAGGTGCCGTTTGCTGAGATGAGGAAGCTGTTGCCTCCCTCCATGCATTGGCTATCTATCACCAAGCTTTGCAGCTCTTTGAGACTCACTCCATAGCTTGCAATGCCTCCAATGCCGTCTCTTTCATAGGGCGCAGAAAAGCTGATGATCAGCTCGCTTGAACCTTGGGAATCCACCCATGGCTCAGTCCAATAGGACTTTTTCAACATCAAAGGAATCTGAAACCAGTCTCCAAAGAAATAGTTTATATCCTTGATATCATTCACCTTTAGCTTTCCATTTTCTTTGAAAAAGACCAAGGCACTTTGATGGGCAGGGATGTTTTCGGCCAAGGTGATGCTGTGCACGGAATTATCGTGTTGAATTACCTCAGAGATCACGCTTTCGATTTCTTCTTTGCTAAACCTTCGATCCGAAAGCATAATACACAGCATGTGAAGGTTTTGCTCCACGTGATTTAATATCCCGTCAATGAGATAGATGCTCTCGTGGGCGAGATGCTTCATATTGTCTAATTGAGTTTTGCTGATGTGCCGTCTGAGTAAAATCTGGGTAAAGGTCGTGATCACGACAAAGGCGATGAGTGTGATCACAAAGACGAATGTTATCAATTGATATGCAAGCGTTTTATCTTCTCGTTTGCTGTTAATCATTGGGGCAAAACTCCTCAAATGGATAAGCTTTTACCGGCTGGTAAAATTCCTGCAACAGACTCACAGCCCTCAAGTAGTCTGCCTTTGTCAATCTTCCCGGAGTCTTATCCGGTACGAGGATCAGCATTTTCATCTCATTAAGCATCCAACTCTGATGGCTGCGATTTGCCGGAATGTTGTTCTTGCGCATGAGCCTGAGCACGAGGTCTAAAGCCTCCTCAGGATGGGCAAAAGCATAGTGCCAGCCATCCATGGTGGCAGCCATAAATCTCTTGCAAATATCTTTATGCTCATTATAAAAGTCATTGGAAACATAAAAGCCATCATCCGGGATATTATAGCCGAGTGCGCTGAGATCTGCAACGAAAAGGTCTTCTTCCTTGAGCCCGGCTTGCAACAACTGATTATATTCATTGAAGCGCATTGCATTGGTCACGTCTATTGCATTGCTGGTAAAGAGGTTGATAGACCAATTGACGGGGACTATCTCCATATCGAGCTTCTCTTTGGCAAGAAAGATGCGCGAGATATAGTGAGACCCGCTGCGCCAGAGTCCTATCTTTTTGCCATTAAAATCAGCGATGGAATTGATGCCCCGATTCTTCTTGCCGATGAGCAACTGAGAGCTATTTTGGGATACTTGCCCGATATTGACCACCCTTAGGCCGTCTTTATTCTCCATGATCCCGCTGATGAGATCCATCTGAACGATATCGGTATTCTTGTTATAAAGAGTGCGAAAGACGAGGCTATCCGCTGCATGCGGCTGTAATCTGAGGTCTATGCCATATTGGGTATAAAAGCCCTTGTCTATCGCCATATAGATGCCGGCAAATTGAGCCTGAGGATGCCACTTTTGACGAAACCTGAGAACAAAGAGCTCATCATTGGGCACACCGCTCTCCGACTGTTCAAAATCAGAGACCTTTCCTTCCTGCTTTGAATTACAAGCCGGAAGTGAAAGCAGCAGTAGTGCAATCGCAAAGCAGATTGCAGTCATTCTCAAAAAGCGCATTTTTCACCTCGATAAAAAAGCTTACACATTAGTCCATTGATGCTACATTTTGGGACATTTTCTAATGTGTGCAAGGATTATATAGTGCGCTTTATTTGGCAACCTTAAAGTGATACTTTTGGCACTTTTGGCAGTGGATATATTTCCACTCTACTTGTCGTCGAGTTTATTCAGTAGATGAGAAACCGCGTAAGCTACGGGTATCTCGCCTTTTGCGACTTGTCTTCTGAGCTCCGGCAAATCTGCTTTGATCAACTCGTTGTGGAAGAATTTATCCAAGACAGCTTCTCCCAAGAGCTCCTCAAACCAATCTGCGGTCTGTTCTTTTCTTCTTTGTTCGAAGAAGCCGGATGCGTCGGTATTCTTTTTGAACTCCAATATCCTCTCCCAGATCAAGTCCAAACCGGTCTTCATTTTGGCAGAGCAAGTATGCGCCGTGGTATCCCAGCCTTTGGTGGCATTACGCAGATAGTGCAGCGCATTATTATATTCCCGAGCCGCCGCTTCTGCGCGCAGAACGTTGTCGCCATCGGCTTTATTGACCACGATGAGATCGGCGAGCTCCATGATGCCTTTCTTGATTCCCTGCAATTCATCCCCCGCTCCCGCAATCTGCATGAGCAAGAAGAAATCCACCATGGAGCGCACAGTGGTCTCGCTCTGCCCCACACCCACGGTTTCGATGAGGATGACGTCATATCCCGCAGCTTCACAGAGGACAATGCTTTCGCGGGTCTTTCTTGCCACTCCGCCGAGGATGCCCGAACTGGGCGAAGGGCGGATGAAGCTCATCGGCTCTCGGGAAAGCTCTTCCATGCGCGTCTTATCTCCCAAGATGCTCCCACGTGAGAGCGTGGACGAAGGGTCGATCGCGAGCACCGCCACCTTTTTCCCTTGCCCGATGAGATACATGCCAAAGCTTTCGATGAAGCTACTCTTGCCCACTCCCGGCACACCGGTGATGCCGATGCGCAGAGACTTTCCTGAATATGGCAGGAGCCTCCTAAGAAGCTCCTGCGCGATCTTAAAGTGTTTATCGGAATTACTCTCGACGAGCGTGATAGCTCTCGATAGGAGGGTTCTATCGCCCTTGAGCACTCCATCCATGAGGGCATCGGTGTCCCACGTGCGTTTGATACGCTTCCTATGAGGTGCCTTAGGAGGCTCTTTGCTCACGACGACGGAACTGGCAAAAGCCTCGCCGCCATCTTCAGGAGTCCATTCCGGTTTTCTCTTATTCATGTTCTTCGATCAATTGATTCAGAATCTCAGTAGCTGCATGCGGCAGATGAGTTCCCGGTCCAAAGATCGCTGCGGCGCCATGTTCATAGAGATATTCATAGTCCGCCTGCGGGATCACCCCGCCCACGATGATCATGATATCTTCTCTACCGAGCTTTTTGAGTTCTTCAACGAGCTGAGGCAGGAGCGTCTTATGTCCCGCTGCGAGCGAGCTCATACCGATGACATGAACGTCGTTTTCCACTGCCTGACGAGCCGTCTCATCCGGAGTCTGGAACAGCGGACCCACGTCCACGTCAAAGCCCATATCAGCATAGGCTGTTGCAACCACTTTTGCACCGCGATCGTGTCCATCTTGCCCCATTTTGGCAACGAGGATGCGCGGTCTGCGTCCTTCCAATTCACTGAATCTATCAGTCAGAGCGCGTACTTTTTCGATATCATCCATATTTGCATACTCACCGCTATAAACGTTACTGATTAATCTGATCTGCGCTTGATGGCGTCCGAAAGCCTTTTCCATGGCGTCCGAAATCTCGCCCAAGCTTGCTCTCTCCCGCGCGGCATCAATTGCCAATTCGAGGAGGTTTCCATTCTTGCTTTCTGCTGCTTTAGTGAGCGCATCCAGAGTTCTTTTCACTTTCTCTTCATTTCTGCCTTTTCTAAGCTGTTCGAGGCGAGCCAACTGTGCAACTCTAACCGCCGTGTTATCAACCTCAAGCGTCTCGATAGGCTCTTCTTTTTCGAGGCGATATTTATTTACGCCCACGATTGCTTCCGCACCGCTATCGATGAGAGCTTGACGTCTGGCTGCAGCTTCTTCGATGCGCATCTTAGGCAGTCCGTTTTGGATTGCTTTTGCCATGCCGCCGAGGCCTTCCACTTCCGTGATATGTTCCCAAGCTCTGTGCATGAGGTCATTGGTGAGGGATTCCACGTAGTAGGAACCTGCCCATGGATCGATGACTTTGCAGACACCGGTTTCGTGCTGGAGATAGAGCTGAGTATTGCGCGCAATGCGAGCCGAGAAGTCCGTAGGCAAGGCGATTGCCTCATCCAGAGAGTTCGTATGCAGGCTCTGCGTGTGCCCCATCGTAGCCGCCAAGCCTTCGATACAGGTTCGGGCAACGTTGTTATAGGGGTCTTGTTCGGTGAGACTCCAGCCCGAGGTCTGGGAGTGGGTTCTCAGCGCCATAGACTTAGGATTCTTAGGGTTAAAAGACTTGATAATCTTTGCCCAGAGCATCCTTGCGCTACGCAGCTTTGCCACTTCCATGAAATAGTTCATCCCCTCCGCCCAGAAGAAGGACAGACGAGGTGCAAACACATCAATATCGATGCCGGCATCAATTCCCGTGCGCACATATTCCAATCCGTCGGCAAGAGTGTAAGCCATTTCCAGATCAGCCGTTGCGCCCGCTTCATGCATATGATAGCCGGAGATGCTGATGCTATTGAAGCGCGGCATATTCTTCGAAGTATATTCAAAGATATCAGCGATGATGCGCATAGACGATTCCGGCGGATAGATATAGGTGTTTCTCACCATATATTCTTTGAGGATATCGTTTTGGATGGTGCCATTGAGCTGTTGCGGCTTCACGCCCTGCTCTTCGGCGGCAACGATATAGAAAGCCATGATCGGGATCACGGCGCCGTTCATCGTCATCGAAACGCTCATCTGATCCAGCGGAATCTTATCAAAGAGAATCTTCATATCGAGGATGCTATCCACCGCCACGCCGGCTTTTCCAACGTCGCCGATCACTCTGGGATGATCAGAGTCATAACCGCGATGAGTAGCGAGGTCAAAGGCAATTGAGAGCCCTTTTTGACCCATGGCAAGATTGCGGCGATAGAAGGCATTGGATTCCTCAGCCGTGCTGAATCCCGCATATTGGCGGATCGTCCAAGGTCTTTGCACAAACATGCTGCCATAGGGTCCGCGCAGATATGGCGCTATCCCGCTGAGATAGTCCAAATGCTGCATATCTTTTAAGTCTTCAGCACGATATATCGCTTTCACATCGATCTTTTCATTGGTGCGCCAAATGTTTTTGACGTCCGTCTTGGAGGGATTTATCCCCGCTTTGGCAAAGTCAGGGCTGATTTTCGTAAAGTCTGTTTTCATTAGATCACCTCCATCTTTTTAGCGAGTTCATACAAGGTTTCATAGGCATTAGCGCGGATATGGATAAAGAAATCTATGCCGGAGTCCTGATACTCGGCAACCTTATCCTTGGGATATCCCGCCAAGATCATGATTGCCGGCTTGACGCCCGCACAAAGCGGAGCTACGAGCGTCTCATAATTGTCATCGGTTGAGCAAATGCAGAAGGCATCCACCTTTGCGGCCTTTGCGGCGGCGACGGCTTCCTCAACGGTTTTGAAAGCCTTGTCTGAGATAATCTCAAAGCCAGCCATCTGGAAAAAGCCCAGCGAGAAATCTGCTCTCGCCTTATATTCACCGACCTCGCCCATGTTTAAGAGCATGATCTTCGGAGCTTTAGCACTAACCGTTGCACGCAATTCTTCCACCTGCGCAAGAACTCTGAGCGGTTGGATGGGACCGCGATCGAGCTTGAAGGCACAATCTTGACAGCCACATTTATGCATCTGCAGAGGTTGAATATACTTATCATCGGGATTGGCATACATATTCACGCCCACAAAGACATCACGGCGTTTGTTGACGGCATCGATGCGCGCCTTGGCGGTATCAGCCAAAATATCATGAATCATGCCGCTTTGCAGAGCCGCAATCATCCCGCCATTCGCCTCGATTTCTTGCATGAGTTTCCATGCCAGATCAGCCAATTGTGCGGTGATGCTCTCAATATAATAGCTTCCGCCGGCAGGGTCTGCGACCTTGGCGAAATTGGATTCTTCTTTGAGGATGAGCTGTTGATTGCGTGCAATTCTGCGCGAGAACTCACTATTTTTTGCCACCACATTGTCAAAAGGCGTGACCTCGAGACTGTCAACCCCACCGATCACTCCGGAAAAGCTCTCTGTGGTAGTGCGTAACATATTCACATATAAGTCATATACGGACTTATTGAAGTCTGCCGTGCGTCCATGAATCCAGACCTTTTGCGAAAGTTCATTACCGCCAAAAGCCTTGATCATCTCTGCCCAAAGCAGACGAAAAGCTCTGATCTTGGCGATTTCCATAAAGAAATTTGAACCCAAGGAAAGTTTCACGCTGAAGAGCGGCGCTAAGGCATTGATATCTTTGCCATCTGCGACAAGCTTTTTGAGATAGCTGATTGCGCTTGCCAAGACCAGTGCAAGCTCCTGAACAGCGGATGCACCGGCGTTTTCATAGACGCTGCTATCGATCACAAATGCTTTGAATTTCGGAGCATGCTCAAGCCTTGCATTCACTTCGTCTTCAATTCTTTGCCACATTTCTTCAGGATTCAATGGCAAAGAACCTTGTCCGGCAAGCTCGCCAATGGGATCAAATCCAAGCGCACCTTGCAGTTCCGCGGCTGAAATCCCATGTTTTTTGAGATATTGCAAGAGGATGTCGAAGCTTTGAGGGCTGCTGATGCTACTCTGGATAAAGAGCGGCGCCGCATTGATATCAATCCCATCGAGCAAGGTTTCAAGCTCTTCCACGCTCTTGAACACAATCCCGTCACAACAAGCTGACATACAGAAGTTTATCATAGACAAGCCACGATCGAGCTCGTCTTTCAGGATTTTATTTAGCTTGGCGAGGTCTTTTTCAGTCTGTTTCTGAGCGACATACCAGCCTTGGTCGATCAATTTCTGAGGATCATTGCCTCGAACGTAGGGCGCTTGACCGGGATCGCTCTTGGGAAAATCGAGGTTTTGGATGTCTTCCTTGCGATAGATCGGCTCGAGCGTGATGCCCTCATAGGTGCGGGTTTTCATGATCTTATCATAGTCCCCGCCTTTGAGGGATTCCACCACGAGCGCTTTCCATTCATCCCAATTGGGCGCAGGAAAATCCTTGAGTAAATTTAGGTTCATATCCACTTGGCTGAACTCCTTATATTCTTATTTAATTAGTGCTTGAACGGGCTTCATGCCCTGTGCAGAACCGCTCTCAATCGAGGTGAGAACAGCACCGCCACCGGTGAAAAAGTAGTATTTTTCGTCGTTTTGAGCCTGAGCAAATATGCCCGGCAAATAGGTTCTAAAGTCTTGGATCGTATCACCGCCGCCAAAGAGTTTCACGGCGTCTTTGTTTTGATCTATAAGCGAATACATCGCCATGCTGCCTTCGGGGAAAAGCGTGCTGAAGCCCATCACGGCGTTCACAAAGAAGCTGCCCGCTTCGCTAAAGCACTTTACCACAGTCTCATCGCAGAAAGACTCCGGAGCGGCGTCGAGGATATAGCCCATAGGCTTGCTATTATCCATCGCCCTGAGTTCTGAGATGTGCTTAACTTCCCAACTGCCTTCCTTGCGCTCTTCAATGCTTTGGCTCACAACCAAATAGGGAAGCTCCAAAACCTTGGCGATATCGTTCTTGCTCTCGTCGATAAATCTCTGTGCTGCAGCGATGTCGTCCTCACCGATACCGGTGATGTTTAAGCCATATTTTGCAGCGAGATAGGCATTGTAGATCACTCCGCCGAGAACGAGAGTCTTGGCGCCTTTGATCAGTGCGCTAAGCGGCCCGATCTTGGTGTCGAACTTGCTTCCTGCCACGACTGCGACTAAGGGCTGCTGCGGCGAAAAGACTTTTTCGAGATTCACGATCTCTTTTTCCATGAGCAAACCGGCATAGGCGGGCAGATATTTGGCGATGTGGAAGGTGCTCGCATGCGGTTGCCAGCTTCCAAAAGCATCGTTGATATAGATATCGGCATAGCTTGCAAGAGCTTTCGCAAAGATGTCGGCATTCTCGTCCTTTGCTTCCTCACCCTTAAACCAGCGCGTATTGGGCAAATAGAGGTAATCGCACTTGCCGTTTTTCAGCGATTCCACCGCCTCAGCGAGGGGCGAAAGATCGGTGATGCCATATTCATCACCAGCCTTAAGCTCAACGGCACAACCCTTTAGCTGAAGCTTTTGGTTGAGATAGTTCACGATGGCTAAAACGGAATCGTTGTCAGAGATGTTGATGGTTTTTGTGGCTTTGTCAAGAGGACGCCCGACGTGGGTCATCAAAATCGGCAAGCCGCCTTTTTTGAAAACATGTAAAAGAGTGGGGATAGTCGCGTCAATGCGCATAGGGTCTTTGATTTTACCCTTTTTCACAACGTTGTGGTCAAAGCGGATCAGCACCACCTTTGCGTTGAGATCAGCGTCAAGCATGAGGGGTATGTTTTTCATTTCTGCTCCATTTATCTTATATTTTTTTACCTATTAAACTATGATTTCATGCTTATATAGTTTGTCTTTACGTCAAGAACTTTTTCATCTTATTGTGATATTCTTGTGTTCTGCTGAAACATTTTTATGTTAAATTTGTGATTAAGGCAGCCGGATCGCAGTTTTATTTAAGATATTTCTTACTGATCTCTTGCTCTTTTTTCGCTCTTTTTCCACCCCTTCCCTACTGGGTTCTGGTCATGATATGGTCATGATGTGGTCATGAGCATGACCATATCATAAGCGAAACATAGGCTGAATGCGGTAAGGAAGGAATATAAGAGAATAATTTTGGGCAAAAAAATGCGTGGGGAGCACCGGGGAGGTGTCCCCACGTCTTTGGAGGGCATTCTATGTAGGGTCTGTAGATCTACGGTGCTATTTTTAAATGCCGTGCTGGCTTGTCAAGGTAAATGTTTGAAAAGTTTCTTATTTCCTCTTTTAAACTGTGGGGAAATTTCAACAGATGAGAAATTAGCATGCTGTAAAACTGTTGAATTCAAAGGACAAGATCATTATGTTTTATGCTCTTACAACTGCTCTGTCAGGAGCAGACTCAGCTTTTTTGAAAACATCACTGCTTAGAATGAATTGATAAATCTCCGATACTAAACGAGCCAGAACAGCTGGCGGTGGATATTGTTGCACAAAAGAAGACAAACAGAAACAGGGTTGCAATGCTTTCTCTATCCTGATTTGCTTCGATTAACTTATTGGTAACAAGAGCAACGATGAAAGAAATGTAACTAATTCAATTCTATCATATTTCCTTAATACGCCATACGTATCCGCACTATTGCTTGTCAGGCAACACTTCTTGTATTTACGTCCACTCCCACATGGGCACAACTCGTTTCTTCCAGTTTTATTACTCATGCTGCAGTTCCTCGTACCGGTTTATCATAATTACATCATAGTATTGGATACTCCGTCCCACGAGACCACAATCTCTCCATCTCCAAAATGATCACTAACAAGTCTGGAGTTTAAAGCGACTGCCTGCGGAGCCACGTCCATGGCAATACAAAAAGGGAAAAGTGCAGGAGATGCAAGCAATGATCGTAACGATGATTTATGCTCAGGAGTTGAAATCAACATCGCTTCGAAAAGCATCGCTATGATCTGTGGATCAGACAAAGCGATAGCATCGCTTTTTTTGTAACGACCTTTTATCTCTGTATCCTCCAATATGTCCCAAGCAACAAATGACCTTACTGCATATCTAGCATTTCTGAGGACGGTTGCTCGCTCTCCGTAGCGCTCCACCAATCGGTCAAAGATCTGTTTTTGAGTTACCTTCTCTTGTAAAGCCAATACCCTGCCAGTTTGAATGGCTACGTTGTACCAGAACGGATAGGCAGCTATCATAATTGCCCAATGCAATGGCAACCAGTCCTCTTGAGAGCATTGCTTCGCTTTAATAAGCAATCGATCACGCAAGTCAATCAGTTCAGGCGAGGGATCAAACCAAACTGCCAGAATTCCAATAGCTATGGTGTAAGTCTTATCTCCCCGTTTTCCGGTACCACCACTCTGTTTTTTGTCTGCCAGATAGTCTGTCAGATCTTTACGAATATCATTTGCAGACATTCCAGAGAGCAACAGACCAAGGCATCTGTCCATCCATTCCAGCCGAATTACCTGTTTAATGCCCACCTTGTCAAAACGGTTTTTATTCATTTATTCATCCTATTTATCTTTACTAATGGCACCATCACCTCTTCCAAAGAAACACCTCCATGAGCTACGATGTTTTTACCTACGGCATGAAAGGCAGCCTGATAAGGCGCAAACAGGCAATACAACTCACCCGGGAGCCCTTTAGGAGTCCAAGCCAATGAAGATTTAGATTTACTTGCTGCCTGATTCCTTAGGTCTTCCGATTGATAAATCCTCACCCTTGATGCCTTTGTTTCTGATAGTGCCCCATCAGGGATATTGCCAATTCCCTGACATTCCAAATTACCATGGTCGGATGTGATCCAAACCTCATAGCCATAATCCATTAAAAATGTTAGAAAATCACTGAAGTGTCCTTGCCTTGCCCAATGTTTGATCTGGGAATGCATACCTGCTGAACCAAGATTCATGCCATGCATGATATCATCAATTACGTTTAGAACTATTCCGATTACTGGCGCACTGTTTAAGTTAATCCGTGTCTCAAGTTCTGAACAAATGTCACCAGTGCCATCCATACGTAGATACTGAGCAGATGGAGAGGAAAGCCCATTATCTTCCCAAAACCGTTTCCAATGGCCAGCTTCTTTGGCTGTATTGCCCAGAGATTGTGCAAAATAAAATGGAATGGAGGCACTGAAAATAGATTGTCTGGATATGGCTGTGAGTGTAGGCACCCAAGCAAACAGGGCATCTTCTTGAATAATTGATTCCTCGAGATCCAGTTCTGCTTTGATGCACAGCCATTGATCATAAGACATCCCATCCATAACAATCAATGCGGTTTTGGCTGATGCATTCTCAGCTCTTTGAAAAGCCATACTCTTGGCTATCTGATGCACCATTACCGGATTTCTGGATGGCAAGCTGGCAAGCGAATCATAATTTCTCTGCATCCAGCTCCAAAACTTGGAATTGACCTCAGCCATCAGCTCACGGGCATTTGTTGTCAGCTCTGAATTATCCGCTGAATAAAACCTAAACAAAAACTCGGCATAGTCTTTTGCATATCTCTGCCACGCTTTGTGGGCGCAATCAGCCTCTGGTAGGTGAATCTGCATGCTTGAGATCAAAGTTTTTACTTGATCAGCCACATCGGGAGTTTTCCACGCTATTCCACATTCCATCCAGCCTAAATCATGAGCCTTATTCTCATCAAGGGAGATGGGTTGGAGCATAGCTTCTGCAAAGAAATTATCTGTATATACTTTCAGATCGGGATGATCAAAAGGCAGCACCTTGGGATTCTCTGCGCAGCCTGTCCGTCTATCCACAAATCGCTTCCATTCTTTTTGCAGGAAGGCATAGAAATACTCACGACTTTTCAGGGCACGAACGAGGTCGATATCATATTCATCCATATAAACAATGTCGGCATTCAGCAGCTTATTCACAATAAACTCAGGTAGCTCTGTATCTGTATAATGCAATTTAAACAGTATCACCCAGAATTGTGCCTCAGTGATTATGCCCGCAATATCAATTCCAAATATGCTTCTGGTTAGGAAGTCGATACTATCGTTGTATGAAGTCAGGTTTTGAGGTTGGACCTGCAATAATTCAAACAGCTTTTCGTAATATTGGCTGGGAAGCTCCCTAACTGCTTTGGATACAATCCCTTTAAAAAAATCATCCAGCCTCAAATGAATAATCTCAGATTGCTTCAAAATCGAATAGGGAATTTGAGCTTGAACATCCAACTCGGCAGAAATCCTGATCAATAGCTTTAAATCTTCAGAAGCCGGACTAATCTTCCTCTTGTTTTCGAGGTAGAAGTATAAACTCAAGTTATCAGTATAATCGTAAAGATCAAATCCATTGCGCACTAAGCGTTCAAAAACAACCGAGCTTGATGCTAAACCATCATGATCGAACAAGATCACCATCTCACATGAAAAAGCGCACAGTCGCCTGATTATGGCGTTAACCAGCAAACCATTCGTTGGGACTTGTTCGTTTTTCATTCCATGCTCTCTTTACTGAGTTCTGGTAATTGCCTGATCGTAATACATCAACAGTTTTGGGTCTTCTTCCAGGAGGCTGCCGGGAATACGCTGTGCCATCAGAATAATTGTCTTATAATCCCGATTTTGCCAACAATATTTAAAACCAGCCCTTACAGCTTCCGCCCGTATTACCTTGTATCTCTTGCCAGAAAACAGTTCAGTGCCTGTTTTGGGCAAACCAGGTATCTCAATCTGTAGGTCATTCAGCTTTTTGGGTTTGTAGTCTTTGGGCAGATATGTCCAGAATTCTTTTAGCAAAGCTTTTTCCCGCATCTGCTCCAGGTCTGCCAGCTTATTCGGATCTGGCACATACCATCTGTCTTTAGCTTTGGCTTTCAGGACCGGATCATCTTTGGCAACGTTGCGCAGATCTTTCCAGTTTGTAGAAAGGTAGGAATGAATCTGATGGGGAACCTCAATAATGCCATCGTATTTTAAAAAGTTTTCTTCTAAGATAAGAGACAGTTCTAAGCTCTTTTCCGTTTTGTTCCAGCCGGAAATCTCTCTCATAAACTGGGGATGAATATCTTGGAAGCTTTGGGGCTTCTCTCTAAGCAATTGGCGCAACCACTGGATTGCCGATATCTCGTCGGTGATAAATATCTCCATCTGAGCCATCTCTGGAATATTCATCTTGGTTTTATCGTATTCCACTACCTGTTCAGGTAGAAAGTACATGCCATCTCGGGATGGGAAATGCTCTTCCAATCCTCTATAAAACTCTGCCGAAGACAGGGGGACCAAAGCATTCCTCTGCAGATAGAAAGCCACCATGCGGTCATAGATCAGATAGTTTTGCCGCTCAGCTACAACCTGCATTCTGCCCTTCTCCACAACGACCTTGGGGAGCTGGTTTAAGTGAGTTCTAACGAAGTCCCAAACGCCTTCCTCGGTATCAGAATGTTTTATAAACCTCTCTTCAAGACCTCCGTTGGGTTTATAACAGGAAATGATCAGGTCTTGTTTGACGGAAGAAGCCGCAGTTACCTGTTTAAAAGATCCTTGCTGCTTATCAAGAGTGCGCACATCGGCAATTACAAAACCTGCAACCTGAAGAGCTTCTTGGATGGAATTCCAAACGCTGTTTTTGGAGTTGTGAAATTCCACAGTCATCCAGCGCCCGGGTTTTAGCACGTGATAATACTCGCGAAAACACTGGGTCATAAGCTGTTGATAATCAAATAAAGACTTATCCTGAGTCTTGTTTTCTATGGCTTCCGATTTATTGTTGGTCAATAATTTCAGCCAGCTTTCCCAGATAAAGTTCAATTCGGAATACATCAGATTGCTACCAAAAGGAGGGTCGGTGAAGATATAATCAAGTAAATTACCGCCAATTACCACATTGGTAGTAGATGAACAAGATATTAGATTATTTAGCACCCGGTCTTGCAGAGCAGTTTTTACCCTGGGTACTCGATTCCTTAAAGCGACTATCGGGTTTGATTCCGATACCAAAGAGCCAATGTATAATGTACCACTTAATGGATTATATGGAAAAGACACCTGTGGCCGGTATCTATTCATTTTTGATATATTTATTAATTGACTTGTGAAAACAAGTTTGAACGCAATATTGTTATTCAATCTTGAAAAAATCGCGGCAAGAATAAAAAGATTCCTTTTAGTATAAAAATGATGGATGTGCGTTATTCCATAAATGTCATTTCGTCTTGACTCGTCACCTTCTGGCATCCTATTAATGGGATAAAAATAAGGTATATCAAGTTTATCAATCTCTTCAATTAACTTCAAGTCCCTATCATCAGGAGCTTTCTGGCACCTCTGCCTGCCGACAGAATAGCTTATCAAGACCGGTACTTGTTTTGCCTGTCTAATAGTGCTACCTTCTGTAATCAAGTAACGTCCATCATTGGTAATGAGGCGATTGCCTTGCTGATCCACAATGACGTCTCCAAGATCAGAATCATATTTGGTAATAAATGCCCTGTCCATGCTACGCTTAGTTAGAATTGTTCCACAGTGGTTACAGGAAAACTCTTTATGCACTTTTCCAGCTTCTTTATCCACCGCCACATCCCAAAACACTATTTCCTTCTGGCAATTGGAACAGATAAACACATCACTCCAGACGGTGTAGTTGATCTTGCCGATTGTTTTGCCATCAGTATGCAGGGTCTCATACATCCATCCACATTCATCTTCCACCTCTTCCAGGATGCGCTTTGCCTCTCTTTCAAACTCCTCAAGATCAACCGGGGAATTGTAATTGGCAGCGATAAAGGTTGCTGCCGGGGAGAGATCATTCAGGATTGCTTTTCGGGTTCCAAGCTTGGAAAAAGACTTGCCATCTTCATCCAATATCGTACCATCATCCTGAACAATATATCCCAAGGATTCCACCACTTTTTTATCTCCACAGAGTTGGGCGGCTACTCCAGTCATTCCCGTCCCACAGAAGCCATCGAAGACGATATCTCCGGGTTCTGTGTAGTGCAGGATATAGCGCATAATCGCCTTGTGGGGCACCTTGGTGTGATAAGAATGGGCATTATAGATGGGATCGTTCTTACCCTCGCTTACGTCTGCAGCAAAAGGCTCGCGGTGATATTCACCAGGTCTGGCTCCCTTTTCCTTTTCCCATTCGGCGATAAAATCATTGATCCAAGGGTTGGGACAGGCTGTATAATAAGGAGGATCGCTAAGGGCGATAATATCCTCATCTTCCCCGATGGGAAAGCCTTCGATCTTTCGGAACTGTGGGTCTTTCAGTTTTTCTCGCAGGAGTTTTCTGAAGTGCTCCCTGCGGGCATCTTCGTTTTCAAATTCTATTCCCAAGCAGGTGACGGGACCTTTAACTTTGGTATCCAGATCTATCGTTAGTTGTTGTGACATCAACGCTCTCCTTGAATGCTTTGTAAAATTTCTTTTCCATAATCGCTTAGATAGTATTTCTGATAGGGATGTTTGAGTTTATCCGGATACTTCATGAGCACCACACCTTGTCTTAAAAGCGGATTTAAGTGTCTAACTCTCAAAAAGTCCCGGCTTACTTTTTTTTGTTTTTGCATAATTTCTTTCATGCTAACAGGTTCAAAACAAGCTCGAATTATACCAATTTGCACCGATGTTAGCCCTTCAATCAGGAAAGTTATCTCTTGCTTCTTGTCCTGAAAAGCTTGCCCAGTAGCTTGCCCAGTCACTTGCCCAGTAACTTGCCCAGTAGCTGTCTTAAATATCAGTTGTTCAATGTGTTCGTTCAGTAACCAAGCTTGCGTATGGGCTGTGGACTTAGCCAGTCCTGCATCCTCAAGTTTAGCCATTGTTGTCAGTGTCGCATCGCTGGATTTTCCTGTTATTGCTTTTGCAATGGGTAGGCTTAGGTTTTTGTATGTAAGCAGATATGAGAAGACGGCAGCTTCTTCTGCATCAGGCTGAATATCCAGCCTTGATATTAGCTCTTTGAAAGGTTCGGATATTATCTGATGTTTGAGGATAGTGAGTGAAAAGCTAAAATTGGATTTATCGTTGATGATTTGAGCGGGAAAGAGACCCAGTTTTCGGCAATCTTCCATGATGGTTCTGATCCCGGTTCCTGCCTCCTCACAAAGCCCGATTTGGCGAAAGATTCTTACAATCAAAGGGTTGCGTATAGGATGGTGGCGAGATTCGAGAAGATCATCAACGCTGGAATAGGCAGAACCAGGATTCCAGAATACGGTCTTGTCCCTGAACACCTTAATTTCGGCTTTTCTGTTAGCATCTCCGTAGTCTTGATGTATCAATAGATTAACTGCCGCTTCCCGAAAAGACCTGTATTCCAATGAATCGTCTTTACGTAATAGGGTTGTCTCATCCAGTGAAAAGGGTACATCCGCAATAAGGGAGTACTTGTCAAAAAGCACTCTCCAGGCTTCGAAAAGATTGCTTTCTATCACCAATCTGTCATGCCACCTCTTGTCAACATCCCGGTATTCTTCGGTGCTGTCTATTCTTTGATAGTCCACAACAGGTCTGGGCAGCACTTGTCTTACATAGCGTTCTTTTCCAAACAGCAGGATAGCAGCTTTGGTGGGGAACACTTTACCATTCTCTTCCAATAGCAGTCCCATTTCCAATAGGAAGTCCTGATTGATCAGGTGAGCATACTTACCCGCGAGTCTGTTGTCCAAAAGCGTTCTATACCACTTCAAAGTACTTAGATCGATAAAACTATTTGGGTCGATTCCTTGTTCAATGCTTCTATCGAAAGGGGTATCGCTGGCATCTCGGATGAAGGTTCTCAATTCCGATTCTGTACAGAGTTCATCACAGCCACCCCTTCTGATATAGGCTTGGTCGATTCTCTTGCTCAGATAAATAGGTTTATCCTTGCGATTTGCCTCTGGAACATAGAAAATCAGTATATGCTTTCCTTTGATTTCATGGAGTTCAGCATTAGAGCTAATCACTCTACTCAGCTTGCCACCATTACGCAGACAGCTCAGAAAGTCGTTCTGGACCTTATCTACATCTTCCACTCCAACAATCTCTCGCTCAGTTTTGTTTGCACTTTCCTTAACGCCGAAGATAAGGTATCCGCCACAGGTGTTGGCAAAAGCAGAGACAGTTTTATAAGCATCTTCTGAAACGCCCTTGCGGGACTGTTTGAATTCAATATCTGTCCACTCAGGATTCTGGATTGCTTTTAGCAACTCTTCTTTTTGCATAAATCTATTCCAACACTATCCTTACCAGTTGAGGATTTTTTCCTTGAGTGAGCGAATCAATATATTGATCCAAGACCCGTTTAAAATCAGCAGGAGTGATAGAACCTCCGGCTTTGCTGATTACTCTACGGATTTCATCCATGTTTATGGTTATTTTTATTAGTCCAGCCAATACTTCTTTCAGGATTTTCACAAAGTTATCATCTACCCTATCAGGGAGCTTTTTGGTGTTGATGAATTCATCAAGGATGGCTTTGTCCTCGTCGCTCAGTAAAGATATAGATTCACGGGCGTGTTCACCTTGTAGGTTTTGGAGCAGCATTTCGGTCCAGTTGCCAAGGGTTATATCCAACATCTGATCAATCTGGGTAAGGATATGGCTTGCTGAAGAAACCCCCGATTCCACCGCAGGGTTGAACTTGCAATGCGGGCAAATGGGATCTGTCTGCAGATTGTTCTCGGTTAAATTAAAACATGTTTTCAGGGCTGCCAGTTTGTCTAATACCTCATTAATCTGCTGTTTGGGCATGATGTCGATTTCTCCCAGCTTAAGCAGGCTATGTATCCTTAAATCATTGGAGAGTTCGGCTTTCTTTTTGTCTTCTTGCCTATTGAGTCGCAGCTTGCCATGCAATTTCACATAGTGTTCAATATAGCTCTTTTTTAGTTTTTGCAATTCATAGCTGATCTTTCCAGTGGCTTCTTTGATCTCATTGGCCTTCAATTCTTTGACCTGAGTGAGTACACTATCTTTACCATGTGCAAATTCATTCTGCCAGGGATGTTCACTGGGAAGCAGCTTCTCAGCGGTGCACAGCCAGTTTATGAAGGGATTTAAGTTGTTGATAAAGTCCTGAGCGGCATTAATGGTTTTAACGAGACCCAAAGAATAGCTTTGAGCTTCAATATGTGCCACAGGCACATTAAAGTTCTTAAGTTTTGCAGCCGTGTTAAAGGCCACGAGAGATTCTAAGAACTCCTTGGCTTTGCTAAGATATTGCTGGGCATTTTCCAACTGGAGGGATTCCTTTAAGTCCAATCCCCAGAATATCAATCCACCACTAAGATGGTTAATTGTAAAAACAATGCGACTGATCAATTTCCCTATGGTATCTTGCAGAACCCTTACCGGATCGTCATTTCCTTGGGTTATATTTTGTGCCAATCCAGGGGATAAACCCACAAGTTCAAACAATGCTTTGAGGGATTGTATATTCCAATCTTTGGGGAACTCAATGTGTTTGAAGTCAACCAAAGTTGCCAATTCTGTTGCACCAAGATATTGGAGCTTGGTGGCATCAAACTTATCTCCAACCACAGTGAGAACGATATCACCCGAATAGACCATCGCGGCTAAAACCACGACCACCCATTCCGGTTCCAGTCTGAAGCCAGTAGGATCAAGATAATCTATTCCATTGACCTTATCAATTAGCTCTTCTCGGTTTAGCACCTGTCCTTTTCCCTTTGCATTCAACTTGTTGCTGATATACTGGGCAACGGGGGATTGAGATGTAATAATCCTATCCCCATCAAGAAGCTGTAAGGCATCTAGAATAGCCATCGCTTGCTTGGTTTTGTTGCCACCAGAGATGGATCGCAAGGCTTCGGCGATATTCTGCCTTCTGTTGTATCCGGTTATCAACACTGAAAACTTGGGATATTTGGGTGCCTGATTTTCAAAGTGTTGAGCCAGACAGATAGAGGCAATGGCATTGACAATATCTCTGAAGTTCGCAGTCTCATTCTGTGCTATTCCCGAGATCTCTCTAATATTCTTTCCCTTTGCCCAGTTTTCCAAGGATTGCCGTTTTCCCTGATAGACTACATCAAAGGCATCCCAGATATTATTCTGCAACCATAAGACCACTTTGCGCAGGTATTGTTCAGATTTCTGCAGGTAGATGTTCTTTGCATTTCCCGATGCGGTGAGGGATAATTCATGTGATGCAGCGAACAGGCCCAATGCTTCGTCAAATTCTTCATCTCTGCGGTTCAAATAGATAAAAACTTCATCATCAAGCTTTTGGTCCTTTACTGGTGTATTATCATAGGGTCTCAGAAAATAGATGTAATAATCCCTCTGTGGCACTGCGGTAGAACGTTCATTGGGAGAGCCAAAAAAGAGGTATCCGCTACGAGGGGCATTGCGCTCACGCCAGTTTATCTCGTATTGCCAGATATTATAGTTCGTTACGTGTGGGGTAACGTCCATCCTCTCCAAAACGCGCTTCAAAGCTTCGTTGTAATATGTATTAAGGCTTGCATCACCCAAAGTGTCCTTTTTCTTTGCTATGATAGCATCAAAATCATCCACTTTCTTTAGGTCTAAGTAAAACTGACCGTTGTTGGGGTTGGAAGAGATAAACTGTCCGCTAACCGTGGTTACAATCTCCCTTAGCACGGTTTCCACCAATGTGGTCAGGTCTTTATCTGGCTCATCCCCTCCCATACTGGCCGCGTTAGCATCAAAAAGGAAGAGGTTGTTTTTTAGTTCTTGGGGGGTTGCCCCAATTGTTACATTCATATCAACTGTGGTTAATCTATGTATGGAAAGACCGTTGATGATCCTGATGGCAATAGGTTTGTATATAGGTTTGGTGAATGCTTGTTCGATCTTGGAGATTAAAACCGAATTTACCTCAATTACTTCCTTTACATCGGGATTGGAACGGTTGCTGGGATTGTCGCTCAGCATCTTCCAATAGCTGTCATAAGCCAATATCCCCGGAGTATCTTGCGGAACCTCCTTATTGATGATTTGCTTTATATTCAATGAGATCGTTTTCAGAACTTCACGTTTTTCAATCAGGGTGATACTTTCAAAGGTGTCGATGTAGTTGGGATGTATGGGGAAAAGGTCCACAAACTCATCCATTCTCTGGGTCAAGTCATCATAGTATCGAGTGTAAGGCTCAAGGTATTCTCTGATTTTCTGAGTCTGATCAGCACTTTTCTTAAGCAGACGATTGGCAACTACATACTTGAGATCTCTCCGGGCAATGCGTACTTGTTCAAATCTATCCTTTACCCTGCGCAGGCTATCTGCCACAAACATGAATTTCGGACTATCGAATATAGCTTCCTGGATGCCGGCGATGAATCTGAATCTCAGGTCTTTGCAGGCTTCCCCAATCTCTCTCAGAAAATTGAGATCTATCACCAGATCTTGGTCTGTTCTACTCCTCAAATAATCCAGAAGCTCATCCACAACAAGGATTAAGCCATCGTCCGGATATACCTCATGAAATGCCTGCATCATATCTTCGAGGTCTTTTTTGATGGAATAACTCTTGTCCATAGGCGGGAAGGTATAAGCTATGCCATCCTTCTTCAGGCTCTCTTCCAGTTCTCTTACCAGAATGTCTCTAAGCGGCATAGTGGTAGCACCAAGTTCTGTCCGAATAACCACCTTGAATCTACCGGCTATAATCTCTGCTTTTTCCTTTACTTGTGCATCTGTAAGGTATTCAATTAGTGTAGCATCGCCGCAGATGGCTGAGATCACAGAAAGCAAGTGAGATTTACCGGTTCCATAATTACCTACAATCAAGAGACCTTTATTGTCAGTTGGTGAATCGAACTGCAATTGGGGAATGATTAGGTTTGAGATGCGGTCAGACATCTCCTCAGAGATTACATAAGTACTCACCAAATTAGCAGCTTTCTGGGTATTGGAAGCGTCTTTCAATTGAACCAAGCTTTCTATAGGTTCATACTGGATAAGGTCTTTGTAAAACATTAGAATTTTCCTTCTGTTTATAAGCTCTCTTGTGGCTGTGCATCGATAGCCACAAAATCTTGTACTGGGTATGATTTATATTCCGGATACCCAGGTTCGGCATAGTAAATTTTATTTCCTTTTATGGAACCCCGCCAAAAAACGACAATAGTCTTGTTCCTTGACAACGATAGTAGCAATGGCAAAGTATCGGTCTGCAGCGAAGGTTCAAAAAGAATGTCGATTTGATCCAATAGTGCAGGAGAAGTTGTATCGCCCATAATGTCTTCGATAATCTCAGTTACTTTGAGTGGTCTTTGCTTTATGCTGTATTCTAACAATCTCGTGGAAAGCTCAAGGTTCAGATTGAGTGGTTTGCCTCCACAATCTTCTTTCAACAAGCTCACAATTTCCTGTTTACATCTTTCTGAGCAATTAACCAGAATAATCAATTGATGGTATTGAGTTCCAATCGACTGCAAGGCAGTATTGAGCTTTTCCAAAATATCGGTCATCTTGTGTCTACTTTCTTCCGCTTACAGCTAGCTCCGCCAGCTTTTACCCAAGCATCAATCTCTGAGATTTTAAATTTAAACAGACGCCCCATTCGATGAACTGGCATTTCGTGTGTTTCTATCCATCGATAAACCGTGTCGCTACTTACACCCATGTATGAGCATATCTCTTTAACAGATAACCAACGATCGATCATCTCATTCATAATATCTCCTAACATCAATACTGGCAATGGAATAAATGCAAGAATGAGAGCTTTTCTTACTTCAAACCATTGATGAATCATATGTTTATTTATCTTGTTAATTCGTCAACCGATTTTTTCGGGTATTGTCCGCTACAGACAGGAATGGCTGGTTTCACTGTCTTCAAATAACTGGTAGCAGACATTGTAGCCCGATATATCCTATTAAGATGACGAGTGACATTACGATTGACTACATGGCTTCCTCTTTGCTACTTAACATTCACTACTTTTGTTGAGTAAGTGTTCCCTTTTGTGTCTATTGCTCTGACGACATAGACCCCTGAGCCAATTTTGATCCCTTGGTTATCAAGCCCATCCCAACGGATTTGTTTCCCGTGCAGATTCTTTTGGCTATAGACTAACTGTCCTTTTATGTTATATACTTCTATTGATGCTAATTGATCAGACTTATCTATGCCGACAATACTGATATTCACTCCATCCCGAAAGGGGTTCGGATAGCAGCGGACATTCACTGGTGCCGGCTGGATATACTCGTCGGAATTGCTTACGTAGTATTCGGATAGGATTGTGGCATAGTTTATGTGATCACCAACTGAATAATCATAATTAAAAACAAAAAATTCTGGATGTCCATCACCATTCATATCTCCCAAGTTGTAAGCCCATCCATAGCCATTAAATTCATGCTCCCCTGAATTAATGTAATTTGGGACGATATCGATCGATTCATTAGTTTGCTTATACATTGCGAAGTGACCAGCCCCTGTAGCACCGCCGGGTAGAGTGCCAATATATGCAAAGAAGTCTGAAAAAGGATCATCATCAAGGTTGCAATAAGATTGAACAATTAAACCCATACCATCTGGAAGCATATAATCTAAAGCACTTAGTTCAGTTAAGTCGCTCTGCCCATAAAAAACCTTTAGCCAGCGTTGACCGTCTTTTGATCCACCGGAAATCACAATGTCATCGTACCCGTCTCCATTCAGATCCCCATTCGCTATAATTCCGTTAATACCTGCGTAAGGTTCAGAAGCCAAGAGAATTTCGCAAACCGGAACATTTGTTAAGTTTTCGCCTCCAGGATAGATTTTTAGATAATAGTGGCTATCTCCCCCCGGATTGTTCGGGTTAATGGGGACGCGGTTTGTGAGTATTATATCGTCGTAGCCATCTCCGTTGATATCTCCGGTTTTCATATTCATACCTAACTGTTCATAAGGCACAGCGCCTCTGATATGCAAAGCCGGAGTAGTAGCAAAAGGTTCTCCTCCCAGAAAGGCATAGACATTTCCCCATTCTTCATACTGAGGTCCCGGTGCATAGACCAATAAGTCATTTATGCCATCACCATTCAAATCGCAATCCGTAATCATATCTTCTCCAAAGAAGAGATCCCAATCATGAGTATAACCCATCCCCAGACCACTGATAAAGACATCTGGAGTAGTAAAAGGAGCATTCCCTCCGTAATAGATTAGAATACCTCCGCTAAGACCATCGCCATAATAACGCACCCCCACTACCAGATCACTGATACCATTTCCGTTTAGGTCTCCTGCATAGGCAAGGCTATATCCAAAACCACCGACATTGGGCAAGGGACTTGTCAGGATTTGATCGGGAACGGCGTTACTATCTGGAATGCTGTAGTAGATATACACCGGACAATTTGAATAATTGTATTCATCTATACAACTGAAAACCAAGTCAGGTCTGCCGTCGCCATTTAGATCGCCACCCATCTCGGCGTGAAAACAGAAATGCTCACCCATAGGAATGTTGAATCGGACAATCTCCTGCAAGGCTTCCTGAGCGTAAAGCCTGCCAAGAGCAAGGATGCAAATAAAAGAACATAACCAAATCATAAGCGCAGCTTTAGCTTTCATAATAAACTCCTTCGCAATTGCAAGATTTTTGTTAAGTCTCAAAGCTTGGTGTAAATAATGGGATAAGGTCATTAATTATCACTTTAACATCAGCTTTTCCTGATCGCGGTTTTCAATGATCCTACCTGTTCCTACAGAGAAATCTTTGTGGGATATTGAACTGCTGTTGATAATAATGTTGCCCGTTCCTGTCGAAACTTCTCCCACATCACCGTTAACGTGATTCAGAGTAATCGAACCTGTCCCAGAACTGAGACTCAATTTATTTACATTAGTTCTCGATATTTCGATGTTTCCCGTACCAGAATCAACAGAAAGCTCGTCACAGCTACCCATATCCGATACCACAATATCTCCGGTACCGGCATTGATGCGCAAGTTAGTTGATTGTGGCACTTTACCCAGCACTTTAGATATTGATACCGGCTTACCTGAGATAGATTTTGTCATTAATACGCCATCTTCGATGTATATTGACGCATCTCCGGGGCTGTATTCATGGTATTGAACGTTAATGTCTATAACACTATCTTCTACGCCCTGTAGATTAGCAGAACCCGCTCCGTAAGATACTTCAAAATTAGAATGTTCATATACTTGTTTTATATCGATTTCGTTTATATACTTTAGCCTGACTCCATTGATTATCGTGCTATTGTCTTCTGCGAAAGATTTGAGCGAACAAGACCAAAGCCCAAGGCATAACAAGTTCGCAATTAGGATGATTCCAATAAATACTCGTTTCATTTTATCCTCCATTTAGATTAAATAATTTCAGAGCATTTTATATGTTAAGTCTCAAAGGATGGTGTATATTCCAACTCCTTGTTTTTGGAGTTACGTCTCAAAGGTTGGTGTAAATTCCAACCCTTTGTTTTTGGTTCTATGAGGGCATCGTGCTGATCCCTCGTTAAGCACATGCTATATTTGATTTAACTGATAATCCTACACTACTTATATTTGTTTTTTAGTCAACTACTTTCTTTTGAGACATTTCTTGCTGAGGAAGGTAGAAGCCCTGTTCCGGCGGGAAACTGTATTGCGATCGACAAAATCGCTATGTTTTTCGCTCATACAAATGCTCAGTCAAGCAATGATTGAGCTTTCTTTAAAAGCATTTCTTTGTTAAACGTTGTTTTTCGCAAAATAGAGCTTGACAAAAGCACCATAATGTGTATAGTCGTGAGCATCGGGTGAAACGTCAAAATTCTCACCCGGATAAGGAGAGAACTTTGCTGATACAGAAGTATTTTGAAACGCGAATGAAGATGATAGACGACAGGCTGTTAGAAGCTTTGACTTTGGAAAAGCGTTATGCTGCCCAGCTCAAGGAAGCGATGATAAAAGCTGTTATTCCCGGCGGGAAAAGATGGCGCCCACTCCTACTCATCTCCATTTTTGAGATGTTGACAGGCATGCGTAAAAACAATAGGCTTCTCCCCGATGCGATTACGGCAGCTTGTGCCGTGGAACTGGCTCACAATGCCGCTTTGATACACGACGATCTCCCCATCATCATGGACAAAAAAGAGCGTCGCGGGACGAATTCCATTCATCATGAATATGGTAATGCGGTGGCAATTCTTGCCGGAGATGCGCTTTATACCATGGCTTTTGAGCTGATGGGTTCGCTGAAAGACAGTGCAAAGGCGGTGGAAGCGATCCGCAGTTTGGCTTTGAATACGCGCAGTTATGGGCTCGTTGGCGGTCAGGCGATCGATCTGGCGCACAAGCGTAAAGTGATGCGTATCAATACGCTGAAGCATATAGACACCAAAAAGGTGGGTTCACTCTTGCTTGCCGCATCCGATTTGGCTTGCATCTTGGCGGGTGCGGATGATGACACGCGTCAGTCTCTCAACACCTATTCCGTGAATCTCGGCCTTGCCTATCAGATGATTGAAGACATCGATCGTGACTATGCCCGAGGCAGTAAAGACCTCGATTTCTCCGACGATTATGTCCCCGTCTCAAAATCCGGCTACACCGGTCTTTTGGGCTTTGATAAAGCTCGCAAACAGGTGGAAAGTCTCTTGAATGAATGCGTTCGCAACATCAAACCTTATCCAAATAACGCGATCCTCATGGAATTTATCCAAATGATTAACGAGAGGTTGCCTTAACTTGAATTTTATTGATATACACTGTCATCTACTTCCCAATATCGACGACGGTTCCAAAGACATCGAAAGAAGCATAGAACAACTTAAAGACATGGAATCCCATGGCGTTAAAGAGCTGTACCTCACCTCACACTATTTTCGCGGGCACTATCAATATAGCCGCGATGAATATGACAAAAAGGTGAAAAATCTACAAGAAGCCGCTGCAGCAGCGGGGATATCCATCACGCTCCGTCCGGGCTTTGAAGTCTTTGTGCAGACCGGTATCGTCGATGATATCAAAGAGAAATCGCTCACTTTGGGCGATAGCGATTATGTGCTCATCGAAAGCGAATTGAACGGACTTCCCGACGACTTTTATGCAAACGTCTATCCCATACTCAGAGCGGGATATAAGCCGATCCTGGCGCATGCTGAGAGATATGTCAGCGTAATGAGAAAGCCTTCACAGGCACGGGATCTCATCCAAAGAAATATCCACATCCAAACTAATGCCGGTGCGCTTTTGGGGCTCTATGGAGACAAGGTGAGAAAAACTGCGTGGACATTGGTGGAAAACGGTTGGACACACTTTGTGGCTTCTGATGATCACGTGAGAAGCGATTATGGCTTCTATCCCAAAGCCTGCGCATTGCTTAGGGAAAGGGTTGATGAATATACGGCAAATCTGCTGTGCTATGAGTTTCCTGCTGCAATCGCCAAAAACGAGGAAGTGCCCTTCACTTATGTTAAGATAGAAAAACCTAGAATAAAACAGCGTAGAAGCTTTTGGGAGAAGGTGTTTGGCTAAGTTGCTCATCACGGGAATCACCGGATTTATAGGTGGTTCCGTCCTCGATAGCATCCTGCACCAAAGCCATGAAATCACGGCTTTGATCAGGCCGAATACCACTTTCGAGAGGTATGCGCGCTATGAGGATAGGATTGAGCTGCAAAAGATAGATCTCGCTAATCTGAAGGCTCTTAGAGACTTTTTAGAGACACGAGATTTTGATATAATCGTGCATATCGGTGCATTGCGTGGGGGCAGAAAAGCACCCAAAGAAGAGTTTTATCTCAGCAATATCGGCAGCACGCAAGTGTTGGTGAGTTATGCCCAAAAGAAGAAAGCGAAGTTGATATTTTGCAGCTCGGTTGGCGTGTATGGTGCTATCCCCGAAG
>LSQX01110532.1_pt1 | contig 28239 bp, 21 predicted proteins | sample 654561 | NCBI WGS metagenome assembly LSQX01 (sample SAMN04489861, study PRJNA283612) | anaerobic digester metagenome | isolation source: 4 biogas reactors fed with cattle manure at either 37C or 55C with and... | place: Denmark: Kongens Lyngby | collected 2014
CAGATAATTCAAATGCTTGCTCAACAGTCAAGTCAGTTTCCATTTCTGTTAAGTCGATTTCTAAGATACGACCAGAGAAGATGTTTTTCTTACCTTTCTTCTCTACAGTTAAGTCACCTTCTTTAATTGCGTAGTAAGGAATCGCATGTACAAGGTCACGAAGCGTGATACCAGGCTGCATTTTACCTTTGAACTTCACAAGTACAGACTCAGGCATGTCAAGTGGCATAACACCAGTTGCTGCAGCAAACGCTACAAGACCAGAACCCGCTGGGAATGAAATACCAATTGGGAAACGAGTATGCGAGTCACCACCAGTACCTACTGTATCTGGAAGAAGCATACGGTTTAACCAAGAGTGGATAATACCGTCACCTGGACGTAAAGAAACACCACCACGGTTCATGATGAAGTCAGGAAGCGAGTGTTGCATTTGTACGTCAACTGGTTTTGGATACGCAGCTGTGTGACAGAAAGATTGCATAACGAGGTCTGCAGAGAAACCTAAGCATGCTAAGTCTTTTAATTCGTCACGCGTCATCGGACCTGTTGTATCTTGAGAACCAACAGTTGTCATCTTAGGTTCGCAGTAAGTACCTGGACGAACACCTTGACCTTCTGGAAGACCACAAGCGCGACCTACCATTTTTTGAGCTTGAGTGAAGCCTTTACCTGTGTTTTCAGGTTGTACTGGCGTACGGAACAATGTAGATGGTGCAAGACCTAAAGCTTCACGCGCTTTAGCAGTCAAACCACGACCAACGATCAAGTTAATACGACCACCAGCACGTACTTCGTCTAGAAGCACTGGAGTTTTAAGTTCAGATTCAGCGATTTGCGCGCCGTCTTTGAACGCTGTTACTTTAGCAGCAGCATGGTCGATCTTAAGAGTGATTTCATCACCCATGTTCATGTTAGAAACGTCGATTTCTACAGGTAAAGCACCCGCATCTTCCATTGTGTTAAAGAAGATTGGCGCGATTTTACCGCCTAAGCAGTAGCCGCCATCTTTTTTGTTTGGAATGTGCGCAATTTCGTCACCGAAGAACCAAAGTACAGAGTTAGTTGCAGACTTACGAGAAGAACCTGTACCTACAACGTCACCCACGTAAGCAACTTGGTTGCCTTTCGCGATTAAGTCTTTGATTTGGTTTAATGGACCAACTTCACCAGGAACTTCTGGGTTGATACCATCACGTACGTTTTTCAACATTGCATTTGCGTGCAATGGAATGTCTGGACGGCTCCATGCGTCTTGTGCAGGTGACAAGTCGTCAGTGTTAGTTTCGCCAGTTACTTTGAAAACTGTAAGTTTGATTTCTTCAGGTACATCTTTACGGCTAGTGAACCATTCAGCATCAGCCCAAGATTGTAAAACTGCTTTCGCGTTTTCGTTACCTGCTTTTGCTTTGTCTGCTACGTCATGGAACGCATCAAATACAAGCAAAGTGTTTTTCAATGCATCAGCAGCTAAGCCAGATAATTCTGCATTGTCTAAAAGCTCAACTAAAGGTGCTACGTTGTAACCACCAAGCATAGTACCTAGTAAGTAAACAGCACGCTCTTTAGACACGAGTGGAGAGGTTGCTTCACCTTTTGCTACAGCAGCTAAGAAAGCAGCTTTAACGTATGCCGCTTGGTCAACACCTGCTGGTACGCGGTTTTCAAGCAAATCAACTAAATAAGCTTCTTCGCCTGCTGGTGGATTTTTTAATAATTCAACTAATGCAGCTGTTTGCACATCATCAAGTGGCTTCGGTGGGACTCCGAGTGCGGCACGTTCTTCAACGTGTTGGCGGTAAGCTTCTAGCACGGTGTTATTCCTCTTTTTTAAAAAATTATTTGCGAATTCCTGCTTTTGCAAAGCATCACAAATAATATGGACTGCAAAATTTTACTAAACTTCCAGTTAAAAGTTAATGCAACTAAAGTGTTTCTTTGTGATGCCCATTATTTTATAACTAAATGATGCGCATATTGTTCAATTTACAGGCAAAACATGACTTAATTTTGACTTAAACTGCATTCACTTTAACTTTTGCCTAAAGTTTAACTCGTAAAAAAGGCAACCCAATGTTGCCTTCTATCTAAAATGAAAGATATTCCACCTTAGTGTACTGTAGTAGCTTGAAGATAGTGCTGTAATTGTTCACGGCTACCTTCAAACTTGAGCTGAATTTCATCTTCATGCAGCATACAATGCGCTGCACTAGCAAATGAAATCTGTACTTGATAAATCTTTGCGGGCTCATCTATTTGCTGACGTAAAAAAACCCGATCACCTAAACTTAAAACATAGTGACTACCACCAACAATGGCGACACCCTGTTCATCTTCTAAGAGCAAGTCTGCATTATGCAGGTAAGCAACCACTTCCATTATGCGCTCCTACTGTTTTTGTTATAAATTCATTATTCAGTAAAAAGATAAGTATTGCTAGTTTTAAGATTAAGAACTTGTCACAATTTATTTGTGGGAAATTTTAATGGCCTGACAACGAATACTAGACACTGTTTAGGCTATTTAAGTTTTGAAATTACTGTTGGTAGAATAATAAATATTCATAAAAAAACCGTTCTTTTAGAACGGTTTGTAATCTGGCATTTTATCATGCGGTGTAGCAATACATTTTTCAGTAAACTGAGCACGGATTTTTTCACGTGCGGCATCTGCATCGCCCTTAATTTCATCTATTGGCAAAGCATAAATTTGCTCAATAATCTCTAAAATAAAAGTACGGGTCGTATCATCTTCAATTTTGTTGGCATGCTCAATAGCTCGTTCTTTTTCAATTGCATTTTGACGATCTAGCATAATGGTACGTGCTGCATTTCCAACACTTCTGCAGTAACCTTGCCATTGCTCTTCTGGGGTTAGAGGTTTTTTTTCTGCACAGCCCATTAATGCAAGCACGGCAGTAACAACCAAAATCTTTTTCATTCACGCTCTCCTATTAGGCTTATGATAATCAATGTTCAACAAAATAAGAAATTTCATTGAAAAAATGCGCTCATGTAGAGCGCATTTTTTATCTGACTTAGCTGCGGTTAGAAACGCCAATTATAGAAAATATCCACCGCACGTTCTAAAGCCTGACTGGCTTCCAAATACAAGCGCTTATTCATTTGATAACGCAAGGTCAGTTTATTCACTGGGGTAAATACGCCCACACCATAACGAATAAATAAGTCTGGAGTAATGTAACCCGTCACACTAACTTGCGTGTCATCCCCCGTACCTTGGGCATCAAGCGCTAAACCACTTAAACCGAATGTACGTCCAATTTGGTTGGTCAAGGCACGTGTGCCACCCAAGCCCATACTGATCCCTGCTGCAGCAATGGTATTGTTTACATCCGACTTAAAGCTTTCAGTTTGACTCAGACCGCTAGTACCTTCATTGATACGTCCTGTAATCAAAGCATTTAATGCTTCCTGTTCAGATAAACCCGCATCGTTATAAACCTGAATATTTGGGCTGCTGGCTGTACCTGTAACCCTAAAGCCCACCATACTGCCTTGTACGTTTTTATTGGCATCCATATCTAGAGTTGGGTTTGAAATCGGGCCATTAAAACGTGCAATCGCACGGTTTAAGTCCAGACTCTGTCCGTATGCTTCAATTTTTACACGCTGACTAACACCAATTGCACCATTGGCACGCATGGCAGTTTCCAAACCACGTTGAGAAAGATACAAACGTCCAATAAGTGGAATACGGCTGTCAAAACCTTGGAAAATCACTTGATCACCCAAGTTTAGCTCTAAATCTGCTCGGATATCCCATGGACGTGCTGAACGTAGTAATGCGAGCTGATCTTGACCTTCATGTACTACACGTACATCAGAAGACACATTCACCACGGGTGCAGAAACTTCAGGCATAGAAATTAACGCACGTGGTACATCTACTTTCCCTTTTAAACTCAGTTTTTTCTGGAACGGTAAAACATCCAAAGAGACATCAGGCGTAATCATTGCAGTAATTAACGGCGCCTGACGTATTAATAAATCTTTACCATTTAAATTTAACTGAATTCGAGGATCATTTTTCCAATCCACACTACCTGTTAAACGACCTACACCACCACCGCTATTAAATGCACCATTAATAGAGGCTTGATCTTGCCGAATTGATGAGTACAGCTGCACATTGGTCAAATTCACAGGTAAGGAAATCATGCTGAGTGCGCCATCTTTCAGTCGCATTTCACCAGTGATTAAAGGTGAGGTTAACGTGCCATTGACCTTACCTGCAAAAGACAGAGTACCTGCCATGGAACGCACATCGGCAATAAACGGTTTAAAGACTTTTAGTTGCACTTGATCGAAGGCGATTTCACCACGCATTGGCATATTTTTACTGTATGGATCGATCACCACATTGGCATAACCTGCACCAATTTCAGGCGTTTTGACATCCATGCGTAACTGTAAACCATCGGCAATGCTTTTAGCCACCAAAGCGACTTGTTCATAGCGTAAAGTAGAGCCAATATCTTGCGGGTCATCTGCTGCAATACCAATCACACCATTACGAGTAATCAGATGCGCATCAATTTTAGGTTTCTGCCCTTTGGCCCAAGCTGCTTTGGCATGACCATTGACCTTACCTGTAATGGCAAGACCTTCAGGCATAAAGGCAGCAAAATCGTTTAAGTCTAGGTTTTGTGTCACAAAAGATGCATTGGCTTTGGTTTTACTGACTCGAATCGGCTGATCAAAACACAACTGACTTTGCTGGCTCATCCAGCAATGTGCCCCCACATACAGCTCACTGTTTTTATGCTGATAGATTACCGCTGCATTTTGACGTTGCGCCAAGTGGGTTCTTAATGAGTCAAAATCACCTTTCTGGATTTGTCCAATCCAATCGTTTTGCGCATTCAAGCCACCTGCGAGTTGCACATAAAACTTACTCAGTTTATTTTCTGCTTCAAGTTTTAATACATGTGCCTGACGTGTGCCTGCCAGCGCAATTTGACCTTGTTCAATGCCACGATTGCCACTGCGGAGATGTTCCAGCGATGCGGTCATCAATGTTGCGGTATTTTCAGATGTTGGCAATTCACCCTGTATGCGCAATTTACGTACACTGAAAATATTGTTAAAACTGAACTGATCAACCGCTAAATTGGCGGTTGCTTTCAAACGTGGTTGCGACTGCACATTTAAATAACCATAGGCACGCCCACGTAAGCCCGAATATATTTCGTATAAGGCAGGTGCATTGACTTTAATGCCTAGGTTTTGTGCATTGCCAGTGGCCTGTAGCTGGTTTTTGGCATAAGACAGATACAAATTATTGGCTTCAAACTGTTGCGGCAAGAAACCTTTTTGATTGGAATCAATCACCATCGCCAAATTACCTGTACCACGTACAGGTTTATTATTCAGCATACCTGCTAAATTTAGACGCTCAATGTTAATACGCTTCTGCTTTTCTGACCAAATGCCTTGTGTGCGGATGTTTCCTGATAATTCACCACGTACACTCGATACAAAATAATGCGGTTTAAAACGGATTAAAGAAGCATTTAAATTCCAGCCCATCCCATTGTTCAGATGTAATAAACCATCTGCCACAATTTGCCCTGCGACTCCGTTATGACGTAAATCACTAATTTTGATCAGCTCAGGTGTGCCCGAAACTTTCAGCTTTAAACTGCCTTGACTGCCCTGAATTGCGCTGGCATTTAGGTCACCATCATAATTCACCGCAAAACTTTTAAAACCACCGCCTGCTTTGGCATCATGGAACAGTAAAGCAATCGTGCTTTGCCCTGTTAAATGTACACTTTCATTTTGGTTGGCCAGTCGCCCAGTTAAATTCACATCATTTAAATGAATAATTTGCTGATTCGGCAATGCAAAACCATTGGCTTTTAACTGCCCATTCAACACATTCACTGGTGCTGCCGCTACCACAGTTTGCGGATTAAAATCTTTGGCTGCCAACACCGCATTCCATTTCAACTGACGTTTGTCAGAAGGTAAATCTATTACGGCGCTACCTGCCAAGTGACTATTGCCCGTATCTAGCTTAAAGTTTGGAATATTTAAACGGTTGTTTTTAAGGTTTAATTTGGCTTGATACATACCTGCAGGCAAAGCCGTTTGCTCATGCGCACTGACTTTGGTCGCCACAAAAATATCTTGCTGCCCCTCAACCAATGCTAACTGTACATCCCCCGATTCACTTTTTAGCCAACCCACATAAGGCACTGCACGGTCAATATTATTCCAGCGCACATCCAACAACATTGGTTTGGCCGCTTTACCCTGTGCAGGGTTTTGATCTAATTTTAAGTTCCATGTTTCAAATCGGTCAAAATCAACTTGTGCAGTTAAATGCGTCCCTTTTTCCAAATGACCTTTAGAAGTCAAATTGGCATCTAGGCTTGGCGGTAAAAAGTCTTTGACCACTTGAGGAATTAGAGGGTCTTTCGGATTAATTTTGTCCAAACGCCCAGTTAAGTCCCAACTCACTCGATCTTTCCAACTCACTACGCCTGCAACATTGGCAGCACCTTGCATAAGTTGTGCATTTAAATTGCTAATGTTGAGCTGATTAACCAAGTCGGTGTACATCAAGCCTGTATATTGCCCTTGTGGAATATTCTTTCCACTTAAATCGGTCGCAATATCAATATCCAGACGTTTAATATCCCCTTTAAATTTGGCTGCACCTGCTTGGGTAAACAACTGCTGTTCCGTCAAAATAGGCCAGTGATATTGTTTAAATTGCAGTTCACCAAACATTGGCACTTGCTTGCGCATCGGGTGTAACACGACCCAACCTGTTAATAAATCAGGCGTATTGGTTGCCACACCAGCTTGAATGGTATCTAAAGTGCCTTTCGCCACGACTTTAATATCATGGATATTCAAACTATTGTGCAAGGATGGCAGATTTAGGTCGCCCGTCACGTTTAGTGGATATTTGCCCTCAAACTTCATATCGCCTGTTGCATTACGCACATTCAAATAGCCCATGTCCATGTGCGAGTCTTCAAATTTGAGCTCTGTCCCAGACCATAAAGCGTTATTTAAATGAATGTCGTAAAAATCGACCTGAGTGCCAGAAGCAGTTTGAATTAATAAATGATCAACATCTGCAGTGTCTAAGCGCAGTACAAATGGAAGACGAATTTCATTGAATTTGAATGGATCGTCACTCGGTGGGCCTTTAGGATAAATTCGCAGATTACGCACGTCGGCACGATTTAAATGAATTTCTTTATCTAAAATAGCACGCCAACCAAGAATGACATCGGCACGGTCAATTTTGACATCCACAGGTTTTAAGCTGACGATGATATTGCGCAGAATAATACCGCGCCATAAATTACCACCTTCATATTCATAATGAATAATTTCCTGACGTTGCAAGACACTATCAAGTAAAAACTTAGAACCACGGTCTGTTGAGAACATCACCACCAAAGCAGATACCAATAGAATCAGCATAAACAGTAGTGACAGTAAAACACTCCTGAGTATTCGACGCTTTTTGGGCAGCATCTCTGGGGTTTCTGGTTGCTGTTCAACTTCAGCCATAATGTTCTCTAAGTCTTAAATTTATAGTTGAGAGCCAATAAAGAAATGTAGACGGATTGGATGGTTGTCATCTGAAATACCCGATGCCACATCTATCCGAATTGGACCAATTGGAGATGCCCAACGCACACCCAAGCCTACGCTATATTCGATGTCATTACTAAAATCTGTATCGTAGGCATTACCAAAGTCACTAAATACCGCAGCACGCCAGCCCTCTTTAAATTGATAGTTATATTCCAAAGAGCCTACAGCCAAAGCCTGACCACCAATTTTAAAGCCATCAATCTGTGGTGCTAAAGATTTATAGTCAAAGCCACGCAGACTCTGGTCGCCCCCCGTAAAGTAACGCAAGTTATAAGGTACTTTATTAAAGTCTTCGGTGTAGATATAACCTAAGTCACTACGCCCCACAAACTGGTGATTATCATTTTCACCCATGGAATAAATAAAGCGCCAACCTGCATTAAATATGGCTAAATCAGCATCACTAAGTAATGATTCACTGCCCAGTTCTACTTTATAAATTTGTCTAAACCCCTTGCTTGGGTTTACTCGTCGGTTGCTGTCTGTTCTGGAAATTTCATAGCCAAGCAATAACGATTGCTGCTCAACATCTCCATTAGCAATAAAGGCATCAGGGACATTATCTAAAAATACATCGCCTGTTTCAGTTAAGCGGTCTAAACGGTAGCGCAGGCCAAAGGTATGCTGCCAACTTCCCATTGGGTTTTTAATCACACGGTCTGCACCTGCAACCGCAGATTCGATTAATAAGCCACTGCCTTGTGCAACATCATCACGCTCTTCACGCTCATAACCACCAACCAAGGCCACATAGTCATTTAATGGATGGTTATACGGAATGTTATAGCGCCCATCTATGGCTTGACGAATTTCAGACAGCTCCAAGTTAGCATCGAATGAATGACCACGTTTATTAACAATGGCACGGCGATACTGCCCACGTAAACGAACACCCGTGTCTGTACCATAACCTGCGCCAACTTCAGCACTGTTTAAACGGTCTGCATTTAAGGTCACAATGACAGGAATTTTTTTATCTATACGCGCTTGTTCTTTTAAGCGCTCTTCTTCAGTTTGCTTATTTTCTTGTTGAACTTGCAGGGTGCGTAGGTTTTCATTGGCAGGTCCTTCTTCTGTACCCGCAAATTCCGCTTCATTCACCACAGACTGTGTAACTTCTTGCGAAGAAGCCACCTGCTTTTTATCTGTAACCGTAGCATCACCCAAAGACAGCTTTTGCTGATCGACCAAGGCCTGAATATCAGGTGGCAATTCTAAAGGATGCTCTACAGGATCAGGACGAATTGTATCAACCAAAGTGTAGTTAAAATAACGTGAGTTGGTTAAGTTGTTGGCTAAACCATTGACACGCCAAAAGGTATAGTCAGCATTTTCCTGCCAAGTCACCATACTTTGTAAGATGTCCATATCAAGCGGGAATTCCTGATTTGGATCGCTCATACGGAATTCCACTGCACCAAGTTTGTAACGCTCGCCCGTTTCATAGCGTAAATTTATATCTGCTGTATTTTGCGGCTGTGCGACTTTAACATCATGCAAACGCCAATAACTGTCGAAATATCCATTGTCTGTGGCAGCATCGGTAATTCGCTTTTTGGTTTGCTCGTACAAACCATGATTGAACACGTCATCTACTTCTTGATCTGGCAATACGCCAATGACCTGAAATTGTGCCTCGTATTGCCCTTCGCCCGTAAACTCTATATTTTGTTGTTTAATCGCCACAGGTGGATTAGGCACTACATTTACACGTACGCGACTGTCACTAAGTTTTTCAAATTTAAATTCGGCATTGTAAAACCCCACCGCCTGCGCTGCCTGATTGGATAAGGTGCGCAACTGTGGCAAGGCCGCTGGAAAGTCTGCAAACGATTCTTGGGTAAAACTTGAGAGTTTTGCCTTAATGTTGGCACTTAAATTATCTACCGCTGTGCGATAAGCTTCTGGTGAAACTTCTCCAATGGCGTTTTGTGTTCCATTTTGAGCACTGTTTGCGCTAATCACAACATCGGCACTAATCCTTGGCACTTTGGCAGTATTGAGTTCACGCGGTGGGCGGACTTTATGTAATAGCCGTCTGAAAAAACCCGGTTGATCTGCATTTTCAGCCTGTGTCATCCAGCCCAATTCGGTCATGGTACTGTCTGCTGGGTTAGCTTCGACTACAATTTTGCTGTCTGCCTGAATGCTCGACATTAATGCATCTACATTAACGGGTGCTTGGTTAATTTGTAGCAACTCCTCTTGAGTTGCATCTTGCACCAAGGTTTCAGGAACCTGACCATTACGATCTAGCATCGCTTCTTGCTTGGCTTGTTCTGCCATCTGAAAAATTTCATTGGCAAGATTTTGATCTACAGGTGCGACAGGTAAATCTTCCAGGTCTTCAAATTCAATAGGTTGAAATTCGGGAAATGTCATACCAGCTTGTTGTTGCTGTTGCAACATTTGCAAACTATCAACTTCTGGCGCTTGCGCCTGCTGCATTGCTTCTTCTATTTTTTGTAACTCTTCGGCGCTATCTTTACCTTGTGCTGCAGCCAGTTGCTTAATTTCGGCTTCGAGGCTCTGTGCTTCTTCTGCCACAGGTGTTTGGATCGTTGCAGTATTAATTTCACCTGTTGCTTGTTGCACTGTATTTGCCGCTGGAATACTTTCAGCAAAACTTGAAGATGCAACAAAACCCAAAAACAGACCAAGCCCGATATTTTTTGGCATATTCCAACACAAAATAGCGTGCATACTGGAACAAAGTACTGATTTTTTAAAGTTTGTATTGACAGGCATAAACAACTCTAAACTGATTTAATTTTTATGGAAAAACCCCAATGAACGCGCGTGCAAACACCAATTTATTTGATTTTTTCATCAGTGAAAAGACTTGAAACATCATACATGATTTTCTGTACTATTATATCAAGCGGTCACATTTNNTTTCTTAATAAAACTAAACGAAGTTAATCACGCATGGAAAAAAATGAACAGTTAATGAAAAGTCGGCGCTTTTTGCCGATGTTTCTCACTCAGTTTTTTGGCGCACTCAATGATAATGTTTATAAACAAGCGCTGCTTTTGGTCTTTACCTATGGCTGGATTAGTCAGCAGTCTGCAAATGTCAGTACGCTAAATAACTTAGCTGCTTTACTGTTTATTTTGCCTTATTTCATTTTTTCAGCGACTGCCGGACAACTGGCAGACAAATACGAGCGAGCGCAACTGGTACGTGCCATTAAATTGCTCGAAATTATCATCATGCTCATTGGTACTGCAGGTTTCTTGTTGGGCAATTTATGGTTGCTATTGATTGCTTTATTTTTAATGGGCGCTCAATCGACTTTCTTTGGCCCAATTAAATATGCCATTTTGCCCGAAGTGCTCAAACCGCATGAACTGATGTCGGGTAATGCTATTTTCCAGTCAGGGACTTCAATTGCCATTTTACTGGGCATGATTTTAGGTGGTGCTGTCATTTCTGTTTCTGCGGGAAATTTACTGTGGATTAGCCTGACAGTCATTGTAATTGCACTGATTGGCTATGCATCCAGTCGTTTTGTATTAACCCAGCGTGTGACTGCACCCGAGATTGAAATTGACTGGAATTTTTTCCGTACCAGTTTCCAGACTTTAAAATATGCCAAAAGCCTGCCGATGATTTTTTTGATCTTACTTGGAAACTCTTGGTATTGGTTTTATGGGGCAACTTATTTGACCCAAATTCCACAACTGACTCAGCAGAATCTACATGCTTCTGAAAACGTGGTGAGTTTATTACTCACCCTATTTTCAGTTGGCATTGGTGCAGGTTCTTTGCTGTGCCGCAAATTAGGTGGCTCAGAAGTCAATATAAAAATGGTTCCAATTGGTGCAGTAGGTCTAACCATTTTCGCTTTTTATTTAGCAGGTGCATTGGCCTTTGTACCGCCTCAAACAGGTGAACTACTTGGCTTATCAGCCGTGTTTCAGCAAGGCTGGAGCTATTATCACGTGATGCTTGCAGTTACTTTATTGGGGATTAGTGGCGGTTTTTACATTGTACCCTTATATGCCATGATGCAGGCCTATTCCCCTCGCTCACACCGTGCACGTGTGGTTGCCGCCAATAATATTTTAAATGCCATTTTTATGGTGTCGTCTGCGGTTTTCTCGATTTTAATCTTAAGTGTTTTAAAAATTGATTTAAAAATTCTATTTAGTATCACAGCGGTTTTAAGTGCCATTTTCACGATTTGGCTCTTGTTAAAGCTCAAGCCAATGTTAGATACTGCACAAGACTCGTTGGAGGATTAGTTCATGCGTCAGTACACAGGTATAGACAAGTTTATTCACTCATTTGACCAAGCCTTGCGCAGCTTAGTGCCAGGTACAACTTCGGCACAACGCGAAAACCCAGGCAATGCGGTTGAAACCAAATTGGCTGTGAGTGAAGCGCGTCATGTTGCTGGGTTAATGCGTGTTAACCACAGTGGCGAAGTATGTGCCCAAGCCTTGTATCACGGTCAGGCCTTAACCGCCAAATTACCCAATGTACGTCGTGAAATGGAACAGGCTGCTATTGAGGAGCAAGACCATTTGGCATGGTGTGAAGACCGTCTAAAAGAATTAGATAGCCATACCAGCCTGCTCAACCCTGTATGGTACGGTCTTTCATTCGGAATGGGGGCAATTGCAGGCATTGCAGGCGATAAATACAGTTTGGGCTTTGTGGCAGAAACCGAGCGTCAAGTGAGCTTGCATTTACAGCATCATATTAGTCAGCTACCTGAACAAGATGACCGTTCACGTAAAATTTTGGTGCAAATGAATGAAGATGAATTACACCATCGCGATACAGCGCTTAATGCAGGTGGTGTAGATTTACCTGTGCCTGTACGCTTGACCATGACCGCTATTTCCAAGCTGATGACCAAGACCAGTTATTATATTTAATGAATTGATGACACTTAAACGCTCACGATTGTGGGCGTTTTATATGTCAATGAAATAGAAAACATCTCGATTAAAACAATCAAGAAATAACAGAGAAAGAGCCGATTTTAAGTTATCCTAAGATTTATCCGCAGATTTTGTGGATAGTTTTCTGACTGTAGCCTGTATGTATACAGCAACGATATGGTTTTCGATGGTTTTTTATACAAAAATACCCACAGAATATGACATGCTGATGTCAGCAATCTAAGATCATGCATCTCTGCCCAAATGTTTAAGATTGATCACGTATTAATGACTTTAATTTCCTGATTTATTCGTCACAACGCACCACTGGATAATAATGCTCAGGATGTATAAACGCTTCATCTTGCCAAATTTCCCACATTGGAATTTTAACATCTAAAGCCAAAGGCAGTTTTTTCGGATTTAATTGCATGTGGGCTAAGTCTGCTCCCCACGCAATAATATCAATATCCAGTGGGATATCGTGCGATGGACGCACACGCCCTGCTGCAACTTCCATTTCCTTGAGAATGACATTCAACTGCGCATAGCTCAAACGACTTTTGATTAAGCAAGCAGAATTCCAGTAATCTGCACCGATCCCATCACGGCAAGGAATGAGATAAATTTGCGAAAACTGTGTTTCACCCAAGGCAGCAATTTGCTGATAGGCCTGTTTAAACTGGCGTGAAGCTTCACAGTTACTCGCCAGAGCGAGGGCAAAAATCGTGTCGGTGGCGTTCAAGACGAATTCCTACAGAATGGGCTTCTGGAATAATGGCAGGTTTACGAATCGTGATGGTAATAGATTCAATTGCTGCAAAGGTAGTAAAAAGTGCATCGAGCACCAATTTTGCTGCATGTTCGATTAATTTAGGCGCAGCATTTTGAATGACCTGTGCAGAAATGCTGCAGATTTCAGCATAATTTAGAGTGTCCTGTAACTCATCTGAAGTGGCAGCCTGATCTAAATTGGTTGCAATAATTAAATCCAACATCAAAGGCTGTTGAATCTGACGCTCCCATGCAAAACAGCCGACCACTGTCTCTACCTTTAAGCCTTCAATGATAATTGCGTCCATTTAAAACCTGCAAAATTCGTGTGTCATTGCTATCTCAATGAGCAGCTATTATGAATCGTCACGATCAATATGAGAAAAACCCTCTTGGCGAAGAGGGATTTTAAATCTACTAAATTAAGTACCGTTTGACCCTTAATGTTTCAACAAAAGGTTGGGGTCCATGCTTTGCACCATCTGCAATCGTTGATCTGCATAAATGTCAGTATAAGGTGCCAACACGCGCATGAAACGATCGAAATACAACATTTGCTTGAACAGCAAAGCAAAATCACGTGGGAAGCGAATCCCATGACGCTCACCTACCGCGACCATGTCCATCATAATGTCGTTTAAATCGGCAGGATTAGAAGTTAGTAATTCTTGAGGGTCGGCCAATAATACACCGCTGAATAAACGCTCTAAGTCCGCAGCCAAAACTTGTGTATCAATTTGAGTATCGGTCATGCCCATTTTCAGCATATTCTCTGCCATGAGCGTGTAATTGGTATTTTGCAAGGCATCCATAAAGGCCATACAAGCCGTCCACACTTCAGGGTTAAGCTGCCCAACAATACCAAAATCAATAAAGCCCACCCGACCATCTTCAAGCAACATCAGGTTGCCTGCGTGTAGGTCTGCATGGAAACTGTTACACATCATCAAACTACCAAACCAAGTATTCATGGCTGTAATCAGTACTTGTGATGGATCATTAGATACTTTTTTGACTACTTCAAAATCAGTCAAGGGCACACCATACAAGCGCTGCATGGTTAGTACCCGACGGGTTGAATACTGATGATATACTTTAGGTGCAGTAGCTTTATTGTTTTGAGTCAAATTCAGGTAGTTGATAAAATCATCAAGGTTACGTGCTTCTTCAATAAAGTCTACTTCACGCACCATGCGGGTTTTGATTTCTTCTACAATATCGGCCAAAGACGCAAATTTGACCTTAGGTACTGCTTTTTCAAGTATTTTGGTGGCCCAGTGCAGGACGTTTAAATCGGTATAAAGAATTGTCTCTACACCTGGCTTTTGCACTTTAATCACCACATCTTCGCCACTGACCAATTTAGCCGCATGCACTTGCGCAATAGACGCCGATGCCAATGGTGTTTCATCAATAGAGGCAAAAATTTCATCTAGATTGCGCCCTGCAAATTCAGACGCTAACACTTGCTGCACATAACTAAATGGCAAGCTTGGTGTCTGGTCTAAACAACCTTGAAATTCTTCGACATATTCACGTGGGAACAAAGACGGCGTACTGGCAATAAATTGGCCCAGCTTAATATAGGTTGAACCCAAAGATTCAAATGTTTCGCGCATGAGTTTGGCGTTACTTGGTTTTTCAGTTGCGTATTTAATGCCAGCCTTGGCCGCCACCACTGCAGTTTCACCCATACGGGCAACTGAACGTAAACCATCTAACCAGATATTATTTTTCATCATGTCTGAGTCATATTAAAGTAGTGTGAGTTTAACAAATAATGATAAGAGAGAAAGTCTATCTTGCCTGACAAACTGGGCAGTCTGTATCTTTTTCGAAAGCCAATATGCGTTGTTTCATGCTTAGACCATCCCAAAGCAATAATTTTTGCTTGAGTGCAGTAATGCCTAAACCTAAATACAACAACGCATGGTGTGCTTGTAAGCTCGCCATTACATTTGGGGTACTGGCCAGCACCCCGCTGTCTGCGCAGCGTAAACTCTCGTTAGCATGTTCTTCTTTGGGAAACAGGCACGCATAGCAAGCCGAATCGCCTTCTACCATAAACATTTGCCCTTGAAAGCCAATTGCTGATGCACTGAGCAAAGGCACATTGAATTTTTGACAAATTTGATTGACCAAATAACGGGTGCTGAAATTGTCACAGCCATCTAACACCAAATCTTGTTGAGCAATTAAATCACCTGCATTTTGCTCATCCAGCAAGGTAGTTAAACTAACAATCTCGATAAACGGATTAATTTCTGCAAGACATTTCGCTAACACTTCGGCCTTATAAAAGCCTAAATCTGCAGGGCTATAAGCAATTTGGCGTTGCAGATTACTGGTTTCAATCACATCGGCATCAATCAGGGTAATTTTACCCACGCCTGCCCGAGCCAGTAATTCTGCACTTAAACAGCCAATCCCACCGCAGCCCACAATCAGTACATTGGCGAGTTTTAATTTTTCTTGTGCTTCAATGTCCCAGCCATCCAATAAAATTTGACGACTATACAAATGCATTTCTGCATCACTCAATTCTAACTGAGCATCGAATATGCTATCCAAGAAAATATCCTATTCTATACGGCCAAAACGCCAAGTATAACGGTTATTTAAAGCAAACCACTACGATCGTACTTTGAATGTTTTGCATTTAAACAATACACCAAGCACATCATTTAAAGCTGCGGCAGCTTAATTAAAAATGCATACGCATACCGACATTGTAAGTCACACCATCGGCACCACCTAAATATTCATTGTAATAGAAAATATAACTGTGAAAACAATAAATTATATTATTCATTTTCACCCAAAATAATAAACATGACTGTGTGCATACGCATAACAACGACACAACATAATCCAAGACAAATTTCGTCGCTCAAGCCTGTGCTGCGATACAACCAACATCAGTAAAACAACATCAAAAGGATGTGATGACATGACTAAGGAAAGTTTTATCGACACGGTCAAAGCCGTGTCGCCTAACCCTGCCGATGCAGTGACCTACAACAAGTGGAAAATTCTGCTGTTGCTATTTTTAGCTAATATGCTGAACTTTTTTGACCGTACCATTCCTGCCACTATTATTGAGCCGTTACGCTTTGAATTTAATTTAAGCGACTTACAACTGGGCTTTGTAGCTGCATCATTCACTTTGGTATATGCAATTGCAGGTTTGCCTTTTGGACGCTTGGCCGACAAAGGTTCACGTAAAAAAATTATTGGCTGGGGCTTAATGGCATGGAGTGGTTTTACCGCACTCAATGCAGCAGCATGGAATTTTGTTTCGTTTTTCTTAGTCCGTATGGGTGTAGGTGTGGGAGAAGCAAGCTATGCTCCTGCCGCAAACTCGTTAATTGGTGATTTATTTCCTGCCGAAAAACGCGCACGCGCCATGGGTATTTTTATGCTCGGTCTGCCACTCGGTTTAATTTTAGCGTTTTTTACAGTTGGGGCAATTGCAGAAGCCTTTGACAGCTGGCGTGCACCCTTTATTGTGGCAGCCATTCCCGGTTTTATACTGGCGCTGTTCTTCTTTAAAATGAAAGAACCACCACGTGGTGCAAGCGAAGGTGAAAACTACACGGCAAAGACTGTTCAAAACCCGATTCGCACGCTTTTAAAAATTAAAACCCTACGTTGGATTATTCTGTCAGGCTTAAGCGTGAACTTTGCCGTGTATGCAGGTAACTCCTTCTTTGTACCACTGTTTCAACGCTATTTTGGCTTGAGTTTGACACAATCTGCTGTTATCACAGGCTGTATTGTTGGGATTACAGGTTTAATTGGTCTAACGCTAGGCGGTGTCATCGCAGATAAGATTCATCAACGCTTTGCCCGTGGCCGTTTGGTTTTTGGTGCGATTTGCTTGTTTATTTCTGCAATATTTATTGGTATCGCACTGTATTTGGGTAACGATTCTCTAACAGCTGTGGTTATTCTGCTCAGTTTGGGCTGGTTGGCTTCTTATAACTACTACACTACGGTTTACCCTGCCATTCAGGATGTAGTCGAGCCCAATTTACGTGCGACTGCAATGGCTGTGTATTTTGCCTGCATGTATATTTTAGGCGGTGCGTTTGGCCCAATCGTGGTTGGGGCATTGTCAGATCATTTTTCACAAGCAGCAATGCTAGCTTCAGGCAGTGCGGTAATGACAGAACACTTTAAAGCTGTTGGTCTACACAATGCGTTGTTTGTAATTCCTGTGGCATTATTCTTTATAGCAGTGTTTGTTTACCTAAGCTCACGCAGCTTTGTTCAAGATACACGACGCTTGCAATAACCATTTAAGTGCATATAACAACAAAACGCCAATCTAAATGATTGGCGTTTTTGATTTAAGAGCACTTTAAAACTATATACCCAATTTAACTTACTTTTTTCAAAGCCGTTTGTTTGGCAATTTCCTGTTGTTTCAGTAAATTACGCTGAATTTTCCCACTCGATGTTTTAGGCAAACCATTTACAAATTCTATTTCTTTAGGATAGGCATGTTTCGATAAACGTGAACGAACATATTGCTGTAACTTTTCCTGCAAGGCACTACTGGCTTGATATTGATTTTTTAGCACCACAAATGCTTTTACGATTTCTGTACGTTCTAGGTCTGGCTTACCAATCACTGCAGATTCAAGTACTTCTTCACATTCAAGTAAAGTACTTTCTACATCAAAAGGCCCTACCCGATAACCCGATGTTGTAATGACATCGTCTGCACGACCTATAAAATCAATGCCGCCAAATTCATTTAAACGCACAGTATCACCCGTGAGATAATACTGTCCGACAAATGATTTACGATCATGTCCTTCGTAGCCTTTAAACCACATTAACGGCGATTGCGATTCATCTAAGGCCAAAGTACCAATTTCACCGCATGCTACTTCCTGATGCTCAGCATTCAAGACTGCAAAACGATGCCCTGGAATAGCGTATCCTGCAGAACCAATTTTTTTATGATGTTCCAATGCGTGATGATTCGCGATTACCATGCCCAGTTCAGTTTGCCCATATTGGTCATAAATATTGACGTTTAATTCATGATTAAACCAATGAATCACTTCGGGTGTGAGTGGTTCACCTGCGCTGCTGACCACACGCAAATGATTTTTTATTTCTGCATCAAATTTTTCTTTAAAACCAAAGAACATTCTAAATGCCGTTGGTGAACCTGTTAAGTTGCTTACCCGATATTTACGGATAATCTCTAATGCATGATCGACACTAAATGGGCGCTCATCCATAATAATACTGTGCCCCAAACTTAGTGGCCCAGTAATGCCATAGTACAAACCATAGGCCCAACCTGGATCTGCCAAATTCCAGAATGAATCCTCTACACGTAAATCTACCGCAAACTGCATATACCCCTTAAAGGCCAAAATTGCTTTTAAAGGCACAGGCACCGACTTGGCTAAACCAGTCGTGCCCGAAGTAAACATCATTAAAAAGTCATCATCAAAACTACGATATACTGTTTCAAAATGGCTATTTTGTGCATTTAAGACTTGCCAAAAATCAGCATCAGTATTATTGGCTGTGGCATTCGCATCAACGGTTAAAATACCTACATCATTCAGTAAATCTAATTTAGGACGCTGTTCGCTGTTGGTTACAATTAACTGTGTTTTGGCTGTCAGAATCCGATGCTCAATGGCCTTAGACTCAAATGCGGTAAACAAGGGTTGATACACCGCACCAATGCGCCAAGTGGCTAAAATTGTAATGAGTAGCTCTGCAGTACGCGGCAGTAAACCCGCAATACAATCGCCTGCTTTTAGACCAATTTTGACAAAATAGTTGGCCAGTTTACCTGATGCTTCTGCGAGCTGATCAAATGTCCATGTTACAGATTCACCATGTTTGCCTTCCCAGATTAAAGCAGTGCGCTGAGCACCTATATAGCGCCCGCAACATTCTTCATAAGCATTTATAGCCGTAGGTGTACCCACCAATTCTGTTTGAATGAGCCGTTCTAGGTTAAAAGCCTGATATGCATCTTGCAAAGTTTTCATTATGTGAAGCTCCGTCTTGTACTGATTCATCTGCAATTCTTTTGCAGCAATGTATTTTGTTGTTTTAACCGTTTTAAAAAATTTAAATCTAGGGTGAATTAGGTCTGTATTAAAATTTATGGCATGTCGTGGCTACTGCATGCCAAATTCTTAAATACTAATCAACGGATTCCGTTGATTATCTTGCTTTAGCTAAACATGATTCAGGTGATAGCTCAATTTCCACTCACCTCAACCTGCATGCTAGATTTGAACATTCAATAAAATGAGATACAGCGAATATTTGTCAGTGCATTAGCGCTTGGTCACTTCACGTGCAATGACTAAACGCTGAATGTCTGATGCCCCTTCGTAAATTTGACTGACACGTACATCACGATAAATACGTTCAACTGGAAAATCAGAGACATAGCCATAGCCACCATGAATTTGAATCGCATCTGAACAGACACGCTCAGCCATGGTCGAAGCAAAGAGTTTAGCCATAGAGGCTTCTTTCAAGCATGGTAAACCTGCATCTTTCAGGCTTGCAGCATGTAAAATAAGTTGTCGTGCAGCTTCGATTTGAGTCGCCATATCGGCTAGACGAAATGCCACCGCTTGATGTTGCACAATTTCAACACCAAAGGCTTTACGTTCATTGGCATAATCCACTGCAGCCTCTAAAGCTGCACGCGCCATGCCAACCGATTGTGCTGCAATACCAATGCGGCCTGACTCCAAATTTGACAATGCAATCTTGTAACCTTCACCTTCTTGCCCTAGCAAGTTTTCGGCAGGAATACGGCAGTTATCCAAAACAATTGTGGCAGTATCTGAACAATGCTGCCCCATTTTGTCTTCTAAACGCGCCACAATATATCCAGGGGTATTCGTCGGCACTAAAAAGCAGGAAATACCTTTTTTACCTGCAGTTTTGTCTGTAACAGCGAAAACCAAAGCGACATCGGCATATTTACCTGTGGTAATAAATTGTTTGGTACCATTTAAAACCCAACTATCACCATCCTTTTCTGCTTTACATTCAATGGCGCTGGCATCTGAACCGACTTGCGGCTCGGTTAAACAAAAACAGCCCAACCATTCACCTGTAGCCAATTTGCTTAGATATTTCTGTTTTTGTGCTTCCGTGCCGTAGCGTTGAGTGATCCCACAAGGTAATGAGTTCTGTACACTAACAATCGTTGAAATCGCACCATCGCCTGCGGCAATTTCTTCCAAGGCTAAAACCAACGACACATAATCCAAACCTGCGCCGCCCCATTCTTCTGAAACAGTCATACCCAATGCACCCAACGCACCGAGTTCCTTTAATTCCTGTGCTGGAAATTCGGCAGTTTTATCACGTGCGGCTGCAGTAGGTTTCAGCTTTTCCTGGGCATAACTCCGCAGCATATCCTGAATCATTTTTTGTTCATGGCTTAAAATCATATTGGCTCTCTGTCTCTATTTATGTTGTTCAGTCAGGGAATGTACGCAACATCCTTGTTCTATATTGCGATGATTTTTCGGTTGCTTTGCTTGTGCTTACTTAGGCTATTTTATGATGCAGCTTATTTCGGCTGCATACGAATCGCACCATCTAAACGAATTACTTCGCCATTCAAATAGCCATTTTCAAAAATGTGACCGACTAACTGTGCAAACTCTTCCGGTTTTGCCAAACGTGGTGGAAATGGCACCATTTGCCCCAAAGCATCTTGCACATGCTGCGGAAAAGCTTTGAGCATTGGTGTTTCCATAATGCCTGGGGCAATAGTCATCACCCGAATGGCTTCACGTGCGAATTCACGTGCTAAAGGTAGCGTCATTCCTACAATTGCGCCCTTAGAAGCAGAATAAGCACTTTGGCCAATTTGCCCATCAAATGCAGCAACTGATGCTGTATTCACAATTACACCGCGCTCTTCTTCGTTTGCTTGCAAGTCATATTTCGCCATCAACTGTGCAGCGAAACGAATCATATTAAAACTGCCCGTGACATTGATATTCAAAACTTTCTGGAACATCGCCAAATCATGCAAACCATCACGCCCTAAAACTTTGGCAGAAGGTGCAATTCCCGCACAATTCACCAAGCCATTTAACTGACCATATTTTTGCTCAATATGGCTAAAAAGCTGCTGTACTTGGTTTTCATCGGTTACATCTACAGCCAAAAACTCAGACTGGCTACCCAATTGCTGTTGTAGCTGCTGCCCAAGCTCCTGATTCATATCGACCATAATCACGCGAGCACCCTGCGAGACCAAGTATTGTGCCGTAGCTGCACCCAGACCAGATGCACCACCCGTGACCACACAGACTTTTCCTTGAATTTTCATATTATTTTCCTTATAAATTTCTACAGTTCTACAACTTAAGATGCAGATTAATCACACTCTGGCTAGAGTACAATTTCCAAACCCTGCATCCTCCATGATGTCTTTGGACAGCCAACTTGTAAATGGATACCTTGACTGCCACATGAAAGCCGCTCCACTCACCTACAGTAAAGATACAATTTCAATTGCTTTGGTACACGAAGCTTTGGCTGCTGCACAACAACATACTGTAGACACCGCCGCCATATTAGAAACTGCGGGTATTCCACAGGAATTGCTGGACTCCAACAAAGCACGTGTTTCCATTCTACAATTTGGTCAATTATGGATTGCACTTGCAGATGCAATGAATGATGAGTTTTTTGGTATGGACAGCCATGCTTTACGTCGTGGCAGCTATCAGCTTTTATCTAAATGGGTGTATCAAGCCGATCACTTACAACTCGCTTTGCAAGATATGCTCGTTTTTTTAAATTTAGTACTGGACGATTTTGTCGGTGAGTTACGTATTGAAAATGATTACGCCATCTTGATCATTCATGATAAAGATCAAGTGAAACCGATGTTTAGTTATGCCACCTATTTAATGCTCATTCACAGCCTGATGTGTTGGCTGACTGGGCAACGTATTGCTATTTTAAACATGCAACTTAAATGCAATGCCCCTGTGGATGATACTGACTACCGCATCCGTTTTTGTGATCAAATTGAATACACCTGTACAGACAATAAAATTTATTTTGAAGCACAACATCTCGCACTAAAAATTAAGCAAGATGAAAAAAGCTGGAAACGTTTTTTAAAGCAAACGCCTTATAACCTTTTAGTACGTTATAAAAACCCGCATGCACTAAGTCATCAAATCCGTAAACAATTGGTCAAACTTCCTCCAAGCCAATGGCTTGAGTTAAGTGAACTTACACAACATTTCAATATGTCTGAAGCAACTTTTCAGCGGCGTTTAAAACAAGAAGGCACCAGTTATCAACAATTAAAAAATGAAGTCCGTCGTGATACTGCAATCGAACTACTCAGCAAAACTCAGCAATCCTTACAAGAAATTAGCGACCAGCTAAATTTTCACGATCCAAGTGCGTTTCATCGTGCTTTTAAAAAGTGGACAGGTTTAAACCCAGGTGCATATCGGCAATATACTGAAAACACATAAGCAAGCACTTTATTAAGTGACTTATCAAGTAATTATATTGCATTAAGCCTATTATTTAATTTTTAACTAAAGATACAAGCACTTATATTACAACACCCAATTGAACTGATCGTTCATCGGCACGGCATTGCCAAAGCCCAGTATTTAGTTTACTTTTCAATCAATTTAAAGCATAAATTTTATGCAATTTGGCTGTAATACTCCCCCTGTAATATTTAAATGTACCAACATCTTTGGAGGTCCCCCATGCTTAAGATGGTCGATGTACTTGAACAAAATGTAGTTCAAAATTTCACTCACTCTCTCAACCAAGCTTCTGACCAATTAGATGAATTACTGAATCAAAGTATTCTGAATACCTCAGAAGAGCAATTACGCACAGCAATTTCTGCATTCTTTAAACGTGAAGATGCAATGCAAGCTGCTGCTGCGTTAGATATTTGCCAAGAAGATTTACACGCTTTACAGGCAGGTTTAGCACTGAAAGAAGAACACTTAAGCGATACTGCAAAAATTGTCGCACTGTGTTTGGCTTTAGAAACTGATAGTTTGACCCAAGTCGAAGTGTCGGATTGCTTACAAGACTATCCTATGTAAATGTGGCAAAGACTTAAGCTTAAAGTGTTAACTAAAATTTAAGTTTACACATTGCATCAGTAAATCCGAAAGTGATATCTGAAATCAGGCATCACTTTTTTTTGTTTTCGTCGTTGACTGACTGCCTAACTACACTGCACTTTTACAATCTATAAAGCAGCAGTGCATGAGTAGATATTCTCATAGCTTTGATTCACAGGAAAAACCATCACCACAATACCTAAAGCGACTTGCCAAGCGCTATTTGTCTATGGAACACTAGCAACAGTTTACAGGATTGCTTTAAGATGATTATTCGCAATAAAAACAATAGTTTTACTCTACTTTTTGCATGGTACGGTACAATTTTACCCACCGTCTTACCTGCGCTTGCAATTGTGGTATTTCTTTCTACGGTCTTGGTTTATTTATCCTCGCAGCACTTTTTTCAAGCACCGAGCGTTCCCGCAATTGGCTTTACCATTTTCGGAATTATCTTGTCTATTTTCTTAAGTTTTAGAAATACAGCCTGTTATGAACGCTGGTGGGAAGGACGCAAACTATGGGGAACTTTAATTGCCACATCACGGCATATTTCTCGTGACTCGCATGTTCTGTCTGAACATCATCGACAAGTCTTGATGTATCGGGTAATGCTCTTTAGCAATTTATTACGTGACCGTTTACGTAGTCAAAACCAACCGATTGAATTTTATGAAAACAAAGTGCAGTTGACCACAAACGATTATCAGGCGTTATTTCAACATATCAATGCTTCACAATATATTTTAGAAAGTATTCAAAAAGATTTAGTAATTGCCCTAAAAACTGGCGAAATATCAGACATTATTTACCAAGGGCTGAATCAGCACATTGTAGAATTGGGCAATGTACAGGCAGGCTGTGATCGTATTTTAAGTACGCCTTTGCCTTTTTCTTATTCGGTCTTGTTACACCGTACTGTGTACTGCTTCTGCTTTATTTTACCGTTTAGCCTAGAAGCCAGTTTAGGTATTTGGACACCAATTTTAGTCGGATTAATTGCTTATCTGTTTTTAGGTCTGGATGCTCTAAGTGAGCAACTTGAAGAACCTTTTGGGCTACAAGACAATGATTTGCCATTGAATTCTATGGTGCGTTTGATTGAGCGTGAAATGCTGAGTTCACTTGGCGAAGAACTGCCACCTGCGATTCAGCCACATCTTGGTAAGTTAAGTTAAATTCAGCGTATAGACCCAAAGCATTACATCAAACGCGCCAAAGTCACCCGATCATTGCCTGCATAATCTTTGACTGTGCGTATTTCAGAAAAACCGTGCTCTGCAAAAATTTCCTGCACTGCTAAAGCTTGGTCATAGCCATGCTCAAGCGCCATCCAGCCTTGCTGTTTTAACCAATATTTGCCTTGCGAGATAATCTGCACAATATCTGCCAAGCCCTGATCTGCCGCAACCAAAGCACGTTCTGGTTCTGCTGCTAATGCAGGCATGTGCTCATCATGGGCATCTATATACGGTGGATTAGATACAATTAGATCCAACCTTGGTTCAGCTTCTAAGCCCAGTGCGTCAAACCATGCACCACATGCAAATTGCACCTCATTCAAACCATGCTTTATAGCATTTTCTTTCGCAACTGCAAGCGTTGGCGGGTAAATATCTGTTGCGGTGATTTGCCAATTTGGACGCTCAGAAGCTAAAGCCAACGCAATAGCGCCTGTGCCCGTACCTAAATCCACTACCATAGCATTACTTTGTAATGACAAAGAGAGTGCGGTTTCAACCAAAACCTCGGTATCAGGACGTGGCACCAAAGTATCAGGCGTAACTTTTAAATCTAAAGTCCAAAATGGCTGAGAACCCGTGATATAAGCCAAAGGTTCGCCTGCAGCAATACGCGCTAAGGCCTGCGTATAGGCCTGCTCTTCTGCTGATGTTAATTCCTGACTTGCACGATACTTTAATTCAAGTGCACTCAGCCCTAAAAAATGCTCAAGCAACCAGATATTTTCCTGACGCTCGTAGCTATCGGCTTCACCACGTAGTGCCAAGGCTTGTGCAATATTCATTAGCCACCATTTTGCTGGGCAAGCATTGCCAACTGATCTGCTTGATATTCACGATGCAAACTATCTAACAATTCGGTTAAATCACCTTCCATAACCGCATCTAACTTATATAAAGTCAGGTTAATGCGGTGGTCTGTCATACGCCCTTGCGGATAGTTATAAGTACGGATACGTTCAGAACGATCTCCCGAACCGACTAAGTCACGACGCATTTCTGAGGTAGCCGCATCTGCCGCAGCACGTTTGGCATTTTCCAAACGAGATGCCAACAATGCCATGGCCTTGGCCTTATTCTTATGTTGCGAACGCTCTTCCTGACATTCCACCACCGTTCCTGTTGGAATGTGGGTAATACGTACCGCAGAATCAGTTTTGTTAACGTGCTGACCACCCGCGCCTGAAGCACGGTATGTATCAATACGCAAATCTGCAGGGTTAATGTCTACCGTGGTATCAACATCTACCTCTGGCAGAATTGCCACGGTACATGCAGACGTATGCACACGCCCTTGTGATTCTGTTGCAGGCACACGTTGTACACGGTGTGCACCACTTTCAAACTTCAAACGACCATAAACACCATCGCCATTGACCAAGCAAATGACTTCTTTATAGCCACCGTGTTCGCCTTCATTTTCAGAAAGAATTTCAATCCGCCAGCCTTGGCTTTCTGCATATTTGCTATACATGCGGAATAAATCACCTGAGAAAATTGCAGCTTCATCACCACCCGTTCCTGCACGAATCTCTAAATAAGCAGAGTTAGCATCGTTCGGGTCTTTCGGAATCATTAAAATATTTAAATCTGACTCAAGTTGCTGAATCAGTGCTTTATTCTCTTTAATTTCTTCTTGCGCCATTTCCTTAAAGTCAGGATCAGTCAACATGGCTTCAGCAGTTTCTATATCGGCTTCTGCTTGTTTGTATTGTGTCCATACGGCGGTAATTTCATCTAAATCACTGTGCTCGCGTGACAGTTGACGAAAACGCTTATTATCGGAAATCACTTCAACATCGGCCAATAATGCCGTGAGCTCTTCGTGTCGGTCTGAGAGCTGGTCTAATCGTAAACGTAACGATTCTTTCATTGTTTAAAAAATCTCAATACAAAGGCTGTCGCATACATCACGCAGCACAGCGAAATAAAAAATTGCGCATAGTTTACCGATTCTAAGCACTAAATGACATCATTATTGCAGCACAGTGGCACGGTATTAAAGCTCACCTAAGTTATCGAGCACATTGTAAACAAGACGACCCAGAATCATCATTGCAGTAAAACTGTTGAATCTTCATACAAGGATTGCGCATTTTTTTAGCAATTTTAATCAAACTTATACAAAGGCCACACCAAAGCACACCAATCTCGTGCGCACTCTCCACATTTTGACAGAGACTCTTTGATAGATTTAGCCCATCAAAATTGATCATAAAATAAGTCCTGAAAATGGACATGGAGTGCAATCATGAAACTTAATGCAATGTTATTTAGTGCAGCTTTAGCCGCAGGTTCAATGCTTAGTGCTAATGTTTACGCAGACAATACCACACGTGTAGCTGCTGCAAGTGCTTTAGGCAGCGTGGCAGGTACAGCTATTGGTAAAAATATGGGCGGCACAACAGGTGCAACTATTGGTGCTGCACTCGGTGGTGCAGGTGGTGCTGCGGTTGCGAGCAATAAACGTCATCGTACCGAATCTGCTATTGGTGGTGCTTTAGGTGGTGGCGCTGGTTATACCGTAGGTAAAAATATGGGTGGAACCAATGGTGGATATATTGGTTCGGCACTCGGTGCTGCCGGTGGTGCAGCTTTGGGAAATAAAATCTCAAAAGATAAAGAATACGACCGCTACCAAGAACGTAAATGGAAGAAAAAACGTAACCGACGTTAATTTATACGTCTGAATCAGTCTTAATGATTCACCTAAAAGCATCGACATTAGCTCGGTGCTTTTTTGATCCTGTTTAGAAATATCATAAATACCAAAAAGCGATGAAATATGTAGAAATAATGTGGGGTAATTACAGTGTATTTACCAAACTTTACAACATGTTCTATCTGGCCTTCACGATTCTTTCTACAAGCTTTTATACATTAATTACATATATAAATACCCAAGCGCATAAGTTATTGATACGGAGCATCCTCATGAAACTGAATTATTTTTTATTAAGTGGTGTCATCGCGAGTTCTGCCTTAATCATGGGAACTGCACATGCAAATGACACACGTGTTGCTGCAAGTTCTGCGCTTGGTGGTGCAGTCGGTGCAGCCATTGGTCAGCACATGGGTGGACAAACAGGTGCCATGATTGGCTCTGCAATTGGTGGCGCAGGTGGTGCGGCGGCTTCTGCCAGTAAACGTGACCGTAACGGTGCCATGATTGGTGCAGCGTTAGGTGGTGCGGGTGGTTATAGTGTCGGTCGCAACATGGCAGGCAATACGGGTGGCTATGTTGGCGCTGGACTCGGTTCTGCAGGTGGTGCTGTACTGGGTAAAAAAGTAAGCGAAGACCGTCGAGATGATCGCTATGACAACAAACGCTATGATGACCGTTACGACCGACGCTATGACAGCCGTGGCTATCGTTATAATGATGTGCGTTACAATAACCGTTACAGTAAAGACAATGGTTTGCATTTAGGTCATTACAAAAATGGAAAACGTCGTTAATTGTTAATTCGTCTCCGCCACGCTCTCTACAATTTCTTTAATATTGCAAAAGCACCTTCGGGTCACTGCTGTCCCATAGTTTGCTTT
>LSQX01293956.1_pt1 | contig 28239 bp, 18 predicted proteins | sample 654561 | NCBI WGS metagenome assembly LSQX01 (sample SAMN04489861, study PRJNA283612) | anaerobic digester metagenome | isolation source: 4 biogas reactors fed with cattle manure at either 37C or 55C with and... | place: Denmark: Kongens Lyngby | collected 2014
ATCAACAAAATGACTTGATGGTCTGCATTTCTTTTTTTTATAGGATGACTTAACGGTATTAACGGTAATACTATATATCCAGGTGGAGAAACAAAAATTATCATTATATTTATAAAGATTATTATATACCTTTACAAAAACTTCTTGGAGAATATCTTCAGTATCCTCTTTTGAATTGGTCATCTTATATATAAAATTATAAAGCTGCGCCTGATAGGCTTGTACAAGCAAGGAAAACGATTCCATGTCGCCATTTAATGTATTGGAAACTAAAGTCCGGTTATCTACCAATATATCACCTCTTTGAAAGATAAAGGTTAGTAGTTTGGTTTGAAATAGATATGGTGAAAGACATAAAGATATAAACTCACAGTTAGAGAGAGCAGTAATTAATTATAATAAAAATTCAAGTACTTACCTTGATTATATCAATAAAGGTACTAAACATCAATTTTTTTATATCAATTTTTTCTTTTTTGCATAAATCGTTACCTTTCTAACTTTGGGGAGTATAACCTTTATAGAGAGTATATAGTTTACATATAGATTTAACTAGTAATAGAGAAGACTTTTATGACATTTAAAAGGGGGAGATGTTTGGTTTTTGATAGTGAAATATTAGAGAGTATAGGTTTAATGAGAGGTGGAATTTAAAAAATTCAAGTATTCAGATTTTTTATGCAATTGATTTAAAATTCTTTTTTCTAAAATAAAAACGTTACTATTATTATTTTTACGGAGTACAACCTAATAAGTGACAAAAATTTATTTATTATTTATTAATGGGAGGAAAATTAATGTTTAGAAGAATTTTGGTGTTTTTACTGGTTTTAAGCATGCTTACATGCATTGTTTCTGTTCAAGTATACGGCGGCGATGCTAACAGGGAATTAAAAATTGGTGCATGGGTAGGAACTCAGCCTGCACAAGCTGACATAAACAGATATCAAGAACTTCAGCAAAAGAAACTTGATATTGTCCACCAGTTTATTGACTGGTCAACTAATTTTAGTTTTGTGAAACCCTATGCAGATGCCGTTTATAATAACGGTTCGGTATTGATGATTACATGGGAGCCATGGGAATATACAACTGTTGATATTAATAATGGCAAAGCAGATTCTTACTTAAATAGAATGGCTCAGGATATTAAGTCTTATGGTAAGGAAATATGGTTGAGACCACTTCATGAAGCCAATGGCGATTGGTATCCATGGGCCATAGGACACAAAAACAAGGTAAATACAAACGAAACATATAAAGCAGCCTTCAGACATGTCGTTGATATTTTCCGCAATAATGGCGTTTCAAATGTCAAATGGGTACATAATGTAAACTGCTCCAATGTAGGTGAAGGTACAAGTTTTCTTGGTTTCTATCCTGGTGATAACTATGTGGACTATACTTCGATTGACGGCTATAACTGGGGTACTACTCAATCATGGGGAAGTGTATGGCAAACATTTGATCAGATTTTTTCACAATCCTATAACGCTATAAAAACAATAAACAAACCCATCATTTTAGCAGAATTTGCATCGACTGAAATTGGTGGAGATAAGGCAAAATGGGTTGCGGAGTCATTTAACACCATAAGAACATCTTATGATAAGATATTTGCTGCTGTGTGGTTTAGTGAAAATAAAGAGACTGACTGGAGAATAAATTCAAGTGCCGCAACCCTTGAAGCATTTAAAAAGGCTATAGCTGTAGGTACATCTGCTCCTACCCCAATACCTAGCTCAACACCTACTATAATTTCAACTCCAATTCCTACTTCAACTTCCGGTAATAATACCAGCCCAAAAGAAATGGTAATAAAAATGGGAATGGGAACCAATCTGGGTAATACCCTTGAACCTCCGTATGAGGGTGACTGGTCAAAAGTTGCCATGGAATACTATTTTGACGATTTTAAAACTGCAGGCTATAAGAATGTTAGAATTCCTGTAAGGTGGGACAACCATTCTGGAAAATCATATCCTTATACTGTTGATAAGACTTTTATGGATAGAGTTGAGCAGGTTGTTGACTGGTCTCTATCAAAAGGATTTGTTACTGTTTTAAACTCTCACCATGATGAATGGATTATGGAAGACTACGATGGTAATATAGAACGCTTTGAGAAGATATGGGAGCAAATAGCAGAAAGGTTTAAAGATAAATCAGAGAACCTGTTATTTGAAATTCTAAATGAGTCTCATGGAAATATTACAGACAGCCAGATAAATGATATGAACAAAAGGATATTAAATATAATCCGTAAAAACAATCCTAACCGTATTGTTATTCTCGGTTCAAATTTTTGGAACAGTTATAATACACTCTCCAACCTGAGTATTCCTAATGATCCTAATTTGATGGCAACTTTCCACTACTATGACCCATTTGATTTTACACATAACTGGAAAGGTACTTGGGGAACACAAGCTGATATGGATAATATGGCAAGGGTGTTTGATTATGTTAAAAACTGGTCTGAAAAAAACAACATTCCTGTTTATCTTGGTGAGTTTGCTGTAATGGCATATGCAGATAAACCTTCACGCTTAAAATGGTATGATTTTATTAGTGACTTGGCTTTAAACCGTGGTTTTGCATGTTCCGTTTGGGATAATGGAGTTTTCGGGTCATTGGAATATGATATGGGTATTTACAACAGGGATACTCGTACCTTTGACACAGAAGTTCTAAATGCAATCATGAATCCCGGATCATTTCCATCAATTACTCCAATACCGATAACACCCACTACAACTCCAAAGCCTCCTGTAACACCTGCAGTTGGAGAGAAAATGCATGACGATTTTGAAGGTCGGGTAAAATGGGATGCTTACTATGGAGAAGGTGCGACAGTTTCTTTGCAGACTGTAAATGGAAAATCAGGAGACGGTTTGGAAATAACTTACGTTGGAGGAAGCGACTCTTACTGGGGTGTTGCCAATGGAGTTGAAGACGATTGGTCCGAGTGGCTTAAGATATCTTTTGATATTAAATCAGTAGATACTTCTACAAACGAAATCAGGTTTCTGATTTCTGAAAAGGGTTTAACACCGGGTGAAGATGGAGAACATTGGGTTTATACCTTAACCCCGGATACTTCATGGGAAACCATAGAGATACCGTTTTCCAACTTCATAAGAAGACCTGATTACCAGCCACCAAGTCAGGATATGAGTGGTACCCTTGATTTGGACAAGGTAAATGCTATTCATTTTATGTATAGTAACGCCAAGTCAGGCAAATTTATTGTAGACAATATTAAGCTAATTGGCGAAACTTCAACTACATCTCCAACGCCTACAGTAAAACTTGGAGACGTAAATTATGATGGTAGTATAGACTCTACTGACTACGCTATAATAAAAAGATATATCCTGGGAACATTAAAATTTGATATAAAAGAGGAAGAAGGAAAATTTTACGAGGCAGCGGATTTAAATGAAGATGGTTCAGTGAACTCTACTGACTACGCTCTATTAAAAAGATATATTCTTGGTACTATAGATAAATTTTAAGCATAAATTTAATTTTCTTTAACTTCATTTAACTTTATCAAGGACAGAACGAATTAAACTCGGTCTGTCCTTTTTATTAGGACCATTTCCTGAAAGGAAATCCGGCAAAATTGAGTACTCTCAATGGGTACGAAATTTTGTTAGGCCTCTTTCCGGTACTTAACATTTTATCACGTTTGTTTAAAAGGTTTTTTTCCTATGATATAATGTTTTTGTTTTCATATTTAAATTTGCAAAGTTCATTTAATAGCTTAATTATAAAATGTCGAAAGCCGGGATTTGTGTAAAGTTTTTACTGCATTCAATATAGGCATAATATAAAAGATGATAGTTCAAGAATTTATGAAGGATTTGAAATAGATTATGAGAAATTTAGTCATTGGAGTACTAGCGCATGTGGACGCGGGCAAGACAACTTTATCGGAGAGCATTCTTTATCTTAGCGGCAAAATAAGAAAGATGGGAAGGGTAGACAATAAAGATGCTTATTTGGATACCTATGAACTAGAAAAGGAAAGAGGAATCACCATTTTTTCAAAACAGGCAGTATTTGAAATGGGTGAGACCCAAGTTACTTTACTAGATACCCCGGGGCATGTGGATTTTTCGGCTGAAATGGAAAGAACGCTTCAGGTGCTGGATTATGCAATTTTAGTAATTAGCGGTGCAGACGGAGTGCAAGGACATACCAAAACATTATGGAGGTTGCTTGATATCTATAATATACCGGTTTTTTTGTTCATCAATAAGATGGATCAGGACGGTACCGCTAAGGACAAGCTTATAGAAGAATTAAAAAAACATCTCAATGATGGATGTATTGAATTTGGACAGACTGCAAAAGACAGTTTTTACGAACAGTTGGCCATGTCCGATGAAACAATTATGGAATCTTACCTGGAAACAGGATGTGTTGAAACCTCACAGATTAGTACAGCTATCAGGGAACGTAATGTATTTGCGTGTTTTTTTGGTTCGGCCTTGAGAGAAGAAGGTGTTAAGCAGCTTATACAGGGTATTATAAATTATGCTGAGATTCCTTGCTATTCGGATGAATTCGGGGCTAAAATATTCAAAATAACAAGGGACGAGCAGGGCAACCGCCTTACGCACATGAAGCTAACAGGAGGAAAACTCAAGGTAAAGGATGTATTGTCAAATGGTATCTGGGAAGAGAAGGTAAATCAAATTCGTATCTATTCAGGACAGAAATTCACGACGGCTAACGAAATAGATGCAGGTGCTGTAATTGCAGTAACAGGTCTCGGACAATCCAAGCCGGGAGATGGCTTGGGAATTGAGAAGGCTTCAGATGTGCCGGTATTAGAACCGGTACTACGCTATCAGGTTATACTTCCCGATGGCTATGATCCAAGAGTAATGATTCCCAAGCTGCGTCAGATTGAAGAAGAAGAGCCGGAGTTGCATGTTGTATGGGATGAACATTTACAGGAAATCCAGGCACAGGTCATGGGAGAGGTGCAGATTGAGGTTTTGCAGAGCCTTATAAAAAGCCGCTTTGGTGTTGATGTTGAATTTGATGCCGGAAGGATTGTATATAAAGAGACTATTGCCAATACAGTTGAAGGAGTTGGACACTTTGAACCATTGAGGCATTATGCTGAGGTTCATTTGTTACTTGAGCCGGGTGAGCCGGGAAGTGGTCTTAAATTTGCAGTGGAATGCAATGAGGATGTGTTGGCTAAAAACTGGCAAAGGCTGATTTTAACTCATCTCGAAGAGAAGTCCCATAAAGGCGTTCTGACAGGGTCAGCTGTTACAGATATGAAAATTTCTTTGGTTTCAGGCAGAGCACACAATAAACATACAGAAGGCGGAGATTTCAGGGAAGCTACCTACCGTGCAGTACGACAGGGTTTAAAGGAGTCAGAATCAGTATTGCTGGAGCCTTATTATTCCTTTCAACTGGAAATGCCTGAGAAAATGGTAGGAAGAGCTATGACCGATATTGAGAAAATGCACGGCACCTGCGAATTATCACAGATAAATACTGGGATTGCAGTTCTTGTAGGAAGTGCCCCCGTTATTAACATGAGGAATTATCAGAAAGAGGTAATAGCTTATACCAAAGGTCATGGCAGGCTCTTTTACAGCCTGAAAGGGTACGAACCGTGTCATAATATGCAAGAGGTTATTAAATATATTGGTTATGATTCGGAAAGAGATATTGAAAACCCTACAGGGTCTGTGTTTTGTAAAAATGGAGCAGGTTTTCCAGTGGAATGGTATGAGGTAAAAGACTATATGCATGTTGAAAGCTATTTTCAGAAAAAAGGCGATTTGGAGACAGCCAATCAAAGCCATGCCTCATATTCGGAAGAAAAGTCGATAAGCTTGGAAGAAATTGATCAAATTATCAATAGAACCTTTTATGCAAACCAAGGGAAAAAGTCTGCGTGGAAAAGGCAGAAGAGCGCCGGTGAAAGTTACTATAAACCTATCACTGTTCAAAGCAGTCAGAAGGAAAATAAAGAAGAATACCTGCTTGTGGATGGTTATAATATTATATATGCATGGTCTGAACTTAAAGAGCTTGCCGATGAGAATATGGATGGTGCAAGAATGAAATTGCTCGATTATCTGAGTAACTACCAGTGGATACGGAAAAGCAGGATTATTGTGGTGTTTGATGCTTACCGTGTTCAGGGACACCGCGAAGAAACCATTGATTATTATAATATTCATATGGTATATACCAGGGAGGCACAAACGGCTGATCAGTATATTGAAAAGTTTGCCCATGACAATAAGAAAAACTATAATATAACAGTTGCCACATCAGACGGTTTGCAGCAGATGATAGTATGGGGAGAGGGATGTTCCCTGTTATCCGCCAGAGAATTGAAGGTTGAAATTGCAGAGACTTATAAAAGACTAAAGCAGGAATATATGGAGATGCAGGGAAGGGAACGTAATTATCTTATTGATTCACTGCCTCTCGAAGTAAAACGTCAGATAGAAGACCTGCTTAAATAAGAAGCAAGGGGAAGCAAGGGGACGGTTCTGTTGCTTCCTTTTTAGATTCTAACCGTTTACAATGGTCTCGTATGTAAGCTATAATTGGAATATATTTAAACTTTGAATATATATTTTAAAAAAAAGGTCTATTGTTTTGGACAATGAGACATGCACGAAAAGTAATGAATATAGTCTTTGGAAAAGCATCAAAAGAAAAAGGAAGCAAGAGAACCGTCCCTTTGCTTCCTGTACAAAGTACAAACAGTTTGATATTATAATTAAGGTTTATAGAATTTGTAGCAGGAGTATGTGATTATGCAGAATTATAATTTGACAATAGCATTATTACTTTCGCTATTTGCAGGATTGTCGACAGGGTTTGGAGGTTTACTTGTTCTTCTTTTCAGAAAAACGAATGTAAAGTTTTTGTCTGTATCACTTGGTTTTTCGGCAGGGGTTATGATATATATATCCTTTGTTGAAATATTATCAGAGGCTAATGAATACCTTATTGAAGGCATGGGAGAACAACTTGGAAAATGGATGGCATTTTTGGCGTTCTTTGCAGGAATTATGCTTATAGCACTTATAGATAAACTTGTACCCGAGCCTGAAAATCCCCATGTACTCCGTAAACTTGAGGATTGCGAGGTATCTGCAAAAAAACAAAAGCTATATAAAACTGGAATGTTGACTGCGCTGGCAATAACCATACATAATTTTCCCGAAGGGCTGGCGACATTTGTTTCGGGTATGACTGACCTGAAGCTGGGAATAGCTATTTCTATTGCGGTGGCTATTCACAATATACCGGAAGGGATAGCCGTAGCAATACCTGTATATTGTGCAACAGGAAGCAGAAAAAAGGCATTTTTAATGTCTCTGTTGTCTGGAGCGGCGGAGCCTCTTGGTGCAATAGTTGCTTTTCTTTTTCTTGCACCTTATATCAATAATGTTGTTTTCGGGATTGTATTTGCAGCAATAGCTGGGATTATGGTGTTTATTTCATTTGATGAACTGCTTCCTACAGCAAGAGAATACGGTGAACATCATCTTTCGATTTTGGGCTTGATTGCCGGAATGATGGTAATGGGAATAAGCCTTCTACTTGTGTTTTAAAGAATCAGAATCAGCAAAAAATGAAACAACGCCTTGCTTAGAAAATTGAAGGGGCTTATATTTCAATGTAGAATCATTTTCGTGAACAGTATAGAGGGGAAATGCAAGGGTTATGGGAATGTAAATAAATGAGGTGGTATTATAATGGAGAAAAAATCCGAGTGTGCAGTAAGGTTGTTTAAAGAAGGTTATAATTGTTCTCAGGCAGTTATCGGAGCATTCTGTGAAGAATTAGGTATGGACCTGAATGTTGCATTGAAATTATCCTCTTCATTCGGAGGAGGTATGGGAAGGCTTAGAGAAGTTTGCGGGGCTGTATCTTCCATGTTTATGATTGCAGGTCTTAAATACGGGTACACCGACCCAAAAGACAGACAAGCAAAACAAAAACATTATGAGCTAATCCAGATGTTATCGCAAAGGTTTAAGGAAAAGAACGATTCTATAATATGCAGAGAACTTCTAGGTCTCAATATAAAGCATGACAGACCGGAACCGGAAGAGAGAACCAGAGAATACTATAAAAAGAGACCCTGTTCAGAGCTTGTAAGATTAGCAGCAGAGATAATGGAGGAGGTTTTAGCGCAAAGGTCTGATTACAGCGACAGTATAATATAATGCATTACAAATTGCATTACCAATCTTGAATAGCGACTTGAAAAAGCAGAAGTAAATTTTACTCGTTCCTTAATGTGCCTTAACGATTTTTTTTTTAATGTAGAATCATTTTCTTGATTAATGCTAAATTCTTGATTAATATAAAATATGAAAGTAGTACGAAAAATGAAACTTTATTAAATAATAAAGGACATGTTATGAACAAGTACAGTTTTTTGGAAAATTTGCTGTTTCCCCCTGTTTACTTAAGTGAAAAGAAACTCGCACAGTCGCTTGAGGGGAAGACAGTTCTTATAACAGGAGCCAGTTTTGGGGTAGGTGAGAAGCTTGCTTATATGCTTGCCGGTATTGATGTGCATCTGATTTTGGTTGCAAGAACCGGTGAGAAGCTTATGGCAATAAAAGAGGAGATAGAAAAGAAAACGGCCAGAGTAAGTGTTTTTTCAGCAGACCTCAGAAATGAGGAAGAACTCGAAGGGTTGCTGGCGTTTATTTATAAGCTTCCTTGTGGACTGGATGTAGTGGTAAGCAATGCGGGAATATCAATTAGAAGACCTGTTGCCAAGTCGCTGGATCGGTTTCACGATTTTACTCGAACAATGGCTATTAACTACTTTGCACCGGTGCAATTGCTACTGGAGACCATTCCGCTGCTTAAAGAAAAACAGGGTCATATAATCAATATATCTACAATAAATGCTTTGCTGATACCCTTCCCTTATTGGGCGGCTTATCAGGCTTCTAAGGTGGCTTTTGACACTTGGTTGCGGTCAGCGGCTCCCGAACTTAAAACCATGGGCATTTCAACTACATCGGTCTATCTTCCGCTGGTAAAAACACGAATGATAGAGCCGACCAAGGCTTATAATAAAATGCCCGCCATGAATCCCACTCATGTAGCCAGGATTATTTGCAGGTCAATGTACACCAAAAGGAGAAAATATTCTCCGTGGTGGTTGGTTTTTGGGCAGTTGGCATCGGTTGTTTTCAGGTGGCTCTGGGAACAGGTGGTTCCCGAATTTCTTAAGAAAAGGGGCAATGGAGAGTGAAAGCTGTTAGCATTATATATGTATTGTACAAAATAGGATTGCTTTCCCCTCTAGGCTTGTTCAGACTGGTTTGTGCTGTTTTAACATGTGGGGTAAATGTAATGGCTCTGCTGAATTATGCACAAAGGTCACATTCCGACAGGATTGCATTGACGGATGACCGTGAAACACTTACTTACAGGCAATTATTGCTACAATCGGAAAAGCTCTGTAGTATTTTGAAGGAAGAATATAAACTCAAAAAAGGCTGCAAGGTAGGGCTTTTGTGTAAAAATCATGCTTCACTGGTTAAGTCTGTTTTTGCGGTTTCATTGATTGGGGCTGATATATACCTTCTTAATGCAGAAATGAGCTCAATTCAGTTCAACGACCTATTAATGCGTTATGATTTTGATTTTCTTGTACACGACTTTGAATTAAATGTGCTGATTGAACGGTCAGGATACTCAAAAGGCAGAATTTACAGTTATCATGAAGATTTGCCTGCTGTAAACAACCTTTGTGCTATTATGAAAAACGAAACCCGGTTAAGAGATGCTGAGAACCAATATATAGGGTTTTCCAACGATAAAAATAGCAATGAAAAAGTAAAACCGAAAAGGGCTTCCTTGGGTAAAATTATATTACTGACAGGTGGAACGACAGGAAACTCCAAAACGGCAGCACACAAACCTTCTGTTTTTAATTATTTGAACCCCTTTATTACTTTAGTTGCAAGGCTCAAGCTTTTAAAATACAAGACTGTATATATAGCTACTCCCATTTACCATGGATATGGCATAGCCATATTGTTTTTATTTATGGAATTAGGGAAGAAAATAGTTATAAGCTGCGGGTTTGAAGCGGAAAAAGCATGCAGGCTTATCCGTGAGCACAATGTAGAAGTGGTAACGGTAGTACCGTTAATGGTGCATAGAATGTTAAAAGCCAATCCTAAAGACTTGAAATCCCTTTCCCGTATTATTTCCGGTGGCGCAGCACTTTCCCCAAAGCTTGTAAAAGAGACTTCTGCGGTGTTAGGAGACATATTATGCAATATGTATGGTACCTCTGAAGCTGGTTTAAACATGGTTGCCTCACCTGAAGATTTAAAATACTCAGCAGATACTATTGGTAGAAGAATAAATGGTGTCAGGCTTAAAATATTAGATAGGGATAAAAAAGAAGTTAAAACAGGAAGCATAGGCCAGTTTTGCATAAAGAACAGATGGTCAATGAAAAACAGCACAAATAAATGGATAGCAACAGGAGATCAGGGCTACTGCGATGATAAAGGTTATTACTATTTGTGTGGAAGAGTGGATGATATGATAGTTTCAGCCGGTGAAAATGTCTATCCGCTTGAAGTTGAGAAGGTTATTGCAAGTCACCCTGAGGTGGAAGACGTAGCAGTTATAGGGGTTAACGATGAGCAGTTTGGCCAAAGGCTAAAGGCTTTTGTGCAGCCTGTAATGAACTCTGGGATCACAAAAGATGAACTGACACATTGGCTGAGCTCTAAAGTTGCAAGATACCAGATGCCCAAGGATATAGTCTTTCTTGAGAATATGCCTTATACACCTTTAGGAAAGCTTGATAGAAAACAGCTTAAGCAAAAGGAAACGACTAATATATAAAAACTACATGATAAAAGATTAGAAGCATGAGGTATAGATACTTCTTTTTAAGTGAAGCTTCAATAAGAAAATCGTTAAAATCCGGAGGATAGAATATGAGAAAGATACTATTGGTTGAGGATGAGCTGAGCCTTATCGAAGGCCTGACATTTTCGCTTTCAAAGAATGGGTTTGATGTGACTGTTGCTTTAAAGTAATCTGGAAATTTCCGCAGTATCAAATAATTCTGATAATGATTCTTACCCTGATTGTGACAGCTGTTTCTGTTATAAGTCCTTTGAAAAGGATAAAACTAGGTGGTATATCGGATGTTGTAAATTCACTTTAGCACGAAGCACAAAACCTATAAGTAAAAGGTCCCGTTTACAGAAATGAATTCTTTTGCGGGGCCTAACGCTTTTTAACATAATTGATTTCTTTCCTTTTACACCAATAGTTCCTTTGTATAGAACCATACGATACTGTGAGGTTTTATTCAATTATACCAATCCCAGCAACCGTACTGTATTTGCAAATACCATGCAGACTATTATACCTGTTACGGTCGGTAATATAAATGATATAAGAGTCCATTTCCAGCTTTGACACTCCTTTTTTATAGTCCAGCATGTTGTGCCGCAGGGCCAATGCATCAAGGAAAACAGCATAACACATACAGCTGTAAGCCAGGTCCAGCCTTGGGAAACAAGAAGTTCTCTAAGTTCGTCAAGGCTATCCAGTTCAAGTATGCTTCCTGTAGCCATGTAACTCATTATTATAATCGGCACGACAATTTCGTTTGCAGGAAAACCCAGAATAAAAGCCATTAAAATGTACCCGTCAAGACCCAACAGATGTGCAAAGGGGTCAAGAAATCCTGCGCAGTGAGACAAGAGGCTGAGGCTTCCCCAATGAATATTTGCCATTGCCCAAATAATAATGCCCGCAGGTGCAGCAACTGAAATTGCACGACCCAGTACAAACAATGTTCTGTCAAGCACTGATCTTACAATAACCCGACCTATTTGAGGTCTGCGGTAGGGGGGGAGTTCAAGTGTAAAGGACGAAGGAAGCCCTTTTAAGATTGTTTTTGAGAGTGTTTTTGATATTAATAATGTCATAAAAACACCCAGAACTATTATTCCTGTAAGCAGTATGGTGGAAATTACTGATTGGAAAGGACCTGCAACCGTTCCTGCAAAAAACATGGTGATTATTGCAATTAAAGTTGGAAACCGCCCATTGCACGGCACAAAGTTATTTGTGATGGTTGCAATAAGTCTTTCTCTGGGGGAGTCTATTATCCTGCATCCTATAATACCAGCAGCGTTGCAACCGAATCCCATGCACATGGTCAAACAGAAAATGCAGATTTCAATATGTTCTTGCAAACTTTTTTTGAGAAGTGAGTTATGTAAAAATAAGTCTTATTATAGCAAAAACACTGTTGCAATTTCTTTATCATATTGATAGATTTGTATAAACATGTATAATTATTATATTGATAAAATCTGAACAAATAAATAAGATAATCATATAATTTCAAACTGAATAAGGAGATAAGTATGAATTTCGTAATAGAGAACTTGTCAAAAAGTTTTGATAAAAAAGAAGTGTTAAGGGATATAAGTTTTACATTTGAGGAAGGCAAAATTTATGGTCTGCTTGGCAGAAATGGTGCAGGTAAAACAACACTGTTTAACTGCTTGAACAGGGATATGCGAGTAGATAAAGGCATTTTCTATTTGGAAACGGACGGACAGCGGCGGGAGGTTAAGCCTGAAGATGTAGGCTATGTTTTGTCTACGCCGACAGTACCGGAATTTATGACCGGAAAGGAGTTTTTGAAATTCTTTTTAGATATCAATGAGGATTATATACGGGATTTAAAGTCACTGGATTACTATTTTGAACTCATGAGAATTGAGACTGCGGATAGAAATAAGCTCTTAAAGGATTACTCCCATGGCATGAAAAATAAAATGCAGATGCTTATCAATATAATTGCTGAACCGAATATATTGCTCCTAGATGAGCCGCTTAATTCACTTGATGTTGTGGTGGCAGAGGAGATGAAGCAGCTTTTGCGCTCGCTGAAGAAAGGACGTATCATTATTTTTTCAACTCACATTATGGATTTGGCGCTGGACATGTGCGATGTTATTGTATTACTTAGTCAGGGTGTGTTGGAAACTGTGGACAAAGAAAACCTTGACGGAAGGGAGTTCAAAGAAAAGATATTGTCTGCTCTGAGGGAGGATTCCTATGAATAAGACACTGCGAATCTCTTTTTCCTTAAGGAATACTTACCGTGTCAACAGTATCCTGTATTCTTTCAAACAAATCCCTCTGATTAAGAGGATTATACCTGCAAGCGTATATAGCATTTGGGGTTTTAAGGCTTTTGCCAATGTGGTGTCTGTGATTTGGGAGATAGTATCAGCTTTTCTGGGTAAGCTATTGTATTTTTTATTTATGATTTTTTTGGTTGCGAAGTTTTTGGAAATTGTTCCACAAAGTGCGGTGTTTTTACATATTTTATTTTTTTTAAGTATTATAGGTTCAACTATGAATACCTTTCTGTTTAATCCCACCAGGGACAAGTATTATGGGATTATTCTCATGAGGATGAACGCCAAATCCTATGTTCTTGTTGACTATGGCTATTCGCTTTTGAAGCTTGTTGTTGGATTTTCTGCATTTGGTTTGCTGTTTGGACAGTTGGCTGGATTGCCTGTATGGATTTGTTTGATAATTCCGCTGTTTGTAGTGGGTATGAAACTTTCTATAGCAGCTTATACTTTGCATGGATACGAAAAAAGCGGCAATATGAATACTGAGAAGAAACAGGAGAATATTGTTTTGATTGCCAATATAATTTTATTGGCTGCCGCCTATGGTCTGCCTGTAATGGAAATTGTTCTGCCGCAGCGATTGACAGTTCTTCTTATGCTGATTCCTATTTTGACTGGTGCAGCTTCTGTTCGAAAAATTTATAACTTTCCATACTATCGGGAGTGTTATCAACAACGTTTGCAGTTGGCAATATACCAAACAAGCTCTACGGCTGATTTAATGCGCGAACAGAATAATAAATTGATCTCTAAGGATGTTAACATTACCAGCAAAAGAAAAGGTTTTGAATACTTCAATGATTTGTTTATCAAAAGACACCATAAGTTGCTGTGGAAGACATCTAAAACTCTTGTGCTTATTTGCCTGGGCTTGGTATTGGTGGCGTTGTTGTTTATTTATCGGTTACCTGAAATGCGTAATGAAATGAACAGCTTTATACTGTCTGGACTTCCATGGTTTGTTTTTGTTATGTATTCGATAAACCGTGGAACCAATATTACACAAGTTATGTTTATGAATTGCGACCATAGTTTGCTAACCTATTCATTTTACAAACAACCGAAATTCATACTGAAATTGTTTTCCATCCGGCTACGGGAAATTATGAAAATAAACCTTATGCCTGCCATCATAATTGGTAGTGGACTGGCATTTTTGCTCTATGTATCCGGTGGTACAGAAGATGCTCTTAACTACGTAGTGTTGGTTGTATCCATACCTATGTTGAGTATGTTTTTTTCAGTGCATTACCTGACAATTTACTATTTGTTTCAGCCTTATAATGCAGGTACAGAAATGAAAAGCACCACCTACAGAATTATTACAATGGTTACTTATATTGCCTGCTTCAATGTAATGAGTCTAAAGATTTCAACCCTTATGTTTGGAGCGATGACAATTTTATTCTGTTTTCTATACTGTGCGCTGGCATTTGCACTGGTGTACAAAATTGCACCAAAGACCTTCAAGTTACGGCAATAACCTTATTATTAGTACCATATATTTCATCATAACTGAGCTTACCACAATTTGCAAAAAGGAATTCATTAATTTGAATCGAACTATACTTTATGTAAACCATCATGAGACTATCATGAAACTAATTTTACTCTATCAAAGGGGGATTCAGTTAATGAAGTTAAATAAGAAAATGATTTGTGGAGCCTTAACAGTAGGTGTGATAGCGGGAAGTTCAGTTTTTGCATTTGCTCAGAGCACAACCTATAAAGTACAGCCGGGAGATATGTTTTGGAAGATAAGCAGCGAATACGGTATTTCTACAGTTGAATTGATGAAAGCAAATAATGCCACAGAAAAAACTGTGTTGTATCCTGGACAGATTATAACGATACCTCTTGACAATCAAACAGTGCATACGGTCAAGTCAGGAGAAACATATTGGACTATTAGTAAAGAATACGGCATAGACCTTCAAAAACTGCTACAAATAAATAATGCCAATGAGAAATCAATTCTTTATGTTGGGAATAAGGTGGTTATACCTTCTGCTAGTCAAACATCAGGGTATAAGACATATACGGTACAAAAAGGTGACACATACTGGACTGTTAGCAAGAAGTTTAATGTCAATTTCACAGAACTATTAAAACTGAATGGAGCCAATGATAAATCCTACCTTAACATCGGACAGCTCATAAAAATCCCTTCTACGGGTGCAACATCAACACTTTCTGCTCAGCCCAATATAACCTATACGGATTATACAGTTAAAAAAGGTGACACTTCATGGAGTATAGCAGAAAAATACGGTATACCGGTAAATGATTTGATGAAAGCAAATAACATAAATTCCTCAACGGTACTTAATATAGGGCAAAAATTGAAGATTCCGGCATATCATATCCCTGTCAAGAGCACTCCAGGTGCAAAATATGGTGAGCTTTTAGATTGGTGGACAGAAGCACAGTATGTTGTACCAACCGGAGGTACCTTTGAGGTTGTAGATTTTTACACAGGCAAATCCTTCTTTGCAAAGCGTACCGCAGGTTCATTCCATGCCGACTGTGAAACCCTTACAGTCAAAGATACCAATATTATGAAGGAAATATGGGGTGGATTCAGCTGGGTGAGAAGACCTGTAATAATAAAGTGTAATGGAAGAAAAATTGCAGCAGGCATGTCAGCAATGCCTCATGCAGGAAACGACAGTGCACCGGGAGGTGTATGGACATCATGGAGAAGCGGTAATTACGGTGCTGGAACAAACCATGACTACATTAAGGGAAATGGAATTGATGGTCACTTTGATATACATTTTTATAACAGCACCAGACACAAGGACGGAAAACTGGATCCAAACCACCAGGTATGCATAAAAATAGCTGCCGGAAAGCAATAAAAAGCCTCGGGAAATTGAGTTCCAAAACTTTTGCCGGATTTCCTTTCAGGAAATGGCTCTAATAAAGTTGAGTGCCCATCGGGGGCACTCAATTTTGCCCTCAATGGGCACTCAACTTTATTCAGGTTATCTGAACCATTCCACTATAGTATCTGTAGCAAAAAGCATGTATAAGCAAAAAGTGTTAAAATTTCGGCTAATATATATTGACAACTGTTCCAACGGCTACCTGGTTGAAAAGATCGTTAACATCTTCATTATACATTCTGACACAGCCGTTTGATGCAGCCGTTCCTATGGAAGGGGGATTGTTGTTTCCGTGGATTCCATAGTGTGCTTGTGATAAACCCATCCACCTTGTTCCAAAGGGTCCGCCGGGGTTAATTTGCTTGTTTACTATTGTGAAGGTTCCACGCGGCGTAGGAGTTGTTGGTTTGCCTGTCGCTATTGGATAGGTTCTGACCAGACCTCCTTCACGGTATAGGGAAAGTGTTTTGGATGCAATACTTATAGTTATACGTACGGGAGAAGGAGACCTGGGTATACAGATTATCTGACCCACGTATAGGGCGTATGGGTTGATGCCGGGATTTGAATTTATAATTTGTTGCACCGTTACATTAAAAATACCTGCTATGGTTGTTAATGTATCGCCACGTTGTATAACATAGAAATTCAATGTCGGACAGGAGGGTTCCTGTGCTTTTGGCTGGGGTATGCAAATTACCTGACCGATATACAATCTTTCTGGAACAACAGCGGGATTGGCGTTGAGTATATCTCGAACAGTGGTGTTAAATCTTGCGGCTATATTTGCAATTGTATCACCGCCCCTTATTTCATAAGGCGATGTGCCGATGGGGCAGTCGGATGACGGTTGTGGTATACAGATTACCTGACCAATATACAGCCTTTCGGGGATAATTCCGGGGTTCACAGCGAGCAAAGTTTGCACAGGGATGTTAAACCTTCTTGCAATAGCCGCTAATGTGTCTCCACTTCGTATTGTATAGGTGGTTGAACCGACTGGACATGTTGGTGAAGCTTGTGGGACGCAAATCACCTGACCTATGTACAGCCTTTCCGGTGCAATACTTGGGTTTGCATTGAGAATAGCCTGTACAGTGGTGTTAAATCTTTGGGCAATAAGATACAGAGTATCTCCTGCACGTATAGTATAAGCTGTAGTGCCAGATGGACACTGACGACTAAAATCCATATTCATCATTATTTTCACCTCAATTATTGAAATTTCAAATGGCTATAATACGTTTATAACCGTTCCTACGGGTACAAGATTAAATAGTTCGCTAATATCCTGATTGGACATAATTATATTGTTTTCTGTTGCGACAATATCAATAAATTGCGGAGTATTTGTACCATGGATGCCAAAACCAGCTTCAGACAAGCCTATCCACCTTGCACCAAGCTCAACACCCGGGTCAACCTGTTTATTTAGAACAGTAAAGGTACCTCTGGGTATAGGAAATGCAGGGCTTTCGACAGCTATGTTATATGTTCTGAATTCATTACCATCGAGATATACAACAAGGCTCTGGTTTGCTGTATTAACACTGACGCTCACAGGGGAAGGGGCTACAGGTATACATAATACTTGATCGACATATAGATCGCCGGGGTCAATTCCATAGTTAGCGTACAGAAGCTGTTGGGATGTGATATTGAAAAACTCCGCTATTGATTCAATAGTGTCTCCGGAAACTACAACATAATAGTTTGTGGTCGGACATGAAGGATAAATTTGCATGGTTAACGGTACACATATTTGCTGACCAACCCTTAATGAATTTGGGTCAACGCCCGGGTTTGCATTAATGATTTCCTGAACCGTAGTGCTATATTCCTGTGCAATACGGTTTAGTGTGTCCCCTTGTCTTATCGTGTAAGGGACTGAGCCTGCGGGGCATTGCCTGTATAAAAATGTATAAAACATAATACCACCTCAAAAAGATACTTGTTAGTATATTATATTTACTTATGTCAATTTTGTTACAATATCCGAGGTAAGGTTATGAACTCAAACTTTGAATTTATCTTAAATCTCAATACAAAGTAAAGCGTTTGCGCACTTGTGCAGACATTTAAGTCCGGGAACAAACACAATTCGATGCAGTCGGAAGGTTGGCGGATTAAAGAATTAACTGTCAAACGTTCACTGCTGTATAGTTATCGTACGTGAAAATTGAGCACAGATTTTTTGTAAGATTACTGACGCTCTCAGCCTTAGATAATTTTGCGTTTGCCCATCCGGAAAATGGTGTAGTTGTTGTAATCATTACATATGCAGTCTCTACTTTGACACTTTGACCCATAGATTAAACAGCCTGACTTGTTTTAAGGCAAATACTCCTTCAGCTGAAATATCAATGAAATAAAGTAAAAACGGGAGTGCAAAGCACCTGCTAACTAAATTTTATTATAATTCACGCGAAACTTATATTGATATCATGGAACGGGTTGGATTCCTACTTTCGCTAACATGTAGACGTATTCTTGTATATAAAAGAGTGTTCTTTGAAGCTCAAGCCTCCCTATTCTTTCCAATTCAAATTTATTGTCACTAAACGAGATATTATATTTTAAAGAAATAACTTTATCGCCAACTATTCTCTTTATCTCATCTTCTTCTGTTCTCGGCTGAGAACTAAAATTACATTCCCTATCACATGCTACTTCAGACTTAACATCTTCAAATAATTTTTTATAGAAATTAGTGTACTCCAATGAAATACTGTTTTTTAACTTTTCAAACTCTTCTCCAAAATGTTTTTTCTTGAATTCCTGGAAAAATCTGCATGAGTGATACTGTTTATACTTTTTAATATTCTCTTCTTCATAATCTATATTAGCAATTCCATTGCTATTCAGTGTACATAAATCTAGAACATGACTATCAATAGAAATAATTTCAGCAGTGGGATAAATAATAGACATATTATTATTAATATTTATTGGCCAAATACCTTTATGAACATTTTTCAAATTATTGCTAGAATAATTTTCTTCTATGTTTTCGAAAGTAAACAGTAAAAGTTGCATTTTAGATGTTTTTCTTTCAACCTCTTTAATATCTTTATCAGGTATTCTTATAACACAATCACATGACTGAGATATCAACATAGCTATATAGCTATGTTCTTCTGAAGTTTTTAGCTTAAACAAATCCCCTGTTGACAAATCAAAGTAATACTTATTAACACTGTAATCTACAATAGAATAATGTGAATTATTAGTTCTACAGCGTTTTAGTTTGGTTTCAATTTGCTTGTCTCTAAATTTTCTGTAACTATCAATATCAGACACAATATTATCAATTTTTTCCCTTTCGTATTGAACTAAAGATTCAATAGACTTCATATATGAGTGATTCATAGAGTTAAGCTCGTGCTCGTTTTTTAAAGTACAATAAAGCCTGTCCATGTATTGTGTTATATTATCACCTTCAACAAATGAGTCTTTAAATAAATCTGATAAATCTTTCGTATCAATTCTAATTAATTTTTTAAAAGATTCTTCATCTGCAACTAGCTTATTTATAAAAACGTTGTATAACGAATTCCCATATATCGAATCTGTAAGCATTTCATAAACTTTTAGTGCCAATTCATCAATAATACCACTTTTCCCAATCGCCCACATATTATATATCAATAATTCTTTTTCACGACTATTTTTTTCACCTAACTTTCTTTGTAAATAGTTTAACTTTGACTCATTTGTTTTATAATCATCAATGCTTTCACTGGAATATATCAAAATTATATCATTTCCATCTTTGTTATCTTTATTAATCTCTAAAATACTATCAACAATAATATCTGAGTCGCTATTACTCATTTTTTTATCTAAAATAAACAAAGTATTACCTTTAAATTTACCAAAATCAATATGGTGTTCCGAAAACTTCTCAATATTAATGTTTTCTATTTTCTCCGAAATTTTATCCAATAAAACTTCTAGAGATAGTAATGTTTCAGGTATTTTACCCTGCTTATATATTTGAGCTTTAACTTTTTCTTTCAAGCTATATAATTCTTCATTGCTTGATTTAAGTAAATCTTCTATCGCTATAATGTCATCATTATCTATTTGTCTTTTTTCATCCTTTGATATCTGAATAGATTTTATTTTCAAATACTCTTGTAAATCTGTGGTTATATCTTCCTGTGTATCATTGACAGACCAATCATTATCAATTGATACTATGTTCATAATATTTGATTGAAGCAATTTGTTAACAATATTATCCACAGTTTTTTCTAAATTCATCTGCCTAGCCCTCCAAATCAATTATGAATTGTATTTCAAATTTATATAATCTATTATCTCGTCTTTCATTAACTAATGATATACCTGCATTCATGCTATTTAGTAACTCTTTAGCAATATAGAGCCCTAGACCTCTTCCGTCTTTTTTCATTGAAACAAAAGGATTAAATAAATCTTTTTCTCTTTTTTCATGTATACCAGGACCTGTATCCCAAATAATAATTCTTCCGTCCTCATATATCTGAAAAAAAATTTCTTTTATATGATTATTTGTATATTGAATCCAATATAGTGAATTTAAAAAAATGTTGTCAATAACAGTAATTAAATATCCTTTGTTTACTTCCACAATAAATGTATTTCCTACTACATTTACAGCTACACCTAATTTTTGAGCTTTTAGACTCATTGGACCTTTCTTTGCATAAGTATCTATAATAAATTCCTTTATGCTAATTTTCTCGAATATCTGCCTATTCTTTCTATATGTTGGTTCGAGGTGATTCAGCTGATCCCTTAGATAAACTGTCTCATCAATGATTAATTGTTGATTATTTACTAATTCAGAAGTGTTTATAATATTATTTTCAAGTGCAAATTTAGTCTTTGAAGCATAACTCTTTATGTTTTCGTCAATTCTGTTCAACTCATGTGTAAGTGACTCAACAATTATCCCCTGACCTGCCATAGGAATTAATTCATATAGTTGTTTTATTTCTTCATCTTTTAAAAAATTCTGTTGTTTTTGTTTTTGTGAAATCTTATTGTCCACTTGCTTTATTTGGTTAAGTTTCTCTATTAATAGTTCTATATTTCTCTGTGGAACTTTCCTTTCATTAGATGAAGTGTTAAGTAAAGCATTTAAAAGATTTTTTACTGTTCTATCAGAACTATTTATTAGGGCATCAACTTCGTTTTCGTCTGTAATGTATTCTTTTAAAATTCCAATTAGATTTTTTTCAGGCTCTATTGTATTATCATTCGTAATAACTTGTTTAAAAGTATTTTCAACTTCATTATATAAATTCTGTTTAACCTCATCGTCAGTCTCTAATTTATTAAACTTAAGTACTCTATTTCTTGTAAAAACAAATTCCCCCTCACTTTTATCTAAAGTAAATCCTTTACGAAAATCCACATCTTCTCTAACAATAACCTCTAGCAACACTTCTCTTATTATTCTAAGGAAGTTGTTACCATATTCATTTTCAACTAATCCTTGTCTGTTTGTTTGCTCTAATAAATCTTCACTTGTTTCACCATCAATATTAATATATCCTGCAATAGTATGGGATTTGTATATGATATTTGCATAAGTTTGGCTCTTTTTAGTAAATCCTATCCATTCTTCTTTACCATATGGTAAAATCCTAAAATCTTTTCGGAATAAAAAAACTCCATTTGCAGCATCCCATACTTTTTTAATATCATTATAGCTTTGTATATTTTCGTCTAACTCACTCTGTTGGATTATACTTGTAAATTCTCTTTGGTTTTCCTTTGAAAAGTCAGAAGCATAGATAACACCTGCAAAATCAGCAGGATAGGCTAGTTTGTTGTCAATAATATCAAGTTTTATATCTTTTAAATAAGGGTATTCACTTATCACTTCTTGCATATTTAATAAATTAATCTTATATTCATTAGCCAACAAACCATAATTTTCTTTCCGGTCTACTAAATCAAATTTCTCTTCTTTCATAATGTCAATTCGTTTCTGAACTTCCCTCTTAAAATATCTCATTTTTTTTGCTGTGTTTATTATTAAACTCCAGTCTTTAAATGCAAAATCTACTTTTATATCACTTACTTCTTCAATAACTTTTTCATCTATTCTTTCATTTGTGTATTCTTTACCATTGATAGTTAAATACATATTAAAATCACTACTTTTACCTTTTATAAATGGATTGAACATACCAAAGATTTCTTTCTTAATCCTATTTTCATCTCTTTTCGTAAAATTCCAAAAATTTTGATTAGTAATATTATATATTTCTAATCTCGTTCCATATTTCGGTTTTAGATTTTTTTGATAAGATACTTGTGCTTGTATTAAACTGAAATCAATATCTAAAGAAAGCATTGACCAATCTAATTCTACTAGAAACTCGTTATATTGCTCTAAATATTTGTTATCCTCTGCATCTAAAAAACTCTCTAGTCTATCAATTCTCGGACAAGTGACTACTTTCACATATTTTCCGAGTCTTTGAATAGATAGTCTACCAATTCCTTTATCCCCCAATACAAGTCTTTTATAATAAGGTGTTATCCGATTTTCTTTCTTAAAATTTGTTGATAGCCTTAAAAACCCTTTTTTTATTATTGATGGAAGCATGCCGTTTCCATTATCTTCAATGACAATTTTACCAATTCCCCATTCTGTTTCTGTTTTTGTATCTACTTCAACATATACTTTTTTTGCATCTGCATCATATGAATTCTTTATTAACTCAAACAGTGCAACAAGTTCATCTGATATAAGTTGCTCTCCTAGTTGTGAAATTAGCCTAGCTGATGCTGTCAAATTTATTTTTTCATTATTCATAAACAACCACCCTAATTAATTTGAATATGTTTTCTCACAATAAGTATATGCTCTTGCTCCATAGTCTTAATTTCTTTGCTTCTTGTAAAAGTAGAATTAATATGATGAGGCAACCTTTTATAGTGATATTTTCTATCTATTAAGGCAACTCTTTTATATCCTAAGGCATCAAACCATTCAAGAAGAATATCTGCCATTTTTACTTTAATGCACCCTAATACTGTCCTATGTCCTACTACCCAAGCTTGTATTCCATCATCTTCAATTACTTTATCGGTCTGAACAACAACTTCATATAAGTCAACAAAAAACTTTTGAACTTCTTTCTTTCTCCTAGGAAGACTATTAATTTTCCTTAAGATGGTATCATTAACAAAGCAAATGATTCTTTTTAAAACAATAATTTTTCTAAATCTCTTCTTCGGTTTGCCGAACGTTAAATCTTTTATAAAATTCTCAGTATATATTTGAGCCAATTTTTTAACCCTTTTAGTATCAAATTTACCTTGTTTGTTAATAGCTCTAAAAATATACAACCTGATTCTTTCTTTAATTAAACTCGATAATAACCTGTTTTTTTCTATAACTGAAATATTTATTTTATTATCTTGCAAGTCATTGGCGATAATCTCCAGAACTTTTCTTCCGACCTGCAAGTTTGCTAATTCTACTGACGTTATCTCATCTATATCACGCATGAGTTCACTAAGAGTATTAGATTTCATAATAGTCTCTTGCCTTATACTATCAAATTCTGTTTGCTTTGAATATTTACCTCCCAAAAGGTACTCATCGCAGTTATCATTAGGTACATCAATACCTATATATTTCTTAATTAAATCAGATGTCCATTGTAATGAAAGCCTTGAGAACTGACCATATGATACTGTACTCCTTGAATCGCCATAAGGAGGTGAAGTTAATACAATGCTAACCTTTTTATTCTCTAGATATTTGAGATCCTTTGCATTGCATAAACATATATTTGACTTTGTAGTTTTTTTAAAAGCAAAGTTAACTTCTTTTATCATTTTTAATAAATTGTTAACATTGTTTTTAAATGCTCTTACGGAATCTATTTTAAATTCTTCAATATCTTTAGGTGAAATTCTATAAAGTTTAAACTCATCGTTTCTTGTTAAAGAACTTTCTCTAATTGTTGCACTAAAGGCCGTCAACAAAACCAATCCAAATGTCTCTTTATACTTTGTTGATGTTTTTTTTAAAAAAGCATCAATACTGTGCTTAAGATATGAAAGCTGAGTAATATTTTCTTTTTTAAACCAATAATTAATATTAATAAAATTAATTATTGTATATAAATGTCCATTATTCTCATTCTGTATTAAGATTTCAGCGAAATCAATTAAGCGTTTCTTTATGTAAGAAGTATCATCAATAGTTAGTGATTTTGTTTTTGCAAGCAAAACAGCAAGTGGATTTAAATCAGAACCGTAAAAATCAAATCCTAAAACTTTACTTTCTAAAGCAACTGTTCCACTACCCACAAATGGATCTAAAACTAAATTAATATCCTTTATCTCTGAAAATTTTTTAAGTAAATCATGTACTAAATTAGGAACTAGCTTAGCAGGATATGGGTGAATATTGCTATCTGATTCAAAAACAGAAGTTGTACTGTTACACTCTGAGTAATTAAAGTCCATATCTTTAAATATATCTAAAGCTTTTATATTAGTAATATAATCTAAACTCATCTCATCCACCCTCAACAAAATTTTCCCAAGTAAATTATAGCACTTTTTTCATAAAGCGTCCATGATTAAGATTAAATTTTACCCCTTTTCACAAAATTGATCTGATTGTTTATTGGCAGAAGCACCCCTCAAAATTTTTTCTTTTAAAGTTCCCAAAAATTGAGACCAAAAAGCTGAGGGATCTTTGAGCTTAAAGGCTTTGAAAATATCAAGTTGCTGTGATGGAGGTGTCTTTTCCAGGAATGATCGGACACCTTCTTCCTTAGGTTTCTTTAAGATACTGAGAATACCATCACCAAGTGCATAGAAGGTAAACTTTGGTCTGTCAAAAATCCTTTTTGAACATTCTATTATTTGAAAAACTAAAATGCTTTCATTCTGTTTCTCTGCAAAAGTACCCAAAAGTCCGATAAGAATTATTGTATTAGGGGCACGGATAGATGTAAGGCTTTGAACCCGAAAATCCTCAAATCCAAACTGTTGCTTCTTAAAGCTGTAATATTCCTCAATTTTTCAGCGCATGAGATAAACTTTGGTAATAACAACAGGAAGTCTTTTGTCAGAAGATTTAATATTGCTGATAAGCATCATAGGTGTTTCACCAAATCCATGCACGACAATCATATTTAATTCCCTGTTAGGAAAGGCAGGTAAAGATATAGGGATAAGAGCTATTTAGTACTATGTTAAAAAATGAAGAAACTCAAACAAATTATTAATCTATTGAATAATATGTTTTTATGGTAATATATACTTAAAATTTTTATAGAAGAAGGTGATGGTAAAACGAAAAGAAGCATAAAACTAATTTCATTAATGTTAGTACTAACTATGGTATTTAATGTACTTCCTCTTAATGTATTTGCAAGCGAGGACATAAAACCTGTAAATGTGCCTAATCTTGGTACAGTTGAGAGTGTTGCAGGTGAAGTCCGAATTAATTCCGTGTCAAAACTATTAGAAAAGATTTATGAGGGAAAAATAAAAGAAATAAAAAAACCGGAAACTTCGAATATTTCTAGCTGGGAAACCTTTTTTAAACAATACATGCTATTAGACTTAGCTATAGTTATTGAAAGTGAAACATTAGAAACTGACGATTTAAGTATTGGAAAGATTACTGGTGTAAGTACTAACTTAGTCAAGCTATTATGTTTTGATCCAGTTGGAAAATGGGAAAATAAGCCCATAGATATTCCTTTTAGTGATATAACATCTGTTAGTTTTGGTGATAGATATTCAGTTACAATATTTAAGTATGTAAAGTAAGTAACTGTATTATGTGAGACTGTAAGTAGAAATGTGTAAATTAAACAAATCTACTTATAGTCTTTTTCAATGGCAATTATTTATTTAATAGTGTTGGTTGCTGTGTTGCTGTTAACGACCACTTTTTTTAAAACCAAATCGTTGACTTTCTTTGGTACTGGTAGGGTAGCGTTTGTATCATCCTAACATAAAAACACCCACAGTAAAGCTAATATAGTGGTCAAAGCGACCATATAATTTACTTTGATATACTTAATTTCGGTTATGTGCAACCTATGCCTATTGTTACATATTAAACTTGCAATTTTCAGAGAAAAATTAAAATTCAAAAACACTTTACAAACGATGCGAAATAGCGTACAATTACTATAACTTTATATTTTAGTGACTATGATGGAGACAGTAGATATTCTTTCAAAGATGCCAGCGATTTGGGGATGGTGGGAGCCCGATTCAAGTAAAAGGATATTGAATATCACTCTGGAGTTTCAGACCGAAATCTTTTGAAGAGTAGGTTCTGACGGTTTTCCGCCGTTAAGGGGAACGCATATGTTTGTATGTCGTATCAGGTGGTATAGCGAAAAGTAATCTTTCGTCCTGTTATAGGGACGGAAGTTTTTTTATAGGAAAATGTATGAAATATTACTTCCACTTTTCACGGAGCTTATTTGGTATCTGGTATCAAATAAGGCTTGTAGTGAAATAGTAGTGAAAGTTATATTTTAAGCGTTTCATATCCAAGACTTAATGCAATAAATACATTTGGAGGTTTTTAATATGAAGATTGAAGTAATGGATACTACTTTGCGGGATGGTGAACAGACACCCGGGGTTGCCTTTAAGGAGAGCGAGAAGTACAATATCGCAAGAATGCTGCTCGAAGAAGTAAAAGTAGATAGAATTGAGATTGCGTCGGCACGCGTATCCAAAGGTGAAATGGGATCAGTAAAGATGATAACCGAGTGGTGCAAGAAGAAAAACTATCTTGATAGGGTAGAAGTGCTGGGTTTTGTAGACGGTAGAATATCTGTCGACTGGATTACGGAAGCTGGTGCGAAGGTACTTAATCTTCTGTGTAAAGGATCGCTCAGCCATGTTACATGTCAGTTGAAAAAGAGTCCAGAGCAGCATATAGAGGATGTTAAAAACGTAGTTTCATATGCAAGGGATAAAGACCTTAAGGTGAACCTTTACTTGGAGGACTGGTCAAACGGAATTAAGAACTCTCCGGAGTATGTCTTCAATTTTGTTGATTTTTTACTTCAGCTTGAGGTTGAAAGGATTATGTTGCCTGATACATTAGGAGTGCTTACTCCCGATGAAACATATGAATATTGCAGTTTAATGACTAAGAAGTATCCGGGAGCAAGATTTGATTTCCATGCACATAATGACTATGATCTTGCAGTTGCCAACACATTGATGGCAGCAAAAGCAGGAGTTTCAGGGGTTCATACTACTATAAACGGGTTAGGTGAGCGAACTGGCAATGCTACACTTTCCAGTACGGTAGGGGTTTTGAGCGACCACTTGAGTGGGGTGGAGATTTCTGTCGATGAGGCCAAGCTGAACAAGATAAGCAAAATAGTAGAAGTTTTTTCTGGAGTAAGGATTCCTGCAAACAAACCTATAATAGGCGAACATGTATTTACTCAGACCAGCGGGGTGCATGCTGACGGAGACAACAAGGCAAACCTTTATTTTAACAAGCTTATGCCTGAACGATTTGGACGATTAAGAAAATATGCTCTAGGAAAGGCATCCGGAAAGGCAAATATATTAAAAAATTTAGAGGAATTGGGCATTGAACTGGATAAGGATTCTATCGCAAAAGTTACTAAGAGGATTGTTGAACTAGGAGATAAAAAGGAGAATGTTACAACCGAGGATCTGCCCTATATTATATCGGATGTACTCGGAAGCAAGGTAAACGATGAGAAAATCAAGATTAAAAACTACTATATATGCCATGCAAGGGAATTAAGTCCTGTTGCAACACTGAGTATAGAAATAAACGGCAAGAACTATGAGGATACTGCCGCAGGATATGGACAGTATGATGCATTTATGAAGGCTTTGGGAAAAATCTACGGCAGGCTGGATAAAAAACTTCCGGCACTAATCGACTATATTGTTACTATTCCGCCGGGAGGAAGAACAAGTGCACTGGTTGAGACTGTTATAACATGGAAGAACGGCAAGGAGTTCAAAACAAGAGGACTTGATTCGGATCAAACTGCATCAGCTATTAAGGCAACAGTAAAAATGTTGAATCTAATTGAAAACGAATAAGGCAAGTCAAGAACCGTCCCCAC
>LSQX01326287.1_pt1 | contig 28239 bp, 24 predicted proteins | sample 654561 | NCBI WGS metagenome assembly LSQX01 (sample SAMN04489861, study PRJNA283612) | anaerobic digester metagenome | isolation source: 4 biogas reactors fed with cattle manure at either 37C or 55C with and... | place: Denmark: Kongens Lyngby | collected 2014
ATCGATCTAAAAGCGGATCGCATGGCCTTGCAACGTTTAAAAGAAGCAGCTGAGAAAGCAAAAAAAGAATTGTCATCAACGATTCAAACACAAATCTCATTGCCATTTATTTCAGCCGGCCCTGCGGGTCCTTTGCATCTTGAACAAAACTTAACGCGTGCTAACTTTGAAGATATGACCCATCATTTAATTGAACGGACTGTCAAACCGGTGCGGCAAGCGATTCAAGATTCTGGTTTAACAAAAAATGACATTCACCATGTCTTGTTGGTGGGTGGGTCAACCCGGATGCCAGCGGTGGTGGAATTGATTAAAAAAGAATTAGGCAAAGAACCAAACAAATCGGTTAACCCTGATGAAGTAGTTGCGATTGGTGCCGCCATTCAAGGTGGTGTCATTGCTGGTGATGTTAAAGATGTTCTCTTGCTTGATGTGACACCTTTGTCCTTAGGGATTGAAACCATGGGTGGTGTGATGACCGTTTTAATTGACCGTAACACCACGATTCCTACATCCAAGAGTCAAGTGTTCTCGACCGCTGCGGATAATCAACCAGCCGTTGATATTCACGTGCTACAAGGGGAACGGCCCATGGCACAACACAACAAAACATTAGGTATGTTTAAGTTGGATGGTATTAATCCAGCCCCACGTGGAGTTCCGCAAATTGAAGTCAATTTTGACATTGATGTCAATGGAATTGTGCATGTTTCCGCTTTGGATAAAGGCACCAATAAGAAACAATCAATTACGATTACCAATTCATCCGGTTTAAGCGATGATGAGATTGACCGCATGGTTAAAGAAGCGGAAGAAAACAAAGAAGCCGATATCAAACGCAAAGAAGAAGCAGAACTTAAGAATAATGCAGAACAATTCATTCATCAAATCAATAAATCATTGGAAGATGAAAATGAAAATGTATCTCCAGAACAGCGAGCTGAAGTTGAACGTTTGCGTGATGAAATGCAAGAAGCGCTCGACAACGATGACATGGAGACACTAAAAACAAAACTTGATGCACTTGAACAAGCGGCGCATGCCATGAGTGAACAAATGTATCAACAAAGTCAAGCATCCGAGGAAGCTCCAGATTTCGATGGACCTCAAGATGATAACATCGTGGATGCAGACTTTACCGAAAAGAATTAACGATTAAACGCATGGAGGAAGTATGGCAACCAAAAAAGATTACTACGAGTCTTTGGGTGTGGCGAAAAACGCAACCAACGATGAAATTAAAAAAGCATATCGTACGTTAGCGAAAAAATATCATCCGGATGTCAACAAAGAGCCGGGCGCTGATGTGCGTTTTAAAGAAGTACAAGAAGCTTACGATGTGTTGACCGATCCTCAAAAACGTGCCCAATATGATCAATTTGGCCATCAGGCCTTTGATCAAAACGGAGGCTTTGGTGGTTTCCAACAAGGCTTCGGTGGTTTTGATGATTTAGGCGATATCTTCGGATCGTTTTTTGGTGGTGGCTTTGGAAGTAGTCGCCACCAAGCGACCGGTCCTGCCAAAGGTCAAGATCGCTTTATGCAAATGCGTGTCAATTTTATGGACGCAGTCTTTGGTAAAGTTGAAACCATCACCTTAGATGTCGATGAAGTTTGTGATGTGTGCATGGGCAGTGGTGCCCAGTCCAAGGACGATATTCAAGTGTGTGCCACCTGTCAAGGTAAAGGGACCATCATCAGCCAACAACGTACACCTTTTGGTGTGTTCCAAAGCACCACCACCTGTCCAGAATGTCACGGTAGTGGGAAAACAGTTAAAAACAAATGCAGCACTTGCGGAGGTAAAGGCTACAATCGCAAACGCAGCAATGTGGAAGTTAAAATTCCGGCCGGGATCCAATCCGGTCAACAGTTGCGGGTGCCGCAAAAAGGCGAGCGCGGACGCAATGGCGGCCCAAACGGAGATCTGTTCATTGAAATTATTGTCAATCCGCACAAGTACTTTGTGCGTGAAGGCCGCAACATCTTTATCTCAATTCCGATATCAAGTGTTGATGCAACTTTAGGAACGAAGGTTGATGTTCCGACGGTGCATGGTGATGTGGAACTTACAATTCCAGCCGGCACACAGCATGGCACCCAATTTCGTCTGAAGGCAAAAGGGGTGAAAGACCTGCGAAGCGATGCGGTCGGTGACCAATACGTGGAAGTTAAAATTGAAGTCAGCAAGCGGCTCAGCAAGGAAGAGCGACAGCTCTACGAAAAGTTAAGGGATGTTTCCACTAAAGATTCCGTGTTTAACAAATTTAAGAAGAACTTTAAGTAACACGACGTGTTACTTTTTATATCACGATGACTTAGCACTTGATGATAACAAGTGCTAGAAAAGGAGGCTCTATGAATCCAAATTTATGGACGGAAGCGGTTGTACACGTCATGAACGATGCAATCAGCATCGCCACAACCAGCCATCATCCTGAAATTATTGATGCTCATGTTCTAAAAGCCTTATTGAATCATGATGATTTCAATTACTTTTTAGAAGCATGTGGTTTGGATAAAGCGATGTTGGTGCAAATTGTGGATGAACAACTTACGCAGAACGTGCGTGTGTCCAGTGACCAACAGCCGCAAGTATCTACCATTTTGCAACAGCTTTTTACACATGCGGAAGCAATTGCCCAGAAACTGAATGATCAATACTTAGCAACCAGTGCGCTCTTTTTAGCGAATTATCAAATCAACAGTGCCTTGGCACACGTTTTAAAAACAAAAGCGCCCCTTGATGTAAATGAGTGCATTGCGAAAGAATTAGAAAGAAGAAAGGGTGTTACAATGAATGATCCACAAGCAGAAAACCAAATTGAAGCATTAAAAAAATACGGACGTGATTTAGTGGCGCTCGTCAGAGAAGGGCTCATTGATCCCATTATTGGGCGTGATGAAGAAATTCGACGTGTCATTCAAATTTTATCACGTAAAACAAAGAATAACCCGGTGTTAATTGGTGATCCTGGGGTCGGGAAAACCGCCATTGTCGAAGGGCTAGCGTGGCGCATCATGAAGAAAGAAGTGCCACTAAGCCTGCAAGATAAACAACTCATTGAACTTGATATGGGGGCTTTGATTGCGGGTGCCAAGTACCGCGGTGAATTTGAAGAGCGATTAAAAGCAGTGTTGAATGAAGTTGAAAAAGCACAAGGCAACATCATCTTATTCATTGATGAACTGCATAATTTAATTGGGGCCGGTAAAACAGAAGGGGCCATGGATGCCGCTAACTTATTAAAACCAATGTTGGCGCGTGGACAATTGCGGGCGATTGGCGCCACAACCTTTGAAGAATATCGACTCCACATTGAAAAAGATGCGGCTTTGGAACGACGTTTTCAACGCATTAACGTGTTTGAACCAACCATTGAAGACACGATTTCAATTCTAAGGGGTCTTAAAGATCGTTTTGAATCCCATCACGGAGTTGTGATTTTAGATGAAGCGATTGTAGCGGCCGCTAATTTATCAGCACGTTACATCACCGATCGTTTCTTACCGGATAAAGCCATCGATTTAATTGATGAGGCGTGTGCCAGCATTCGGGTGGAAATGGAAAGCATGCCGGAAGTACTGGAAACCTTAACGCGGCGCATCATGCAGCTTGAAATTGAAGAAAAAGCACTTCAAAAAGAAACCGATGAGCTGACATTGGAGCGCTTGAGTGACTTGCGTGAAGAATTAGCAAAACTTAAGGTTGAAAAAGACAGCTTGTATCAAACATGGACTATGGAAAAACAAAAGCTTGACCAAGCAAAATTAGCGAAAGAAAAATTGGAAATGGCAAAGCTTGAATTGGAGCATGCGCAAAATGAAATGCTTTATGAAAAAGCAGCGCAACTGCAATACGAAACGATTCCGGCACTCGAAAAACAAATTGAAGCTCAAAGTGACAGCCATGGTTTGAAAATGATTCAAGAAAAAGTAGATGAAGATTTAATTGCGAGCATCGTGGCAAAATGGACCAACATTGAAGTGAACCGTTTGCTTTCATCAACCAAAGCCAAGTATTTGAATTTATTTGATAACTTGAAGCAACGGGTGATGGGGCAAGATCATGCGCTCAGCTTGGTCAGTGATACGATTTTACGCTCTAAAGCTGACATTCAAGATGAAAATCGACCACTCGGATCCTTTATCTTTTTAGGACCGACCGGGGTTGGGAAGACGGAAGTCGCCAAATCATTGGCACAGAACCTGTTTGATGATGAACACAAGATTGTTCGGATTGACATGAGTGAGTACATGGAAAAACACAGTGTTGCGCGTTTAATTGGGGCGCCGCCAGGCTACGTTGGTTATGAACAAGGCGGACAACTCACGGAGGCCATCCGTCGCAATCCCTATTCAATCGTCTTATTGGATGAAATTGAAAAAGCCCACCCGGAAGTATTCTCAATCTTATTGCAAGTGCTTGATGAAGGTCATTTGACTGATTCCAAAGGTGTGGTTGTAGATTTTAAAAACACCTTGATTATCATGACATCCAACATTGGTTTTGAATACGCGTTTGAAACGGATGCGGCCATCAAGGAGCAAGCTTATCAACAAGCTCTGCATCGACATTTCAAACCCGAGTTTATTAATCGGATTGATGAGATTGTGATTTTTGAGCCGCTCAATGAAGCGACGCTCGCACTTATCGTTGACAAGTTTGTCAATGAGCTCAAGGTGCGGTTGGCAAGACAAAACATCGACCTGAAGGTTGATGATGCTGTCAAACACACGATTTTAAGGGTTGGTCAAGATCCTCAGTTTGGGGCACGACCCATCAAACGTTACATCCAAAAGCACATTGAAACTGAAATAGCGAAAGCAATTTTAAAGAATGAAGACAGTGAAAATAATCTGATTATTGTCGGCGAAGATCAAAACCAATTCACAGTCACATTCACAAGAAAAGCATAACCAAACTTACGGTTGTGCTTTTTTTTATTCGTGTTATTGAACGCACTATCTTTTTCTGATAAGGTTTATGTGTTAAGAACACCTTAAAGGAGTGTACAATGCAAAATAATGTCATTCGAATTTTAACCTTTTTACGTATCTTACAACAACATAGTGATGAGCAACATCCTTTAAAACGCGGGGCGATTGAAGCCATGATGGGGGAGCATGGTTTTACCCTCAATCGCAAGACTTTTTACGAATACGTGCGGCAGCTGCGAGTTATGGGTTATACGATTGAAATGGTAAGCAAAGGTGCACGCGGCTATTATTTAAAAAGTGAACCTTTTAGTTTCGCACAAGCTAAATTATTAGTTGATGCTATTCAAACATCACGCGCAATTGAAAAAGCTACCAGCACGCAACTTATTTCTAAGATTACATCGTTAATGAGCCTGTACGAAGCATCGCAATTAAAGCGTAAGCTCTACTTACAAGAACGTCCTAAAACATTCAATAAGAACATTTATGCGACCATCGATAACATTCACGCAGCCATCTTTTCAAAAAAGAAAATAGCGTTTCGTTATCATGACGTTGTTTTAAACTATAAGAATGAATTGGACCGTCGTTACCGTCATGATGGCAAAGAGTACATCGTGAGTCCTTACTCATTGGTGTGGGCGGATGACAATTACTACCTTGTCGCTCACTATGATTCGCGCGAAGGTATCACGCATTTCCGGGTGGATCGCATGGACAAAGTGATGATGCTGCAGGAGCCGTCTACCACCATTTTAGAAGCAACTAATCAAGCTAATTTTGACCTTGCGAAATACAGTCAACAATTGTTCTCGATGTTTGCAGGGGAGTTGCAAGCCGTTGAGCTTTTATTTGATGAGGATTTGCTGCAGGGCATGGTTGATCGATTTGGTAAGCATGCCACCTATGAACGCGTTGGTAATCAAATCAAACTCACAAGTTTACTTGCGGTTTCAGCTCCGTTTTTCGCTTGGGTGTTTCAATATCAAAACAAAGTTAAAATCATTGGACCTCAAGATGTTGTCGCAAGTTATCAAGCGCATCTAGAAGCGACGCTTAAACTATATCAAGAGGTGCCATCATGAATAAATTTTGGGATCATCAAAAGTTAACACCTGATACCAAGACCATGCTTTTAGAGGCACAAATTGATGATATTATCGAAATGATCGAAGATTATTGTTTGATGATGTTGATGGACCATCAACAAAACGGTACAACGCTCGTTGGGATTCGTGCGTGGTCTTTATTAAACAGTGAGGAATGGGCGCTTTTAATCGAACAATTAAAACAAGTGAAGCTGTTTGGAATGCCGATGCAGATTATTGAAAAATATAATCATGATCACGATGTCGATGAGCTCCACATTAGTTGGGGGTACCAAAGTTGAACACCACGATGAGTTTACAATCTTATTTTATAAATTTAATCAACCTAGAAAAAAAGCCGGTTTTAGCGGTCATTGCAGCTGAAGATGAAGCTGTGTTAAAAGCGGTTGATTATGTGGTGCGCCAAAACATCGTCGGAGCAATTTTGTTTGGAAATCAAGCACTCATTGAACGCATCATGATGAAAAACGATTTACACTTTGAATATCAACTTGTGCATTGTGAATCAAAACAAAAAGCATTGCATCAAGCCATCGATGCCATTCATCAAAAAAAGGCAACCATGCTGGTCAAAGGGCAAGTGGATACCGCTCTTGTTTTAAAAGCCGTGTTAAACAAAGAGCAGGGTTTGCGTAAAGATCATTTATTATCGCATGTGAGTGTGGCGCAATTAAAAGATCGCATGATTGTATTCGCGGATGGTGCCATGAACATCAAACCTGACATTAAAGAAAAGCAAACCATCATTGAACAGTGTGTTGCGGTTGCGCGTTGTTGTGGCTTTTCTGAGTTCAATGTCGGTATCGTGTGTGCCATTGAGAAGCTCAATCATAAAATGCCATGCACGAAAGCCGCTCACATCCTTAAACAAGAAGTTTATTCACAGCCTGATATTATTGTCGATGGACCATTTGCCTTGGATAATGCGCTCTTTTTAAAGGCGGCGCAAACCAAGCAAATTCAAAGTCCGATTGCTGGTCGTTGTAATATCTTAATTATGGACGACATTGAAAGTGGTAACATCTTTTATAAGTCATTAGCATTTCTAGCACAAGTTGATGTGGCGGGTACGATCATGGGAGCGCAAGTTCCAATTGTTGTCACCTCGCGTGCTGACTCACACATCAATAAAGTGAATGCGATTTTATTGGCGTGTGTGATTGCGAGTTGCACATGAGGATGCAAATGCAACAGGATATGGTATCATCAATATCGGTGATAATATGAAGGAAATTAAACGACTGTATGTCGTCGATGAAATTGAACAAGAACGGCTTGATGCGGTGTATCAAGAAGGGGATACCTTGTCCTTTCGTTCTAAAAACAGCGGGCAAATAGTGATGACTACCTACAATAGTTATTATTGTGAAGCTGTGTATTCTCTTGATCAAGCGAACACGCAAAAGTTTCTAGCATCCTTGGATAGTGATTTTGAAACATTAGCAGATGTGTTGGAAACACGGTTTGTTTCACCGGCTGGGTTAGATCGTATCAAGCGCCATCTTGATCAACATCAAATTCACTATGATTATGAATTTATTATCGATTAAAAACAATACGTCGGTGATATGCTCCCTTCAAAGTAGACAACGTAAATAAATAAAAGCGTAACTACCAAGAAGGGAGCTTTTCTTATGGGAAGAAAACCAAAGTATTCATCAGAAGTAAAAATGAAAGCCGTTGAAGACTATTTATCAGGAAAGAAATCAGCGCCTCATTTAGCGAACGAATTATCACTTAATCGTAGTTCAATTCATAAATGGGTAAAGCAGTACGAAGTGAATGGAAGTAAAGCATTTTTAGAAAAGTCTAGGCATAAATTTTATTCAAAAACCTTAAAAGAAGCCGCCATCCAAGAATATTTAAGTGGTCAAGCAAGTTTCGAAAGCATTGCATTTAAATATGGTTTAACTTCTGAATCAGTATTAATTGGTTGGGTTCAAAAGTATAATAGACATGAAGTGCTAGAGGATTATAATCCAAAGGGAGATGTCTATATGAAAAAAGGCAGAAAGACCACACTGGATGAACGGCTTGAAATCGTTAAATACTGTATTGAAAAAGATAACGATTATAAGGGTACGGCAGAATTATATGACGTATCCTACGCTCAAGTATATCAATGGGTAAAGCAGTATCATCAATACGGTGAAGAAGGTTTACTTGATCGAAGTGGTAAAGCAAAAGTAGAATCGATACTTAGTGAAGTTGAGAAGTTAGAGCGTAAAGTCAAGCAGCTTGAAAGAGAACTAGAACTCAAAGAAAGAGAGAATATTGTCTTAAAAAAGCTCAAGGAAGTCGAAAGGAGGCGATATTCTCCCGCTCAAAACAAGAAGCGAAATACCTAGCGATTCAAGAGCTTCACAAAGAGTATGGCTGGAGCATATCTTGGATGTGTAAGGTATTAGAAATCGCTCGTAGCAGCTACTATAAGCGGATTAATCGTAAAATGACTGCCGCCGAGCTTGAAAATCATCAATTAGTGAATCTTATCTTAGATTATGATGAGCGCTTTGGCCATATCCTGGGTTATCGTCGAATGACACAATGGATAAACACTCTTAATCATTTCAATTATAATCACAAGCGTATTTACCGATTAATGCGTTTACTCAATATTAAAGCGAAGATTCGTGTAAAGCCAAAACACCATAAAAAGGTAACCCCTCAAGTCACAGCTGAGAATTTAATCGCTAGAGATTTCAGCGCATCAAAGCCCAATGAAAAGTGGTTAACGGATGTGACTGAATTTAGGATTAAAGGAACCACAAGAAAACTCTATTTAAGTGCCATCATCAATCTCTATGATTCAAGCATCGTAGCTTATAAGGTTAGTCCTAGAAATAATAATGAGCTTGTGTTTCAAACGTTTGAGGATGCCTTTAAAGCTAATCCAGAAGCACGTCCCATTGTTCATAGTGATCGAGGGTTTCAATACACAAATAGTATGTTTAAACATAAACTCTCTCAACAAGGAATGCTTCAAAGTATGTCACGGACTGGTCACTGTATTGACAATGGTCCGATTGAGGGTTTCTGGGGCATCATCAAATCTGAAATGTATTATTTAAATTCCTATGAGACCTACAACGCTTTAAAACAAGCTATCGATCAATATATCCACTTCTACAATCATGTTCGTTTACAGAAAAGATTACAGAACCAAGCCCCTTTAATCGTTCGAACACAAGCTTTATCTAGTAATCAACCCATGGTTTATCCGATACCGATTAATAAAAAAATCCAAGCCTACTGGGCTAGCATTAAATCAAAACAAAGCATTCAAATTCAAGCATAAAGAAAAGATGATCTATCAATACGATAAATCATCTCTAAGTTTTAGATATTTAGCCTGTCTACTTGACAGGGGTCATATCATATCACGGTGTTGTTTTTTGTTAATTTGGTATAAAAATTGTGAAAATAATTGCTTAAATAACAACGTTACCAAAAAACGCAGAATAATGTGAAAATTACGTGAAAGTCGAATTTTGTCGAGGGTGGGGGGATGCATTCTAAGCGCTTTCATAGTATAATGCAAATAGGTATGTTAGAGAACTAACGTACTATTACCCAGGATTGAACTTTGTTTGTTATCACCACGTCATGTAGGAGAAGATTCTTAATAGGGATCATAACAAACAAAGATCATCATATATAATTAGTGGAACACACTAAAGAAAGGAAGGAATATTATTTATGAAGTTTCTTAGAGCTGTTCTAGGATATGCCATCGCTGGTATGATCGTAATGTCCGTTTGGGGCGAATTTGCTGGCGAGTGGGGAATTATCGGTGGATGGTTAGCAGCATTTGCAATCATCGGACCAATGTGGTTTATCAACCACTTCTTAGGTTTAATCCATCACGATGCAGACTCCGGTTTTGTAGACATGGGGTTAGGTATTGGTTTTGTTGGATTATTCCGTGATACATTTGGACCAGGCAAAATGGAAGGTTTTATGGCCGCTATGCCTACGCTTGGCTTAGTTGCAGTTGGTGCAATTCTTGGAGGAATTGTCGCAGCTAAAGTCGAAGAGCACATGGAAGGAGGAAATTAATCATGACAGTACAACATATGGTAGCAACCATTGCTGGTGGATTTCTCTTCCCATTCTTAATTCGCTTAATGTGGGGAAAACTAGTTGACAATTTTGGTACATTCGGTGGCTGGATGGCAGCATTATTCATCGTTGGTACAACATGGGCAATTAACCATGGCGCAGGCATGATCATTCAAGGAGCCGAAGGCGCAGCATGGATTGACATGGGGTTTGCAGCTGGAATCGGTTTACTAGTAGCATCCGTAGTACGTGGTGGAAATTTTGGAAAAGCAGTACCTAATCTATTAGCCGCACTTGTTGGTGGCGCATTAGGTGGCTTGATTTTATCATTCTTCTTATTTTAATTAGTATTAAACTAACACTACTTACAGGAGGTAATAATGGAAAAGTATGTATTAGCTATTGATGCTGGGACAACCAGTAATCGCGCGATTATTTTTGACTCAAAAACAAATATTGTTGGCGTAGCTCAAAAAGAATTCGAACAAATCTTTCCAAAACCAGGTTGGGTTGAGCACAACGCAAACGAAATTTGGACAAGTGTACTTTCAGTTTTATCCGATGTGTTAATCAGCACAAAGATTAAACCTGAACAAATTGCTAGTATTGGTATTACCAACCAACGTGAAACAACCGTTGTTTGGGACAAAAACACAGGACTACCAATCTACAATGCTATCGTTTGGCAATCACGTCAAACCGTTCCAATTTGTGACGAAATTAAAGCAGCAGGAAAAGAACAACTATTTGTTGACAAAACAGGATTAGTTGTAGATGCTTATTTCTCAGGAACAAAAGTAAAATGGATCTTAGATCACGTTGAAGGTGCCCGTGCAAAAGCTGAAAAAGGCGACTTGCTATTTGGAACCATCGACACATGGTTAGTATGGAAGTTAAGTGGCGGTGCTGCACACGTAACCGACTATTCTAACGCTTCCCGTACATTAATGTACAACATTTATGATCTGAAATGGGATGAAGAGCTTCTTGAAATCTTAAATGTTCCAACGAACATGCTTCCAGAAGTACTACCTTCAAGCCATGTTTATGGCAAAACTGTTTCTTATCACTTCTTCGGTCATGAAGTACCAATTTCCGGTATTGCTGGTGACCAACAAGCTGCACTCTTTGGTCAAGCTTGCTTCGCACCAGGTATGGCTAAGAACACCTATGGAACCGGTTCATTCATGCTTATGAACACTGGTGAAAAAGGTATTCCAAGTAAGAATGGTTTATTAACAACCTTAGCTTGGGGCCTTGATGGCAAAGTTGAATACGCACTCGAAGGTTCAATCTTTATTACAGGTGCTGTAATTCAATGGTTAAGAGATGGTCTACAATTTGTTGCATCCGCTCCAGAATCTGAAGCATTAGCAACAAGTGTTGACGCAACCGATGGCGTATACTTAGTACCAGCATTTGTTGGTCTAGGTGCACCATATTGGGATGACAGAGCTCGCGGATCCATTCTTGGTTTAACAAGAGGAAGCACAAAAGCTCACGTTACCCGTGCTGCATTAGAATCAATCGCATATCAAACACGCGACGTTCTAGCTGCAATGGAAATTGACTCCGGAATCAAATTAGCTGAGCTAAAAGTTGACGGTGGAGCAGTAGCAAACAACTACCTAATGCAATTCCAAAGCGACATCCTAGGCGTACCAGTTGATCGCCCAGTCGTTCAAGAAACAACCGCACTAGGTGCAGCATTCTTATCAGGATTAGCAGTTGGATTCTGGACAAGCACAGACGATGTTACCAATAACTGGAAACTCGACAGACGCTTTGAGCCAGCTCTTGATGCTGATGTTAGAGAAAAACTATACAAAGGATGGCAAGAAGCAGTTAAAGCGACACAAGCTTTCAAACCTGAATAATCAAGTTATCCATTGTAACAATAAAGAAGATAGCCCGTTAAACGGCTATCTTTTTTGTTTTGTAAAATGATTTTGTAGAATATTATTAAAATAAAAAACCATATCAATGTTACTGATATGGTTTTTTGATTAAGGGCTTTGGCTAGGAGCTCTTAATCAATAGGAGTGTCTGATTCTCTCCAATATTAAGCTGATGTACTCTGAATTTGAAGGCTTTTTATTGGGATCTTTATAGTTCATTGCTTCAAGGAAGAGTTTCAGACTATCATTATTTTGACTATATGCTAAGGAAATGGAATGTCGCATGGCTTTATCAACGTTAGCGCTTGATGTTTTAAATTCTTTTGCGACAAGTGGATAAATGGATTTTGTGATTGAAAAGACATCACTTTTCTGTTTAACCAAATGCGCTAACGCGTGGTAAAAATATCGGTATCCTAAGGTATGGACGGGCAAGCCGCTATCAATTAAGTTTTTAACGATGTAGACGTTGTTATCAGCTGCATCGATAATGGGGCTGCTGCCAATGTTTGGATCGTTCACAATGATTTGGATGCGATCCATCAAGACATCCATTTGATAGGGTTTCAACATGTAGAAACTTGCTCCAAGTTGAATGGCGTATTGTACAATGCTGTCTTGTGACAGTTCGCTTGTGACAATGACCTTGGAGTCTTTTAATAAATCTTCTTTTAAGGCTTGTTCTAGAAAGCCTAATCCATCAACATGTGGCATGATTAAATCAAGCAAAATCACATCAGGTTGATGATCTCTGAGTTTTCTTAAACCTTCAAGACCGTTGTGAGCGATTTGAATTGATTTTACAAGTTCATGATATTCTAAATATTCTTGTAATTGCTCACAAATAAGAATGTCATCATCCACAACCAAAAGTGAAATTGCTTTATTACTCATGGGCCATCCTCCTTTAAGATTGGGTTGGATTTGGGTGCTAGTTTGAGCGTTCCATTGTTCGAGACGCAACAATATCAACTCCTAAATCACAAACGTTTTCAATAATAACTTGGTTATTCGTAATCGGAGCTTCAACGCTAATCTTTGCGATTTCCTTCATCACGTCAAACATTTTATCTTTAGGAATGTCGGCAGAGGTTATGACCGGTAAACGATCATACATCGCGCCACCGATACGAACGGTGCTTGTTAGCATGCGGGTTGGATTTGTCAACTCTTTGCGAGCATAGACATCCCCACGTGGGCAGGTGTGACCTGTAACTTCGATAATGTTGTCATCTTCATCAAGTGTGATTTCTAAATGACAGCTTATAGGACATACGATACATGTCATTTCTACTTTTCTCATGCTACATCCTCCACAATTTCTAAGCTTATTGCTGCATTAATGTCTTCTAAATCTTGTCTGCGTAAAATGACTTTTTCCATTTCCGCAGGTTGCATTGTTTTCTTTCTCAGACGTCTAAATTCTTGACCGTCTTTTTTGATGACAAGGTGGACATCACGGTATTGATTTTTAACTCTAAACATGAGTTCAATCCGTTTGTCAACGTTGTTTGGATGAATGAATTGCGGCACGATGTAACCGATACCCTCATTAGCTTGGGTTTCAATTGCATGTCCGCCTTCCAATTCTTCTTTAATGTATTTCGCTGCTGCGACACCGGCTTTTTCGCCTTCTTCACTTACGAAGTCGACTAAGTCATGAACGTGCAACACATTACCACATGCAAAGACACCTGGTAATGAAGTTTGATACGATTCATCAACTTTTGGTCCGCGTGTTTTGAGATCCATTTCAATCTCTGCTTCTTCTGTTAAAGCATTTTCTGGAATTAATCCAATGGAGAACAACACGGTATCAACATCGAAATCAATCTCTGTTCCTGGAATTGGTTGGAAATTGTCATCGACTTTTGCGATTTGAACACCTTCAACACGATGTTGTCCTTCAATGCGGGTGATTGTATGACTTAAATATAAAGGAATGTCAAAGTCATTCAAACATTGTTGGATGTTACGTGGTAAACCATTGGAGTGTGGCATGATTTCCGCAACTCCTAAGACTTCAGCACCTTCAAGCACTAAACGACGTGCCATGATGAGTCCAATATCACCACTACCTAAGATAAATACTCGCTTACCAACCATGAAGCCTTCCATGTTGATGTAACGTTGTGCGGTTCCTGCACTCCAGATACCACTTGGACGGTATCCAGGGACTGCGATTGCCCCGCGGGTCCGTTCACGACAACCCATTGCTAGGACAATGGCACCGGCTTTAACTTGAACGTAGCCATCTTGCGGGCTAACGTATTCAATAATTTTGGCATCGTTCATATGAATGACCATTGCGTTTAAACGATAAACAATTTTCTTCTCATGCATTAAATCAATAAAGCGTTCAGCATAGGCTGGCCCTGAGAGCTCTTCTTTAAAAGTGTGTAAACCAAAGCCATTATGGATACATTGTTGTAAAATGCCTCCAAGCTCGCGGTCACGTTCTAATACTAAGATATCTTCAACGCCTTGATCATAGGCGCTTACAGCTGCCGCAAGTCCAGCACTGCCGCCACCAATGATGACTAAATCATAATGTTTCATGTGCTTACTCCTTCGTCTTTCCAATTAAAATTTTTGCTTCATCTGAATCATATAAAACATCACATGGTGCAACGTTTAATTCTCTTGCTAGGATGTCTATGACACGTGGTTCACAGAAGCCACCTTGACAACGACCAGCTCCGGGACGCACGCGACGTTTAACGCCTTTAACTGTGGTTGCCCCCGCATTACGATGAATGATGTCAACGATTTCACCTTCACTAATTAATTCACAACGGCAAACCATTTGACCAAAGCGTGGATCTTTTTCAAAGTATTCTTGTTTTTCTTCAACTGACATCCGATTTAAAATAATCCATGGACGTCTTTCTTTATACGGTTCTGTTTTCTTCTCTAAAGGAATAAGATCTTTTAAGATATTGTCGAAAACATATTCTGTAATCGCTGGTGCACTCGCAATTCCCGGAGACTCAATTCCAATCAAATTCACAAAGTTTGGAACATCTTTTGCTTCTTCAATGATGAAGTCGCCCGTGTCTGGTGTTGCACGCAAGCCAGAATAGGTTCGAATAATAGTATGCATTGGGATATTCTTAACGGTTTTTGAAACTTCTCTACGAATGTATTCTAAAGCTTCAGCCGTATTATCGACACCTTCTTTATCATCGATGTAATCGGAGTTAGGTCCTAACAAAATATTGTTATGGATGGTTGGAACCACAAGCACACCTTTACCTTTTTCAGAAGGTAGGGGATAGATGGTTCGTGTAACGACTGGCTGATCAGCACGGTCTAAAACATAGTATTCACCACGACGTGGACGAATGTTATATGTTGTTTGTTTGGAGACCATTCGATAAATATCATCCGCAAACACGCCAGCTGAGTTAATGACAATCTTAGTTTGATACACAGCCTTGTTTGTGGTGATGTCGAAATACCCATCTTTTTTATCGATGTTAACAACCTCATTATTTAAAAACAAATCAACACCGTTGTCCATTGCACTTTCTAGTGCTGCGATGGTAACTTCCCACGGCGAGATAAGCCCAGTTGTTGGTAAATCCATGGCTTTAATTACCTCATCACTAAGATTTGGTTCAAGCGCAATGGCTTCTTCACGTTCCATGATGCGAGCTGGAACATTACGATCCTGTGCCTGTTGATACAATTCATAAAGGGTTGGCAGTTCAGATTCATCTGTTGCGACTACCATGGCACCGTTACGAATAAAATCAACTTTCAGTTCTTCGCACAATTCATCATACAATTCATTGCCTCGTACGTTCAATTTGGCCTTTAACGTTCCCGGTTTGGGGTCATGACCAGAGTGAACCATGGCACTGTTTGCAGCAGTGGCAGCGTTACCCGCATCGTTGTCTTTTTCTAAGACCGCAACTTTAAGATTATACTTGCTTAGTCGATGAGCGAGTAGACCACCGTTGATGCCAGCACCGATTACGATGATGTCATACATATAAATTTTCCTCCTTATTATAAAAAAAACATCAAAAAAGTGTTTCTCAACTTTCTCTGATGTCTCTTCGATAACTAATATTAACTTGTACTTACATTGTAAACGATTTCACATGCTCTGTAAACATTGCGAATTTGTTCACAAAATTGTGATTTAAAGCCGGATTTAATCACAATTGTGTGCTCGTATGATATGATAATAACATAAATTAGGAGAGTGAGAAAGATGAAAATTGTGATTTTAGATGGTTATGCTTTAAATCCTGGTGATTTGTCGTGGCAAGCCATTGAAAACTTAGCAAATGTAACAATTTATGATCGAACAGCACAAGCGGACGTGTTGACGCGCGTCGGTGGTGCACAGCTGGTTTTAACGAATAAAGTTGTGTTTGATCGTGATTTAATGTCTAAGTTACCACATTTAAAATACATCGGTGTTACCGCAAGTGGGTACAACATCATCGATTTGGAGGCTGCTTCTGAATTTGGAATTGTCGTTACGAACGTACCAAACTATAGCACACCCACGGTTGCCCAGCATGTGTTTGCCTTGTTGTTGGAAGCCTATGTTCATGTCGGTAAACATAACAGACTTATTAAAGCGAACGAGTGGGCAAAATCGGCTGATTTTTGCTTTTACCAACCGCCTTTTAATGAGCTGTATCAGAAAACATTTGGTGTGATTGGTTACGGGAACATCGGTAAAGCCGTGACGAAGATTGCGCATGCTTTTGGTATGCATGTTTTAATTTATGATCGGGGTCGTTTAGGTGAAGATCCCTATGGTAAACGTGTGTCACTTGATGAATTATTGAAACAAAGTGATATTGTTTCCTTGCATCTGCCCTTAAAGCAAGATACAGAACATCTAATTAACGCGCAGTCACTCAAGATAATGAAAGACGATGCGATTTTAATCAACACAGCGCGGGCCCCACTGGTGGCGAAAGATGCTTTATTAGATGCATTAAATAATAAAGAATTAGCCATGTACGTCAGTGATGTGTTTGATTCGGAACCACCAGCACTTGATGATCCGCTCATCATGCACCCGCAAACAATCTTTACAGGACACATGGCTTGGGCAAGTTATGAAGCACGTCAACGTTGCATGGCCATTGTTGTCGAAAACATTCAAGGGTTTTTAAATCAAGATATTAAAAACCAAGTGAATTAGGGGGCGGGTATGGAACAATTAACTATTATTTTAAGTGTGAGTGTGCTTATCGTGTTAATGGTGGTGCTGGTGCTCTTGTATAAGGTGCTGCAAAGCCAAGCACAATCCAAAGCGGAATTGCCATTGTTGCAGGAAAACACAAATCAAATCTTAAAAGATTACAATAAAAACTTTTCAGAATCGCTGCAAAACGTACGCATGGAAACTGTGACATCCCTGCATCAGTTTTCGCAAGGGATGACATCCCAAATCCAACAAAACAATCAAATTCAATCAGAAAAATTTGATCGGTTGAATCAGACTGTCATCACAAACTTGGATAAAGTAAAGGAACAAGTCGATAAAAACCTGTCACAGATCCAAAAGGACAACAATGAAAAACTTGAACAAATGCGCATCACGGTTGATGAAAAACTTCAAACTTCCGTTGAGAAACGCTTCAATGAGTCCTTTCACTTGATTTCACAACGGCTCGATATGGTGCAACAAGGGCTTGGGGAAATGCAAACGTTGGCTACGGGTGTTGGTGATCTAAAAAAAGTTTTAACCAATGTTAAGACACGTGGTAATCTTGGTGAAATTCAACTTAAAAATATTCTCGACCAAGTTTTAACACATGCACAATATGAAGAAAATGTTTCAGTAAAAAATCCGAATGAACGGGTTGAGTTTGCGATTAAGTTACCTAATAATCAAGCGAGTGACCAAGCTTTGTTGTTGCCAATTGATTCCAAGTTTCCCATGGAAGATTTCCATCGACTCTTGGATGCTTATGATCGTAACGAAGACATTGATGTCACCAAGCGCGCTTTTGAAAGCGCCGTAAAGAAAAACGCAAGAGACATCAGTCGTAAATACATCAATCCACCTGTCACGACCGACTTTGCGATCATGTTTGTACCAACTGAAGGACTTTATGCTGAAATATTGCGGATTCCTGGCTTGTTTGAAGTCTTGCAACGTGATTTTAAAATTACAGTGGTGGGACCCGCAAATTTGGTTGCGTTTTTAAGCAGTTTACAAATGGGCTTTCGTACGCTTGCGATTGAAAAACGCAGCAGTGAGGTTTGGGAGTTGTTGGCAACCATCAAAAACGAATTCCATAAGTTTGGTACGGTCTTGGATCAAACCAAGAAGAAACTTCAAGAAGCTTCCAACGTCATCGATCGTGCTTCAACCCGCACGCGTGTCATTGAACGTAAATTATCCAATGTTGAATCGTTGGAAATCAAAGAACAAGATGATGCCATTGAGGACATGTCCGATCTATTGGACAGTGATAGCGAATCTGACGTTTTGAGTGAGATCTAGATTAAAGTTGTCATTGAAAGACAAAAAAAGCCTTGGCAAAGTCAAGGATGATTAAGATAATGGAATTGGGACACCGGGGGGGTGTCCTTTTTGTTTGTTTCAATTCAAGTTAAACTTCGGTATAATATAAAAAAGGTGGTTTTATGAAAATATTGATTATGTGTGATTCCTTTAAAGGCTCACTCACGTCTTCAGAGGTGAATCGTATTATCAAAGAAAGTATTCAACCTTATTTTATCCATCATGATATTTATACATTTGCGATTGCTGATGGTGGTGAAGGGACCCTGGAAGCTTACGTTGATGCAACCCAAGCGCAGTTGCAGTCAATCCCTGTTAATAATCCCTACTTTGAACCGATTGGGGCTACGTATGCTTACCACGATGATGTTGCTTTGGTTGAGCTAGCAGCAGCGGCAGGTGTTAATTTAATAAAAAATCGACTGAATCCGCTTGAAACATCGACTTTTGGTGTTGGTCAGCTTATCAATCATGCTATTGATGCCGGCCATCGGCATATTTTGCTTGGCTTAGGTGGTTCCGCAACCAACGATGCCGGTTGTGGGATTGCCAGTGCCTTGGGCGTGCGTTTTTATAATAAAAATAATGAAGTCTTTATTCCGACCGGAAAATCATTGAAAGACATTGCTTTTATTGATTATTCACAAATTCGTAAACAGCTATTGGACGTGAAATTTACCGTCATCAGTGATGTGAAAAATCCGCTCTATGGTCCTGATGGCGCTGCTTTTGTTTATGCTAAACAAAAAGGCGCAGATGATGCGATGCTTGAACAATTGGATGAAGGGCTTCAACATTTTGCGAAAATGGTAAGGCAAACAAAACAGATTGATGTGCAAAATATTACAGGTGCGGGTGCAGCAGGTGGGAGCGCCGCAGCGATGGCTGCCTTTTTCGGAGCTGAGATTATCAGCGGCATTGATTTCTTCATTAACTTAGCAGGCTTTAAATCGCATTTATCAGAAACAGAATTAATTATAACCGGTGAAGGACGTCTTGATCGTCAAACATTAAGTGGGAAAGTCGTTTATGGGATTTCCAAACTTGGGCAAGCAAAAGGCATTGATGTGCTTGCGGTTGTTGGTCAAATCGGCGATAAAAAAATAGTAGCGCAGCTACCCTTGGCTGAAATTATTGTGATTCATCAAAAATCAAAACCGTTTGCGGAAATCATCAAACATGCTGAAAGTGATTTGCGTTTAGCCATGCAAAATTGGGCGTATAATAAAACGGTTAAAATCGACTAAGTGCGTGTGCTTGACTTTAAAGCGAGCGTAATGATATCCATATCAACATCGATGAAAATCGATTGATAACGTTTAACATTCACCATGCCTTTTGGGGCTTGGGGGATTTTTTTAACGTTTGCGATTTTAGTGTACATAACCTCCACGCTAGAAGATTCACGTGCTTTTGAATAGTAGGTTGCTAGCATGGCTGCTAAGCGAATGAGAGCTTCAGAAAGCGGTTGCTCGCTTGCCACCACGACATGGGCACCATGATAATGACGTGTGTGAAACCAGGTGTCTGTTTTTTTCGCTAATTTAAATGTTAAATAATCGTTTTGTAAGTTGTTTTTACCAATGTAGATGGTTGCGTTGGGATCAAATTCAATTTTCATTAAGGATATTTTTTTCTTATGTTTTTGTTTACGTTGTTTTTGTTGGAAATAATAACCTTGTGCTGCCAATTCATCTCGGATTTCAAGGGCGTCATTGATGTCGCTGTATTCGAGTTGTTCCAACAATTGCGAAAGATGTTCAATCTTTGTGCTGGATAGGGCAATTTGTTTTTGTAAATGCGGGATGGAAGCCATGCGCTTTTGATATTTCTTATAATACAGCTGGCCATTTTCAATGGCATTGTAACGCGGATCAAGTTCAATCAAGATTGAAGATCCATCTTCAAAACGTGTGGCTGTGAACTGCTGCGCACCTTTTTTAATTTCATGAGCAAACATATAACAATAATCACCGAATTCTTTAAGTTGTGCCGCATCGTCACTTTTATTAATTTCGATTTCTAATTTTTCCTTTTTGCTGCGTGCCTTTTTCAGTTCACGCCGAATGATTTTTTCAACGTTATTGGTAATGTCATTGATGCGCTTCTTGTGGTCAAGGCTGTTGTAAAGATAGGTTAGCCCGTCGTTTAAATCGTGTGTTTCAAATTCATAGTGCGTATGTTTTAAAGGAATAGCATGAAAAACAGTCGGTTTTTCTTGTGCCACATACAAGGTATTGCTTGTAAGGATGGAATTTAAAATATCATGGTAAGCTTCATTGTTTTTAATGCGGTATTCAAATTCCCTTGCTAACATGGGAGAAAAACCTTCAAACAGCTCCAACAATTGATCGGCTGGTTCATCTTGATAAGTCAATGGATTTCTTTTATTCAGCGAATCCACATCCACAAAGGTTGCGGTTGGCACCAGGATGCGTTTTGAATTTAAGTAAGGGGGGATGCGATACAGGGCGTCAATGATTTTATTGTTTTCATCAACGATAATCATGTTGGCGTATTTGCCCATCAGCTCCACCACGATGGTTGTTTGTGTATCTTCATAAAGCTCGTTTTTACCGGCGATGGTCAATTTAATGATGCGATCAAATCCCATCTGTTGAATATCGACAATCCGGCCCGCACGACCTACTTTTCGCAATAAGTTAAGAAAATGCGTGCTCAAACTGCTTTTAATTTCCACATCATCCACAAGTTGGATGCGGTTTGTTTGGGCATGCAAGGAGACATACAAATACATCTTCTTTTTCGCAAAGCATTGAAAAATAATCTCGTGATCAGAAGCTTGTGTAATTTTATTTATTTTTAGTGGTAATTTTGCTTTAATATCAAGTTTATATTTATGCAATAAAATCCCATCAAGTGCCATGTTATTCTCCTTCTGAGCTATTATATCACATTGACAAGTGAGGCTTGCTTTTGTATGATTATCAAAAGGAAAGATACGATGAAAAAAGGATTATTGATTGTTTTAAGTGGTCCTAGTGGTGTGGGTAAAGGTACCATTCGTGAACTGTTTGTTCACAAGCCGGAACTTAATATTGCCTTTTCAATTTCAATGACAACTCGTAAAAAACGTGAAACTGAAATTGATGGTGTCCATTATCGTTTTGTAAGTGAAGAAACTTTTCTTGAAGCGATCGCAAACGATGAATTTTTAGAGTATGCAGAATTTGTCGGTCATTATTATGGTACACCTCTTAAAGAAGTGGAAGAACTGCGTGAACAAGGAAAAAATGTGCTTTTAGAAATTGAAGTTCAAGGTGCGCTGCAAATCAAAGAAAAATGTCCGGATGCCTTGATGATTTTTGTGGTGCCTCCTAGTTTGGAAGAACTTCGCCGTCGTATTTTGAATCGCAAAAGTGAACCAGAATCAATAATTGCCCAACGTTTGGAAAAAGCACAAAGTGAAATGGAATTGACTGGTCAATATAAATATGTTGTGTGTAACGATGATCCGCAATTAGCAGCGGATATCATCAGCATCATCATTGCCCGCCATATGGAAAGTGATATCGGTCCCTAAATCAACTATGAAACAATATATCAACGTATGGGTTGAACGTAATATTCCAACATTAGAAGCATTGACCTATCAATGCAATTTTTATGTGGAAAAAGGCATGCGTGTCATGGTGCCGTTGCAATCCAAGCACGTTGTGGGGATTGTTAGTGAGGTTAATGTCGAAGTGGATGGTGATTATGAGGTAAAAGAAGTTGTTGCCATCTTGGATGATCAACCGATTTTTTCAGCAACGCAATTTGAATTGTTAGAACACATGTATCACCACAGCGTGAGTAATCCCATCACGCTTTTAAAAGCCATGTTGCCAAGTGTTCTAAAACCATCTTCCGTTGGTAAAAAACCAGTGCAAGAACGATTTGTGGTTTTAAAAGATGCAAGTAAAGCCCAAACAAAACGTGAACATGAGCTTGTGGATTTTTTGAAACAAAAGCAACCACTTATCTATAAGGAATACCGTTTACAAGCAAAATCATTAACGTTAAAGTTAATTGACAAGGGTATTGCCGAGGTATTAAAGAAGGATAAAGAATATTATTTAATGCCCAATGTCAAACGAGAACCATTTAATAAATTGAACCAAGAACAACAAAAAGCTTACGAACAAGTCAAATTGAATGAAGACGGTACGTACTTACTTTTTGGCGTGACCGGTTCTGGCAAAACTGAAATTTTCATGCATCTGGTGCGTGATTGTTTGGCCAATCAAAAAAATGCGATGGTGCTTGTACCGGAAGTTGCGCTAACACCGCAAATGATTGCGCGTTTTAGTGCGCGTTTTGACTGCAACATCGCTGTTTATCATTCGCACTTATCAGAAAATGAACAATACCATCAATACATGCAAATCAAAGAACATAAAGCCAACATCATCATCGGTACGCGATCTGCCATCTTTTTACCAATGACCAACCTGGGCATTATCATTATGGATGAGGAACACGATGTCAGCTTTAAACAAGACACGCAACCTTATTATCACGCTCGGGATGTGGCTAGTTTTTTGAGTGAAAAACATCAGTGTCCGCTCTTGCTTGCGAGTGCGACCCCTTCATTGGAAAGTTATGCCCGTGCCTTAAAGGGCGTTTATCATTTGTTGCAGTTAAGGCAGCGTATCAACGCTTCCCGCATTCATTTACAAATTGAGAACATGCGGACGTCCATTATTGAAGGTCATCCTTTTTTAAGTAAAGTGCTCATAGAAAAAATGCAAGATCGCTTGGAAAAACAAGAACAAGTTATATTACTTCTTAATCGGCGTGGTTATGCACCGTATGTGTACTGTGAACAATGTTTTGAAATTGCGCGTTGTCAGTTTTGTGAGCAGCCTTTAACCTATCATCAAAACGATAAGAAGTTACACTGTCACCGTTGTGATCATGTGTATGATCATTACGCATGTCAACATTGCAACCATCAGCATTTTGTCGGCAGTGGCATCGCAACGCAACGCTTAGAAAATGTGATTCAATCCATGTTTAAAACGGCGAAGGTTGGACGTTTCGATTACGATAGCACACGGCGTCGCCGTGCCCATCATGATATTTTAAGTGACTTTGCCAACCATAAGTACGATGTTTTAATTGGGACACAAATGGTGGCCAAAGGCTTGGATATCCCGAATGTGACCCTGGTTGGGATTTTACAAGCTGATGCTGGTTTGTTGCGTAATGATTTTCATAGCAACGAATCAACTTATGCCATGATAAGTCAAGCAGCGGGTCGCAGTGGGCGACATGATAAACAAGGTGAGGTTATCATTCAGGTCTTCAACGAGGATCATTACGTCATCGACGCCATTCAACAACAAGATTATGAACTGTTCTTTAAACAAGAGATGCATTATCGTAAACTCGTAAATTTGCCACCCTATGTTTATTTAATAAGTTGCATCATCAGTCATTATAAAAAGACCGAATGTCAACGGCTTGCCTATGATTTAAGTGAAGTTTTAAGAGGTGAAGGCTTGCATGTGGTGGGTCCAAGTGATTTAGGTCGTACTAAAAATCATTATCGTTATCGGGTGCTTGTGAAAACAAAAAATCTGGATGTCAGTGTTGGTGTGATTAAGGACGTGCTTTCTAAAAATCATAAGTTAATGCGGTATGTGAATGTGAATGTTTCACCACTGTATTTGGAGTAAATCATGCGTGCTATTAGTTTTGAAATCTTAAAAAAAGTATTGATGGAGCGTCAGTACGCAAATCTTGCATTGAAGCATGTTGAGCATCCCAACATTGCTTTAATCACACAGATTGTGTATGGAACCTTGCAAAATTATCGTTATTGTCAATACCAGTGGGAACCCTATGTTCAACAAATGCCAAAAAAAGAAATTGAAATTTTGTTGACCATGTCTGTCTATCAACATCTTTTTGTGGATAAATTGCCTGATTATGCGATAGTGGATGAAGCAAATAAAATAAGCCGGCGTTTGTTTAAAGGAGCTTATCAAAAGTTAGTGAATGCGGTTTTAAGGCGTACATTTTCACAACCACCTCGTGAACTAAGTGGCGATTCAAATGCGAAAGCTGCCATCCAACACTCATTTAAGGATTGGATTATTAATTTATGGGATAAGCAATACGGCCATGCGTTGATGCTTGATTTTGCTTCAAGCAGCAACACAGCACCGTTTTTATACGTTAAAGAAAACCCATTTGTGAAGGTACCGCCTGCAACGGATTGGTTGTGGGCTACGGATGTTGAGGGGGCGTATCAAGCCGATCGTAAAATCCTGCAAAGCCCTGCTTTTAAAATGGGAAAATACATTGTTCAAGATAAAAACTCACAACGAGTTGGGCATTTTGTCGATGCCAAACCCAATGATTGTATCTTGGATGCGTGCGCAGCACCGGGTGGTAAATCAATGTCAATGGCGATTAAGATGGAAAACAAGGGGGAAATAATCGCCCTTGATATTCATCGCCATAAGATTGATTTACTGCAAAAACAGGTGGATAAAACAAAGCTATCAATCATTAAACCGCACTTACAAGACGCCACACAAGCCCACCTCCGTTTCGAAGCACAATCTTTCGATGGGGTGCTTGTGGATGCACCATGCAGTGGTTTGGGTGTCTTAAAGCGCAAACCAGAGATTAAACACTTCATTAAGCCGGAGGATCTTGATGCGCTCGTGATATTGCAACGTGATATCCTTGCCAGTGTCGCAACATTAGTGAAAGTTGATGGGTGGTTGGTTTACAGTACTTGCACGCTAAATAAAAAAGAAAACGAACAACAAGCACGTTGGTTTTTAGAACAATTCCCACATTTTCAACAAACCGACGAGCAATTTCTCAATCCGAAGAAAACATGCGCGGACGGCTTTTATATGGTAAAATTTATGCGGATTAGGTGAAGATCAATGAAGAAAACATTGTATGATTACACGTACGAACAGCTTATCGATTATGTGTTGGCTCATGATCAAAAATCGTACCGAGCCAAACAGTTGTACACGTGGCTTTATAAAAAAAGAATTGCTACCATCGATGACATGCATGATGTATCAAAAGTCTTTCGCGATCATCTCAAAAACGAGTTTGAAACAAATTCGCTTATTTTAAAAGAAAAACAAGTGTCTGCTGATCAAACAGTAAAATACTTGTTTGAATTAAGCGATGGCTATTTGGTGGAAAGTGTGCTCATGCATCATGATTATGGTAAAAGTGTTTGTGTAAGCACCCAAATTGGATGCAACATGGGTTGTGGCTTTTGTGCCAGTGGTCTGATTAAGAAACAACGCAACGTCACAGCTGGTGAAATGGTGCAACAAGTTTTATTTATTCAAAATGAACTTGATGCCAATGATGAACGTGTGTCATCGGTTGTGGTCATGGGAATTGGAGAGCCCTTTGATAACTACGACCATGTGTTGGATTTTTTAAAAATCATCAACAGTGACCATGGTTTAGGTATCGGCGCGCGGAAACTGACAATTTCGACATGCGGATTAATTGATGGGATTTTAAAATTAGCGGAAGAACCGCTGCAAATTAATCTTGCGATATCCTTGCATGCTCCAAATGATGCGATTCGCTCACAAATTATGCCCATCAATCGTGTGTTTCCCATTAAAGATTTAATGCAGGCTTTGGATGTGTACTATGAAAAGACAAAGCGTCGCATCACTTACGAGTATTTGTTGTTAGCGGGTATTAATGATGATATCAAACATGCAAACGAATTAGCGGATTTAATTCGTAATCAAAATGCATACGTGAATTTAATTCCATACAATCCGGTGCCTGAGCAACCTTATCAAAGGCCATCCATTAAAAAAGCATTTGCATTTTACGATCAACTCAAAAAGCGCAACATTCAAGTGACGCTGCGCCAAGAACACGGGGTTGATATCGATGCCGCTTGTGGCCAGTTACGCAGCAAGCGCATGAAGGAGGTCGAGTCATGAAAATTGTAGGAAAAAGTGATATCGGCAAAGTAAGAGCAAAAAATGAAGATCAATACGCCATCATTCGTGAAAAAGATGGGGTGTTTGTGCTTGTTTGTGATGGGATTGGTGGCCATGCTGCAGGTGAAAAGGCCAGCCATCTAGTTGCGAAGCACTTTAAAACAAACTTTAAAAAACACATGCCCTTTACCCATGTGAATCATGTGAAGGAACATGTGGAAATGCTCGTCAAACAAGCCAATGACCTGCTCATTAAACAAGCTCAAATCCATAAAAACCAACAAGGCATGGGAACAACGTTTGTCGGCTTGTATGTCTCCAAAGAATTTACAGTTTTAGTCAATGCTGGAGATTCCCGCTGTTATGGCTTTAAAGATGATCGTTTAACACTGTTAAGCGAAGATCATAGTTACGTGAATCAACTTGTGAAATTAGGTCGTATCACCAAAACACAAGCCAAAGTGCATCCTTACCGCAACATGTTGACCAATGCCTTAGGGATTGCGAAAAAGATTGTGGTGGATGTTGTTGAAATTAAAGAAGCTTATGATTTTTACTTATTAAGTTCCGATGGTCTGCATGGTTATGTGAGAGATCATGAAATTGAAACTGTTTTAAGCGCACCCATGAGCATTACGCGTAAAATCAATCAGTTGATTCAACGTGCAAATGATGTCGGCGGCTTTGACAACATCACGGTTGTTTTAATGGCATTAGGTGGTGATCACCGTGCTTAAAATCATCAATGAACGCTATAAGATTATTAAAAAAATTGGAGTCGGCGGCATGGCGGATGTTTATCTTGCCCACGATGAATTGCTTGATCGTGAAGTTGCGGTTAAGATTTTACGTGGTGATTTAAGCAGTGATCCTGTCCATTTGATGCGCTTTCAAAGGGAAGCCAATGCCGCCAGTGAGATCTCACATCCCAACATCGTTGAAGTTTACGATGTTGGCCAAGCCGAAGGGCAACATTACATCGTCATGGAGTATGTGACGGGTAAAACACTGAAACAATTGATTCATCAGCGTGGCGCGCTTGATTTGGAAGAATCGCTCGTGATCATGAAACAAATCATTGCTGGCTTATCAGAAGCCCATAAATTAAATATAGTCCATCGTGACATTAAACCGCAAAACATCCTTATCAAAGACGAAGGAACAGTTAAGATTGCGGATTTTGGCATTGCGCGTGCCCAAGGTGCAACCCAATTAACACAGGTTGATTCGGTCATGGGCTCGGTGCATTACATGGCACCTGAAAATGCCCGTGGCGAAAGTGCGTCAATCCAAAGTGACTTGTATGCGGTTGGGATTGTATTTTACGAGCTGTTGATGGGGGATGTGCCCTTTAAGGCGGAAGCACCGATGCAGGTGGCCCTCAAACACATGAAAGATGAGTTGCCATCCATCAGAGAATTTAATCCACAAATCCCTCAGTCAGTTGAAAACATTGTGATTCAAGCGACCGCTAAAAATAAAATCTTTCGCTATAAGACAACCGAAGCCATGCTTGCGGATTTAGAAACCTGCATGGATCCGGGTCGTGAAAGTGAAAAACCGATTGTATTTGATGAAGATTTAGGGCATACGATTATTGTGGATGATTTTAAAGCCATCGAACCGAAAGCTAAAACCTCAAAATTTAAAACGCTGCTTGTTGCGATTTCAACCATGGGTGTGATTGCACTCGGTATTTGGATGGCCATCTCATTTATCAACGTTGAAAAACAACCAAAAATGGTTGTGATGCCAGACATTAGCAA
>LSQX01206574.1_pt2 | contig 28233 bp, 21 predicted proteins | sample 654561 | NCBI WGS metagenome assembly LSQX01 (sample SAMN04489861, study PRJNA283612) | anaerobic digester metagenome | isolation source: 4 biogas reactors fed with cattle manure at either 37C or 55C with and... | place: Denmark: Kongens Lyngby | collected 2014
ATTGCGGAATTTGCATCATGCATATGCATGGTGAACCTAAAACCATGCAGGTTAATCCGCCAGATTATGACAACAATATTACCCGTGAAGTGTTTGCTTTTTTACAGGACAGAATGAAAATTATGCTGCAAAGCGGGATCGATCCTCGTAGAATTATGATCGATCCGGGGTTTGGTTTTGGTAAAACAGTGCAGCAGAATTTTCAATTATTGCGTGAAATGGCAGCCCTGAATGAATTGAAAGCACCCGTACTGGTGGGTGTGTCCCGCAAAACCATGATTGGTGCGGTAACCCATAAACCGGTCAATGACCGGGTGGCGGGTAGTATTGGCGCTGCGCTGGCAGGTGTGGCCCGGGGGGCAGTGGTAGTCAGGGTGCATGATGTGGCCCAGACGCGTGACGCCTTGGCTGTATGGAATGCCGTTGAATTTGGAGCTAATGAATGAGCCGTAAATATTTTGGAACCGATGGAATTCGGGGTGAAGTGGGTGGAGAACTGATTAATGCCGCATTTGCTTTGCGATTGGGGTATGCGGCAGGACGTGTTCTGTCCAAGAACCATCAGGGAGGCGGACGCCCCATTGTCTTGATCGGAAAAGATACCCGTGTTTCCGGCTATATGCTCGAATCCGCCCTGGAAGCGGGTCTGAGTGCGGCAGGTATTGATGTTTTTCTGGCAGGTCCCATTCCCACGCCTGCGGTCGCTTACTTAACTCGTGCCTTGCGATTGACGGCCGGGGTGGTGATCAGTGCCTCGCATAATCCTTATGATGATAACGGGATTAAGTTCTTTTCCGGTCAGGGCACCAAATTGCCCGATGAGGTGGAAGAGGAAATTGAACGGGCCATTGATGAGCCCATTGGTTGCGTACACTCGGAAAGTATTGGCCGCGCAAGGCGGATTGATGATGCGGCAGGGCGTTATATTGAATTTTGTAAAAGCACGTTCCCCAATGAAATGGACTTGAAAGGTCTGAAAATCGTGGTGGATGGTGCACATGGTGCCGCCTACAACATTGCGCCATATGTTTTTCGTGAGCTGGGTGCCGAGGTGATTGAGATCGGCTGTCATCCTGATGGTTTCAATATTAACCAGGATGTGGGCGCCCTGTATCCCGACAAACTGGCTGCAACGGTTTGTGCCCGTGGTGCTGATTATGGTATTGCCCTTGATGGTGATGCAGACCGGATTCAGATGGTTGATGCCGATGGACGTATTTATAATGGTGATGAGCTGTTGTATGCCATTATTCTGGAACGTCTTTCCCAGGGGCAGGTCAAGGGTGTTGCCGGCACACTGATGACCAATTATGGTTTTGAAAAACAAATGGCTGCCTTGGGGATCCCGTTTGAGCGTGCCAAAGTAGGGGACCGTTATGTGCTGGAAGCCTTGAAGAAAAATGGCTGGCTCTATGGTGGTGAGGGCTCTGGACACTTGTTGTGTCTGGATCATCACACAACGGGTGATGGTATTATTGCCGGTTTGCAGGTGCTTAAAGGTTTGGTTCGCAGTGGAAAAACACTGTCTGAATGGATTTCCGATCTGAAAATGTATCCGCAGGTCATGATTAATGTGCCGTTGGCCAAAGGTGTCAAATGGGAGGCGCATACAGGCCTTCAGGCTGCCCGTGAAGCCGTGGAAAAAGAGCTCGGCAGCCGTGGTCGCGTCCTGATCAGGGCTTCGGGTACCGAACCCAAACTGCGTTTGATGGTGGAGGCCGAAAGTTACGATTTGGCCAAACACTGTGTTGATCAGCTTGCTGCCGTTAATTTGTCTTGCTAAAACAACCGCATCACGCCAGAAAACAAATACAGTACAATGCTTTTCACAAACACCTTATGTTTCGTGTTTGTGAAAAGTGTTTGTCAAATGAAATCGGTATGATGTCATTGTTAATCATTTCGTAGGAAAAGAAGCGAATGCAAGAACTATTGCGTACAGAGGCGGATACGGCAACTCAGGATGAACCTGGATTGGTTTTGGGGCTTGCAACAACACCGGAAGAATTGGAGCAGCTGCAAAGATTGCGTTTCGATGTTTATACCAAAGAAATGAACGCTGTTTTTCCTGATGCCGTTGATGGGGTTGATATTGACCGTTATGACCAATGGTGTTATCACTTAATGGTGTGTGATACAAAAACCGGTCAGGTTGTGGGAACTTACCGTGTCATGACACCCGAAAAAGCCATTGAAGCCAATGGTTATTATTCAGAATCCGAGTTTGATATTTCCAGCTTGGATCATATCCGTCACTTATTGTGTGAATGCGGTCGTTCCTGTACCCATGCCGATTACCGCAATGGTTCTGCCATCATGATGCTTTGGGCAGGGCTGACCAGGTTTATGCATCAAAAAAACTATCGCTATATGCTGGGTTGTGCCAGTGTCAGTCTGGCTGATGGTGGTGTGCAGGCTTCCCAGGTGTGGCGGGCGGCAAAGGCCGATATGGACAAACACCCTGAATTGCCAAGGGTAACGCCGTTAAATCCCTATCCACTGGACAAACTTGAGGCTACCGGTGAAGTCAAAATTCCTCCCTTGATCAAGGGATATCTTAAAATTGGTGCCCGTATTTGTGGTGAGCCTGCCTGGGATCCCAATTTCAATGCGGCAGATTTTCCCATCATTATTGATATTGAAAGTATGGATCCGCGTTATCGTAAGCATTTTGGCATAGATTAATGTTGGGTTTTAAAGCAAAGGCCTCATTGGTTTACCAGTGAGGCCTTTGTTTTATCAGGCATTGGAAACAGCCATTAGTTTATGCCAATATGGCCTTTATGTCGGTACTACCTTGAAGGAAAAACAGGAGTCGGCATGTTTCCATTCCGAAGTTTCCAGCTTAAGGCTGTACTGCGTTAATGGATGCTGAGCCAGCCATTTGCTGGAAATAATCAGCGAGACGGTTTTATCATTGACGTCCAGTCTTGAAATTTCCGGGTTGATCAGTTGCCGGCGACGCAGGAAAAGGGTGGCCAGCCTTAAGCATAACAAGGCAAGCCATTGGTTTCTGGTGGGGGTGTAGGTGTTGATTTTGTCCAGTTTGCCCTGGTGGCCTAGCGTTAGTAATGAAAGAACACTTTGGTCAGCTTTGGAAAAACCCGGCATATCGGCATTGCCCAATACATAGGCAGTGTGTTTGTGATAGGCGTTTTGTGAAATGCTTAACCCCACTTCATGCAAATCGGCGGCCCATCCCAGAGCCTGACGCAATTCGCCCGCCAGCGGATCATTAAGCTTCAGTTGGTCAAAAAACTGCAGGGAGAGCTGTTTGACACGAGTGGCCTGTTTGATATCTATATGGTAGCGCCGGATAAACTGCTTGACCGATTCATCACGTTTGTCAACAGCGGCCTGCCGCCCCAGCATGTCGTAAAGTACACCTACCCGAAGCGCACCTTCACCCTGAAGCATGCGTTCTATTTTAAGCTCTTTAAAGGCGGATATCATAATGGACAGTCCTGCGGGCAAAACTTCCATACGATCAATTTTAAGACCTTTCAGTTCGGGGGCTTTGGCAGAACCGTAGCGAATCAAGACTTTCTTGAGTTTTTGCATGCCATCAAGGGTGATGCCTTTTTCCGAGAAGCCGGATTCTTCCAGGGTGGCCACTAAGGCCTTTGCGGTGCCGGAAGAGCCATAAGCTTCGGCCCAACCCATTCTTTGGAATTGTTTGGAGATGGCCTCCAGCTCTTTGCGGGCAGCAATTTCTGCATGGGCAAAACCTTCAGCTGTCACTACGCCTTCTGGAAAATAGGCTTTGGTGAAGCTGACGCAGCCCATGCTTAAAGATTGCATGAGTTTGGGTTCAAGGTTTTGACCAATAATGAATTCTGTTGAGCCTCCGCCAATATCGATCACCAGGCGTTTTTCGTCTGATGGTGGCAGTTCATGGGCCACACCCGAAAAAACCAGTCGGGCTTCTTCATGACCGGCAACCACTTCAATCGGGTAACCTAATGCAGCTTCAGCGCGAGGCAGGAATTCCTTGATATTGCGGGCAACCCTAAAAGTATTGGTGGCCACTACACGAACGCGGTCGGGAGGAAAGTTTTCTATTCGGTCGCCAAACCGTTCCAGCACGGCAATCGCCCTTGCAATCGCTTCTTCACTAAGAATCATGTTCTTATCAAGGCCAGCTGCCAGGCGAACCGTTTCTTTCAGTCTGTCCTGTGCATAGATTTGTGAAATACCTTCACGCTGCACAATGCGTCCGATAGAAAGCCGGAAACTGTTGGAGCCCAGGTCAACGGCAGCTAATAAGTTATTTTGATCCATGCGTTTGCTGTCTTAGGTGTTTAGTTGCGCTATTTTAGTAAAAATAAATGTGTGTTTTGTATAAAAGAATAAATGCCGAAAAATTTAAGCGACATTTGCAGAAATTTTAACTGAGTAAGTGGGGCAAACATAATTGGAGGGTTATGTGATTTGCGTAAAGTGAGTGTGTGCCAATGAGACAGAAATAATTAAATTAATGAAAAAAAGCGCTTATATGACATTGTCATTAAATGGTAATTTATATAGTGTATAAGCAACAAATAAAAAATTAAATCATTTGTAAGGTAATCATGATCGAGAATAACCAGGAAGATGTGTCACCCCCCAATTTGCTGAACCGGGAGTTGTCTTTACTCAAGTTTAACGCCAGGGTATTGGGAATGGCTGAAAACGAAAATACGCCACTGCTAGAGCGCTTGCGATATATATGTATTGTCAGTTCCAATCTGGATGAGTTTTTTGAGATCCGGATTGCCAGCCTTAAAGAGCAGGAGCGACGAAATCCACGGGTGATTGGTGATGATGGTTACACACCCAGTGAGGCATTTGAGTTGGTGCAAAAAGATGTGCATGAGCTGGTCAAACGGCAGTATTCCTTATTAAATCAAAGTATCTTGCCAGCCTTGCGTGAGAAAGGGGTTTATATTTTCAAGCCCCAGGAGTACACCGAAAGCATGATGGCCTGGGCCCGTGAGGTGTTCCTGGAGGATGTGATGCCTTTATTGACGCCCATCGGGCTTGATCCATCCCATCCATTTCCCCGGGTCTATAACAAAAGCCTTAACTTTATCGTTTCACTATCGGGTGTTGATGCGTTTGGACGCACTTCTTCCATTGCCATTGTTCAGGCACCGCGTGCCTTGCCGCGGCTGTTAAAAATTCCCGAAGAAGTGTGTGGCCAAAAACACGGACACACTTTGCTGTCCAGTCTGATGCAGATGTTTGTCGGAGATCTGTTTCCAGGATTGGAAGTCAAGGGACTGTATCAATGGCGGGTAACCCGCAACAGCGACCTTTATGTCGATGAAGATGAGGTAACCGATTTACGGCAGGCTTTGCAGGGAGAGTTGTCCCAGCGCAACTTTGGTGCCGCGGTTCGATTGGAGATTGCCGAGGATACCCCTGAAGAGCTGGAAGTTTTCCTGCAATCCGAGTTTGCGCTGACACCACTTGACACATACCGTACTGCGGGCTCGGTTAACTTGACCCGCATCATGCCGTTGTGTGATATTGATGCGGGAACCGATTTGGTGTTTCCAGGTTACAGGGCAAAAATTCCATCACCCTTTGATAAAATGGAAGATCATCCTGAGCATATGTTCAGTGCGATCGCCAAAGAAGATCTGCTGTTGCATCATCCATACCAATCTTTTGATCCGGTCATCGATTTTCTGACGGCGGCAGCCATAGACCCGGCCGTGGTCGCGATCAAGCAAACCATTTACCGTACCGGTGAAGACTCTGAATTGATGCGTTTGCTGGTTATGGCTGCCAAGTCGGGCAAGGAAGTTACTGTAGTGGTAGAACTGATGGCTCGCTTTGATGAACAAACCAATATCAATTGGGCCGCTAAACTTGAAGAGGTTGGTGCGCATGTGGTTTATGGGGTGGTTGGTCATAAAACCCATGCAAAAATGGCATTGGTGTTAAGAAGGGAAGGGCGCCGCATTGTGCGCTATGGTCACCTGGGTACCGGTAATTACCATCCGCGTACAGCCCGTCTGTATACCGACTTTGGCATGCTAACCGCCAACCGGGAAATTACCGAGGATATGGATAAGATATTCTCCCTGTTAACCGGTTTGGGGGCCAGGCGTCCACTGAAATTGTTACTGCAGTCTCCTTTTACCCTGCATGGCAAAATGCTAACGCTGATTAATAATGAAGCGGAAAACGCACGTCAGGGTAAAAAGGCCCGTATTATGGCCAAAATGAATTCCCTGCTGGATATCCAGGTGATTAATGCCCTTTATGAGGCAAGTCAGGCCGGAGTGGAAATTGACTTGATTGTGCGTGGGGTGTGTGCCTTGCGTGCCGGGGTTGCCGGTATGTCTGAAAATATTCGCGTGCGATCCATTGTAGGGCGCTTCCTTGAGCACTCCCGGGTATTTTATTTTTATGACAATGGTAAAGAACAGGTCTATCTCTCTTCGGCTGACTGGATGGAGCGCAACTTTTTCCGTCGTGTGGAAGTCGGATTCCCTGTGTTAAATCCCGCACTGAAAAAACGGGTTATTGCCGAGTCATTCACTTATGCCCTTAAAGACAATGTACTGGCTTGGGAGCAGCAACCCGACGGCAATTACCAGCGTGTCAGAAACCGTCGCCAACCATTTAATTTGCAAAATCATTTAATGGGGTTGCTGGGTAAATAATTCTTTCCCCTGGCACCAGCCGGGTCTGGCTTTAAAAACGTGGGCAAATTCAGGAGGCCTAAAGCTTGTTGACATTTGTTCACGTTTTTTGTCTGATGTAAAAAATCAACATCTTTCTTTTAATTTATTGATTAATTAGGGTTTTTGGAGGTTGTGGTCTAGACAAGTCGCAAGCGAATATGCAAGAACTGTCACAATCATGTCATATTTGGGATTTACTATGTCGTCATTGGTATAAAAATCCATTTCCACTTTTCTCGAAAGGAAAAACAATGTTGAAGCATGCATTTAAACGCGTTACATTGGCAGTCGCCTTAGGCACTGCTGCTTTTTCAGTACAGGCCGCCAGTACAGTAACTGGTGCAGGTGCTTCTTTCCCATATCCTATTTATGCAAAATGGGCATCTGAATACGCAGCAGAAACTGGTAATAAAATCAACTACCAGTCAATTGGTTCGGGTGGTGGTCAACAGCAAATTATTGCTAAAACCGTTGATTTCGGTGCTTCCGACGACCCAATGAAAGCTGACAAACTGTCAGAAAACAATCTGCTGCAATTTCCTGCTGTTATTGGCGGCACAGTGCCTGTTGTTAATATCGAAGGTATCAAACCCGGTGAACTGAAACTGTCCGGTTCTGTACTGGCCGACATTTTCCTGGGTAAAATCAAAAAATGGAACGATCCTGCTATCGTTGCCCTGAACGCCGATCTTAAACTGCCAAGCGCCGACATCGTTGTTGTTCACCGCTCAGACGGTTCAGGCACCACCTTCGGTTGGACCAACTACCTGTCTAAAGTTTCTGCTGAATGGAAAGAAAAAGTAGGTGAAGGCAAGGCCGTTAAATGGCCAGTAGGTCAGGGCGGTAAAGGTAACGAAGGCGTTGCTGCTTACGTAGGTCAATTGAAAAATTCGGTTGGTTATGTAGAGTATGCTTACGCAAAACAAAACAACCTGTCTTGGACACAATTGCAAAACAAGGACGGTAAATTCGTTCAGCCAGAACAAAAAGCATTCGCAGCAGCTGCCGCCAATGCTGACTGGAAAGGTGCCCCAGGTATGGGTGTTGTGTTAACTAACGAACCCGGTGCAGAATCCTGGCCTGTTACTGCAGCTACTTTCATCCTGGTGCATAAAGTTGCTGAAAAACCCGAGCAAACAAAAGCAGTGCTGTCATTCTTTGACTGGGCATTTAAAAATGGTGCTAAAACAGCCGCCGAGCTGGACTACGTACCGCTGCCAGAAGCAGTTACCAGCCAGGTTCGTGATGCATGGGCATCTGAAATCAAAACAACTGGCGGTGAAGCAGTTTGGAAATAAACAACGGGCTGTTCAATTAATTGGCTAACCTTGTTTGAAAAACATGGCGGTTATTAAAAAACCGCCATGTTTTTTGCAAAATTCAAAAGTAGAGTCGAGAATGAGCGCTACAATAACCCCTTCCGTTTCTTCTAATATTAAAACTGCTGATTCAGCCATGAAAAAAGATATCCCACCAAACCCGACAAGTAAAAATGCACTTGCAGATGGTTTGTTCAAAGGTACAGCCAGGTTTTTCGCCTTCTTCGTCTTTATTTTGCTTGCAGCCATCATGGTTTCCCTGGTTTATGGAAGTCGTGAAACCATTGCCGCCTATGGTATGTCATTTTTTACCATAAATGACTGGGACCCTGTCAATGATGTATATGGCGCTGTTGTACCTATTTTAGGTACGGTGATAACCGCCTTTATTGCACTGGTTATTGCGGTTCCCGTTTCTTTTGGTATCGCCATGTTCCTGACTGAACTGGCCCCGGCCTGGTTGCGCAGGCCATTGGGTGTTGCCGTAGAAATGCTGGCAGCGATTCCCTCCATTATTTATGGCATGTGGGGCTTGTTTGTTTTTGTGCCTATTTTCCAGGAATACATTCAGCCCGGCATGATTGCCGTACTTGGCAATATTCCTGTCATTGGCGGCTTTTTTTCGGGCCCTCCTTTTGGTATTGGCCTGTTCACCGCCGGTCTCATTTTATCCATTATGATCATTCCCTACATTGCCTCGGTCATGCGTGACGTGTTCGAGGTGGTGCCAGCCATGCTTAAAGAGTCTGCTTACGGGTTGGGCGCTTCAACCTGGGAAGTCATGTGGAAAGTCGTCTTGCCTTATACCCGCAGCGGTGTCATTGGTGGTATTATGCTTGGCCTTGGGCGTGCATTGGGTGAAACCATGGCAGTTACTTTTGTCATTGGTAATGCTTTCCGCTTGCCTGACAGTATTTTCTCTCCGGCAAACTCTATTGCCTCTGCCATTGCGAACGAATTCAACGAGGCAGGTGGTTTGCAAAAATCAGCCTTGATCGAACTGGGTCTTATCCTGTTCCTTATTACGACCATTGTTTTGGCACTTTCCCGCTTATTGCTCGCTCGTGCAGCCAGGGGTGAAGGCAAGAAATCCTAAGCGTACCGGATACAAAAAATGAATACACAATCTACATTGAATGCATCTGTGCCTGTGAAGTCGTTGCTTAACAACGATAACGCCCTGTATAGAAAACGTAGCAAAATCAATAAAGTCATGTTAACGCTGTCTTCCATTACACTGGTTTTCGGCTTGTTCTGGCTTTTCTGGATTATTCTTACCTTGCTGCTTAAAGGTGGTGCATCCTTATCCTTTACCCTGTTTACCGAAATCACCCCCGGACCGGGTGATTCGGGAGGCTTGGCCAACGCCATACTTGGTTCCGTGCTTATGTCGGCGGTGGGCACCATTATTGGCACGCCTATTGGCATCATGGCAGGCACCTATCTGGCCGAATATGGCAGCCGTGGCTGGTTGGCACCGGCTACCCGTTTCCTGAACGATGTCCTGCTATCAGCCCCTTCCATTATTATCGGTTTGTTCATTTACTCCTTGTATGTGTCCAATGTGGGTCATTACTCCGGTTGGGCAGGAGCGCTGGCCTTATCCATTCTGGTTATTCCGGTCGTTGTGCGCACCACCGACAACATGCTTTTGCTGGTGCCAAACAGCCTGCGTGAAGCCGCTGCTGCGTTGGGTTGCCCCAAATGGCGTATTGTGACCATGATTTGTTACCGTGCTGCGCGCTCAGGCATTATTACCGGCATTTTGCTGGCAGTGGCCCGCATTATGGGTGAAACGGCTCCCTTGCTGTTTACCGCATTGTCCAACCAGTTCATGAGCTGGAACATGAATGCACCAATGGCCAACCTGCCAGTGGTTATTTATCAATACGCGGCCAGTCCCTTTAAAGACTGGAACGAGCTGGCCTGGGCAGGCGCAACCCTGATTACCCTGCTGGTATTGGGCCTGAATATCCTGGCTCGCAGTTTGTTCCGTAAGTAAACAGATTATCGATATACAGATTTTAGGAAATTGAAATGGAAAATTTGGTTCCAGTCGATGAGACAAAGATCGAAGTTAAAAACCTGAATTTTTATTATGGTGGTTTTCACGCGATCAAAGACGTAAACATGCGTATTGCCCGTAACAAGGTAACTGCTTTCATTGGTCCTTCGGGCTGTGGCAAGTCTACCCTGTTGCGTACCTTCAACCGCATGTTCGAATTGTATCCAGGGCAGCGTGCAGAAGGTGAGATCAACCTTGATGGTGAAAACCTGCTTACCACCAATACCGATATTTCATTGATTCGTGCAAAAGTGGGGATGGTTTTCCAAAAACCTACGCCGTTTCCCATGAGTATTTATGACAACATCGCTTTTGGTGTCAAGTTGTTTGAAAAACTCAGTAAGGCTGAAATGGACGAGCGGGTTGAATGGGCCTTGACTAAATCGGCTTTGTGGAATGAAGTGAAAGACAAGCTCGGTCAAAGTGGTAACGGCTTGTCGGGTGGTCAGCAACAGCGCTTGTGTATTGCACGTGGTGTGGCCATCAAACCCGAGGTGTTATTGCTTGATGAGCCTTGTTCGGCACTTGATCCTATTTCAACCGTAAAAATCGAGGAATTGATTACCGAGTTGAAAAAAGACTATACCGTTGCCATCGTGACCCATAACATGCAGCAGGCAGCCCGTTGTTCCGACTACACTGCCTATATGTACCTGGGCGAGCTGATGGAGTTTGGTGAGACAGAGAAAATCTTTGTTAAACCACAGCGCAAGGAAACTGAAGATTACATTACCGGCCGTTTCGGTTAATGTTGCTATAAATGTGAATGGCGTGTAGGTGGTTCGGTGCTTTCCATCGTGGAAAGCTGCCTGAAAATGCCACAGTTTTCCACCGCCTGCGCGGTTTCACATTGCTTTCTCAAGTCAATCAGTTGCTCTTTCAGGTGCAATAGCTCCTGAATACGGGCATCCACATGTCCCAGGTGCTCTTCGATCACCTGGCTAAAGCAGGCGCAGTTGCCATTGCTTACATCCTGCACCATTAGCAGAGTGCGAATCTCGTCATGTGTCATATCCAGTGAGCGACAATTGCGGATAAACCGCAAGCGTTTAACATGTGCCTCACCATAGTGACGATAATTGCTGGCATTACGCTCGGGTTTGGGTAACAAGCCTTCTTTCTCGTAATACCGAATAGTTTCCGTTTTGCAGTTGAGCAAACTGGCCAATTCACCTATTTTCATTGCTGACTCCTGAAAACACTTGACCTTGTAGTTGCTACAAGGTGTTTAATCATTATAAATGAATAACCGGATAAGTGGAGTACGTTATGGCAGGCTGTTGCCAGCAACATAATAATAAGCATGAACATGAACATGAACATGAACATGAACATGAACATGAACATGTTCATGAGCACGAGCATAGGCACGGGCACGATCATAAGTCTGGTCATGCTCATCATGAATCCAAAGAGGGGTTCAGGGATTTGCCCTCCCGGCAGGTGGTGGGTAATGCCGTGCATACCCCCATTCGTATCATGCAAATGGATTGTCCAACCGAAGAGCGGCTCATAAGGAGCCGGCTTGAGAATACTGCGGGGGTCATGACCATGAGCTTTAATTTGATGCAGCGTGAATTGTTGGTCGTGCATCAACCTCAGGCCCTGGATGCAATTCTTGAGGCGATTAAATCCTTGGGCTTCGAGCCAGAGACTGCCGAAACGGATGTAGTGGCTGGCAAAAACAGCATGCGGAAAAGCCGCTTTCCGTTTGGCTGGAAACTGCCTGTGGCCGCCATTTTGGCCATTTCTTCAGAAGTCATTCATTGGGTAGAAGGGCCATGGCTATTTTCTGCCTTGCTGGCGGTGCTGGCCGTATTTTTATCGGGTCTGGGCACTTACCGCAAGGGTGTTATTGCCTTGTGCAACTGGCAGTTAAACATCAATGCACTCATGACGATTGCGGTCAGTTGTGCATTGTTGATCGGGCAATGGCCCGAAGCTGCCATGGTGATGGTGCTGTTCAGTATCGCCGAGTTGCTGGAAGCCAGGTCACTGGATCGTGCCCGTCATGCCGTGAGCGGTCTGTTGCAAATGGTGCCGCAAACCGCCTGGGTTTATCTGGCGGATAAAGGCTGGCAGGAATTGCCGGTTGGGCAGGTAGGAACCGGGACGCTTGTGCAGGTCCGTCCGGGAGAGCGGATTCCGCTTGACGGAACGGTTGTCAAGGGGTATTCCACGGTGGATCAGGCGCCCATTACGGGTGAAAGCATGCCTGTTGACAAGCGGCAGGGTGATGAGCTGTATGCCGGTACCATCAATCAAAGTGGTCTGCTCGAGTTCAGGGTGGGTACTTTGGCTGAAAACAGTACCTTGGCCCGGATTATACGGGTAGTGGAACAGGCCCAGGCAAGCAAAGCACCCTTGCAACGGTTTGTGGACCAGTTTGCCAAATATTATACGCCTGCGGTTTGTCTGCTGGCCTTGTTGGTGGCCGTTTTTATGCCCTTTGTCCTGGGAACCGCCTGGCTTGATGCCATCTATATGGCACTGGTGTTGTTGGTGATTGCCTGTCCCTGCGCCCTGGTTATTTCAACACCGGTTACCCTGGTAAGTGGTTTAACCGCTGCGGCCCGACATGGTGTGCTGGTTAAGGGGGCTGCCTATCTGGAAAAAGGCCGGAAACTGCGTTGGCTGGCGCTGGATAAAACAGGAACCCTCACACAAGGCAAGCCGGTGCAAACCGACATGATGCTGATGCCTGAAAAGTTGGCGGTTACGCAGGTTTCGGGAGGGCGTGTGGGTCAGGAGAAGGCCAGTCTGGACGAAACGGAAGCGCGAAGAATAGCCGCCAGTCTGGCAGGCCTGTCTGATCATCCGGTATCCATGGCGGTCGCGCAGGCTGCCCGCAAAGACGGTGTGCTGGCCTATCCGGTTGAGGGTTTTCAGGCTTTGCCTGGCCGGGGTGTGCAAGGTGTCATTAATGGTGTGGAATATATGCTTGAAAGCCCACGGCGTGCGCTTGAACAGGGTTTGCTTAATGCCTCGGTAATACAAGCCGTACATACTTTTGAAAGCCAGGGTAAAACAGTTGTCTTGCTGTGTTGCCAGAACCGGGTAATGGCCGTCTTTGCGGTGGCGGATACGGTCAGGCCCGATAGTCGGCAAGCCATTCAGCGACTGCATGAGCAGGGCGTTAAAACAATCATGTTGTCAGGCGACAATTCGCAAACCGTGCAAACCATCGCCCGCCAGGTAGGTATAGATCGTGCGCTTGGACAGCAAATGCCGGAAAACAAGCTGGATGTAATTGCTGAATTGCAAAAATCAGGCATGGTGGGTATGGTGGGAGATGGGATCAATGATGCACCCGCCCTGGCACGGGCCGAGATCGGTTTTGCCATGGGAGCCATGGGCACGGATACGGCCATTGAAACGGCCGATGTTGCGCTGATGGATGATGATTTGCGTAAAATACCATGCTTTATTGAATTATCCCGTGTGACATATCGGGTGTTGGTGCAAAATATTGTTTGGGCGCTGGGTATTAAACTGGTGTTCTTGCTGTTAACCTTGGGCGGAATGGGGACTATGTGGATGGCAGTTTTTGCCGATATGGGTGCCAGTCTGCTGGTGGTTTTAAACGGGCTTAGACTCTTGTCTTTCAAGCCTTCTTATTAAAATGGATGTCAGACATGACGGATTTGCAGCAACAGGATGATAGCTTGGACAGGCATGCGTTGATGGTCGAAGGATTGCGTCAAAAACTTCAAGCGCAGACAGGGGCGCAGGTTGTGGTTACGCAAACCCATATTTCAACCATTATTCTGGCTGGTGAGTTTGCCTATAAACTGAAAAAACCGCTTAAGTTGCCGTTTCTGGATTTTTCCACGCTGGAAAACCGGCATCATTACTGCCTGAAAGAATTGGCCATCAACCAGCGCACGGCGCCAGAGTTATATCTGGCTGTTTTGCCGGTAACAGGTAGTCCGCAGGCTCCGGATATTGACGGTCAGGAAGGTGTGATCGACTGGCTGGTGAAAATGCGCCGTTTTGACAGCCGCCAGGAATTTGCCGTGATGGCGCGTGAAGGAAGACTGACGTTCCCACTGGTGGAAACACTGGCGCGGCATTTGGCCTGTTTTCATGAATCTTTGCCACGTCTGCCTGGTACGGTGGCCAATGGAAAAAGCACATTAGACTGGCTGCTTGAAAGTTTTGATGAAATCAAGTCCCATCCGCTTTTTTCAACCATGCCGGAAGCAGCGGAGTGGACGAGTTTCAGGGAAGACTTGAAGGCAACGTTTGAATGCCACCTTCCATGGCGCAGGCAGCGAATTGAACAAGGCTTTTTCAGGCCCTGCCACGGTGATTTGCATCTGGGGAATATTGTGCTTTGGCAAGACCGGGTCATGGCCTTTGATGCGCTTGAGTTTGACGACAGTTTAAGCAATATCGATGTTATGAATGATTTGGCCTTTGCATATATGGATTTGCTGGCCAATCGCTTGCCCGAGCTGGCCTCGCGCCTGCTGAATACTTATCTGGAAGAAAGTGGAGACTATGAAGGGGTACGGCTTTTGCCAGAATATGCGGCCTACCGGGCTTTGGTCAGGGCCAAAATTGCCTTAATGCAAGGCAAGAACGAAAAATTCAGTCAATACTGGCGCTTGGCCAGGCATTTCGTGTCTTGCGCAACGCAGCGGGCCCTGGTACTGGTGTATGGCTTAAGTGGTTCGGGCAAGTCTACCGTGGCGCAAATGCTGGCTGACCAGATGGGTGGTATTCGCTTGCGCTCCGATACTGAACGTAAGCGCCTGTTCAGGAAAGCGTTGAAAAGTGGCCAGGATGTGAATAAAGACGTCCTTTATGCGCCCGAGACCAGCCAGCGGGTATACGCGCGCCTGCTTGAGCTTGCTGAAAAACTGTTGCAGGCCGGATTTGTTGTGGTTGTTGATGCTGTTTTTTTGCGGCAGTCCGACCGGGGCTTGTTTCAGGATCTTGCCAACTGCTTGGATGTGCCATTCAGGCTGATCAGCTGCGAGGCACCCGAGCGCATCATGCAAAACCGTATTGTTCAAAGAGCGCAGGAAGGTAAAGACCCATCGGACGCCACTGTAGAGGTATTGCATGCACAGGCGGACAGGTTTGAGCCGGTATCAGCGGGTTGGGAAGCGCTTTCATTCAGTGTGGTCAATGATGGTTCGCTGGAAGATTTAAGGCGGAAAGTACAACGGATGGCGGGTTTGTTGGTGGAAAGGTAAACAGGCGGTATGCGGGAATAGCCCGAAAACAAAATACAGTCACGTATTGGTTTTCTCCGGTTACGTGACTGCATAATGTTTATTTGGTTTTCATGCCTGTGATAAAAGCGGCTGAAAAAATACGGTTAACAGGCTTATTGTGGTTCAACGCCTGCTTTTTTAAACAGCTCCGCCCATACCGGGATTTGTTGCTCAACCTTGGCTTGTAAAGCGGCTGGATGGGCATCGTTTTCAAGTACGGTGGCACCCAGCTGGTCCATGCGCTCCTTGAATTTTGGATCTTTTAAAGCACCAGCCAGTGCTGATTCAAGCTTTTCCAGGACAGGCTTGGGAGTACCGGCCGGTGCCCACAATGCGTGCCAGATACCTACCTGAAAATCCTTGAAGCCTTCTTCCTGCATGGTTGGCAGATCGGGCAGGGTAGGAGAGCGTTCTGCACTGGTAATGGCATAAGCTTTAACTTTTTTGCCCAGGATTTGTTGTGATGTGTTGGTGGTTTGGTCACACAGCAAGTCTACCTGTTTGCCCAGCAGATCGTTCATGGCTGGGGCAGCGCCTTTATAGGGAATGGTTAGCAGGTCTACATCAAGGGCAGACATCAACATGGTGCCACATAGATGGCTGGCAGCACCAACACCGGCATTGGCCAGGGTAACTTCGTCTTTGTGTGCCTTGACATATTCAACCAGTTCTTTCATGTTATTGGCCGGAAAATCTTCGCGGGCAATAATGGTCATGGGGACATCGACAATCATGCCAATGGGCTCAAAGCTTTTGACGGGATCGTAACCCAGGTTTTTATATAGGGATGGGGCGGTTGAAAACCCGATATGCATGAGCAAAATATTGTAACCGTTTGGCTTTTGGTGGGCGACATGAGTTGTGCCGATGGTGCCACCTGCGCCAGCCTTGTTTTCAACAACAACCGTTTCCCCAAGCTGGGTACGCATGGCTTCAGCCAAAGAGCGCGCGACATTATCGGTAGGGCCGCCCGCTGTAAAAGGGATGACCATATTGACGGGTCGTTCAGGGTATTTGCTTTCTTCTGCCTGGGCGGTAAAGCCCAGAAAACCCATTGCAAGCCCAGCGGCCAGCACGGTTTTCTTTAAATGCAACATTGTTACTATCCTTGAAGTAGAAAATAAAAATAAAACGTTTGTCTTTGGATTTTTATTTTTATACAGGCAAAAGCACATGCAGATTGCGCAATCGCTTAACGTGTTTAAGTTTATTTCTTTGGTAAATAAATGTATATATGTTTAAGGGAAGAAAAAGGATTGGGGATTTTTATTCTAAAAACAATTTGATATATATCAGAATGCGTGTGGGTGTCAGGCAACAGAGTAAATGGACTGAAGGACTGGACGCAAAAAAGCCGCTTCAGTTTAATAACTGTTAAGCGGCTAACTTGTTTTATATTCTTGGGAATGGATGGTCGGGACAGTAGGATTCGAACCTACGACCCTCTGGTCCCAAACCAGATGCGCTACCAGGCTGCGCTATGCCCCGACTTGTTTCTTCACTGTGTTAATCAGTGAAGAAATAATTATTGCATAAAAACATCTTTATTTGCAAGTGGTGAAATAAAGATGTTGTCAAAAATCCAAAAAAACAACAAAAAAACAACAAAAACGATTTTTAGGGGGGCTTTCCTTGCATTAGATCTTGTGACGATTAATGCCTGTGGTGCGGATGTCCGTGTTTTTTAATGTGTTTTTTGTAGTATTTATGGCTGTGTCTTGGGTGTTTATCGTAAAAATAAACGGGCTTTGGCCGGATATGGCGGTGACGTTCCACATAAATGACCGGTGGTGGTGCGTAATGACGATGTGGCCGCTCTACCACAACACCCGGTAATCCTATTCCAATATCAACATTAACTTGCGCATTGGCGGCCGTTCCCATGCTTAAGGTGGCAGCGGTCAAAAGGGGTAGTAATAGTTTTTTCATGGTTACTCCTGTCAGTGTGGTAACTGGATTTTATGGTTGGCGACTGGGGTTGTTTCGGTTGTGTATATCTGGGCGATTGTCGATGCTTCTTTCTCTTGATGAGGATTGATTTGGACGGGTTCGTTCAATTCTTGGACGAGCCTGTTCAGGCTTGTTGAAAGCGGGGCGTTGAGGTGTGTTTTGTTGCTGCTCAATGCGGCGCTTGTCAATATTCCTTTCTTTGGGGGTAGGTAAGTTGGGGCGTGGCTGTTCAGTCTTCTTGAATATGGAACGTTGAGTGGGGTTTCGGTTTTGCTCGGCACGACGCTTGTCCTGGATGTTTTTTTGGGTCCAGACAGGTGGTGGCGGAGCCTTGGGTTTTGCGTTGTGACGGTCGTTATCGGGTTTGCGGTTCCAATGATTCTGATTGACGGGTTTTTTGTTGTTATCCCAATATTTTTTCTGATCAGCGGGGCTGCGCGTTACCCAGATACGACGATCGGTGTCGTAATAGCGATAGTTGTTGATGGTGGTATACGAGTTGGTATAACCATACCCGCTGCCGTACCCGGGACCATAGTAATAATCATCATAATAGCCATAACCATCATCAATAACGCAGCCGGCAAGGCTGGTGGTCAGGGCCAATACAGCAAGAATCTTTTTCATGTTGAGCCTCAAACAAGCATTAGTGAGCTGAAATTCTACCGTACAGCATTCTATGCACATTATCGGTGAATGCTTATTTCGAATTTGTTTCTTAAAATCACTTAAATGAAAGTAATGATTAAAAAAAGGTTTGTTTGGAATCAATTGAAATAAGGAAAGCTTTATTGTTTGTATGCCAAGGGTTGTTACCAGGTTTTATAGTGATTTTTAATATTGTTGTAAAAAAGACATGATTTTTGTGGAAAAATGAATTTTTAATAGGGGTTTCTGGACATAATTTAAATTACTATGCTATATTTCTTCTTTCTTAAGTGTGTCGCACTCGTGGTGAAATAGGTAGACACAAGAGACTTAAAATCTCTCGGGCATTGCGCCCGTGCCGGTTCGATTCCGGCCGAGTGCACCAGAGAGAAAAAAGGAAGCTTGGCAGAGCGGTTGAATGCACCGGTCTTGAAAACCGGCGAGGGTTTGCGCCCTCCGTGAGTTCGAATCTCACAGCTTCCGCCAGTATGCAAAACCCCGGATTCAGCAATGGTCCGGGGTTTTTTATTGCTTTTTGCAAGCAGAGATGCAATGTAGATGTAAGCAGGTCAATACAAAGATTGCCCGTCAGGAGGGGGAGCGTTTTTTGTGTTTGGGTGTCCGTGCAGTATCAAATTTGTTAGTATGGACCATCTTCTTTTTTTTTATTAACGCGACGTAAGTCGTTTTTTGTGTATTTCTATTTAATATGTCAACTAATAAGTCGTACCGTATAGAGAAAGATTTATTGGGAACGAAAGAGGTTCCTGATGATGTTTATTATGGTGTCCAAACATTAAGAGCAATTGAAAACTTCAAGCTTTCCGGTATTCCATTGTCTCACTACCCTGATTTCATCAATGCCTTTGCCATGGTTAAACAGGCAACCGCGCAAGCCAATTGCGAACTGGGTTATCTTTCCGGGGAAAAATGCGAGGCTATCAAAAAAGCCTGTCAACGAATTGTCGCGGGCGAGTTTCATGACCAGTTTGTGGTGGATATGATCCAGGGTGGAGCAGGTACTTCCACCAATATGAATGCCAATGAAGTGATTGCCAATATCGGTCTTGAGTCAATGAATCATGCCAAGGGTGAGTACCAGTATCTGGATCCCAATAATGACGTGAACATGTCTCAATCCACCAATGACACTTACCCAACCGCCATTCGTCTCGGTTTGTTGTTCAGTCATGAGTCTTTGTTGGTCAGTCTCGATAAGCTCGCAGCCTCATTTGTTGCCAAGGCCAATGAATTCGAGCATATCCTTAAAATGGGCAGGACCCAGCTTCAGGATGCGGTTCCCATGACACTGGGACAGGAATTCAAGGCTTTCGCTTCCACTTTGGCGGATGATCTGCCCTTGTTGCGCTCAGTGGCGGCCAATTTGTTAACAGCGGTTAATTTGGGTGGTACCGCCATTGGTACAGGCATTAATACCGATCCCCGTTACCAGCAGTTGGTGGTTAAGCAATTGGCTGAAATCAGCGGTCAGCCCATGAAGTCGTCTTTTGATCTGGTGGCAGCCACTTACGATATGGGTGACTTTGTGCTGCTGTCTGGCATGCTTAAGCGCACTGCAGTCAAACTGTCCAAAATCTGTAATGACTTGCGTTTGCTTTCCAGTGGTCCTCGCACTGGTATTAATGAAATCAATCTGCCCGCCCGTCAACCAGGCAGTTCCATCATGCCCGGCAAGGTGAATCCGGTCATTCCAGAAGCGGTCAATCAGATTGCTTTCGAAATTATCGGTAATGATGTTGCCGTCACCATGGCCTCCGAAGCCGGACAACTTCAGTTGAACGTGATGGAGCCCCTGATTGCTTACAAGATGTTTGACTCCATTGGCCTGTTGTCGCGCGCGATGGATATGCTGCGGGAATTGTGTATTGATGGTATTACTGCCAATGAGGCACATTGCAGTGCTTTGGCCGAAAATTCAATTGGCCTGGTAACTGCCCTGAATCCGTTTATTGGCTATGCAAACTCAACGCGCATTGCTAAAAAAGCGCTGGAAACAGGACGTGGTGTGCTTGAGTTGGTGAAAGAGGAAAACCTGCTTGATGAAAAGGTACTGGCCGATATTTTGCGTCCTGAAAATATGATTGCGCCACGACTGGAAAGCGTTTCAGTCTAAATGCTGGTCAATTCATAAGGCATCATCAAGGAGGGGGCTGATCACAGCTCCCTTTTTAATGTTCATCGTGTTTTTTATGGTCTGTGCATTTTTTGGGGATTTGGTGTGTGCCTAAAGTCTTGTCCAAACACCTTGTGTCTGCCTGAGCCTGCTAGAATAGAGCGCTTGATTACCCTGATCTTATATAAAAAGGAAGAAGACAATGAAAGCAATTGAAATCTCACAGCCGGGTGGGCCCGAAGTACTGACTGTGGTGGAACGTGAGAAACCGGTGCTAAAAGCCGGTGAGGTTTTGATTAAAGTAAGTGCCGCAGGCATTAATCGCCCGGATGTGTTCCAGCGCAAAGGTTCTTATCCTCCACCGGCGGATGCTTCTGATTTGCCCGGCCTGGAAGTGGCGGGTGTTATTGTGGAAGGCGATGTTTCCGGAACTGATCTTAAAATTGGTGACAGGGTGTGTGCCCTTACGCCTGGTGGTGGTTATGCCGAATACTGTGCGGCCCCTGCTGGCAACTGTCTGCCTATTCCCAAGGGTTTAAGCGATATAGAAGCGGCCGGTTTGCCTGAAACGTACTTTACGGTCTGGACCAACGTGTTTGATCGCGGTGCCCTGGCTAAAGATGAAGCCTTGCTGGTGCATGGTGGTGCCAGCGGTATCGGTACAACCGCGATTCAATTGGCGCGAGCTTTTGGCAATACCGTTTATGCGACCGTGGGTAGCGATGAACGTGTCAAGGCGGTTGAGGCATTGGGTGCCAACAAGGGTATTAACTATAAAACCCAGGATTTTGTTGAGGAAATCAAAGCCCTTACCAACGGCAAGGGTGTTAACGTCATTCTGGATATGGTGTCTGGTGAATATGTCAATCGCAATATCAATAGTCTGGCCGATGACGGCCGCATTGTGATTATTGCCCAATTGGGGGGCAGCAAGGCAACGATTGATACCAATCAGTTAATGCGTCGTCGCCTTACCATTACCGGTTCAACCCTGCGACCACGTTCGCCTGCGTTTAAAACAGAAATTGCCCGGTCTTTGCAAAAACATGTATGGCCATTGCTTGAAGCAGGCAAAATCAAGCCCGTTATTCATGCCACCTTTCCCTTCGAAAAAGTCGTAGAGGCGCACACGATGATGGATGCGGGGGAGCAGATTGGTAAAATTATTTTGACTTTTGAAAATTAAAGACAAATCGGCCATATACGGGTTAGAATACTGGGTTAATTAAATTTAACCCGTATATATTTACACAAGCCGGACTTAACTATGACAACAGCAAAAACGCGTCAGCGACTGGTTATTGGGAACTGGAAAATGAATGGCAGCCTGGCTGCCAATGAAGTGCTTTTGAAAGGCATTCGTGAAGGTGTGGAAAATGCCACAGCGCCTGTTAACTGTACAATTGCTGTTTGTCCTTCTTTTCCCTATCTGGGGCAGGTATCGCAGGCATTGGCCGATAGCCCGGTATCCTGGGGTGCACAAGATGTCAGCCTGCAGGAGTCCGGTGCATTTACCGGTGAAGTGTCTGCGACCATGCTGAATGACTTCAATTGTACCTGGGTACTGGTGGGTCATTCCGAGCGTCGTGCCCTGCATGGGGAAACCAGCGAACAGGTGGCCTTGAAAGCGCAGGCTGCCTTGGCTCACAATATTACACCTGTGGTTTGTGTGGGTGAAACCCTGCAGGATCGTGAACAGGAAAAAACCCTGGCGGTCATTCAGGCGCAGTTGGCTCCGGTGCTTGCTCTGGGTGAGCAGGCGGTCAATAAAATGGTTATTGCCTATGAGCCGGTCTGGGCAATTGGTACCGGTCTTACCGCTTCACCTGAGCAGGCTCAGGAAGTGCATGCTTATATCCGTGCCCAGTTAAACACGGTGGGTGCCGGAAATGTCCAGGTTCTGTATGGTGGCAGTGTCAAGGCTGCCAATGCGGCCAGTCTGTTTGTCATGAGCGACATTGATGGTGCATTGGTGGGTGGTGCCGCCTTGGTTGCCGAAGAATTTTTGAATATTGCTACTGCTTAATATTTTTGGAGTTTTACTTTTATGCCTTCATATTTATATCCATTGCTAACCGTAGTACAGGTGATTGCTGCGTTAAGCGTCATTGTGCTCGTGTTGCTGCAGCAGGGCAAAGGCGCCGATATGGGCTCTTCCTTTGGAAGTGGTTCCGCAGGCAGTTTGTTTGGGGCCACCGGTGCGGCAAACTTTTTTTCGCGCTTAACCAAATGGGTGGCTGTGCTGTTTTTTGCGGCCACCGCAGGTCTTGCTTATTTGGGCAATTCATCGCCCGATTCAGCGACAAGTCAAACAAGCAGTGGTTTAATGGAAGGTTTTCAACCACAGAATCCTGCCTTGCCAGTGGCTCCTGCTGCTGATATTGCAGTTCCGGCTGCCCCCGCTGAAACTGTTGTAGAAACACCAACAGAATTGGTGCCGGAGTCTGAAAAAACAGCAGAAAGTACGCAACAATAACAATTTTCTGGAAAATGCGTTATAATTTAATGCTTTCCAGAACACGTTTTATGCTCATGTGGTGGAATTGGTAGACACGCTATCTTGAGGGGGTAGTGGCGAAAGCTGTGCGAGTTCGAGTCTCGCCATGAGCACCATTCGGTTTAAAACTGAATCAGCAAAAATGCAAACCCTTACTCTTAAGAGTGAGGGTTTTTTGTTTTAGGCGGAATCTATTTTTGATGGATCGAGCTAAGATTGATCTAACTAAGATTGATCTAACTAATGCAATTTGTTTGAGTTGTTAATAAATAATTCGCAACCGGCCAGTATAGTACCAATCTACACTCATGCTAAAAAATCCTAGGGTATTCCCTTGATTTTTATCAAAAATTATTACTATTTTACTCAACTATTAATCAAAAATAGTGTTTAATATTGAACATTAGCTTATTACTTATCGTATGATACGAAAGTATAAAAGTTTTATTCACAGGAGAAATATATGTCTTTCAAAAAATTGGCGCTTGCTGCTGTTCTGTCTGTTGCTGCAACCCCTGTATTGGCGGCCGAGTGTGTTGTAGACATCGAATCGAACGATGCCATGCAATTCAACACGAAAGAAATTTCCATTAGTAAAACATGCGAAGAATTTACCATTAACATGAAGCACGTAGGTAAATTGCCTGCGGCTGCCATGGGTCATAACGTTGTTATTACCAAAACTGAAGACATGCAAGCGGTTGCTACCGACGGCATTGCAGCGGGTGCGGCCAAAGATTATGTCAAAGAAGGCGATGAGCGTATTGTAGCCCACACCAAACTGATTGGTGGTGGTGAATCCACAAGCGTTACTTTCCCTGTGAAAGATCTGGTGGCTGATACCGATTACACCTTTTTCTGCTCTTTCCCTGGCCATTCTGCCATTATGAAAGGTGACGTTAAACTGGTTGACTAATTTCTAGCCCAATCAATGATCTTTAAAAGTCCTGCCGGGAAAGCGGGGCTTTTTGGAAATGGTCAAAGCCTGAATTTCAATATTGAAATTCAGGCTTTTTATTTTGATAATTCACCAAAAGAAAAATTTAAGATTCAAGGAGTTGTTTATATAAGACAGTAATCAATCATTATTGTAAGGAAATGAAAAGTCAATGATTATCATTAAAATTAGAAAAATTCGTAACTAATTGATTTGCAATAAGTTTTTTTTTATTTTACAAAACAGCAGGAATAGCCATAAAAGTAATTTAATGTAAGTCCTTCATTTTTTTTATATGATTGATGGGAATGGTCAGCTAAGGCAGCGAAGACTCGTATCTGTCTGGTATTAAAAAGGATTTGAGGATGAACAGGATTTACAAAAGCATTTTTAATGAACAAACAGGAACCTATGTAGCGGTTTCTGAAAACACAAAAAACAAGGGCAAAAAAGGAAATAAAGTACTGGCTGCCACAGCGCTGTCTGCCGCTTTGGGGTTGGGAGCGATGGGGTCTGCGCAGGCGCAGTTGGTGGATGCATGCGCGGGTGTAAGTCTACCTAGAAGTGTGGTAACTGAACTTGTTGGGAAGGTAGTTAACCCGATTTATACCCCGATAGAGACCACAGTAAACGGCATATTAGGCCCAGTCGACGGTTTAGTGGATTTGTTGGGGTTAGGTCTTCTTCTTCCTGATCCCCTAAATCTTAATTTGTCAGAAATTCTGGATAATGCGGCTAATGGGGATCCCATAACACTTGGCGTTTTGAATGCGGATGGGAGTGTTGTTGGACCTACAGATGCCTGTGATCTTACTGCCGACTCCTTGAATCTAACTGACCCAGCCGGCATCGCCATCGGTGGCAATACAATTACCGGTTTGGGCTCTGATGCTGCCGGTGCTGCCGCAGTATCATCAGCGACAGATTTCACTTCCATTGCGGTTGGTAATTTTTCTCAAGCCACCCAATCAAAAGCAATCGCTTTTGGGGAGGCGGCACAGGCAACAGGAGTAGGCTCGCTTGCGTTAGGTGCTGATGCGAAGTCTTCAGCGTTAAATGCCACTTCTTTAGGTACAAATGCACGAGCTAATGCTGCAAATTCAGTTGCGCTTGGTGCCGGTTCTGTTGCTACACAAGCTGATACCATTTCTGTGGGCCGGGCAGCTGGAACAGATGGTGTCAGTGATCCTGGTCTAACGCGCAGGATTACCAATTTGGCAGAAGGTATTACTCTTACAGATGCAGTCAATTTAGGTCAACTAAATGACGCCATTACTAATATCAATACCAATGGTCTTGTGCGTCAGCCTAACCCGTCAGACAACATTACTGTAGGTCAGGAAACACAAGGTGTTGCAGTGGATTTTTCGGGCAGCACTACAACTCCTTCAGGGGTAGAAGCCTATGATCGTAAATTGATTGGTGTGGCAGCCGGAGATATTACCAAGGCAGACAGCAACGAGGCGGTAACCGGTGGGCAATTGTATACAACGAATAAATATATTGCCGATGCGTTGGGTGGTGATGCTGCTGTCAATCTAGATGGTACGTTAAAAGCGCCTGAGTATGAACTTACTTATGGCACCCCCGGTTTGACGGCAGGTAAGCACGATAACGTAGGTTCAGTGCTGGGTGAGTTGGCAGGTCATGTAGGCAGCAATGCTGTCAATATTGCGAATAATACTAACACTATCAACCAACTGTTGGGTGGTGCAGAAGGTATTGTTAAATATGATGACACTGATCCGCTCAATCCGAAAATTACCGTTGGTAATGACGCCAAGTTTGATGGTGCAACCTCTGTAGACTTTACCGCTAATAATGGTGAGGTCCGTAAATTGACGGGTCTTGCTGCTGGTGAGCTTTCGGGAGCCAGTACCGATGCGGTGACAGGCGCGCAGTTGTTCACCACCAATACCAATCTGGGTAAAACGCTGGGTGTATTGGGGGCTAGTATCGACCCTACAACTGGCGAGTTTAAGGACCCCGAATATAAGCTGGATAGTAACAAAACTACAGAGAAGACGGTGGGCGGTGCCCTGAGCAATCTTGATGGTCGTGTCACTGCCAATACAGGCCTTATTACTAATATTACGGGTGATATTCAGTCCATCATTAATGGTGAGACTGGTATTGTGAAATATGATAGTGCCAACAGTACAATTACTGTAGGCAGTGATGGTCCGGCAGCAGGTGCTACGACTGTAAACTTTGCCGGTAAGGATGCCACAACAGGTGACGCAGTCAACCGTAAGCTCACTGGTATTGCCAATGGTAAGGTAGTGGAAAACGGTAACGAAGCCGTAACCGGTGGTCAGTTGTTTACAACTAATAAAGCGATTGAAAGCGCTTTGGGCGGTAAGGATGCCAGTGGTAATACCGCCTTGAAAATGGGTACTGGTGTGCTTGATGCCGATGGCAATTTGATATCCCCAACCTATACCTTGACAGCAATTGATGATAAAGGTGGTGCTGCAGATGTTGACACCACAGGTGTGGGTGGTGCGTTATACAGCCTGAATACATCAATGGGTAATGTGAATTCAATTGTTAATAATTTGCAAACCCAGTTGAATAGCGGCACGATTGGCCTTGTGCAGCAGGATGGCGTAACACACAACATTACGGTAGGCGCTAACACCAACGGTACGATTGTTGATTTTGCCGGTAAAGATGCCACAACAGGTAACGCAATCAACCGTACTTTGAGTGGTGTTGCTGCGGGTACTGCTGATACTGATGCGGTGAATGTATCGCAGTTGAACGCAGCTGTTGGTTTGCTGGGTGGCGGTGCTGAAGTTAAGGATGACGGTACGGTAAAGGCTCCTACCTATCAATTGGATGACGGCAAGGGTAATAAAGTCACCGTTACCGGTGTGGAAAATGCGCTGACCAATCTTGATGGTCGTGTTGCTTCCAATACAACAGAAATCACGACGATTAAAGGTGATATATCTAATATACAGACAGATATCACCAATATTACAAATGGTACTGCGGGTATTGTTAAATTTGATGCAGCGGCAGACAAGATCACCGTGGGTAGCGAAGTGGCCGGTTCTTCCGTTGACTTTACCGGTAAAGATTCGTCGGGTGCCGATGTTGATCGCAAGCTTACCGGTGTGGCGGCAGGTACCAAATCTAATCATGCGGTTAACCGTCAACAGCTTGACAGTGTTGCCGCTGCCCTGGGCGGCGCTAAAGATGCCAATGGCAATCCAACCGGCGTTTTCAATGACGAGGGTGACTTCACCAACCCGCTGTATGAATTAAATAACGTTACCAACAATGGCGTAAGCACCACAGAAACAACAAGGGTAACGGGTGTTGGCAGTGCGCTTACGCACCTGAATGATTCGGTGGTTAGCCTGCAAAATCAGGTCAATTCATCTATTGGCCTGATTCAGCAGCCCGGTACAGGTGATCAGACAATTTCCATCGGTGGCAATACGGGCGGTACAGTCATTAACATTGCCGGTACAGATGGTGATCGTCAAATTACCGGTGTGGCGGCAGGTACAGCGCCTAACCATGCCGTTAACAAGCAACAGCTTGATAATACGGCAGCTGCCTTGCGTGGTGATATCCGTCGTGCCGAAAAACGTTCCGAAGCCGGTATTGCCGCTGCCACTGCGGTAGCTACACTGGGCCAGGCTTATCAGCCCGGTCAAAGCGCGTTCTCAGTCGGTGGTGGTACATGGCGTGGTGAGGCCGGCTATGCGGTGGGTCTTTCTACCGTCTCCGAGAACGGAAAGTGGCTGCTTAAAGGTGCGGTTAGCGGTTCAGGCCGTGGCGGTGCCGGTGGCGGTGCCAGCGTTACCTACTTGTGGTAAACCTTTGGTAAGGCCGGGTGTGGTTTAATCCGGCTTGCCAGGAATGCCCAAGGGCTTGCTGTTAATATGCAAGCCCGTAACAAAAACCGGTTCATGCGTTTTTCAAGTATGAACCGGTTTTTTTGCGCTTGGGATAAATGTTGTCGATTAAAAAATAGGGCGGGTTTGGCGCGTTTTTCCCTAAAACGCCTTGCGCGTACCCAATAACAATAACAGCGCAATGCCAAGCGGTATCAGCAGGAATAAAAAGCCATAGGCGTAACTGCCCATGGATTCAGAGATCAGGCCAATTAGTGGTGGGCCAACTACTACGCCCAGGTATGTCATGGAAAGTGTAACGCCCGTGATGGAGCCCGATTTGCCTTCGGGTGATTTGCGGGCCACTTCGGTCAGGTAAACGCCATTCCAGCCAATACCCATGGCACCGTATAAAATAAAAAACAGGGCAATGAACAGGGTGCTGGTATCGGGGTTAATGGAATACACCGCCAATGAGGCGGTAATCATGCCCAGGGTCAAAAATACCAGCATGCTCCACGGAGAAAAAAACCGGTCGGCCAGCCAGCCCCAGAAAATCCGGCCAATGACGCTGGATACCTGTGAAAAGGACAGCAGCATGCCGGCAATGACCAGCGCAAAACCCAACTCTTTATTCAGGAAAGTAATGGCATAAGTCATTAAGGTGAGCTGACAGATGGAAAAGCAAAATGAAGACAGGGCCAGCGTGCGTAAAGCGGGAGTACGAAAAACGGTTTTCAGGGCATTGATGAATTCGGTCTTGAAGGAAGTGGTCATCACCGTATTTTCAGGCTCCCAGTCTTTGGGGGTAAACAGGGCAATGCACACAAACACGATGAGTGCCAGCAAAATAACCAGCATGGCTGAATGCCAGCTCATCACTTCCAGCAGGGCCGGTATCAATAAGGCCGCCAGGACACCCCCTAAAGG
>LSQX01080717.1_pt1 | contig 28231 bp, 13 predicted proteins | sample 654561 | NCBI WGS metagenome assembly LSQX01 (sample SAMN04489861, study PRJNA283612) | anaerobic digester metagenome | isolation source: 4 biogas reactors fed with cattle manure at either 37C or 55C with and... | place: Denmark: Kongens Lyngby | collected 2014
GGAACGCACTGGCCACAGGATTCATCTACCGTGAAGTCCAGGAAGAAGCGGGCGATGGCAACCATGCAGTTGTCCTCGTCCATGACAATAAGACCGCCGGAACCCATCATCGCGCCTATTTGCAGAAGATTGTCATAATCCATCGGAATATCAAGGTATTCGGCCGGGATGCACCCGCCGGACGGTCCGCCCGTCTGGGCGGCCTTGAACTTTTTGCCGTTTGGTATGCCGCCGCCGATTTCCTCGACTGTTTCGCGCAGCGTAACACCCATCGGTATCTCCACAAGACCTGTGTTCATGATTTTGCCGCCGAGCGCGAACACTTTTGTACCCTTTGACTTCTCTGTTCCCATGCCCGAGAACCATTCCGCTCCCTTTAGAATGATTTGCGGAATATTAGCAAATGTCTCGACATTGTTTTCAGTCGTCGGCTTTCCGAAAAGCCCCTTGACTGACGGGAAGGGCGGACGCGGACGCGGCTCTCCCCTGTTGCCCTCAATCGAAGTCATGAGCGCCGTCTCCTCACCGCACACAAAAGCGCCGGCGCCGAGACGTATGTGAAGATTGAATTCAAATCCGGAGCCAAAGATGTTTTTGCCTAAAAGATTTTTTTCGTTGCACTCCGCAATCGCTTTTTCAAGCCGCGCCACGGCAACGGGATATTCGGCGCGGACATATATGTATCCCTCGTCGGCGCCTGTGGCATAGCCGCAAATCGTCATTGCCTCAATCAGGCAGTATGGGTCGCCCTCAAGCACCGATCTGTCCATAAAAGCGCCGGGGTCGCCCTCGTCGGCGTTACAGACGACATATTTCTTGTCGGCTTTGTTTGCCGCGGTAAAACCCCACTTCAGACCTGCCGGGAAACCGCCGCCGCCCCTGCCGCGCAGACCGGAAGCCTTGACAATGTCCACAACCTCATCGGGCTCCAAAGACGTCAGACATTTGCCCAAAGCCGCGAACCCGTCGACGGCTATATATTCGTCTATGCTTTCCGGGTCAATGATGCCGCAGTTTCTAAGCGCGACTCTCTTTTGCTTTGTGTAAAAAGCGGTGTCGTCAACAGAACAGATGCCGTCGTCGACGGAGTCAATTGTTCCCCCGACTGTGTATTTTGACACAACGTTCCCGTCCTTGAGATGTTTGCTTGCAATTTCCCTTGCTTTTTCGGCGTTTACCTTGACGTATGTGACCTTTTCTTTTCCCTGCTCGATTACCTCGACAATAGGCTCATATTGACAGATGCCGATACAGCCCGTCTGCTTGACCGCCACATTGCCAAGCCCAAGCTTTGACACCTCGTCGTTCAGCGCGTCAAGCACAGGCTTTGCGCCTGCCGCTATGCCGCACGTCGCCATGCCGACGACGACTCTTATCAGCTCGGTGTTGTCTTTTTTGGACTTCATTTTTATCTTAGCCCGGTCACGAATTATATTTAACTCATCGAGTGATTTCATCCAGATACCTCCGTAATCAATTTTTGTTCCTGTATTTGTCGATAATCCCCTCGACATCTCCGGGAGCAAGGTTTCCGTAAACCTCGTCGTTTATCATTATGACAGGGGCAAGACCGCACGCGCCTATACAGCGGCATTCCTCAATGGAGAACAACCGGTCGCTTGTGCATTCGCCCGGGTTTATGCCGAGAACCTCGCACACCTTGTCAAGCACTTGTTTTGAGCCCTTGACATAGCACGCGGTCCCAAGGCAGACGGAAATGTTGTTTTTGCCCTTTGGCGACAATGTAAACTGCGAATAAAACGTGGATATGCCGTAAACCTTTTCGAGCGGCACATCCATCCCCTCGGCTATCATAACCTGGACTTCATACGGAAGATAGCCATAAATCAACTGTGCCTGCTGCATTACATACATCAACATACTTTTGTCTTTTTTGCAGCCCTCAATGATGTTTCCGAGCTGCCTTGCCTGTCTTTCAGTTCCTTCAAACTGAAGGGTACTGATGCGCTTTTTCAATCAAAACTTCCTCCTCTTTACGAGTTTTGCGATATGTTCGGCATTGCTGCGGGCAAACATATCTTCATATTAATTACACTGTTATTGTATCATATACAGACCGATAAATCTACACAAAACACCATCATTTTGGCGTTTGACGCCCGTTTTCCGCAAATTCTTCATCCTGAATATATTTAATTATTTTTATTGTTTTATTTTGTGTATTTTATATATTTCTATGGTTTTTTCTGTTTTAAATGGACACCTTTTCATGAATTATTGCTAATACTGTGCAGATAATAATTATAACACAATACGATTGGAGTGTTTTCAAAATCCATGAACAAAGAACAGTACCTCAAGGCTCGGATAGAAGACATAAACACTAACCTGCGGCGCCTTTATTTGCCGCCAAAATATAGGAAAAATCAGATTCACGCGCTGATGATGTGCAGACTTGACCTTGAGCGTGAAAAAGCATACAAGCAAGCTGAAAATGATAATGTCTTTTATTAATTAAGTGTCCGCCGCGGATTTCTGAACGAAAAGTACGGCGGGCATTAATTTATTGTGTAACATTTTAGCGGCGTTTTATTATAAAATTCTATTTTTGCTCATATGTTTATATTGCGGCGCCTTTCGATTTGATTAACTTTTATGGGGGCATGTACATTGGATTATTTTAAAAAAAAGGTTCTTGTTCTCGGCCTTGCAAGGAGCGGAATGGCGGCAATTAAGCTCCTGATGAAATTGGGCGCGGAAATAACGCTTTCGGAGTCAAAACCAAAGGAGCAGATAGAAGAGCTGAAATGGCTTTGCGAAAACGGGGTTGAGGTTATCGGTCAGGGCGACGAGCTTTTTTCACGGCGGTTTGACATTGTTGTCAAAAACCCGGGGATTCCTTATAAAGCTTTATTTATAAAGCGTTTGGAAGAAATAGGCACACCAATAATAACAGAGACAGAGCTTGCCTTTCAGACGGCAAAACGCCAGCGCTACATAGCCATCACAGGCACAAACGGCAAAACAACAACGGCGACAATCACTTATAACATATTTAAAAACGCGTTTCCCGGAGCCGCTTATCTTGCGGGTAATATTGGTGTGCCCCTTTGCGAAGTTGTGTTAAGAGAAAATCTGATGGAAAAAGAGGGGCGCTTTATTATTCTTGAAATGTCAAACTTCCAACTGCTGCACATTAAGACCTTCAAGCCGGAAATAGCGACAATAATTAACATGGCGCCCGATCATCTTGATTATATGGAGTCGTTAGACGACTATTATAAGTCTAAAACGCTTATATATAAAAACATGGACGAGGACTCTGTTTTTATAAAAAATGTTGACGACCCCATAATAAAAGAGTATATGAACCTTTTCCCCGCAAAAAGCAAGATTAAAACTGTCAGCCTTGTTTCCGACTGCGCGGATTTTACTGTTGATGAGAACGCCATATGTGCTTACGGAACTCCTGTTATTTCACGCGGCGATATAAAAATCGCCGGTATGCATAATGTGCAAAACATTATGATATCGGCGGCAATGGCAAGCACGGCGGGGATTGATTTTTCTTGCGCAAGAAAAGCAATCGCCTCTTTTAAAGGCGTTGAGCATCGCATAGAGTTTGTGCGTAAATTAAACGGAGTTATGTATTACAACGACTCCAAATCGACAAACACCCACGCGACCGCCACTGCTGTCAAAGCGTTTAAAGAACCGGTTATCCTGCTTGTGGGAGGGCATGAAAAGGGTTTGCCGGCGCACGGTCTGCAAAAAGAACTGACAAATGTGAAAAAGGTTATAGGCTTCGGAGAATGCGCAAAAAGGCTTTCTAAAGAGCTTGCGGGCGACGGCGGCATTGTCGTAAGAACAATTGACGAGGCGCTTTTAAAGGCGGCGGAGGCGGCGGAGGCAGGCGATGTCGTGCTTTTGTCTCCGGCGGCAAGCTCTTTTGACCAATTCGTAAGCTATGAGGAGCGGGGCGACTATTTTAAAAGGTTGGTACATCTTCTGTAACGGCGGCATGCGTGAGATTTTGTTTAAGAAATGCCGCTCCCCCTGCTCATAATATCTGAAAGAGCCGCCGCGAAAATCCGCTGCGGCTCCTTAAAAGCAAATCGGCTCAATTTTCAACAATTATCTTTAAATATCCGCTTGTGCTGCCAATCGGCTCGCCGCCGGGTGTATTCGGCAGGTAAGCCAGCACTGTATATGTCCCGTCATATGTTCCCTCAAAAAGCCTCGCATCAAGCTTGTCGCCCTCGATGTATTGCCCCGGCTTAATTTTATCGGATGTGTAAACAAGCGTTCCCTTGCCGAATTCATCCACCGTATAAAACTTGAATTGAAGGACAAATTCGCATTGCTCCGGGTTTTGAATTATTATGCTGCCTTGTGAATATGCGTTTTTAAAAACAATGTTTTTGTTAATATAAAAGCGAACCTCGCCTTTCGGCACATCTTTGATAGCCTCGACACCTTCAAGGTCAAGCGTGCCGTCCACGACCTTGCCGCCCTCGACAAAAAGGCCCTTCGCCCAGTTGGCGGCGGTTGTGTTTGACCAAAGACCCGATGTCATCACAGCGACGACACAAACCATCAGCATAGCAGTTATGACTATTATTCTTTTTGACGGCTTGCCGCTTTTTTCTTTTGTTTTTACAGCAGCATCAGCCGATTTACGACTGCCGCTCATCTTGTCCACCTCCGACGATGAGTTTTATTTTGACGTATTGTATGCCGACAAGTTTGTTGCTGTCGTGTTCATAGCCCGCCACAAACATCCTTGTCTTATAGCTGCCGTGGGCAAGCTGCTCAAACATGCGAATTTCTGAAATATAGTGCCCCGGCTCAATGCCGTCGGAGCGGTATAATATTGTCTTGCCGTCCTCGCTGAAAATTGTCACGACTAAATCACACGCATTTTGTGATACATTGCCGAAAATCAGTTTTCCGCCGGAATACCATTTTTCAAAATCAATCTCCGTGTTTGTAAAAAAGGTGAATTTATTTTTATGCCCGTGCCTTTTGACGGCATTTGCGCGTTCAAGCTGTTTGTCCTCGGATATCTCTATTTTTCTTTCTTTGTCGTCAATGCTCCCGTAATAATCATACCCTTCGGCGGCGGAAGATAAAAGACGGCTGCGGTATGAAAAAATTGACGCGGGCACAACTGCCGCAACAAGAACGGCGGCAATAACGCATATTGATGTGATTCTGTGTTTGGCGCAAAATGACTTTTTAAAAAGAAGGCTTATCTTCTTGAACACCTTTTCTCTTGTAAATTGCGCCGCGCGGGAAAAGACACCCTTGAGCCTGCCGTCTTTTTTAGGCCTTGTCTTTTTTGTCGGCTTTTCGGCTTTCGGCGCCTTCTTTTCCTTGTTGTTTTTTATATCTTCTGTTTTTTTAGCGGGCGCCGTCTTAACAGTCTCTTTCATCGGCGCTTTGACCTTGACTTCTTTGGCCTTGGTCTTTTCCTTTGCCTTTTGCTCTTTTTTCTTTTGCTTTTGAAGCCTTGCTTTTTCTTTTTGATTTTGCCTCTTGGCTTTATCCGCCTCTTTAAGCTTGGCATGTCTTTCAGACGCTGACTTTTTTGCCTTGGCGCGGCGCTCTTTTTCTCTTTTTGCTTTTAAGGCGTCTTTTTCATTTTTTGCCTTCAAGGCATCTTTTTCTTTTTGAGACATTGTTTTTTTCTTGCTCACTCGGTATCTGCTCCTGTCTAAAAAATGCCGTAAACGGGACGCCGCACAAATAGAAAAAAGTGCTTGCAGCCAGATTTACGGCAGTTTTAAATGTCAAATATTAGTTGTCTGTCAGCCGGAAATATCCTCCGACACGGCTGACAAGGCGTTTGTCCACGGAAGCGAATTGATGCCCCAAAACTGAGGATAGCGGTTTACCTGGACCGCGTCTGCTTCAACGGCAATATTAAGCGCCGCACTGCTTGATATGACGCCAAGGTCGATTTCGTCGGCGACAAAGCCGATTATGAGCGGGATTGAAACCTCTGTGTCCGCAGATGAATAGACAGGCGCCGCAAAGTAATAGAAATTGTCGGCGTCCCTGTTGTCGAACCACTTCTTTTGATTGCCCGATGAGCTTTCATATGGTGAGCTTATGGTGTAAGGCATTTTCAAGGTGTAGGGCATTACAGTCTTTGTCCCGCCCGATGTCTGGCTCCATTCCTCAACAACCCTAACCCTTATCAGCCCGACTCCGTAGCCCGAATATTTCACATTCACCTTTAAATTTTCGATGAAATTGCCGCTTGTCGGATTCCTGTAATCAACAGATATCATGCCGTCGGCATTTTTCACCGCGGCGCTTGCGGTGCTGCCGTCGTAAAAATAAACGTCTCCCCTGCAAGTGAAATTAGAGACAGAAAACAATCGTGAAAAGTCCTCGACTGTCAGAAAAAGAGCAATCGTCGCCGCAAGCAGCATAACAAACGCCGCGACAGCTAATATTAAAATTGTCGGCATATTCTTTTTAGAGTTTGATTTGTTCAATCGTATCTCCCCTGTCGGCTTTAAGTTGCGCGTCAAGTCGCGCTTATTTCAACCGCCGCTCCGGACGATGTGATTGTGCCGTGGGCATCGGAGCATTTGTATGACCCCGACGACGGTGCAACAGTGTAAAATGTCCCCAAAGCGATGTCATGTATGGTTGCGGACTGACCGGCTGCAAGAGTTATACTTCCGCCGTCGGCTATAAATGTCGAACCGCCGATTGTATAGCCGCCGCTGTAAGTTGTGTTGCCAAAGCTGACAAGCACAGTCGCAGAAGCGCCGAAATTGTTTGTTATGGTCAAGTCGGCTCCCTCAATATTGGGCGCAGCCGTGAGCTGAATCGAAACGCCGTAATCATCAAGCTTTGTCACTGACTCGGGCAAAAGCAATTCGCTGACTTCACCGTATTCTATCCAAAAAACAATATAGACCTTTTTTAAAGAGCCGCCGGCACCCTTGCCCGGAATCAATATCGGCGCACCGTTGTTTTGGTTGAGAATCGTTTTTGCGCCGGCATTGTAGGATTCATATTCCGACTCTGCGGCGGAAATGTCAGAGGTATTGAAATCACCGTATTTGTGAAGTGTCATTTCGCTTGTGAGAATGTTTTCAATCGCGCTTTTATAGACGCCTTTTGATATTTGTGACGTGTGTTCGACAGATGAAGGCTCCTGCGAAAAGCTGCTGACTGTTTTGTTTATTACGCACCATTTAAGTCCGGCGTTTCCGTATGAAGTCGACCCCACGGCACCTGCGACACTGACAGAAAGCTTTGCCGGCAAATCTCCCCTGTTTTCAACATCAACTTCAATAACATGCGCCACCTCGTCAAACAATATTTCGTCTGTGTCGGCAAATCTTGTGGCGGCGGGAAATATAAGCCGTTCGGCAATGATGTTTGCTGACTGCGGCGTCTGGTTTACATCAAAATCTCCGAAAGTGAATTGATGCGCCTTTTCCTCATCCTGATAAAACCACGCTGTGGTAGGAGCGAGAAGCGCAAAATAGCCGATTGATACCGCCATCATAACAGCGGACATCACCAGCGAGATCCCCCTCACTTTTTTCTTCATATTATCACCTCAGCCGTTGGCCTTATTCTTTGATTGAATTACTAACCTTGTTATAAAAAGCGCCGCCGCAACCGCTATAAGGAAAAAAACAATGGCGTCGCTCTTGATGCGCAGCGATAAAAACCCAATTACAGGCAGCGAAAACCAATATCTCCCGATTATCTGTGCCGCGCCGGACTGCTCGGGGTCATCGCTGTTGTTGTTGTCGCCTTTTGTTGAAATCGTCTTATTCTCGGCGTCAATCCCCGTTATCCTGTGTGTGAAAACTCCGCTGCCGTCGGCAAACTTCACAGAAACAATATTGCCCGCTTTGAGGTCGCTGAAATCGGCACGCCTGACAAAAACAACGCTCCCCTCTTTGAACAGGGGCGACATACTGTCTGTTCGGACGGCAAACGCCTTTGCTCCCGAAGCTGCAAGAAATGTTACAAAAGCAAACAGCAAGACAGAGGTTATTATGAAAAAGTTTTGCAAAATGTTTTTGAATGTTGATTTTTTCATAATATCTTAAGGCAGTGACGCCACCCATGTCCTCAAGGTTGACCAGCTTACATGGTCGGCCTGCTTTGCTTGAATTGTTATTGTGATATCGGCATCAAGAGCTTTGTATGAATCGTCAACATCATAATATATTCCGTTAATAATGTCAAACTCGTCGCCCTCTCCCTCCGCCGCCTGAGATGCGCTCAAAGCGGGAAGGATTGACGCCGGATAAAAATAATTGTCAGCCGCACCTTTTGACCAGCCGCCGCCAAATTCAACAACAATGTCGTCGCCCGTGCCTGTGTATTGCGTTTTATACATTGTTGAATTTGATTTGTCGTATTTGTCGTATTCGACAAGCACTCTTATTTCAGTATCTATTGTCGAATAGTTTGTCGCCGTGAGCTTGCCGCCGTTGTCGGCGATAAGGTTTTGACCGGGGATGATAAACTCGCCCGTCACGCCGTCCGCGCCGATTAAATCCTCGTACTTTAAGTCGGTGCCGAGATTGCCGTTAAATTCAAAAAACATATTGCTTGCCGTTATTTCCTGCCCTAACGGAACACCTGTGCTGGTGTCTATCCAGGCGACACTGTCCCTCACAAGAAACATACTGATAGCGGCGGCAAAAATCAAAGCAAGACCCAAAATTCTTTTGAGCTTCATTCGCGCGTTTCCCCCTTTTTGCCTGTTCTTAAACCTTCAATCTCAAATGCCGCCCAAAATATGAGCGCGGCAGATAAAATAACTGTGCCCGGCAGACTGTTTACGGCAGCATACGGATAGCCGGCAAACGGTAACACATGAACCACCTTGCCCTTAACGCATGAATAATGCGTCGTTTTCGGGTCGGGGCTTTTGTTCACATCGCCCTTTGTGACAAGCTGCTGCGAGTCTGAAAAAATCCTTACAACCCTATGCGTGAAATACCGGGATGTGTTGCTGTCGTAAAATGTCAAAACATCGTTTGTATGTATATCTTGAAAATCAATCGGCTTTGTAAGAACAAGGCTGCCTTTTTTGATGAAGGGATACATTGAATCATTTTTGACGCAAAACCCCTCAAAGCCAAGCACAAAGCTTAACGCAATGTTAAACAATAAAATTAGTAAAAGTATGATGCGCACAATTTGAGCCGCGACTTTCTTTGCCGTTTTTACAGCTTTACCCCCCATTGTCTTTTCGCTCATCTGCTTCATCCTGTTTGTTTTTGGTTTTTCTTTCCTTAACGGCTTTTGAGACGTTCAAAGCTTCAAAAAACACGACTAAGCACAAAGGAATCAAAAGAACAAAAAAGTAGAACTGTCTGCTTTTGATGACTGACGCAATCTTTGCGGAATTTGTGACGGTCGAAAAGTAAATCCCGACAATGTCCTCGCCGTGAACAGGCTGCTCGTCGGCGATGTGGTTTGCGTCGCCCTTTGTGATAAACACGCGCTCCCCGTTTTCCTCACCGATTTCACTGACCCTGTGCGTGTTTGGTATGCCGAAAATTTGCGGATCCCTCGAATAAAAACAAATTATGTCGCCCTCTTTAACGGCATCCGCCTTGATTTTTTTAACAATTATGACTGTGCCGGTTTCAAGCTCCGGCTCCATGCTGCCTGACGAAACCTTTAGAAAGCTGTAACCGAAAATCGACGGAACCTTGCTGCCTGAAGTTAAAACAGATATAAAAACGTATATACCCACGGCAAAAACAAGCAAAAGCAAAACACTTGCCGTCTTACGGAGCAATTTCTTAAAACTGCGCAATCGGACACCCTCGATTCAATTTAAAGTTACTCTGCCATAACCTGCGAAATGCTTATAACCGCTCCGCTCTCCCTGAAAGCTTCGTAGTCAATCGAGCTGTCGCCGCCCGGCAGAAATATGTCGAAATAAAAAGTGACTATATCGCCGGAAGATGCCGAGCCTGTCGTCGTCAAGACAGTGGCATTTGACGAAAGCGCTGAAAGATCGGTTGAAACAAGACTTATATTTAAGGTTTCAGAACCGGGAGGCTGTCTGACAGTCGCAAGCGCGTCTAACTTGATTGCGGAGAGCAGCAAGGCGGTGTCTGTCTCGTTGGCGGACGGCGTCGGCGGATCCGACGCGGCGCAATAAACAGAGTCAAATTTTAAGCTTAAATTCTTTGTGGAGTTTGTCACCACCATTTTATATGAAAAAAACTGACCGGGATAAATGGAGCTTATGTCGATGCTGCTAAACGACGGCGACCATGTCGTGCTTTGTCTGTCCTGAAGGCTGATGCCGCTTGAATCGCCGTCGTGCGACGCCATTGTTTCATAGTCCTCGGCGGAAATATAATAATCTATTTGTATCGGGTTGTATGCCTGCACTGACGCGCCTATAGGGCTTGCGCTTGAGCTGCTGTTTTGCCCGAACCAAGCCACAGTCGCGGCAACAAGAACAATGCCTGACGCCACAAGAAAAATGAAGTTTTTATATAGTTCCTTTGTGGACGGGCTTTTTTTCTTCATAGCGCCGAACCTCCGTTAAATAGTTGTGGTTTAAGACTTGCGGCTTTAATCAAGCGCGTCAGTGATGCTGTTCCAAACACGGTTGACACCCCACTTTACAGGGCTCTTTTTTATCGTGACGGTCATGTGGACAGACTCGACCGACTTGCCGGACAAGTCGGCAAAATATCTGCCGCCGATTTTTGCGGCGTTTTGCGTTTCGCCTATGCTTGCGTCCGGATGCCAAACAATGCCGCCAATTTCATACCCCTTCGGCAAAACCGAGCTGATATATACGCCCTCGGTGCCGCCGTCGTCGACAAGAACCATCTTTCGGAACACAGTCTGAACCGCGCCGCCCGCGCCTGTTGACTGGTTGACGCTTGTCTGTGCGTTTGCCGTGACTCCAAAGCCGTCTGTCGTCGGACTGACAAGCAACACAAGCTTTTCTGACGCTCCGAAACCGCTGCCCGCGACAGATACAATTTCATACTCGACAAGTATAGATTTCACAATCCAAGTCGGCATATACCTTTGAATGTCATTTTTGCTGCCGGCGAACGATGTTCCCGTTCCTGTGTCGAGGTTTATGTCTATCGCCGTGAAATCGAATATATGAGCGCCCGGAGCCTTTGAGTCGCTCGCTCCTGTCGGTGACAGATAGAAGTTGCCGTCGGAAAATCCCGTTCTGTTTTCAGTCAAATAAACCAAATCGTTCACTGTGTTGACAGGCGTGGGAACGTTGATGTTGTCATAGCAATAAACCGAGCCTTCATTGCCCGCAAGCGAAACAGACACTCTGACCGTCGCAAAATTCAGACCTGTTATAAATTTGACGCTTCCTGTTTTCGCGATGGGCGAAGGATAATATTTTTTCACTGTGCCGCTGTCAGAAACCCAGCCGTTTGACGTTGTGAACGCGCCCGACATCCCGACAAGCCTGATTATGTCAAATGTTGACTTGCCCTCGTATGTGATTTCACTGTCGAGCAGCGCCGTCTGCCTGTCAAAGTAAGCGTTTGTCACTGTGCAGCTGTCGTTCACTCCGAGAATATTGCTGACGTTTGCTGTCGGCGTTTTGCTCGGAACGGTAACACCGCCGCTGGCAGTTGTCGAAAGCAGCCCGTTGTCGGCGGCTGTGCCCGCGAAAATGACATTATCAATCAAGGCGGAGCTTCCTGCCTTGCCGACGATTCCGCCGACTGCCGCAAATCCGTAAACATAAGATGTGGATATGCTGTCTTTTATTGAGAACATACTTTCCCCGATAGCCTTGGCGCCGCTTACAAGTCCGGCGATTCCGCCGACTGTCGAGCCTGCGCCTGTGCAGTTGTTGATTATTTTGCCGGAGCTGACACAGTTTTTGACCTGTGACGTGTTCATATAGCCAATCAGCCCGCCGACATTTGAAGAAACCGCCGTTTCGCTTTCGTTGATTATAAGGTTTCCTACCGCGTAAGTGCCGCTGATTTCGGCGCCGACAGCCTTTGACGCGAGCAGTCCGTAATTCGCTCCGTCCGCGGCGTCCGTCTCAAGCGTTATTCCCACAAGCCCCAGGTCTTTTATCTTGCCTGTGACCTCACCTATGAGCGCGTTGTTATTTTTGATTTCAATGTCGCTGATTGTGTGCGCGCCGCCGTCAAGACTGCCCGCAAAGTGTGTTATCGCCTCATGAGGCTCGCTGCCGTCAAAAGAAATATCATTTATCATTGCGAAGCTTGCCTCGGGCGCGGCGCCGTAATAAGCAAGGCTTTCAAAGCTCTCGGCGGAGCCAATCTTATAAGGATTCAGCTCGGAGCCGTCGCCGCCCTGGAAGTTCGGGTTTTGCACACCGCAGGCAAAATCAAAGCTTAGCGTCGGATAGAAGCTCGTTTCATCCGCAACGTTTGTCTCACCTGCCGTGACCTTTGTGCGAATCGGAGAAACCTGCACTCCGTAAACTGTGACTTCCTTTATTGTGGAGGTGACAGTCCCCGTTCCGGTCTGCAAGACACCTCCGTTAACATCCGCCAAACCGGCCGTGATGCTGTAGATGTCGGTGTCAAGCGCAGTCACCGTGTTGCTTGCTCCTGCTGTCAAGGTGTCGATATATTGAGCATACTCCGAATCGACTGTCACTGTTCCAAGCGTGGAATAAGCCTTGAGGAGCTGATATTTGAGCGGCTCGTATCCGCCGAACTCCTCCGGGTCAAACTCCTCGACTTCAAGAATGTTGATTATGTCGGTTATCTGCGGGTATGCGCCGTTTGCGGAGCTTGTGAACCCATCAAAGGCTGTGTCGAAAAGGATTTCTGTCATTATTGTGTCGCCAAGAAGCATATATGTCGGCGATCCGAGCAGAGACTTGTCAGCAAAGGAGTTTGTAATCTCGCCTGTGTTGACACCCGCAAGCGCGCTTCCTTGCGCGGTGGTCGGGATGTCCCTGATTGTGGTAAAGCCTGCCGCAAAAGTGTCAGAAATTGTCCCGGAGTTAAACCCGACAAGACTGCCTGTCGTGTTGACTGAATTTAATGTGTCATAGTAGCCGGAAACAGCCGCTCTTGAATTTGCCGTGGCGATATGGCCTTCATTCCTGCCGACTAATCCGCCGACAAACGACGACGAGGCGCCGGAGACACTGCCGGATGAAAAGCTTGCTGTTATTGACTTTTCGTAGTTGTTTTTGCCCGCTATCCCGCCTGCCGCGAGCGTACCCGCGCCTGCCGTCACGGAACCCGCCGATGTCGATTGAAGAATTGTTCCGTTATTGACGGCGGCAATCCCGCCGACGTAAGAATCTATACCCGCCGCCGCGACGTCAATTTTGGCGACACAGTTTTTGATTGTGCTGTTGTTGACGGCGGCAATGGCGGCGGCGTTGCCGTCGGAAGCCGATATAACTCTTTCGGCCGCGCCGTTGTTATAAACTGTCAGTCCGTCAATCAAGCCGTTGTTTTCTCCGATAAGGGCGCAGTCGCCTGTGCCGCTGTTCTTGATTTTGACGTCCATGAAAAGGATGTCTTTCAGCTCTGAAGTTGAGTCGAGAGTGCTTATAAACGGGGCTGTTGAATCATAGTTTTTGATTATATAGTCGTTTCCGTCAATAGAAATCCCCTTGAATGAAATGCTGTTGCCCATGTTGCCGAGGTCGGGATAATATGTGTTGCCCGCCATAGAGTTAATCGCGTTCACAACATAGGGTGTCGCGTTGCTGCCATGAGCGCCTATGACTGTGTTTCCGGCCGCGTCGATATGCACATCCTGAGTCATGTCAATATTTGTTATCAGCTTAAAATAGACCTTGCCCTCTGTGTTGACGCCACCGTTAACGCCGCCGATAAGCGGCGAAAACCATTGACCGCGGAAATTATTTGTGCTTGATGAATCCCAGCCGGAGCCGGTGGTGAAGTTGATATATTCAAGGTCAAGCACAGACGAGATTAAGTAAGGGTAGTCCGCCGTCCCGTCCATTCTTTGATAAAGCTTGTCGACATCTCTCTCCGCGTACTTTCTGTATCCGTCTGTTTCCCCGTCGTTGTCATACTTTGTCACGCCGTCGCCGTTGTAATCTTCGTTTTCCTCATAGCCTGTTATCCAGGCGATGAGGCTTAAATACTGCGCGACGTTGCTCGTCCTGACAGGCGCGTAAATGTTGCCGCCGGAGCTGATTACGCCGACTGCGCCCTTTGTTTCGGGAACGTTCCAGCTGATACTGTATTCGACAATATTCCCATTTGTATCCTCAATGACAATGCTGTCGGGCATCGTAAGAGCCATGCTGTATCCCCTGTTTTCCATACGGGCGGTTGTATCGCGCTCGTTTGGCCTGATGGCTATGACGCTAAGAACGGAGGGATATCTTATATAGCTGGAAACATCGCTGTCGAACATCGCCTTCAGGTAGGGATATGAGTTGTTGTTGGTGCCCCAGTCGGCGGACGGAAGCTTTGACGAGCCTATTACAGTGCCGTCGCTGAACTGGTCGGTGGTGTAACTGCACACATTGTCGGGCAAATCCGCCACGCCGCCGTCTCTCATGTCGTTGTCGGAGCTGTTGCCGCCGAGCGCGGTGAGGTCTGCAATGTTGTTTGTCCATGTGTCATAATATGTCTTGCTGACATTTGCAGAGCTGCCGATATAGCCTACAGAACCGCCATAGAACATGAATTTAAATGCCGACGCTCCGATGTGAGACATTACGATATTCCCCGAGGAATAAACCTTTGTAACATTTTCTGATGAAATCCCGCAAACTCCGCCGATGCCGACAATTGAGAAACCCGTGGCGTCAAATAAATCCGAGCCGTAATCGAAACCGACTGACGAGCCTGAATATGAGTTGCTTATGACTGCGCTGCTGTATCCGGCAAGGCCGCCGACTCCGAGACGCAAGGTCTGACCGGAGAATGATGAGATATTGCCGGCACTGACACTCACGGCGCCGCTTGAAAAGCAGTTTTGCAGGTTGACTTCCGTGACGCCGCAGAATCCGCCGACGCCGATTTTGTATGTGTATGTGGTGTTTGTTATTGTGTCAAAATCTATCTCAACCTTGCCTGTGGCAAACGCGTAATTGATAAGCGACGTCGTGTTGCCTGCAATCCCCTTCGCCGAGCCTGCAAAGCCGCCGTAGGAATAGTAGTTTGGCGCGTTTGTGTTTACTTGCACTTTTGAGGCCGATGAAACGTTGCCCTTGGCAAAACAGTTCGTGATGCTTGTCGTGTCATTTGCCGTATTGGGGGTAATGGCGCCGACAAACCCGCCGACACACCTTTGCCCCATAACTCCGACATCAGCGCCGCTTGCCTGCTCGCTGTTGTTCTTGCTGATATCAGCCCAATCTCCTATTGTACCCTGCGTCATCATTCCGATAAGACCGCCGACATTTTGATTGCCCGATACGATGCACTCCGAGACTGGGATATAAGCATTGTTATCTGTGAAACTGCCCGCTCCCTTTGGCGTGCCGTCGGGGTTTTCATGTTCAAAAGCCTCAATGCGGTTAGTGCTTACAACACAGTCGTTAATATAAACTGCTCCGTCAAGGTTGCCGATAAAAGCTCCGACATTGTTTTCGCCGATCACCTTTACATTTTCCAGGACAATGCTGTTTATTTTCTTTTGATTCGTGGAAAGTGATGTGAAGAAGCCTATGTTGTTTACGCCGGGCTTATTTATGTACAGATTGCTGACGACACAGTCCATGCCGTTGAAATTTCCCTCAAATCCTGATATCGGATTAAACGCCTCGCTTCCGTTCAGCTCAATGTCGGAACAAAGATAAATGTTTGACGAACCGGCCGTAGCTGAATGGGTGGTGGTGCCGTCATCATAGTGAAAAACTTCAAACTTTGCGACAGCGGACGAGTTGTTGTCATTTTCGCTGTACGGCTGCCCGTATGGCAGCTTGGCGTTCATAATCGCTCTTAATTGACGTTCTGTCGAGATGTAATAAGAGTTGATAAGCGCCTTGAAGGTGAGCCTTATATTTCGGCTGACCGCAAAACCGTTGACAGTGGCGCTGAGCGTGACATAAGGCGTTTGGATATTTCTTGATTTGCCTTTGTCGCTTGTAAAACAGCAGTTTCTGAGTATCATAATCCTTTCTTCGTCAGACTTATCTCTGAATAGGAGATCGGTTGACTTCACAGCCGAGCCTCCCGAGCCGTTGCCGTAAAGGTTTATGTCATATTTGTCACTGTATGGCACAGTGTCGCTGCCCTGCGAGTAAACTGACGACGAGACGCTGACGGAGGATTCGGTGCTGTCGCTGTTTAAAACAACGTCGGCAACGCTCGTGCTGTATTGGATTCCGCAATATGAAACATCGGAAACATCGCGCGCTTCCCTTTCGTCAATAAACAGCGGCATGGCTGAAATCCTTGAAAAAGCGTTTGAGTAGCTGTCAAGCATCTCAAGTGACGGATAAGAGCCTGTGTCGGAATAGTCCCATACAGACGAGCCAAACTTTGCGTCGGTTGAAACAAGGTCTGATGTCTTGGCGTATTCGATCGCCGTTTCTTCCATGCTTCCCTTGGCATCGTTAGATATGTCTCCCCTGTAGTTGTCTGTAAATTCGCCGGTATCGGCAATAATGATGTCCGGTTTTCCCGTCGTGTTTGAAGCGGTATCAACAGAGATGGTGCCTAATACAGTCGCGTCATAATACACGTTTCTCGACTCGTATTCGACCCCGTCTAAAATGCCGGACGATATTTCCTGGCTTGTGCCAAACAGCACGGGATAGTATTTATCGTTGCTTATGTTGCCGACATATTGCGTCACATTTGTCCCCGCGACATAGACATCCTGCGCAAGGACATATTCGTTGTCAACGGATGCGGCTTTGGATATGCTTTGTTTGTACACCTCCGGGTGACCGACAAGTATCGACACCGGATGGTCCGCTCCGCTCACATTGTTAAATAAGTAATGGGCGCAAACAGAACCTGTAAAATAGCAGTCGACAAGATAAATGTTTCCGTGGCTGTAAATGTCTGAATACGCCACCTTGCCCACAAATCCGGAAGCGTAATAATAGGCTATTACATCTGATGATGAAAAGCTTTCTTTGATGAGTATCACGCCGTCGGTCGTCGAGTAGTCATAAAACCCTATTAAGCCGCCGGCTGATTTTAAGCTACCGCTTTCTGTGGTGTGATCCGACGTCCTGACGTCGCACGATGTAAAGCACCCGGCAAGCGCCCCGTCCTTCATGTAACCGACAAGTCCGCCCACCCTGTCGCTTCCCGAAGCGGAAGAAAAAACAACCGAGCAGTTTGTTATCACACATCTTGAAGAATAATAACCTGCAAGCCCTCCGACATTTTTACCTCCCGAAACACCGCCCTCACCAAGCTCGATGTGAATATTTTTGAGCATGCTGTCGTCTTTTCCGAGAGAACTGTCGCTGACATAGCCGAACAAGCCGCAGTAATCAGATGTGCCGCCGTTGTATTCAAATCCGCGAATCGTATAGCCGCCGCCGTCATATCCTCCTGTGAACATTGCGTTCTCAGTCGCGCCAATCGGCTTAAACGACTTGCCCAAATCGGAAATGCCGGACAATATCACGGTAAAATCAAGGTCTGCCGCCTGTTTGTAATAATTACTTAAGTATGCTCCTTTAGCAAGCTCGCCAAAGAAGTATTTGACAAAATCGTCCTCGTTATTGATTAGGTAAGGCGTTTCAAATTTGCCGTTGCTCACCATACCCGTTTTGAGCGCGCTCACGGGTATGCCGACAATAAGTCCGTGACCGAGATCGACAATCAAGTCACACTCCGGGCTGACATGGTCATTTTCGACAGCGGTGAGGACAGATGTCTTCCTGCCGCCGACTTCAATGAGGCTGTCGGAATAGTGGTCGCTGTTTGTCGCGTAAACGTCGTTTATCTTGATTGTTCTGACGTGAGAAGCGCCGTCTGTGTAAACGGTGATGTCCGGCGCTGAAGTCAACGCCATGTCGTCCGTGCCAACGGCGGATGTAAACACAACGCTGACAGGTCTTTTAAAAGAGTTGTCACTTGACGTCCCGCTGTAAGGCAGGACAAGCGCTGTGTGCGAATAGCCAAACAAAACCTCGGTTTCAATTTTCCATTTGTCGGCATCGGCGGCAAAAGACGCGGAGGATGTGTGTGCCGCCTGTGCTGAATAAACAGCGAAGCCATACGAGCAATAGCCGCCCTCGGAATAGGACGCTGTCGGCTCCCATTCACTTACGGCAGTCCAATTCGCGGTGTCGTCGGCAAAATAAACGCCTGACGTGTGCGCTGCCGCGCAGATGTAAAACCCGCCATTGAAATAAGTTATATCGCCGGCAATATATTTGTTTTGCGGAATCCAAAGATAGTCGTTTTTGACGACTGTTACAATATCCCAATCAGAATTGTCGTCCGAGGGCGGCTCCGGCGCAGTGTATCCCGACAGCGCCGAATATATTGTGTCGCCGTAAAGACAAATGTCTCCTGACGCGTATGATTGTCCGGAAATCCATGCCGCGGCCTCCTTCCAATCGGACGACGACGGGTTAAATTGGGCGCCCGACGACGTGTGCGGATTGACGCAGACATAGTATTTGCCCTCGTTTAAAACAACCTCGCCGACGTCATAGCCTTCACCTGTCAGCCATTGGTTGTTGTTGACTGTGAACGAGCCGTTTTGGACGTTTTTGGCGACATCATATACAACAAGACCTGTGTATTGATTTTCTGTGAGGTTTTGACCCAGCGGCTTAATGTCAACACCGTCATTTTTAAGAGTGGTGACATAGGATGTGTAATAATTGTTGTTGAAAGCATATATAAACGGAGTCGCGGGAGAGTCCGTTACAATGCTTGTCGTGATGTAGCCGACAAGTATACCGACGCCTTCATTTAAACCGCTCCATGTATGCACAGACGCGCTGACAATGCAGTCGCTGACAAGCCTTGGGTCGGCATTGCCCGGCGCGCGCCTTGCGGCGTCGCCCTTTTTATTAGATTCCTGCTCCGGGGCGCTTTGGAAGTATCCTACAATGCCGCCTATGTAAAAATAAGCCTGCAAGGAACCGCCGCCGACACAGTTTTGGATGTTGATGTATCTTACGTTTACGTTGTTTTTGTCTGTGTAAGCAAGTATGCCCGCGGCGGCATTTTTTTCGGAGACTGTGTCGGCCGTTTGCGTCGCCTGCACGGACGCATAGCTTTCACACCCCGTTATGCCGACAACCCTTAAATATTGGTTTAGATAAGATAGAATTCCGGCGGCGGATGACCTTAATGATTTTATATCAACGTCGGAATATACGATGCAGTCCGTAATGTGCAGTTCATATGATTGCTGCACGCTGCTTCCCCTTGCCTTTGCGGCTATGCCCGCCGCGTGTCCCACGGCTTCAACGCTCACTGACGTTTCATCACCGCCGACAAAGCAGGAGCTGAACACCATATTTTTTGACGACGCTTCAGTGTACCCTACAATACCGCCGGCTAAATTTTCGGAGAATATTGAGGCTGATTCGACATGGCAGTCGGAAGCTCCCGTGTCTGATCTGCCGACGATGCCGCCGGCGTTGCCCTCAAATGAATCAGATGCTTTTATCAATGTGCCGTCTAAGACGATGCAGCCGGATATGCCCGCGGTCGCTTTGCCGACAATGCCGCCGACGTTGCGCCCGCCCTTTACAGAGCTGCCGCCGCCGCCCTGTCCGTTTACTTCACAATCGGATATGGCGTAAGACGAGCTGCCGGCAATGCCGCCGACATTAGACACTGTCGCCGCGACTGTGACAGCAGACCAAAGCGAACTCTGGAAGGTCGCGTTTGCGGCTATCGCGCTCGACGCCACATAAATTGTGTCGGAATACCAACAATATTCTCCCGCCGAAAAGCTTTTTTCGGGAGACCAGTTGCTTATTTTTGTCCAATAGGAGCTTGACGCCGCGTTCGGAAGATAATCCTGCGCGTTTGCAGCGTCAAAAACATATGCCTGCTTGCACGAATAAAACGAATAGTCGTCGCTTGACGCGTAATAGCAAACTACATCGCCCAAGGAATAGCCGCCGTCCGGCACATAGAAAAAGGTGTCCGAAACATCACTTGCGCTTACCGTGACATTCTTTATCGCTCCCGACGACAAGCCCGCAACTGTGCCGACATTGCCGACTCCGGTAACGGAACAGCTTTCAAAAGCAAGATTCTCAATGCCCGCGCCTGATGTCACCGTCCCGAAAAATCCTGTTTCGGTCGTGCTGTAATTGCTTATGTTTAAGTTTATAATCGCATGATTGGAACCGTTCAGATGGCCTGTGAATTGCGGAATAAGCTCATATATTTGGGAGGGATCTCCGGAGTTGTAACCGGTGAAATCAAGATCCGCCTCAAGAATATAGTAACAGCTTCGATTGCCCTCTTCATTTATGCGAATCATTTCGAGATCCGGAATGTTTTTAATAGTGTATGGGTCGTCAGCTGTGCCGCTGCCGCCGCCGCTGCTCACAGAAATCCCGACGCCTATCTCTATGCCGTTTCTGTACATCAAAACGGCATAACCGCTGCCAATGTCGCCCGGCGTCATTACGTTTGTCAGCAAGTTGTAGGAGAAAAGGTTGCTGCTGCTGCCCGACTCGTCCCTGCTCGCAATTCCGGAAAGCTCAAAGCTGACATTTGTCGGCGCATTAAATTCGGTGAAATCCTCACCGGCGCCGATTTGTGAGCCGTTTAAAGCTTCGACCTTCATGTTTGCAGAGGAGAGCGCCAACGGATCGCTCGAAAGCGTTATATCGGAAGGCTGACCGGTGGAGTCGAAGTAAAAGACCTTTTCTTGAAGATTGCACAATGTCGCGCCAAAATTGGGGGCGGAAGAGGAGTTTATGGCGTTGTCGCCCGTAAGCGAAACAGAACTGTTTTGGTAGCTTGAATAATAGAGGTTTGCAAACGGCGCCTTGACATATGAAACGCCTAAAGGCAAGACAGACGTCGTAACGGAAGCGATGGCAAGCCCAAGGCTGCATCCCTCCGGCTGCCTGCTATTTGCAGTGTATCGTATTTTAGCCGAAATGACACAATTTGATATCAGTGTTTCGGAATAGTTCTGGATCGTGCCGCCGTCGATTGCTCCGATTATGCCCGCGGAGTGCTTTGCCGCCCTGACTGCTCCACCGGCGATAACATTTGTTATTTTAAGAACATTCCCTGTGTAAATGTATGATATAACAGCCGACGCGACACCCTGCATATAAGCAGATGTGCCGTTTTGCGAATCCTCCGCGACGACAGTCGCAAACGACGACGAGTCTTTTATTTCTATTGAAGCGTTAGGCGACGCCCCCGACAGGCTTTGGCAGTTTCCGACTATACCGCCCGCAAAATATTGTGCGGAAATCGAAACCTTGTTGCCGACAGTGCATCTTTCAATCAAAAGCGCCTCTGTCGTCGGATTAATAAGCTGGCTGTTTTTTATCTTTGCGACAATTCCGGCCGCCGCGACATTGCTTTTTATCGAGTCGCTGACAATCGAGATAGAGCCGTTGACCGCCGTGTCTGAAATTGTAAGCCTGTTTAAACCTGTTTCATCGAGCATACCGACGACACCCGACGCGCGGCTGCCGTTTATCACGCCTGTGCCGTTAACCGTCACGTTTGATATGTCGCCGCTGAACTCACCGGCGACGCCGGCGGCAATGTCAAGAATCGAGCTGACGCCGATATCTGATGACGCGGCATTAAAGCCCGTAATGACTGTGTCTGAAATGGTGTTTTGCGTGCCTGATGCGGAACGGTGGGCATGACCGAACACACCGCCTATGTAAGAGGCGGAATTGATTTTTGAGTCTGTTATGACACAATCTTCGACCGACGAGTCGACGGCATATGCCGCGACAGTGCCCGCATAGCCGTTCACATATGTTGTAAACGCCACCGCCGTTATGTTTGTGCCGTCAAAGCTGATGTTTGAAAACTGCGTATCCACAGCGTATCCGACGAGCGCCGCCGTATAATAATTTGTCAAGCTTTCGGCGTTTCCTGTCGACGTTACAGCTGTGTCTGTAAATTGCAGGTCGGTGAACACCGCCCCGTCGGCACGCGCGAATAAAGCGCTGTGCGTACCGGCGCTGTTAATCTTTAGACCGCTGATATAATGCTGGACACCTGTTGACGTCCTCTTGCCGGAAAAGCTGCCGCAAAATGTCGTCATGCTCAAGGGAGTGCCCGCGTTAAAGCCGATAGGCTCAAATAACTTGCCGGAATTATAAAATGATCCGCCGACGACAAAATCATCCGCCGAAAAAACTATGTCTGCTCCAAGCTCGTAATAATACATATCGTATGAGCCAGAAGTCTCGTCGGCATATCTCAAGGAGTCAAGATCCTTTTTTGTCATGATGATAAACGGATCTGTCTGCGTGCCGCTGCCCGAAAGGTTGAAGTCAAGGAAGTTTACACACTTGATTTCAATGCAGACATGGAGTGATGCAAGCTCGTCCGTTCCCGGTATATAAAGGCCTTGCGCCTCATATTTCCCGAAAATTCCGCTGTCGGTATTTTCGTAGCCGGTTATGTTGACAACAGCGCTTGTTGACGATGTCCCCGCTGTGGCGGATGTTATTTCTATCGCGTCATTATCAAGCGAACACCAGCCGGAAACCATTTTGCCGTAAGGAGTCATCATGGAATCTGTGTTGAAAACAAGCCTCGCGTTTTCATTATAGCCGATGTAAGACGAGCCCGGCAGATTGGAAACAGTGATTGTCGCAGTCGTTTTGACGACGCCTCCAACAGGCGTCGCGTCAATAATGACCGGGGCGCTCGGATAAATCGACTGACCGTTTGGCTTGTTGATGTCGGCATATGTCGAGATGGCGCCTGTGTCGCTTTCGACGGCAGAGTCGCCGTATGCCGCTTTTGACTGTGAATTATCGGTTGAATGGTCGTCGGGAAGGAAATAGCTTGAAACAGCGACTCCCGACACCGTGTATGCGGCGCTTGTGCCCATAAGGACGGCAGTTGAGGATACATGACCGATGATTTTGCCGCCGTAGCTTGGGCTGTAAGACAGGTTATTGTTTATCTGCGCCGCGGAGACACAATTGGATATCAGAACATTTCCGCTCGATGTGTTGACCGTCGAATAGCTGTAATATCCGAGTATTCCGCCCGCGTATTGACTGGTGGATGATACATTTGTGTTGTTAACCTCGCCTCCGGCAAAGCAATTTTCGATAATCGGACTGCCCGATACGACGGCAAGCCGGTTCGCTTCCGCGTTGACGTAGCCTATTATACCGCCTGCGGAAGCTTCGTTTAACGGGTTGGCGAAGTTGTTTTCGACTGTGGCATATGACACGCTGTCTTTGACGTAAAGCCTTGTGTTGTCAGAGTTGAATATCGTGTCGCCGATTATACCGCCGGAGTGGTGAGCAAGCGCAACGCTTACGCCCTTTCCGACGCCACAATTTTCGATTTTGACTTCTGTGCCGGCGGCTGCCGCAACAATACCGCCGACCTTTGAGTTTCGGTTTGCCGTGGAGGACAATCCGGTCGGTGAACATCTCTGAATTGTTGTTTCTCCAAGGACATTGCAGTCCTTTACAGTCACCTGCTGGGCGGCAAACGTCCTTGATGCTCTCGCGACTATTCCTCCGGCTATCAAGCCTGTGATATCGCTGTCTTTAACTGTGCAGCTGCTGATATTTCCCGCAAAGAATCCTGCGATTCCTCCCGCGCAGGCGGCGGCGGCTGTAAATGTCGTGCCTATGGAAATGATGTCCGCCGAATCAACATTGCAGTTTTTAATTTCAGATGTTTCGCCGTTGCCGCTTGAAATCCCCAAAATGCCGCCGTTGCCGCCGGCAAAAGTGCCTTCAATTGTCACTTTATCGTTTTCGGGCGTGGAGGGCAGGCTTGAAACCTTAGCCGTTTTTCTCACGTCAACGCCGTTTATTATTACTCTTGCTCCTTGGTGCGTTAAGTTGACCGCGACTGCTGTGACATTTGTCAAAGGAGTGGCAAGCGCCCTCAAAACAGAGCCGATTACTCCGCCGACATATTGATATCCCGACAAGCTTACGTTGTCGATTATGATGCTCGGCTCGGAAACCTCGTCCACGCTGACATCCTCGCCGATTGTCAAATCGGCTGTCATGGCAGCGCAACCGCCGATAAGTCCGCCAACACTGACGTTTCTTAAAGTGTGTGCGGCGTTTGAAAATCCGACAGTCACGTCCTTGACGTAAATGTTTTTAATTGTATAAGGGTTTCCGGATGTTGCGGTGCTTCTTATCGCGCCTATAAGCGACCCGACAAAACCCGCCGTCACAGCGGCAGTGCCGCCTGTGCCTGTGTAGGAGCTTTTCGCGTAGCCGCCTATTATGTCGATATTTTCAAAAACACATCCTGTCGCAGACAGGTCGTCGGTGCAGCCGACAAGTATCGCGGTGCCGTTACAGGTGTTGTCCACAGTGCAGTCAATCATTGCAAAGTTTTTAAAAACAGCATCCGCGGCATATCCGAAGAAACCGCAAGCGGACTGACTTGTGGCATTGTTGAGGATTTGTGCCGTGGCGATTGTGTTTTCCACGCGGAGGTTTTTGATGGCAAACTTTTCTCCGTTAGAGCCGGGCTTTCCAATAAATTCGCCTCTGAACGCGGTGTTGGCTGTTATCGCGAGCCTTGTCATGGAGTTGTTGTGGTTCGTCACGCCGTCGTCCATGTTTATGTCGTTGCAAAGCATGACCTTCGATGTATAGGCATATGTCGTGCCGTACCCCGCCGAAAAGCTCACAAGATCCTGCGGTGTGTATATTTCGAGATACCCCGTGCTGTTTTCCGAAAGCCCGCTCCTGACAGTAACACTCGCTTTAAGTCCCGACGGAGAGTGAAGAACTGTCATTACCGTCGTGAAGTTTGAAGATGTTATTGTCGTGGCGACAAAGCTTAGCACATCGTCGTCGACGGATTTGTCGCTGAAAGTCAAAATCCCGGAGTCGGCAGAAGATATGACAAAGTCGTCGCTTGACAGCGCCGTAAACGCCTCTATATCTAAAGGCATTTCAATCAAAATGCCTTTAGAGCCTCCGTTGACGGAAATTTCGTAATATGTCTGGTCAAACTTCCAAAGCGACATTCCGTCCGTGTAATTTGACGAGCCTGCAGCGATGCTGTAGCCTGAATCGGAAGCTTCGGACACGCTGTCGCAGTAAATATTGTTTGTGACTGTGAAATTGGGGTTGCTGTGAACTGCTGTGGCAATTGTCCCGACCGCAACCTTCGGCAGCGATGCCGACGAACCGCTGACACGCACCTTTCCCGTTGCGTAACAGTTGCTTATAGCGCCCTTGCCGCCAAGCGCCGAGACACTGCCGATTAACCCGGCCGAGCCGCCGAGATTTTTGGAAAGCGTCACAACGGAGCTTGAGCCGCAGTTGTCGATTATGAAATTGTCCGCGGAAACCTTGCCGACAAGCGCGGCTATTCCGCTTGAGCCTGCCTCCGCGGTTATGTTCACAGGAACAGAAATATAGCATTTGTTCATATAGCAGTTGCCGAAAATCTCGCTCACAAGCGCGCCGTCGGCTGATGATGAAAGCGTGACGGATCCTGAACCGCCATAAGTGATGTCGGTTAATGTGGCGTTGCTCACTTTAGAAAACATCGAGCCTGTTACAGTTGACGATGTTTCAATTTCAAGGTCGTGTATATAGCCCCCGGCAAGATTTCCGTCGTCTGTCTCCCAGCCGGACACTGAGATTTTTGAATCCCTAAGACCGGTAACACTTGAGAAAAGACCGACGGACAACACCGTGACCTTATGCCCGTCGCCGTCAAGCGTGCCGCTGAAATCAAAAGCCTTCCATCCGGAACCTATCGTTATGTCGCCGCCCAGCTTAAAGTGGGCGTCAGGAGCCGAACTTAAAAACTTAAATTCCCCGTAGGAAGATATGGTTATGGGGTGTTCTCTTGAAGCTCCCGCAAAAATCTTTGGGCTTGCCGATATATTTGTCTCCGTCGTGTCTGTGACAAGCACAGGCAGAACAAGCACGAGCGACATTGAAGCCGCTGACGCGCCGACACCCGGCGGGAAAGAAATGTTGACTGTGTATGATATGCTCCCCGAGGCGCCGACTGTGGACGACGATACTGTAAATGAGGAGCCTGTGTCGGAAAGAGAAATGCCCGCGCCTGTAATCGCCGCGTTGTTGGCTGACATATTCATATCAACGGCGGCGGCGCCGGAGCCGCTCCACGAGTGAAGCATCAATGACTTGGCGACTGTTACGCTCGCATCGTCAGAAATATTAAGAACGTTTACAAAGCGCGATAAATCGTTGTAACCTATCCCTTCGTCCGGGCAAGGATAATTCGTGCCGCTTGCCACAGACGACCAACGGCATGTTGATACGGCGTCGACAGTGCCGTTTTTGCCGATAACCGCACCGCCGTTGTCTGTAAAGCCCATGACCTTTACGAATGTGTAACAATTTGTCAGGCTGCTGCCCGTCGTCACGGAACCGGCAATTCCACCGGCTCCAATGCCGTCGTTGCCGCCGTCGTCCGCATATCCGGACGAAACGCATCCGCTGATGTCGCCGGCATTTTCACCTGTTATTCCGCCAAAGGCGCTGTCAGCCGTTTCATTTGTAAATTTCATGCCGATATTATAAGCTGTCGATGTCTCGACAGAGCCTGTGTTCGCGCCGGATACGCCGCCGAAACGCCCGCAACCTGTCATATCAAACATTGTTTGTGACGTGTCTTGCTCGGAATTTGCCACACTGCCTGTGACAATGCTGTCGGCAACGGAACCGGCATTGAAGCCGCAAATGCCGCCGACATAGTCGCCCGACGCAAAGTTTGTCGTCGACGAGCCTGTGATGTTTATGACGCATCCGGAAATTGACGGAACAGGGCTTGACGCACCGGAAGCGGCGCGGTTGAAGCCCGCAATGCCGCCGACATATTTTGACTCGCTGCCTCCGCCCAAAGGAATTTCAGTAAAGCTTGATGTCGATGACGAAGTTTCATTACTTCCGTAGGAATGAACAACAACGTCATTGACTGTAATATCAGAAATATTATGCCTGTTTTGCCCCGCAACAGCGCCCACGTATCTGCGGTCGGAAAAAAGCTTAATCATTATTCCTGACGCCTGCGATGATTTAATCGTTCCTTTATTATCTGCCGCAACAGCCGAAACGCCGGAATAAACGGTGTGCGAACTCAAATTGACAGATTCGCTTGTAAACGGCGTGTTAGTGTTGTCTGAAAACATGGCGGTTAAATCAACGGTGAGATCGCTGAAAACGCAGTCGGTGACAGTGCCGTAGTTTTGGACAGCGACAATAGACACCGCGGCGACGGACTTATTTCCGATGCTGATTTTGCAGTCGGAAAAAGTGACATTTTTTATCTTGGACGAGGCGTTTATGTAACCGAAAATGCCTATGGCGTCAATATTGTCGGAAGCTCCGACAGAAATATCAAGCCCTTTAATCTGATAACCGCCTCCGTCAAGCTCAAAAAACACGTTTGGGTCACTCAAAGACGGCGTAAGCGATACGAGCGAATTAAAACCGTTTTTACTTGAAAAATCGGATACATTCAAAGAACTTAAATTAATGTCGTTTGCAAGTTTAAAGTATTTGTTTGCGTCAGCGCCGGAATTGATGATAGACTGCATTGCCATAAGGTCGTCGGCGTCCTCTATGAGGTAAGGCGCGGAGACAGAGCCGTCCCCTCCGCCAAATCCGCCTCCGGATCTGTCGCTGTCAACATTGATTCCGCCGCCTTCAACAACAACATCCTTAAGGTGGGATGAAAGGGCGCCGCCCTCAACGTCTATTTCAACATCGGTATAAATATCGGTCGAGGACGTGTCGGAGGAAACGTCGCCGCCAATATCACTGCCAGCCGCGTCGGCACCCACACTGCCGACAGCAGACGCTGCTATGCTTATACCGGATGAAGAAAATAACAGCGATACCAAGAGTAGTATCGTTGTCAGCCTTTTTCCATAAGAACCTGTCATAATTTGCTAACCTCCGACGTTTATGTGTGTAAAGATGTGAGCCTTTACGTCTAATTATGTTAAAAATCCTTTTAACCTGATTAAATAAGCTTTGCCGCGCCATCTTATCTGTTTAAAAATAAATTGATTTTAAGCGTCTGTCTTTTCTTTTTCCTTCTGCTTTTGCAGTGTTTTCGCGGCCTTTTCTTTTTCAAGCTGTTCCGCTTTTTGCTTGGCTATGCGCTCTCTTTCGCGCTGTCTTGCCGCCGCGGCTTTTTCCTTT
>LSQX01117755.1_pt1 | contig 28231 bp, 32 predicted proteins | sample 654561 | NCBI WGS metagenome assembly LSQX01 (sample SAMN04489861, study PRJNA283612) | anaerobic digester metagenome | isolation source: 4 biogas reactors fed with cattle manure at either 37C or 55C with and... | place: Denmark: Kongens Lyngby | collected 2014
AGGTAGAGGGTGAGCACCTTCCACTCCAGGTCGCTTAATATCTCGCCCATCTTGTACTCAATGTCGTTGTATTCTTCCCGGTTTATCATCAACTCTTCGGGGTCGGTAATCTTGGTGCCGGAGAGCACATCGAGCAGGGTCCTGTCCGAATCTTCGTCGTAGATGGGCTTGTTCAGCGAGACATAGGAATTGAGGGGAATGTGCTTCTGCCGGGTGGCCGTCTTAATGGCCGTGATGATCTGCCGCGTAATGCAGAGCTCGGCAAAAGCGCGGAAGGATGAGAGCTTGTCCCCCCTGAAATCGCGAATGGCCTTGTAGAGCCCAATCATGCCCTCCTGGATGATATCTTCGCGGTCAGCCCCGATGAGAAAATAGGACCTAGCCTTAGCTTTCACAAAATTCTTATACTTGTTAATTAAATATTCCAGGGCGATGGTGTTGCCGTCTTTAGCCTCGCTGACAATATCCTCGTCGCTTTTGTACTCCAGCTCCGTGTAAACATTGCTGCTGCCTTTCGCTTCAGGGGCTAAAGAGCTCACATCAATCGCCTCCATGGGCTGTATTTGTTTGAGGAGGAACATGCCTGGTTGATGGTGTAATTATAGCGCAAAGCGCCCGGGGTGGTCAAGCCTTTCTCCCCCGGCCGCCGCCCGCTGGCGCTCATTCTTCCGACAGCCAACCTTCTCTCTGGGCCGCGGCGGCGTAGACAATCACCGCCGCCGCTACCGCGGCATTAAGTGAGCCTCCCGGCCCGCGCATGGGGATGGAGATGATGCCGTCGCATTTCTCCCGCAGCAGGCGGGAGATTCCCTTCCCCTCCGAGCCGATGACCAGGGCAAAGGAGCCGCGGTAATCAACCCGGTAATAGGGCAGCGGCCCGTCCGCGGCGGTGCCATAGACCCAGAAGCCCTCCTTCTTCAGGCGCTGCACCGCGTCGGCGAGATTTACCACCCGCGCCACGGGCAGCCTCTCGGCGGCCCCCGCGGCCACCTTGCGCACGGCGGGAGTAATCCTCACGCTGCGATCCTGGGGGATGATGATCCCGTCCATGCCCGCCGCCTCGGCAGTGCGCAGCAGCGAGCCCAGGTTCTGCGGATCCTGCAGGTGATCGAGGATGATGAGAAAAGGATCCTCCCGCCCCGCCCGCGCCCGTTCCAGCAGCTGCTCCAGGTTGAGATAGGAATAGGGGCGGGCCAGGGCGGCCACGCCCTGGTGGCTGCCGCCGCCCGCGAGCCGCTGCAGCTCGCGGCGCGGCATTATCTCCAGGGGAAGGCCCTGGCGCTGCGCCTCCCGGGCAATCTGGCCCACGATCGCGCCCTTCTGGCCTTCCGCCAGGTAGACCCGCTGCACGTTCCCGCTGCGGAGCGCCTCCAGCACCGCCCGGCGCCCGATGACCAGGTCCTCCCTGCCGGATTGCTCAGGCTTCGGCGTCCTCTTCATCCTTAACCTTGCCCTGCAGCCTCCCGCAGCTCATTTCACCCTCGGGGCAGTAGTTGTCCGTTTCACAGGGCGGGCCGGCATTCCTGAACAGCTCCGGGGCCACCCGGCGCACTTCGGCCAGCATCAGCCTGGCCAGGCGGCGGATCTCCCACTGGGCCCTGTTGCAGCAGCGCACCCGGAAAAAGTGGAGCAGGCTGCGCGCGTTCATGGTCACCACCAGCTTGGTCTCGCAGGCGTTGGGCAGGATGTAGCGCGCATCCTCGCGGGGCACCGCCGCGCAGAGCTCGGCGTAGCAGCGGCGGATGGCCTCGATCTGCCGTTCAAAAATCTCCTTGGCCACCGGGTTCTTTTCGATGGAGGGAGGTGTGATCCAGGTAAAATTGGTCTCATCGACGTAGCGCTGCGATTTCTGCGAGTAGGAAGCAATGCGGTGGCGAACCAGCTGGTGGGAGAGGGCCCGGCTGACCCCCTCCACGGCAAAGGTAAAGGAGACATGCTCCAGGGGGGACTGGTGTCCCATCTCGATGAGCTTGTTCACAAAGGACCTTGTTTTCTCCGGGTCCAGGGCCCGGGCAATCTCGGCCGCCGAAGCGGTGGAGTAGCAGAGCCTGGCCGCGGCGGCGACAGTGCGCTCGGGATCGGGAGTCCAGGCGATCAGTTCCACGTGCATTCTTATCCATCACCTTCCGCTTGAATTGCCGCTGCCCAGCGGCTGGTTGGGTTTGTCCCAAAAGGCTTTTCAGGAAAGGGGCTTGCGCTTCCAGCGCACGCCGTGCGGTGTATCCTCGAGGATGATCCCCCGCGCCAGCAGTTCTTCGCGAATGCGGTCCGCGGTGGCCCAGTCTTTCCTGCGCCGCGCCTCCTCGCGCCGGGCGATCATCTGGCGCAGCTCTTCATCGAGCTCCTCGAGCTCATCGGGTTCCCGCAGCTCCAGTATATCAAAAAGGGCGTTGGTCTCGCCATAAAAAGCAAGGCACTCTTCCAGCAGCTTACGGCTGTGCGGATGATCACCGTTGAGGTAGATATTGGCCTCGCGGGCCAGCTCAAAGAGAGCGGCCAGGGCGCCGGCGGTATTGAAATCGTCATCCATGGCCTCGATAAAGCGCTCCCGCGCCGCTGCGATGGACTGGCGAAGCTGATCCCCGCCCTCCTCCGTATCCCGGCGAGATGCGGGTAGGGCCCGGCTAAGATTGTCCGCCAGCTCCTGGAGCCTCTCCCGTCCCGAGCGGGCCTGGAGAAGGAGATCGCGGCTGAAGTTGAGCGGGCTGCGGTAATGCGCCGAGAGGATGAAAAAGCGGAAATCAAGGGGATTGAATTCTTCAAGCAGCTGGCGCACGGTCAAGACATTGCCCAGGGACTTGGACATTTTCTGCCGGTCGATGTTCAGGTAGCCGGCGTGGAGCCAGTAGCGGGCAAAGGGCTTCCCCGTGGCCCCGCTGCTCTGGGCGATTTCATTCTCGTGGTGGGGGAAGATGAGATCCGCCCCGCCGGCATGGATATCAATGCTTTCGCCGAGGTAGCGCATGGCCATGGCGGAGCATTCAATGTGCCATCCCGGACGCCCCTCGCCCCAGGGACTATCCCAGGCCGGCTCGCCGGGCTTGCGGCCCTTCCACAGCGCGAAGTCCAGGGGCTTTCTTTTCCGCTCGCCCGGCTCCACGCGGGCTCCCGCCACCAGCTCCTCGGGCGACTGGTGCGAAAGCTGCCCGTAGCCGGGAAAGGCCCCCGTGTCAAAGTAAACATCGCCGCCGGAGACATAGGCCAGGCCGCGCTTTTCCAGGCGACGGATGAGCCCGATAATGGGGCCGATATGCTCCGTGGCGCGCGGCTGGACGTCCGCCGGGCGCACCCGCAGGCGGGCGGCATCCTCTTTATAGGCGGCGATGAAACGCTCCGCCAGCTCAGGCACGCTGATCCCCTCCTCGGCGGCGCGGCGGATCATCTTGTCATCGATATCGGTATAGTTCTGCACCATTTTCACCCGGTAGCCCCTGTAGTTAAGATAGCGCCGGATGACGTCAAAAACGATGAACACGCGGGCATTGCCGATATGAATGTAGTCGTAGACCGTGGGCCCGCAGACATACATGGTCACCGCCGGCGGATTTAAGGGCTCGAATTCCTCCTTGCGGTGGGTAAGGGTGTTATAAATCCTTAGAGCCAACGCGTGCCACCCCCCTTTCCAGCATCTCGAGCTGGTAGCGCAGGCTGTCAATCTGGTCCTGGAGCCGGTGCAGCGCCTCGGCGATGGGGTCGGGAAGATCGGTGTGGTTCAGGTTGATGGAGGGCACGGGAGTGCCGTGGTGCACCACCACCCGCCCCGGGATGCCCACCACCGTGGCGCCGGGCGGAACGGGGCGCAGGACCACCGAGCCGGCCCCGATCCTGCTGTTGTCGCCGATCTCAATGGGACCCAAAATCTTGGCTCCCGCCCCGATAACCACATTGTTTCCAATGGTGGGATGTCTTTTGCCCCGCTCCTTGCCGGTGCCCCCCAGGGTCACGCCCTGGTAGATGGTCACGTTATCGCCCACCTCGGTGGTCTCCCCGATGACCACGCCCATGCCGTGATCGATGAAGACCCCCTCCCCGATTTTGGCCCCCGGGTGGATCTCGATGCCCGTCAGCCAGCGGGAGAAGTGGGAAACCAGCCTGGCCAGAAGCTTCAGGCCGCGCCGGTGCAAGAAGTGGGCGAGGCGGTGAAAGAGAAGGGCATGAAGCCCCGGGTAGCAGAGCAGCACCTCGAGAGTACTCCTGGCGGCGGGATCTCTCTCCTTGACCGCATTTATATCACGCAAAAGCCGTTTGAACATCCTTTTCACCCCTTTAAACAACTTTGGCCGCCTCGCACAGAGACGGCCTTGACCGCGGTTCCACCCTGTTTGGACGCAAAAGCGCCCCCCTCGGACCGTGTAACGGGCGGTGCCGGGAGCCGCTACTGGCCTTCACGGCTCCTGCTCCAGGGCGCACTTCAGAAAAACCCGGCGGCCAAAGCCCCTTCCAGCCGGCGAGGGCTTCTCTCTGGGGTGCGGGTTTAACCTACTCTCCCCTTCACTGCATTTACGGAATGTTTTAAAGTATTATATACACCATGCTCTCCTTTTGTCAACAAAGTGGCCAGCGAAGACCGGAGCAAAAGTTGGCGGGCTTTTACGGTACGCCCCCGGGCAGCCCATGGGCCGCCCCTATAAATTAACATGCATGGTAAAATTTGATATCCGCAAGTTCACGCTGTACGGTTGACATGAAAATTTGGGGGCTGGTATGATGGAGGTGGTATACATAAAACCGGACACGCGGGCCCCGCAGACGCGTGAATTGGGGGAGGAGACGACTTGTCCAGAACACTGCGCAGGCAATGCCTTAGCTGCGGCCGCTCTTTTGAAGTAAGCGTTCTTGAAGAATGCTCCTCGGAATGTGACGCAGGCTTCCCGCAGCGGAGCCCCTCTTTCTGCCCACTCTGCAAGGCCAGGATTGAAAAAGAGGCCGGGGATGCTCAACAGGACCCCAAGCCCATGTAGGTGAAGCGGGGGCAGCCATCCACCCTCCCCGGCACACCTGCTCCCGCTTACGGTTCGACCCCGGCGGCCTTCAGCCGGGCCAGGCTCCGCATGAGAGCTGCCTCGGCGCGGGCCACGTCCAGGTCCGGCGACCGCTCCCACAGCCTCTTCTTCGCCCGCTCCATGGCGCGGCGAGCCCTCTCCACGTCAATCTCCGAAGGCAGCTCCGCCGCATCGGCCAAGATTACCACCCGGCCCGGACCGGCTTCCATGAAGCCGCCGGACACGGCCAGCCGCTCCCAGCGGCCGCCCTTGCGGTAGCGGACCACGCCAGGCTTCAAGGTAGTGAGCAGGGGGCTGTGCCGCGGCAGAACGCCCAGGTGGCCTTCCGAACCCGGGGCGATAACGCTTTCCACCTCTTCCCGCAGGATCATCCGTTCCGGTGTGACAACCTCCAGCAGCAGCGGACTCACTGCAGCAGCTCCTCTCCTTTTTTAACAGCCTCATCGATTGTGCCGACCATGTAAAAGGCCTGCTCCGGCAGGTAGTCGTGGCGCCCCTCCAGGATCTCCTTAAAGCCGCGCAGGGTCTCGCTCAGGGGCACGTAAACTCCCGGCCGGCCCGTAAAGGCCTCCGCCACGTGGAAGGGCTGCGAGAGGAAGCGCTGGATCTTGCGCGCCCGGGCCACGATGAGCTTGTCTTCATCGGAAAGCTCCTCGATGCCCAAAATGGCGATGATGTCCTGGAGCTCCTTGTATCGCTGCAGGATGCGCTGCACCCCCCGGCTGATGGTGTAGTGCTCCTCTCCCACCACGTGGGGATCGAGAAGGCGCGAGGTTGAATCCAGGGGATCCACCGCCGGGTAGATGCCCAGCTCGGCCAGCTGCCGTGAAAGGACGATGGTGCCGTCAAGATGGGCAAAAGTGGTCGCCGGAGCCGGGTCGGTGAGGTCGTCGGCGGGAACGTAGATAGCCTGGACCGAGGTTATGGAGCCGCTCCTGGTAGAGGTGATGCGCTCCTGCAGGTTGCCCATCTCGGTGAACAGGGTGGGCTGGTAGCCCACCGCCGAAGGCATGCGCCCCAGCAGGGCCGAAACCTCGGAACCGGCCTGGACAAAGCGGAATATATTGTCGATAAAGAGAAGGACATCCCGCCCGCCGGTGTCCCGCAGGTACTCAGCCATGGTAAGGCCGGTTAAACCCGCCCGCAGGCGGGCCCCGGGCGGCTCATTCATCTGGCCGAAAACGAGGACCGTTTTGTCCAGGACCCCCGATTCGATCATCTCCAGGTAGAGCTCATTGCCCTCGCGGGTCCGCTCGCCCACGCCGGCAAAGACGGAGTAGCCGCCATGCTCGTAGGCCACGTTGCGAATGAGCTCCATGATGAGGACGGTTTTCCCCACCCCGGCCCCTCCAAAGAGCCCCATCTTCCCTCCCTTGGGCAGGGGGGCGAGGAGATCGAGCACCTTCAAGCCCGTGGTGAGGATCTCCGTGGAAGGCTCCAGCTTATCAAAGGAGGGAGGGGAGCGGTGTATGGGCCACCAGTCTTCCGCCTCCAGGGGGCCTTTCCCGTCAATGGGCTCGCCGATCACGTTGATGAGCCGCCCCAGTATGCCGGGGCCGACGGGCACCTTGATGGGCGAACCCGTATCGATAGCCTTCATCCCGGCATGCAGCCCGTCGGTGGAGGCGAGGGCCACGCAGCGGACCCTGCTGCCGCCCAGGTGCTGCATTACCTCCATGGTCAGGTTGAAGCCTTTTTCCTTAACCTGAACGGCGTTGTATAAATCGGGCAGCTGCTCCTCCCGGAACTCCACGTCCACAACGGGCCCGATGACCTGCACAATCCTGCCTTCATTCATGAACCTTTAATCCCTCCTTGAGCCGTGGCCCTTCAGGGCCTCCGCGCCCGCGGTTATCTCCACGATCTCCTTGGTGATGGCGGCCTGGCGGGCCTTGTTGAAAGAGAGGGTCAGCTGCTCCATGACCTCGCCGGCGTTGGTTGTGGCGCTTTCCATGGCCACCATCCTGGCACTGTGCTCGCTGGCCTTGGCCTCCAGCAGGGCCTGGTAGATCTTGATCTCGCAGTAACGGGGCAAAATGGCCTCCAGCAGCCTCCGGGGATGGGGTTCGTAAATGTAGTCAGCCTCCGCCGCCGCCTTCAGCGCCGGCGCGGCCACGGGCAAAAATCTCTCCACCTTGATCTCGTAGCGCAGGGCGGAATGGAAATGGGCGTAGATGAGCTTGACCTCGTCCAGCTCTCCCTCCAGGTACAGATCCATGAGCCGGCGGGCCAGCTCCCGGGCCTGGGAGAAGCGGGGCTCGTCATCAACCACTTCGTAATAGCCCATCATCTCCACCGGCCTCTTTAGAAAGTAGCGCGTTCCCTTGCCCCCCACCGCCAGCAGGGCCGTGGGATGGTCTTCTTGTTCCAAGCACTCCTCGGCCATGCCGATGAGGTTGGCATTGTAGGCCCCGGCCAGGCGCCGGTCCCCGGTAATGAGAACATAGCCGGTTTTGTTAATCTCCCGGGGTGCCAGCAGGGGGATGGCCTTTGCCTGGGGCGACTGCGCCAGCCGCCCCACCACTTCGGCAATTTTATGGGCATAGGGACGAGCCGCCCAGACCCGGTTCTGGGCCCGGCGCAACCGCGCCGCTGCCACCATCTTCATGGCCCTGGTAACATGCTGGATGTTGTCAATGGCCCGGAGGCGCCGCTTGATATCCCTGATGTTGCTGGACAACGCTCCCACCACCTTTCGCCATGCGGCCGGATCCACCCCATGGCTTCAGCTCACTGGACTTCATCGTCCGGCTGAGCAAAGCTCTTCTTGAATTCGGCAATGCTTTTGTCCAAAAGGGCCTGCGTCTCCTCGTCCAGGGCCTTCCTCTCCCGGATGTTTTTGAGGACTTGAGGATAGCTGCTGTGCAGGAAGCGCAGGTAGCCCTCTTCAAAGGCCCCCACCCTCTCCACGGGTATGTCATCCAGGTGCCTGTTCACGCCGGCATAGATGACCGCAATCTGCTCCTCCACGGGCATGGGGCGGTACTGCCCCTGCTTCAGCAGCTCCATCATGCGCGCGCCCTGGGTCAACTTGGCCTGGGTGGCCTTGTCGAGGTCCGTCCCAAACTGGGCGAAGGCGGCCAGCTCTTGGTACTGGGCCAGGTCGAGGCGCAGGTGCCCCGCCACCTGCTTCATCGCCGCCAGCTGGGCTGCTCCCCCGACGCGGGAAACGGAGAGGCCCACGTTGATGGCCGGCCGCTGGCCGGCATAGAAGAGATCAGATTCCAGGTAGATCTGGCCGTCGGTAATGGAGATGACGTTGGTGGGAATGTACGCCGCCACGTCCCCAGCCTGGGTTTCAATTATGGGCAGGGCCGTGAGCGTGCCCCCGCCGAGGGATTCATGGAGGCAGGCCGCCCGCTCCAGCAGCCGGGAGTGCAGGTAGAAGATGTCCCCGGGATAGGCTTCCCGACCGGGGGGCCTCCGGAGAAGGAGGGACAGCTCCCGGTAGGCCACGGCATGCTTCGACAGGTCGTCGTAGACGAGAAGGACATCTCTGTGCTGCTCGTACATGAAATACTCGCCCATGGCGCAGCCGGCATAGGGGGCGATGTAGAGAAGCGGCGCCGGCTCGCCGGCATTGGCCGCCACCACCGTGGTATACTCCATGGCCCCCGTTTCCTCGAGCTTCTGCACAACGCCGGCCACGGTAGAGGCCTTCTGCCCGATGGCCACGTAAATGCAGATTACATCCTGGCCCTTCTGGTTGATGATGGTATCCACGACCAGGGCCGTCTTCCCCGTCTGGCGATCGCCAATGATCAGCTCCCGCTGGCCCCGGCCGATGGGGATCATGCTGTCGATGGCCTTGATCCCCGTTTGCAGGGGCACATGCACCGGGCGGCGCTGCACCACCCCCGGTGCAGGATGCTCGATGGGCCGATAGGCAGAAGGATTAACCGGCCCCTTTCCGTCCAGGGGCAGCCCCACCGGGTTGACCACCCTGCCGATGAGCGCCTCCCCGCTGGGCACCTCCATGATGCGGAAGGTCCGCTTTACCTCGTCGCCTTCTTTTATGTGAAAGTAGGGACCCAAAATGGCCGCTCCCACGCTGTCTTCCTCCAGGTTCAAGGCCATGCCGTAAACCCCTCCCGGAAACTCCAGGAGCTCTCCGGCCATGACCCCTTCCAGCCGGGCGCGCGCGATGCCGTCGCCCACGTACGTCACCGTGCCCCTGCTTTCCGTCTCTACCTCCAGCTCCGGCTCATAGCCCTTTATCTGCTGAATCAAGATGCTGGCAATCTCTTCAATCTTGTAATCCAAGCCCTGTTTTCCCCCCTTTGCCTGGAGCTACATAATCCTCAAGTGATCGCCTATGCGCACCAGCTTTCTCCTTACGCTGGCATCGATAAGCCTACCCTTCCATCGCACCACCATGCCCCCCAGGAGCTGCGGGTCGATATTGACCTCCAGGCGCACCTTTTTCCCCACAATTGCCGCCAGCCTCTCTTCCAGCTCTCGTTGCAGGTCGGGGGAAATGGGTGCGGCCAGGGTCAACTCAACGGGCTCCACTTCCTTCTCCTGGTCCAGCAGGCGCTGGTACTCGGGAACGATGGCCAGAAAGATCTCGTCCTTCTCCCTCTGTAAAAGCCGGGGAAGGAACTCCGTTAAAGCCTTCTCTTTTTCCTGGCGAGAGATGAGGTCGTACTGGAGAATTTTTGCTATCTCGTCGTCCTCTTCCATCCTTTTTTTCAGGGAAAGCAGCATCTCGCCCAGCTCTTCCGCCCGGCCCAGCTTCCGGGCCGCGGCAAAAAGCGCTTCGGCATAGGCGGCAGCGTACCTGTTCCTGCTCACTGTATCCTCTCCACCTCCGCCAGGGCCTCTCTAACCAGGTGCTCCTGCACGCTTGGCGTCAAGGAGCGGGCCATGGCCTTGCTTGCCGCGGCCACGATGAGCTCCGACGCCTGCCGGCGAATATCCTGCAGGGCCTCTTGCTTTTCTTTTTCTATCTCCGCCCTGGCCTGCTCCATGATCTGGGCCGCTTCCGCCTGCGCCCGGGAAACAATCTCCGTGCGGGTGGCTTCGGCCATGACCGCGGCCTTCTCCAGGATGGCCTGGGCCTCCCGGTTGGCCTCGTCAATTTTTTGCTGGTAACCGGCCATGATCTCCTCCGCCTCCTTGCGGGCGGAGGCGGCCTTCTCCAGGTCTCCCTTAATCTGGTCTTCCCGGTCGGCAAAACTCTTTTGCAGCGGCTTCCAGAGGATGAAATAGAGGGCGGCCAGGACCAGCACGACGTTGATCGCTTCAATTAGAAACGTGGAGGGGTTGAATCCCAGCGCTCCCAGGGCCTCCAAAATTGCCGCCATAAGCTTCCCTCCCCCCGTGCTATTGGGAAATCAGGGCGAATAAATGGGCATGCACATTTATCCGCCCCCCGGAATCAGCCAATCTTAATCCAGATGAGGATGGCCACCGCGAAGCAAAATAGGGTCAGCGCTTCAATAAAGGCCAGGGCTAAAAGGAGAGTGGTGCGGATATCCCCGGCGGCCTCGGGCTGCCTGGCAGTACCCTCCATGGCCGCCCGCGCAGCGATACTCTGGGAAAACGCAGAAGCTATAGCAGCCAGGGTTACCGTTAGCGCCACGCTCAAGTAATTCATCAATACCTACCTCCCATGTATTTTTTCAGTGTCCTTGAACCGCGCTGCTTATGTAAACTACAGTAAGCAGCGAAAATACCAGGGCCTGGATAAGGCCCATGATGACCCCCAGCAGCATCACCGGGGTAGGCGCCAAAAGGGGAACGAGCAGAAACAGCACCGCCACAACCGTCTTCTCGCCAAACATGTTTGCAAAGAGACGCAGGGCCAGCGATACGGGCTTGACCAGCTCTTCAATGACATTGAGGGGAAACATGAACACATTGGGCTCAAAAAAGCGCTTGAGATATGCTCTCAACCCTTTCTCCTTGATGCCAATGAGCTGCACGGTGATAATGGTGACTGCAGCCAGGGCCGCCGTGGTGGAGAGATCCGTTGTGGGCGGCTTCATCCCCGGAATAAACCAGGCGAAGTTCAGGAATAGGATGAACAAAAAAAGGGTGCCTACCACCGGCAGGTACTTCCTCCCCTTGGGCCCCATGTTGGCCTCCAGCAGATCATAGAAGAAGCTGGCCACCATCTCCAGGAGGTGCTGGATGCCCCTGGGGACGATGCTCAACCTCCGCGTGGATATGTAGGCCAGAGGTATAAGGATAGCCATGACCACCCAGGTGTTGACCACGGTGGAGGTTATGGGGATAGATCCCAGGTGGAAGACGATCTTGGGCTGCACATGCTCCAGCACGTGCTGTAAAGCCTCGATATTCAACCAAGCTGCCCTCCTTTCTTCACAGCAAGGTAAAAGGCCTGCCCCATATGGGTAGCCATCTGGAGAAGAAGGCCGGTTAACACGCCAAAGAGAAGGGGTACTCCTCCCAGCGCAGAAAATCCCAGGAGGATAAGATTAAGAAACATCTTGGCCAGCGCAACCGCCATTACCCTGGCGACAGCTTTTTGGGGGGGCGCCCCTCCTTGGCTGTCCAGGGTTTTCATCTGCCAGCGGTAGCCAAGCCAAGCCACAAAGGCCGCCAGGGCCACTCCCAGGGCAAAAAGACGGTTTCCCAGCACTAGGGCGCCAAAAACGATGAGCGCAGCCAGAAGGGCCAGTATTTTCCCCGCGGCATCTCTTTCCATCATTCTACTGGAGATCACCGGCGCGGCCGCTTCCCCTTCCCCTTTTCTTTCTTCTCCTTGGACTCTTGACAGATATCTCTTAACATTTCATATTGTTTCTCTTCTTGCAGTTTTCGCATTTGACTCTCTTGTATTAATTTAGATAATACGCTCCACAAGTTATAAAATCCTGCCGCTACTCCGAAAATAATTCCCAGCACCAAAAACAACGGAGAGGTGCCCAGCCGCCGGTCCAGCCAATCCCCGGCGTAATAGCCCAGCAGCATGGCCAGGATCATGGTGACCCCGAAGGAAAAGGCGAGGTTGAAATAGCGCAGGAATTTCATCCAGCTTGTTTTCTGAGCCATTTAACCGATCCCCCTTGCACAGGTCGTGGGCGGATTTGTGCGTCAAGGCGCACTATAATGATAATTGGGCATTGCCGGAAAAATACCTCTATGCTGCTTGCAGTGAACGCTGGGAAAAGGTGCCTGGGTGTGGGCTTTGTTTCATGCCCTAAGGGGACAAGGGAGCAGGTGAAAGAAAGGCGGTTTTTTATTCCGGGGAGCGGGCCTGCAACAGCACCACCGCCTGGGCAGCGATGGCTTCGCCGCAGCCGCAGGGGCCAAGCCCTTCGGCAGTAGTGGCCTTTACCGCCAGGGCGCCCTCCGAAACCTCCAGTATGCGGGCTATGTTCTTCTTCATCTTCTCGACATGGGGAGCCAGCCGCGGGGCCTCGGCTATTACGACCATGTCGGCGTTGACCAGCCGGTAGCCCTTGCCGGCAACGAGCTTCTTTACTTCCCCCAGGAGCTCCAGGCTAGAGATATTGCAGTAGCGGGGATCGCCGGGTGGGAAGTAATGGCCGATGTCGCGCAAACCGGCGGCCCCAAGCATGGCATCCATGAGGGCGTGCACGAGCACATCGGCATCGGAATGGCCTTCCAAACCCAGGGGATAGGGGATGGCCTCCCCGCCTAGAAAGAGGGGCCGGCCCTTGGCGAGGCGGTGGATGTCAAAGCCCATGCCGACGCGAAACAGCTTAGCTGCCTCCTTTTAGAATGGCCTCGGCAAAGAGTAGATCGAGGGGATAGGTTATCTTGATGTTGGCCGGGCTGCCGGCCACGGTGCAGATCTTTTCACCCAGCAGCTCCAGCAGGTAGGCGTCGTCGGGGGCCTCCACGCCAAGGATTTGCGCCTTGCGATAGGCCTCCACGATGAGCTCGCGGCGGAACATCTGGGGAGTCTGAACGCGGCGGACAGCTTCCCGCGAGAGGGTGCGGGAAACGAGGCCGTTAATAGAGATCTCCTTCAGCGTGTCCGTCTCGGGAATCACCGGGATGGCCGCGCCCCATTGCAACGCCGCCTGGAGCACGCGATCAAAAAGTTCGGCGCTGACAAAGGGGCGGACCCCGTCATGGATGCAGACGATCTCCGCTTCCGGCGAGACCGCCTTCAGCCCGAAGTAGACGGAATCCTGCCGCCGCTTGCCTCCTTCAACAAAGATGCTTTTTTCCAGTGAGCAGTGGGATTTGATCACTTCGCGGGCGTAATCAATCTCTCCGGGGGGGACGACCACCACGACCTGGCCCACCGCCTCCTGGCGGTCAAATGCCTGCAGGGTCCGGGCGAGGAGGGGAACTCCATCCAGCAGGAGGTACTGCTTCTTCCTTTCACCGCCCATGCGCTGCCCTTCTCCGGAAGCGGCAATAACAGCGGCAACCTGCATCTTACTTCGCTCCGGATAATTTTTCCACGGCATACTTGGGCTTGGCAAAAATCATCCGTCCGGCGGCAGTCTGCAGGACGCTGGTCACCAGAACCTCAATGGTCTCGCCAATATGGCGCTTGCCGCCTTCAACAACAACCATGGTGCCGTCTTCCAGGTAGGCCACGCCCTGGCCCACTTCCTTGCCGTCCTTGATAATCTGGGCCGTCATCTCCTCCCCGGGAAGAACCACGGGCTTCACGGCATTGGCCAGTTCGTTGATGTTCAGAACCGTAATCCCCTGCAGCTCACAGACCTTGTTCAAGTTGAAATCGTTGGTAATAATCTTGCCGTTGAGCACCTTGGCCAGGCGGACTAGCTTGCTATCCACATCGCTGAGGTCTTCAAAGTCGCCCTCGTAGATCTGCACGGGGATATCCATTTCCTTCTGAATCTTGTTTAGGATATCAAGGCCGCGTCGTCCCCGGTTGCGCTTGAGCATGTCGGGAGAATCGGCGATATGGCGGAGTTCTTCCAGGACAAAGCTGGCGACAACGATAACCCCTTCCAGGAAGCCGGTTTTGCAGATATCCACGATGCGCCCGTCAATGATGGCGCTGGTATCAAGAATTTTAAAGGTTTCGTTGCTCGCGGAAACGGGGACACGCATGTTGCGGTTGAAAAAGGAGGTGAGGAAAGCAAACTCTTCCTTGCGGTTAAAGATAAAGCGCACCCCCATGTAGACAATCATCAGGATGATGATGGGGGCGATGTAGCCGCCCACATGGGGAATGTTGTAAATGGGGTAGCTTACGAGCAAGCCCAAAAAGAGCGTGATAATCATGCTTATAACCATGAGGATGATGTCCTGGGTGGGCACCTTTTTCAGCCTGTTGTCGCACCAGTCCAGGAAGCGCCGGATATTGCCGATGATTGAAGGAGTGATAAAGTAAAAGAGCAGGCCCCCAATGGCTCCCCCGGCAGCGGAGTAGCTCCAGGGCTTCAGCGGGATGCCGGGGCCGCCGATAACGGCGACCACTGCAGGCACAGTATAATAAAAGGCAAAAACGCCGGCAATTATTCCCAGCAGCGTGCCCATGATACGCAAGACCTTGGTGAACATCCATTCACCCCCAAGATGACGGTAAGGATAAATCCTGTAAAATAAGATTATACCTCATAAATTATAACTTATAGTTTTAACTGCAATCAATACGGATTATGCATGCACAAGATCAGGAGGAATAAGGCGATTAACCGGGATAATCGCCGAAGATCTCTTCCAGGGTTTGGATTATTTCAGCGGGATCGATGCCCTGGACCAGGAGCAGCTCGCTGGTGAGAATCTGCCTGGCGCTTTCAAGCATTTTGCGCTCTCCGGTGGAGAGGCCCTTTTCGCGGTCGCGCAGCGTGAGATTGCGCACAACTTCCGCCACTTCAAGAATATCGCCGCTTTTTATTTTTTCCAGATGATCGCGGTAGCGGCGGTTCCAGTTGGCCGGCATCCTGCCGTTATGATTGCGCAACACCTTGAATACTTCCCCGACCATCTCCTTGCCGATTACTTCCCGCAGGCCCACCCGCATGACGCTGTCGGTCGGGATCATCACCTTCATGTCCCCCACGGGCAACTTCATCACATAATACTGGTTGCGCACGCCGAGGATCTCTTTCTCCTCGATGGCCTCAATTACTCCGGCGCCATGCATGGGATAAACCACGCGGTCTCCAATGTTAAACAAGTCGTCGCCTCCTCGCAATCCCCCTATGAATATAGTAACATAGCCCCCTTGGGCTGTCAAATAAACATGTATAATACCACATCTGTAATGGAATTACAATGCTTTTAAGCCCCTCTTTTCCTAAAAAAATTTTTTCATGAAAAAGAGGATATTTGGCTAGGGCGTGGAATATAAGTTTTTTTAATACCATCGTTCTTTGGACGCTTCATAGCCCATTCTCAAGCTAAAAGCTATCCTCGAAAGCAAACGGGAGGAGGGGGAGCACTCTGGACGGGATAGGTTTATACAAAAAACGGGTTGACATTGTGGAAGCGGTTTTTAAAAAGAAAGACTTTAATTAAGGGGGAAAAACAATGACTAAAAGAAACAAAAAAATGTTCATGCTTGTCGGGGTTTTCATGTGCCTGGCCATGCTCCTGGCCATCGCCGGCTGCGATTCCAAGAAACCCGCCAACGGCGAGGAGGGGACCGTGGTTAAAATTGGCACCGTTGGGCCTCTCACCGGCGGAGCAGCCAATTACGGGATTAACGTCCAGCGCGGCGTGGAAATTGCCGTGGAGGAAGCCAACGCTTCCGGTGAGCTGGGCGACATCACCCTGGAGCTGATTTCGGAAGATACGGGAGGGGACTGGTCGGCGGCGGCCAATGCCTTCACCAAATTAATCGAAATTGACGGCGTGGATGTCATCGTCGGGGCGGTGCTAAGCTCGGAAACCCAGGCGGGCGGCCCCATTGCCATGGAAGCCAAGATCCCCACCATTTCACCTTCTTCCACGGCCAAGGATCTGACCAAGGGCAATCCCTATCTTTTCCGCAACTGCCTCTCCGACGAGGTGCAGGCGGCACAGCTGGCCGAGTATGCAGTGAAAGAACTGGGCCTGAAAAAGTTCGCCATCTTCTATACCAACAACGACTACGGCGTGTCGTTAAAAGATGCCTTTGAAGCCAAAGCCAGGGAGCTCGCCGAAGTGGTAGCCGTGGAGGTGTTCATGGACGGCGATGAAAGCTTCAAGCCCCAGCTGACCAAGATCAAGGAAAGCAACCCCGATTCCCTTTACATTGCCGGCTACTACACCGAGGCAGCCAAGATCGCCCAGCAGGCCAAGGAAATGGGCCTCAATGTCCAGCTGCTCGGTGCCGACGGCCTGTGCAACGTTGCCTACATCGACATCGGCGGCGAAGCGGTGGAAGGGACCTACGCCACCTCCGGCTTCTATCCCGATGATCCCACTCCGGCAGTGCAAAACTTCGTTACCGCCTACAAGAACAAGTACGGCGAGGAGCCGGATATGTTTGCCGCCCAGGCTTACGATGCCGCCTGGATCGTGATCAACGCCATCAAGTCCAAGGGCCCCAATCCAGAGCAGATCCGCGAGGGCATTGCCGCCACCAAGGACTTCCCCGGCATCACCGGTAAAACCAGCATCGATGAAGAGGGAGACACGATCAAGGACGTTATCATCCTGAAAGTGGAAGGCGGCAAGTTCACGCGCGTGAGGTAAGTTGCTTTTCACAGGTGCCAGTCGTCAGGAGGAGGGCGCATCTCTGCCCCTCCTCCTGGAGTTATTTCTGCGGCAGGATAAAGAGGTGACTTTATGTTCATCCAACAGTTAGTGAACGGCCTGATCCTGGGCAGCACCTATGCCCTTATTGCCCTGGGCTATACCATGGTCTACGGCATCATTGAGCTGATTAATTTTGCCCACGGCGAGATCTACATGTTTGGCGCTTTTGCCGGCCTCCTCCTGGTAACGGTCCTTAAGGTGCCGTTTTTTTTGGCCTTTTTCCTGGCCATGGCCCTGGCTGCTCTCCTGGGAATGACGGTGGAGTTCCTGGCCTACCGGCCCCTGCGCCACTCCACCAGGCTGGCGGCGCTCATCAGCGCCATCGGCGCCTCCATCTTTTTGCAAAACCTGGCCCTGCTGATCATGGGAGCGCAGCCCTACACCTTCCCCAGCCCCGTTGAAGCGAAAGTATACCAGACTCCATTTTTTACCATATCGCGCCTGGAAATTATCATCTTGATCTTTTCCTTCCTCTTGATGATTGCACTGACGCTGTTCATCCAGAGAACGAAAATCGGCAAGGCCATGCGCGCTGTGGCCCAGGACAAGGATACCGCCAGCCTGATGGGCATCAATATAAACCAGATCATCACCGTCACCTTTGCCATCGGCTCGGCCCTGGGCGCAGCCTCCGGGGTCATGGTGGGCATATATTTTCGCACGGTTACCTTTTCCATGGGCCTCATGCCCGGCTTGAAGGGATTTGTCGCCGCCGTCCTGGGGGGAATTGGCAACATCCCCGGGGCCATGATGGGAGGAATTCTCCTGGGCATTACCGAAACAATAGGAGCGGCCTATATCTCGTCGCAATACCGCGATGCGGTGGCTTTTGCCCTGCTGATCATGGTCCTCCTTTTGAAGCCAACAGGCTTGCTTGGACGTCCCGTCCAGGAAAAAGTATAAGCCGGAGTGACTTTGAGAAGGTGAAATAAAATTGGCTGTTTTTGATAGCATCCATCTTTTTTTGCAGGAACTCATCGGCGCTTATTACATGCAGTTGATCATCCTGGTGGGGATCAACACCATTATGGCCACCAGCCTGAACCTCATTATCGGCTATACCGGCCAGCTCTCCATCGGCCACGCCGCCTTTATGAGCCTGGGAGCTTACTGTTCCGCCCTGGTCACCCTCCACTTGGGCTTTCCTTTCCTGCTTTCTTTACTCTGCGGGGCCCTTTTTGCCGCCATTTTTGGGGTGATCATCGGCATTCCCACGCTCAAGCTCAAGGGCGACTACCTGGCCATCGCCACCCTCGGCTTCGGGGAGATTGTGCGCATTGTCTGCCTTAACCTGGAGATCACCGGCGGGGCCATGGGCCTGCGGGGCATCCCCAAGAAGACCAACTTTGTCTGGGTGCTGCTGGCAGTCCTCTTTACCGTGTTCATCCTCAACCGCATCATTAAATCAAGGATCGGCCGGGCTCTCGTGGCCATCCGCGAGGATGAAACGGCGGCCGATTCCATGGGGATCAACTCCACCTACTACAAGATTCTATGCTTCGGCGTGGGGGCTTTTTTCGCCGGCCTCGGCGGGGGACTTCTGGCCCATTACATGCGCTTTCTCCACCCGAAAACCTTTGACTTCATGAAATCCATCGAGCAATTGTGCATGGTGGTCCTGGGAGGCCTCGGCAACATATGGGGCTCCTTTGTCGGCGCCACCATTCTCACCGTGGCGCCCGAAATGCTGCGCTCCGTTGCCGATCTGAGGCTGCTCATTTACGGCCTTGTGCTTATTTTAATGATGCGCCTGCGGCCCCAGGGGATCCTGGGGGAGCAGACCAGGCTGGCCCCCTTTTTCAGCCAAAAAATAAGAAATCTGTTGCAGAAGCGCACCAGGACCAACACGTGAACGAAGGGGGGAAGGGATTTGCCGCCTGAAACGATCCTTACAGCCACCGGCATTTGCCACAGCTTCGGCGGGCTCATGGCCCTGGAAGATGTGGATTTCCAGATCAAGCGGAAGGAAATCGTCAGCCTAATTGGCCCCAACGGAGCTGGAAAAACCACCCTGTTCAATCTCTTTACCGGACATTACAACCCCACGCGGGGGGAAATCTACTTCAACAACCGGAAAATCAACGGCTTGAAGCCGTACCAGGTAACCCCCATTGGCATCGCCCGGACCTTCCAGAACATCCGCCTCTTCGGCCAGATGAGCGTCCTGGAAAATGTCCTGGTAGGGCAGCATTGCCGGACGAGGAGCGGCCTCTTCGATGCCATTCTCAGGACGCGTGGCTTCCGGCAGGAGGAGGCGCGAGCCCGCAAAGTGGCCCTGGAGATGCTGGCCTTTGTCCGCCTGGAAGAGAAAAAGGACGAGAAGGCCTGCAACCTCTCCTACGGGGAGCAGCGGCGCCTGGAGATGGCGCGCGCCCTGGCCACCAACCCCAGTCTCCTGCTGCTGGATGAGCCGGCGGCGGGGATGAACCCCCAGGAAACCACCAGCCTGATGGAACTGGTCAGGCAAATCCGCGACCAGATGGGGATTACCATCCTGCTCATCGAGCACGACATGAAAGTGGTCATGGGCATCTCGGAGCGAGTGGCCGTCCTGAATTACGGGAGGAAAATCGCCGAGGGGACGCCCCGGGAAGTGCAGAACAACGAGGAGGTCATCAGGGCCTATCTCGGCGAAAGCGCCTGACTTTCTGCTCGCTGAAGGGAGTTTTGGAATTGCTGAGAATAGAAAATGTGTCCGCCGGCTACGGCAGCATCCGCGTCCTGCACCAGATCAACCTTCACGTCAACGAAGGAGAGATTGTCTGCCTCATCGGCTCCAACGGCGTGGGCAAAACCACCACCCTGAAAACCATCTCCGGGCTGCTGCGGCCCGAAGAAGGCAGGATCTACTTCCGGAACCGGGACATCTCGCGCACCCCGCCGCATAAAATTGTGGAGATGGGGATCTCCCACGTCCCCGAGGGCAGAAATGTTTTCCCCCGCCTTACCGTGCGGGAGAACCTCGAACTGGGGGCCTACGCGCGCAAGGACAAGGCGGAGATTAAAAGGGATTATGCCATGGTCATGCAGACTTTTCCGCAGCTGGCCCTGCGAGAGAAGCAAAGCGCCGGCACCCTGAGCGGCGGAGAGCAGCAGATGCTGGCCATCGGCCGCGCGCTCATGTCGCGCCCCCGCCTCCTGCTTCTGGATGAGCCTTCCATGGGCCTGGCGCCGCTTTTTGTCCTGGGGATATTTGAGATTATCAACGAAATCAATCGCCAGGGAACCACCATCCTGCTGGTGGAGCAGAACGCCCAGCTGGCGCTGCGCACCGCCCACCGCGGCTACGTCATGGAGACAGGCCGCATTGTCCTGGACGACTCCACCGAGGCTCTCCTGAAAAACAGCCGGGTCCGCAAGGCATACCTGGGCGAGTAGGGCCGGCGGGCCTTCTTTGCCCACCCGGGGCGGCAGCCTCTGCAGCGCCGCTTTGCCCCTTCACCCCGGGGTTTAAGTTGACAGCGCGAAAAGTTAATCAGTATAATTTTAGGCAAAGCCCGTTTCAGCAAAAAGGGGTGACCGTGGCATGAAGAGCAAAGAAGTAGTGGGCGAATTCCAGGACACGGTGGAGGAGGTTCTCATCCGCCACCGCAGCATCCTCGATTGCCTCTCCAAGTTCTACGAATCAACCGCCCGGGTCGGCCGGGCCATCGTTAAAACTGCCACCGACTGCGGCTGCGTGTCCATTAATGCCAACAAGCAGCAGTACCCGGAAAAAGAGTCCCTTAAGGAATGCAGTAAATACATGGATTCGCACATCAAGGGAGAGCTCTGCGAACACTGCCGTGAGATCATCGCCGAAGAGTTTGGCAACCATCTCTTCTACCTCACCGCACTGTGCAACCTTCTCAACTACGACATGAAAGAGCTTTTTGAGCTGGAATACGACCGCATCATCACGCTGGGGCATTTCCTGTTATCCTGAGCAAGCGGCCCGTTATCTAACCCGGTAAATCCCCCCGTCCCCCTTTGGCAAAGGGGGAGTTCGAAATACTGGGTATGACTTTTTTGTCCTCCCACCCCGCCGGCGATGGGAGTTGGCTGCATTAATCGGTTCATATCATGGGCGGTCCATGGGCCGCCCGAGGTTTATTCAAGGAGGCGGCGCAGTGTCTCCAGGTTCTTCTGGTCCCAGTGGGAACCCATTTCCGGCGTCTCCAGGATGGCCGGCATCTCCGCGGGCCAGGGCTGCCGCAAAAGCTCCCTGAACCCCTCCAACCCCATCCGCCCATGCCCGATATGCTCATGGCGGTCCAGCCGCGAACCGCGCGCCGTCTTGGCATCGTTGAGGTGCAGCAGGCAGAGCCGCTTCAGGCCCAGGATCCTGTCGAACTGCTCCAGGCACTTTTTGACCCCGTCGGCGCTGCCGAAATCGTAGCCCGCCGCCCAGCCGTGCATCGTGTCGAGGCAGACGCCGAGAGCGTCCGCGGGGAAGGCCTTCAGCACCCGGGCCAGCTCTTCAAAGGTGGCTCCCAGGGCGCTGCCGCTGCCGGCAGTATTTTCCAGCAGCAGCTTCACCCCTGCCGGCCAGCCCGGCAAATTTCCCCATATGGCCTCGATTAGCTGCTCCAGCCCCCGCTCAGCCCCAGCGCCGCCGTGGCTGCCGGCATGCATGACCACGTAGGGCGCCCCGTAGAGGGCGGCCCGCTGCATGGTTTCGTTCAGCAGCCGCACCGATTTCTGGTAAAACTCGGCCTTGGGCGTGGCCAGGTTGATGAGGTAGGCGCAGTGGATTACCAAGGGGTATATGGACAGCTCCCGCGCCAGGTTGGCGCGCTTTTCGATTTCCGGCAGCCTGGGGGCAGCCATCTTCCAGCCGGTGGGATTGCCGGCAAAAAATTGGACCGTCTCGCATCCGTATTCCTTGACCCGCCACAGGTTGGCGGCGAAGCCTCCCTTCAGCGGCATGTGCACGCCCAGCCGCACCGCTCTACCCCCGCGCCGCCCCGATGAGCTCGCTGTAGTGGCCCATGCCCTGCTCATCGAGGTAGCGCTGCAGTCCCCGACAGATCTCCCGGGCTACATGGGGGTGGACAAAATTGGCCGTGCCCACGGCAACGGCCGCGGCGCCGGCGAGAATAAACTGCAGGGCATCTTCAGCCGAGGCAATCCCCCCCATGCCGATGAGGGGAAGGGAAACCGCCCCCGCTACCTCCCAGACCGCCCGCACCGCCACGGGGCGGATGGCCGGCCCGGAGAGGCCGCCGGTGATGTTGCCCAGGAGCGGGCGGCGGCTGTGGACGTCGATGACCATGCCTTTCAGGGTATTGATGAGCGAGAGGATGTCGGCGCCGCCGCTTTCAGCGGCGCGGGCCACGGCGGCGATATCCCCCGCTTCCAGGGAGAGCTTCACAATGAGCGGGCCGCGGTAAACCCGCCGCACCGCCCCCACCAGCTTCTCCACGGTGGCGGGATCCTGCCCGAAGCTGATGCCGCCGCGGCGGACGTTGGGGCAGGATATATTTATCTCCACGGCACTGACCTCGGCCACCCTGTCAAGGATGGCAGCCAGCTCCCGGTATTCCTCCACGCTTTCCCCGGCGATATTGGCAATGACCGGGCAGCCCAGCTCGCCCAGCCGCGGCCGGATTGCCTCCAGGAAATAGTCGATGCCGGGGTTCTGCAGGCCGATGGCGTTAAGCAGTCCCGAAGGGGTTTCCGCCAGGCGCGGCGGGGGGTTCCCCGCACGCGGCTTCAGGGTCATCCCCTTCAGTGCAATGGCCCCCCAGTCGCGGGGGTCAACCCAGGGCAGGTAGTCAAAGCCGAAGCCGTAGCATCCCGAGGCGGCGATGAGGGGGTTGCGCATCTTTATCCCGGCCAGGTCTAGGGCCAGGCGCGGATCAGTTTCCAATGCAGACCGCCTCCCCGTCAAAAACCGGGCCGTCGCGGCAGACCCGGCGGTATTCAATGTTCCCCTGCACTTTTACGGGAACGGCGCAGCCCAGGCAGGCACCCACGCCGCAGGCCATGCGCGACTCCAGGGAGAGGTGAAGGGGCACCCCAGCGGCTCGGGCCAGCTCCACCACCCGGGTCAGCATGGGCATGGGGCCGCAGGCGTGAATTCGCCCCGGCCTGTTCGCTTCGGCAAGGCGCTTTTCGAGAAGCGCGGTGGCCAGTCCTCGCAGGCCGCGCGAGCCGTCCTCGGTAGCCGTAAGGGGGGCGAAACCATGGTCGAGGAAATACTCTTCTGGCGGCAGGAAGGCGCTGCTCCTCCCTCCCAGAATAAACTCAAAGGGAAGGCCGGCCCGCTGCCGCTGCGCCGCCGCAAAGAAGAGAGGGGCCATCCCAATGCCTCCGGCAACAAAGAGCGCCGGGGCGGCTTCATCAAGAAAGGGGAAGCCCCGTCCAAAGGGGCCCAGCAGGTCCAGCTCCTCGCCGGGGCTGCTCCGGGCCAGGAGGGCGGTGCCGCGCCCAGACACCTGGACAAGCAGGCGGATGCGCCCCGCCGCCGCATCGGCGTAATGGATGCTTATGGGCCGCCGCAGCAGGGGGTCGCTGGAGCAGCCGGTGCGCAGGTGGACAAATTGCCCGGGTTCGGCGCAGGCCAGAAGCGGCGCCTCCAGCTCAAATAGATGCCAGCCCCGGGCAATCTCGCTCTTGTCCAGCAGCAGGCAGCGGTGGGCAATTTCAGCTTTTCGCTCCATGGACAACTCCCTGTTCCATCTTGATCTCGCCGCCGACCATGGTCATCACCGGGCGGCCGCGGTAGGAAAAGCCGGCAAAGGGGCTCTGCCTGGCCCGGGTGTAGAAGCCGGCGGGGTCGATCACCCCTTCCGCCTCCAGGTCCAGGACCACCAGGTCCGCGGGAGCCCCGGGGCGCAGGGTGCCCCCCTCCAGCCCCAGCAGCTCCGCCGGGCGGCAGGAGAAGGCCTGCACCAGGTCGGGGAGAGAAAGCTTCCCCTTGCCCACCAGCTCCGTGAGGAGCATGGGCACAGCCGTCTCCAGGCCGGCTATGCCGCAGGGAGCCTCTTCCAGGCCAGCCGCCTTTTCGGCGGGAGTGTGGGGCGCATGGTCGGTGGCGATGATGTCAATCAAGCCTGTGCGCAGCGCCTCCAGGAGAGCCCGGCAGTCCTTCGCCGTGCGCAGCGGGGGATTGACCTTGGCCCGTGCGCCGCTGCGGCAAATTTCTTCATCGGTAAGCAGGAGATGGTGGGGGGTGACCTCCGCCGTCACGGGGAAGCCCCGCTCCTTGGCCCAGGCCAGGAGCTCCACCGAGGCGGCGGTGCTGAGGTGGGAGAGGTGAAGAGGCACGCCGGCAGCCTGTGCCAGGATAATGTCCCGGGCCACGGCGACCGTCTCCGCCGCCGCAGGGATGCCGGGCAGACCCAGCTTTTTGCTTACCGCGCCCTCGTGGAGCAGCCCCCCCGCGACCAGGGAGAGATCCTCGCTGTGGGCCATGACCAGGACACCCGGGAAGCGGGCCAGCTGCCGCAGGATCCGCAAAAACAGGCCGCTGTCGGCTACGGGAGAGCCGTCATCGCTGAAAGCGCGCACCCCTGCATCGTAGAGCTCGCTGAAGGCAGCCGGCTCCCGGCCGCGGCGGCCACGGGTAAGCACCCCCACGGGGTAGACGCGGCAATGCCCTGCCGCCGCGGCCTTTTCCCGCACCAGCTCCACCACCGCCGCGCTGTCCGCCGCCGGCTCGGTGTTGGGCATGGCGGCAAGGGTGGTGATGCCGCCGGCGGCGGCAGCAGCGGTGCCGCTGGCGATAGTCTCCTTCTCCTCGAAGCCGGGCTCGCGCAGGTGCACGTGGAGATCTATAAATCCCGGCACCACCGTCTTCCCCGAGAGATCAATGATCCGGGCTTCACCGGGAGAAATCTCCGGTTCCACCGCCACGATTCTGCCGTCCTCGATGAGCAGATCGCGGCGCCCCTCCAGCTTCTGCGAAGGGTCCACTATGCGGCCGCCCTTTAAACAGATGCGCATAAGCCATACGCTCCCATAGAACCGTGCTTAATAAAAATATAACCATGATTTCTGAGAATGCAAGGGCATCTTTTAAGCGGAATAGCCCTCTCTGCTGTTCAGTTCTTCCAATATGGCGCGCATGGCTTCCGAGGCGCTGCCGTAAATGAGCACCCTGGCCCGGTGGTCATGCATGGAGGTCTCATTGTTTATGATGATCATGTTTTTCACGGTGTAAGGCAGAAGGTTGGCCGGCGCGGCGCCCATTTCCGCGCCGATAATGAGCAGAAGATCAGCGGCGCGGGTTTCGTTGAGCGCTTCAGTGTAATCCGGGGCCAGCCCTTCATCGAAAAGGACGACATCGGGCTTCAAGAGGCCGCCGCACTGGTCGCAGCGCGGCGGCAACTGTCCCATGGAAAGCTTCGCGGACACTTCTTCCACCGGCACCCGCTGCCCACAGTCCAGGCAGGTGGCGCTTTTCATGTTGCCGTTAACTTCATAAACCCGCTCCGATCCCGCCCGTTGGTGGAGGCCGTCGATATTCTGCGTAATGATGGAGCGCACCAGGCCGCGGCGCTGCAGCTCCGCCAGGGCATAGTGGGTTGCATTGGGCGAACAGCTCTGAACATTCCGGTAAAGCTTGATCCCCAGGCGGTAAAATTCGGCCGGATTGCTTTTAAAGCCTTCCAGGGTGAAATAGATGGGGTCAACCATGGTCCAAAGGCTCTTCCCGGGAGTCCGGAAGTCGGGCACGCCGCTCTCCCTGGAAACCCAGGGGCCGGTCAGGGCTACGGTGTGCTTTGCTTCCAGCAGCAGGTCCACAATTTTTCTGGCTCGCTCCTTAATTTTGGATAACACCCTCTTTCCACAAAATACCTCCAAATGACAGAAAGACCCCTTTTACTTGAGGGAAAAGGGGTAGCGACTGCTATAGCACTAGAGGTTTTCGCGATCATGGCGCGCCAGAAAGACAAGCATGTTCCGGTAAGCTTTCTGGTCTATTTTCAACAGAGCGTTTATTTGCCGGTATATCCGGGCCACGCTGCTTGGCGAGACCCCGTAGGTCCTGGCCAGCTCCTTCTGGGTCAAATCCAGGAAATGGAAGCGTGCCAGGCAGTACTCCAGCCCGGCGGCCCAGGTTTCCGGCTTTACAATCCGCGGCACTCGGGGATAGAGATGATTGATGAAGTCAAGCCAGATCGCCCGGGCATCCTGGAAAAACTCCTCGCTGTAAAAGCTGGAGCGGCGCATGTGCCTGTAGGTGCACTCCAGCACCTCCGTCCATTCCTTCCGCCATTCCGGCGAGCGCGGGGAGAGCGCCGACAGCTCCTCCTCCACGAAACGCCCCTCGCGGAAGATGAGCACGCGCCCCTTCCCCTGGATCTTTTTCAACTCGTGCAGGGCCAGCTGGCGGAGGCGCTCCTTGACCCAGGGGTTTATGACAAAGCTTTTCAGCAGGGCGGTGCTGTGCGGGGAGTGCGCCCGGCCGCAGAGCTGGATAACCTTCTCTTTGAGGCTGTCGCTGCCCTGGTAAAGGGCCTGCTGCATCAAGGAGGCAAAGTGTTCATCGGAAAAATATTCTTCCAGGCTCTCCTCCTCAAGGGAGGAGAGCCACTGCTCCAGGGCTTCGCTTTCCTCCACGGAGAAAAAGCGGGGCCCATCCTCCAGCTCCTCTTCGCCGTCGCCTTCCATGGCCTGCAGCAATTCATAGGCCTCCCCGGCCATCTCTCCCTCGGGGTCCACCTGCAGGTATTTTCTCAGGTAGCGCCGGGCCATGGGCATATCGTCCATGAGGCCGTAGTTGAGAGCCATGAAAAAATAGCATTCGGTGAACTGGGGATCGAGGTTTTTGACCACGTGCTTAAAGACGCGGTTGGCCTCCTGGAGGCGGCTGCTTTTGCTGAGAATGCAGGCAAGGTGGTAATGGCTCTCGGCATTGGCCGGCTCAATCTCAATGGCCTTTTTTAGAAACAGAAGGGCCTTGGAGAGCTTGTTTTTGCGGTTGTAGTAGCTCCCCTTTTGAAAGTAGTAGTTTGCGTCCTGCTCTAGGGGAATGATCTTCTTGGAGGGATCCTTCGTCTTGAGCAGTCCTCTGGGACGATCGGCGCGGCCCACCCTTTCACCACCTTGACCTCATGCCCTGAAAGATGCTAAATAACTTCTCCAACAGGCAGGAAATATCCTGCCTCATTCGCCTTTAAATAATGCCGCCGGCAGCGGGGCCTCTACTCCTCATCGTCGGGCTTTTTTAAATAGATGCTCCGCTCGAGGTGGCGGTCCCACTCCGTCCAGTCTCCCTCGCCGGGGGGGCGCTTCTCCATGAGGCGGATAAACTGGTTCAGCCGGGCGCTGACCAGGTCGGCGTGGAAGAGGGTGAAGGCATGGATGGTTTTGGGCACTTCAGGGGAACCCCATTCGCGCATGCCGTGGTGCGAGAGGATCATGTGCTGCAGCTCCAGCTTCAGTTGAGGGGGGAATGAGGGGATCTGGCTGATCTTCTGATCGAGCATCTCTTTGCCGATGCTGATGTGGCCAATGAGCTTCCCCCGATCGGAAAACTCGAAGTCAAAGCTGGCCGGGTCGTACTCCTCTATTTTCCCCACGTCATGCAGAATGGCGCCGGTAAGCAGCAAATCGAGGCGCAGGTGATCGGGGTAAAGCCTGGCCAGGTCGCGGCAGATCTGGATCACCTCCAGGGTGTGTTCCAGCAGGCCGCCGGCGTAGTTATGGTGAATGGACCGCGCCGCGGGCGCGTAGGCAAAGCGGCGGGTAAATTCCTTGTCGTTGAAAAAGGAGAGCAACAGGAGCCTGAGATGGGGATTTTTAATGTCGCTGTTTATGACCTCCTTAAGCTCCTGGAGCATCTCGCGGGGATCGCGCTTGGAAACGGGCTGGAAGAAAGAGCGATTTACCTTCTCCGGGTCAAGCTTGCGCAGGTCGCTGATCACCACCTGGGGCCCGTAGTAGTCGCTCACCTCGCCCCGGACAAAGATGACATCGCCTTTTTGCGGCAGCTCCTCGATGCCGTTCGTATCCCATAGCACCGCCTTGATGGTGCCGCTCACATCGCCCAGGATCATCTTCAGGAAAAACTCCCCCGCCCGGTGGGGCGAGGAGAAGCTTCCCTTGCTGCATTCCAGCACCAGGGCCTGGGTTTCCACCTCGTCACCTAACTGAAGGTTGCGGATTAACTGCTTTTTCATCCTCATCCCCTGTTCGCGCTTACTAAGCAGCTTATCCCTAATGTAACACATTACGCCGCTTTGGAAAAGGGAAAGATGAAAACCCTGTGATCGGACAGTGATATTGTCACCATATAAGCGGTCTGAGATAATGTCACCATTATGGGAGGAGACATTTTCTTGAAGCCGAAGGAAGCCAGGAGAGTTAACGTAGTGGAACAGTTGGTAAAAGGAACGATCACGGTATCACAGGCAGCGATGCTGCTGAGCCTCTCTGAACGCCAGGTCAAACGGATTAAGAAAGGAGTCAAAGAACAAGGGTTGTCTTACCTGGCGCACAAGAACAGAGGACGCAAGCCCAAGCATGCCATCATCGAGGAGACACGCAAAAAAGTCGTTAAGTTGGCCTTAAATGATTACAAAAATGCAAGCTGCACCCATATGGCCGAACTGCTGGAGCAATACCAAAAC
>LSQX01201679.1_pt2 | contig 28231 bp, 27 predicted proteins | sample 654561 | NCBI WGS metagenome assembly LSQX01 (sample SAMN04489861, study PRJNA283612) | anaerobic digester metagenome | isolation source: 4 biogas reactors fed with cattle manure at either 37C or 55C with and... | place: Denmark: Kongens Lyngby | collected 2014
AATCACCAGAAACTGCCTGGCTTCTTCGCCCGGGATATGATCCTGGAATCTCCCAGCAAGGATATTATGAATCTTTTGGCCCGCAGTGTTCTGGTTTTATATAGTTATGATGATCGGGCAGATGACATTACGGTGGCCAATGTGCTGAGGCAATGCTTGCAGCTGATCGCATGGCTTCCTTCTCTGGCAGTATACGGGTATCAGGCCTACTCCCATTACCATGGGAACAGTAGTCTGGTATTACACAGTCCCCAGCCTGACCTAAGTATAGCGGAAAATATTTTATATATGCTGCGTCCGGACAGTAATTTCAGTGAACTGGAAGCTAAACTCCTTGACCTGGCACTGGTGCTCCATGCAGAACATGGAGGAGGGAATAATTCTTCTTTTGTGACTCATGTTTTGACATCATCAGGAACGGATACCTATTCAGTAATGGCAGCTGCCTTAGGGTCTTTAAAGGGCCCCAGACATGGAGGAGCCAACGCCAAAGTTGTGCATATGTTTGAGAATATAAAGGAGAATGTTAAGGACTGGAATGATGAGGACGAAATAAGAAACTATTTGACCAGGATCATTAAAGGTGAAGTTTACGACCGGTCTGGTTTAATCTATGGAATAGGACATGCAGTTTACTCCATATCTGACCCGCGGGCTTTGATCTTAAGAAATCATGTAGAAGAACTGGCTCAGGAAAAAGGAATGGAAAAAGAATACCAGCTTTATGCCAATGTGGAAAAATTGGCCCCCCAGGCAATTGGTGAACTTCGCCAGATCTATAAGGGTGTCAGTGCCAATGTTGATTTTTATTCAGGATTGATTTACCGGATGCTTGGTATCCCAATGGAAATGTTTACACCCCTATTTGCAGTAGCCAGGATAGCCGGTTGGAGTGCCCACCGTATAGAAGAAATCGTTAATGCCGGCAAAATCATCCGGCCGGCATATAAGTGTGTTGCCAGGCGGCGTGATTATGTCCCAATGGGATTAAGAGAATAAATAAATTGGAAAAGGGACGGCTCATTATTGTTATAACCGTCCCTTGTATCATATCTGGTCTTAAAACACCGTTACAACCCCAGCTGCTTCATAAGCTTGGGCAGGCCTTCTTCGAAATTCACGCCAAAGCGGATATCTGTTCCTGCCTCTTTGGTGCGGGCTATGCTTCCAACAGTGAAATCCACAGCAATTTCTGTTGCCTTTGTCAGATCAATATCTCTTAAAAGCGCAGCCGTAAGAGCACTGGCAAAAACATCCCCGGTCCCGTGATAATATCCTTCAATCCAATTGGAAAAAGCATAACTGATCTCTCCGGACTGGCTGTCATAAGCGGCAGCACCCAGCTTTTGGTGATCAAAATGCACACCCGTCAAAACTACCTGCCTGGCTCCAAGGGCCGCAAGTTTTTTAAGTAGTCCTTCGATATAGTCAGGTGTATAGGGCCCTTCCAGGTAAGGTTCTCCCAGCATTAAAACAGTTTCTGTAATATTGGGCACAATTACATCAGCCTGGGTACAGAGTTTTTTCATGCCGGCAGGAAAGTCAACGGGAAATATTTTATATAGTTCTCCGTTATCTGCCATAACCGGATCTACGATGATGAGATTTTCCGGAGTTTTCAGGCGCTTGAATATTTCCGACACGATGTCCAACTGTTCAAACGAACCCAGAAATCCGGTGTATAATGCATCAAATTTCAGATCCAGGGACTGCCAGTGGTCGATGATCGGCAGGATATCTTCTGTCAAATCCCGGTAAGTATAGCCGGTAAGCCCCCCGGTATGGGTGGAAAGAACTGCAGTGGGTATGGCGCTTACTTCAACCCCGGCTGCTGATATGATAGGCAGGGCTACGGTCAATGAACATTTGCCGAAACAGGATATATCATGAATTGCGGCAATTCGTTTTTGTCTTTGCATTAAACAGGCCACCTTCTCATTTTTTTAAGGATATTTTTAAGAATAATGCTCATTAGGATAGGTGTCAAGTAACAGCCTTATCTGTGAATAAAAAAAAGAGCACGGGCGGGGGAGTACCCATGCTCTTTGGAGTTTATCAAATTATAGTGCAAATACGTGACGACCGATTTGGGTGATGATCGGACGGCTCCAGACCCATTTACTGGTAGCGGTAACCGGATTCCAATAATAGAGTGCACCGCCGGTAGGATCCCAGCCGTTAAGAGCTGCTTCTGCCGCTTTAAAGGAAGCGGCATTGGGCTTAAGATAAAACTGTCCGTCACTGACTGCAGTAAAAGCGCCAGGCTGGTGAATCACTTCCTGAATAGTATTGCCAAAGATTTTAGCTTTCACCCGGTTCAATACTACTGCGGCAACCGCAACCTGTCCGTTATAAGGCTCGCCCCGGGCCTCGCCGTGTATAACACGAGCCAGATCCAACAGGTCCTGGCGGGCATTGGTCAGGAGTCCGCGGGAAGGGGATATATGGTCGATATTACTTGCGGGGTTGCTGACCTGATGGATGATGGCATATGCGGTCTGTTTGCCGACAATACCGTCAGCAGCCAGTCCGTTATTAACCTGAAACTGCTTCACGGCACTTAATGTTTTAGGCCCGAAGATTCCCTCGGTGCCGCCGGTATCATAACCCAGCCAGGTAAGGTCTTTTTGCAGTTGTGTTACATCATAACCCCGCATTGATTGTTTCAGTACCCGGTCTCCCAGATAAGCTGCCTGGGTTTCCTGTACTGGAATTAAAGTGAAAAACATAAATATAGTTAATGTGGTAATTATCCCTTTAATATACTTATTAAACATATATACCTCCTTATGTATTGGTTAATAGCGCTTCTATACCCAATCTACTCCCACATTATATGTTATTGCTTGAATTTTGAGCAAAGCGCTGAAACGGGCAAAAGCCTGCCCGACCTCTTTTGACCAAAAACCCTCTGGCAAACTTGGAAGGTTGTCTTAAAATAACTGCAGATAATTAGCCTATGGTAAAATGAGGCATAGTATATAATAAGGAAAAAGGAGGTACGAAATGGAGTTTTTACAGCAGCGCCACTGGCATACCACGGTGATGCGGGAAGATAAGAAGACCATAATTGCTAAAACTGACTATATGGACAACTTGATTGAAAGAAGAGCAGTAATCAAGGTAGATGTTTTCAGTTTGGAAATTATTGAAGCCTGGCTGGATAGATTGGGACGTGCAGGGGATATGGCAGAGAAGCGCCAATACATAGAAAAACTGAAAGGTGTTAAAGCCTACCTGGGCAATGGCCGCCCTTTAAAGGAGGCCCTTCAAGAAGCAGGAGATCAATTGGAAAGGTCTTTGTTTAATGAGTCAGTTATCGGCATCATACAGGCTGAAACATTTCTGTATAAGGAACGGGGTTACTCTGATGCAGCAACTTACAACCGGTTCTGGGAAGAGTATTATTTAGGTTCCTGCCGTTATTACAGCAATCTTGACCAGGTGAAGTCCTCCTGGATAGATTTCGTTGGCACATCACTGCGCCAGGAGAATCTTTTTAACCGCGGCAAATGTCAGCAAATGATGCGGGATCAAAATGGTGATTATTTAATATGGGGCAGCCTTATCGATACCTTTCATCAAATGAGCACCTTTATTAAAGTGGATCAGGGAATGAAGATCACTGCAGCACATGGACAGTTGATCAGAATGCCTGATGCGGTTTGTTCATCTGCTGCAGTTTTAATGGACAATTTACCGGGGGTGGATCTTTCCGGTATCAGTAAAAAAGAATTGGCAGGCATTCTCGGTGCCGGGCAAGGTTGTATTCACATCATCGATCTGGTCTGGGACAGTGCCCAGACACTTAAAAGCTATCGGGGTGAAGCTTAGTTATCAGCATTGGAAACGGTCTTTGAATATGACCAGCCATCTTGGGGGCAGCAGCAGCCAGTTCGTCTTCCCAGGGAGTTTTGTTTTTAATAATCAGCTTTGACTGCCTGTAAGATTTCATCCTTACTCTTTCCTTCCAGCTGCATTTCAAAGGCCTTGTCCAAAATCATTTTAAAGTGCTGGCCCGGTATCATTCCTAATTCCTGAAGATCACGCCCCTTTACCAGGGGCTCAATTTTTTGCCCCGGCTGCAAGCCCAGTTCGGCGGCTTTATCCAAAAACCATTGCCGGATCTCGGTATAATCCCGGTCCACATTACGGCCCATAAAGTCTGCTTCTGACAATAAAAGCAGTTCTGACAGGTCTACCCTGTTTATCAGTTTGCGGATAGCTTTATCGGTGACCTTCTCCTTCTGTTTGTACAGCAGGACCGGATGCATATGTTCTCTCACCAGTGATGTAACATCATTGATCAGAGCTTTGCTGCACAGCAGATTCTGTAAAAAATCAGCAGCCATTTTAGCACCCACAGTATCATGGCCGTAGGAGGTGATTTTACCCTTACGCTCTTCCGTGGTTCCTGGTTTGCCGATATCATGAAGCAGTGCAGCCCACATGAGGGCCAGGGGATTTTTGGCCCGGCCTTTCAGTTTGGCCGCTTCATTTGTTACCAGCAAGGTATGTTCCCACACATCGCCTTCGGGATGATGGATTGGTTCCTGGGGGCATCCCATCAGCCGGGACAGTTGAGGATGCAGTTGTTCTAATAGGCCGGTCTCTTGCAGATATCTAAGACCTATAGAGGGCTTGGGGGAAAGCATAAGCAGTTTTTTTAATTCCCCATAGATCCGCTCTGCCGGTACCTTATTTAAGTCTGCCATCTTCATCAGTTTTTGCGTTTCGGGATGGATCGTAAAATTTAATCTGGCAGCCAGGCCTGCTGCCCGGTATGCCCGCAGGGGATCATCAACAAAGACTTCCTCTGTCATATGCCGTATGACCCGCCGGGAAATATCTTCTTTTCCTCCGCTGTAGTCCAGGATCTCTCCGGTAAGAATATCTATCATCAAGGCGTTGACAGTAAAATCCCGCCTGTTTGCAGCATCATTGTATTGATCATAGCTGGCAACAGAAAAATCCCAATGGGGATGTCCTGCTATCTTGAACACGGGATAGATTTTACCCACCATCTTTACTTGCCCGTATTTTTTCAGCAGTTTGATCAAAATTTCCTGCTCTAAATGAAAAACTTCAATATCAATATCATTAGTTTCTGTAAAATTGCCGTTTATTAAGTAATCCCTCACATAGCCGCCGGTATAAAAAGACTGCCCGCCCTTTTGCTGAATTTCCTGTGCGATAGTTTTTAGCATAAGCTTCCCCTTGAAATTATTTTTGTTCTTTTTATTATGATAGAATTAACAGCAAAATAGCCAGACCCGGCTATGAAAATTTACATTTTTTCAATAATAATTCACAAAACCTTCACAATAACAGGGTATAATTTGAACAAGGTTATCAAACCGGTAAAACCTGGTTTTCAAAGAGGATAGATCGCATCATATCTAAAACAGGTTTGGAAAGGAGATAAATAACATGCGTAACTTTTTTAAAATTATGATTTTATTAGTTATCGCTTTTTTATTAGGAGGAGCTTTTGTCGCCGAACAGGAGGGAACTTCTTTATGGGCATCCTTGTTGGACGATCCCCGGCAGGAGACTGAGATCGATGTCACAGATACAGTTAATACAGCCTTGATCGTACCGGGGGGCGCCATGGATATTGCCGATATGGTGGCTAAGGCTTCGCCGGCAGTAGTGAATATCAAGGTCAAGGTGCAAAGCAATTCCCTGCCAAATAACCCGCTGTTTAGCGATCCCTTTTTCCGTGAGTTCTTTGGTGAATTTTATTATGACCGCAGTCCTCAATATGAAACAGGTATCGGGACCGGTTTTATTATAACCGATGACGGTTATATCCTTACCAATCAACATGTGATCGAAAATGCTGCTTCGGTAACTGTACAGCTCAACGGGAAAAAAGAGGAAATGCCGGCCCAGGTGGTAGGACAGGATCGGGAACTGGACCTGGCCGTTTTAAAAATCAGCGGAAATAATTATCCTTACTTAAAATTGGGTGATTCGGATTCCATGCGGGTGGGAGAATGGGTAGTTGCCATCGGTCAGCCGTACGGCCTTGATCATACAGTCACTACGGGTGTAATATCAGCCAAAGGCCGGCCTATCACTATAGAAGACCGGCAGTATAAAAACCTGATCCAGACAGATGCAGCTATCAATCCGGGTAATTCAGGGGGACCGCTGTTGAACCTGAAAGGTGAGGTCATTGCCATCAATACAGCAGTTAATTCTTCAGCCCAGGGAATTGGCTTTGCCATTCCTACTAAAACAGTAAGTGATGTTTTGCAGGACCTTATTGCCGGTAATGCAATTATCAGGCCTTTTTTGGGAGTCAGTATGGCTGATGTAAATGATGAAGTCCGTCAGGAACTGGGCCTGGACAGTAAAACCGAAGGTGTGGTTGTTGTTGAAGTAATAAGCGGTACGGCAGCAGCCCAGGCAGGGGTCAAGGCTATGGATGTGATCACGGCAATCGACAGTAAAAAAATAACTTCGGGAAACGACTTGCAGGAATTGGTCTCTAATTATGAGGTAGGGGAGAAGATAACACTTGACATTTTGCGGAATGGAAAACAGATTTCTATTACTGCCGCTCTGCAGGCTAAACCACAGCAATAAAAATACGAATATCATTGTCAGAAACACAAGCCCCGCCGGGTCACCGTTATACTCCAGGGACATCCCTCTTTAAAGAGGTGTGTCCCTTTTGCTTATTTCAGTGCTCACTTGCGGGGCTTATGCTTCCACGACCTTCACCTCTATAGTTAGGCCTTTTTAATTCCAGCAGTCCAACCTTCCAACTGTTTAAGCAAGCGTGCAGATACCCCTCCGGTGGCATACCCTATAGGGCACAGGCAAGTGATATCAGCCCCTACGGCTTTTCAGTATAGATTTGCGCTTAAACGTTGTAGGGGAGCGTATTACGCTCCCGAACCATACCGGGGCTTACGAGCCCCTGTAATCATTCATTGGTTTACCAGCGGGAAGATACTATCTTCCCCTACATTGCATAAGCACGGGATTTCCTGACTCCTTTCGCCGTTCCCCTAACCAACTAACCTATTCTGCATATAGTTTATCGATCAGGGCTTTGTACTTCTGATCAATAAATTTGCGCTTCAGTTTCAGGGTGGGGGTCATTTCCCCGGCTTCCTGGGTAAGCTCCTCAGGCAGCAGGACAAATTTTTTGATTTTTTCCACCTGTCCCAGGCTCTTGGTTTTTGCATCGATAAGGCCTTCATATAATTTATAGATATCGGGATTCTGAATGATTTGTTCAGGTGAAGTATACTCAATATTGTTCTTTTTGCAGTAGTCTTCCAGGATCAAGAAGTTTGGCACCACCAGGGCGGATAAGAACTTTCTTCCTTCGCCTACACATACGAACTGGGCAATAAACATTTCATTGCCCAGGAGGGATTCGATCTGCTGCGGGGAAATATTTTTGCCGCCGGCAGTTATGATGAGTTCTTTTATACGGTCAGTGATTTTGATATATCCCAATTTTTCACCGTTCTTCTCCACATAATGGAGTTCGCCTACATCCTGGGTCTTAAACCATCCGTCTTCAGTGAAAATTGCTTTAGTGGCTTCGGGATTTTTATAGTATTCGGTCATGGACATGCCGCCTTTAAGCTGTACTTCGCCTTCATCGGAAATCCGGGCTTGACACATAGCCAAAAGGACTCCGCAGTAGCCGGGAATGGCATTATCCCTGAAACCTACGCAAACCGGGAAAAACTCAGTTAAACCATAGCCCATGGCAATATTGATCCCTGCAGCCTGGAAAAATTCGTTTACATCCGGGGCAAAGGCGGACCCGCCGATATGATAAATATTACAATTTTCCGTACCCAGCATAGCTCGTATTTTACTGAAGACCAGTTTGTCAGCGATTTTGTATTTTAGACCGTAGCTATTATTTCTATAAGCCTTAATTCCCACTGCTTTGGCCCATTCAAACATCTTATACTTCATGCCCCCGGCATTTTTCATGCTGACGTGGATCACACCGTAAACTTTATCCCATATCCTGGGCACACTGGTCATAAAATGCGGCTTTAAATAATTCATGTATTCAAGGAAATTGGCCGGATCCGGGCAATAGCCGATTCTTACGCCGATACTCATACATCCGTATGACCAAAGTCTTTCAAATATATGGGACAAGGGCAGAATTGATAAAGAAGTATAATGAGGACCGGCTTCAGGGTAACGCAGGGAGGGGAATATGCCGTTCAGGAATGTTCGGTGGGTATGTACTGCTCCTTTGGGATTTCCTGTAGTGCCCGAAGTATATATGATCGTAACGATATCATCAGGATCAACATTATTTATCCGTTCTTCAAATTCCTTGTCATTTTCAAGCTTCCGGCCCTTTTCGATCAACTGGCTCAGATAAACGCTTCTATCGCCGGAAATATTTATATTATCCTGCATAGCAACGATCAGTCGCAGGTATTTATTATCAGCTATGACTTGTGCAGCCCGGTCATATTGTTCCTGGCCACCTACAAATACTACTTTGACTTCTGCATCATTAATAATATATTCGGCCTCTTCTTTGGAATTGGTAGCGTAAATAGGGACCGAGACAGCACGAGTGGCTAGAATACCCATGTCTGAAATGGCCCACTCTGAGCAGTTCTTGGCGAATATGGAACACATATCACCACTGTCAATTCCCATATCGATCAGAGCTTTAGCCAGGGCGGTGAATCTGTCGGCAAATTCGATCCAGGTCAGTGATTCCCACTCACCTTTGATATTCTTCTGGGTGAGTATGGCTGCATCCTTGAAAATCTTGGCATTTTTAAGCATCATGTAGGCGAGGGTTTTGTTCTCAGCAAGGTATTTAGCGAATTCTGTATCCCAATCTTTGTCAGAGTCACGCCAGACCGGCAAATTCTTGGTTGGTTCGTGCATATCCGGACCCCCTTAATATAATATTGTTATAAAATTATTATGATTCGAAATATACGGAAAGTCAACGACATTAAAAACAGCCTGATGAACATAAAATCACCAGGCTGAAACAAGCACTCTTATCTTAAGGCTTGTTTTTAAACACTACCGGCAATGTTTGTGCATGGATCTATTCCATTTAGGGATAAATCCGTTTTGCTCAAGGAGCTGGTAGCGCTTTTCCATACGAGAAATGATTTTCTTTCCTTTTTCCTCCGATATGACTCCATACTTAACATACTTAGAAACTACTTCTTTTTTCTTGTTAAGAATGTCTTTTTCCAGGGCAGCAATTTCTTGCTTTTGTGCCTCGGTCAACTGGACATCAGATTTACCAGGGGTAACATCAGGGTCTGCATAAACCTGAGAACCAAAGCCGACAAGCAATGCGGACATTAAGAGCATTGTTACCAAAGCTTTGCGAATCCTAATGGAAAGACCTCCTTTCTCAATGGAATATTCATATTTTCCTCATTGGCAAGAAATATTATGTTGTAAAAAAAAGGACGGATCTTTCGAACCGTCCCTGATCATGATCTTATTCATTAATTACTTTTTTATTTCTTTTCAGTGAGAAGGTTTTCTACTTCATACTTTTCGTACTGCTCTGCCATCCATGTACTGTACTCGGATTCCAGTTTTTGATTGATCAAAGTGTTTTTGATTTCTTCTTTGCTGCCTTCCAGTGTTGCAGGCTTAGCCTCGATTTCTTCTGTTACTTTAATGATATGATAACCAAACTGAGTTTTAACAGGATCACTTATTGTACCTTCCGGCAAGGAAAAGGCTGCTGCTTCGAATTCAGCTACCATATCTCCTCTGCTGACCAGGCCCAGGTCTCCGCCCTGGTCCTTGTTGGAAGTGTCAGTGGAATATTCTTTAGCCAAAGCGGCGAATTCTTTGCCCTCATTCAGCTGCTGTTTTACTTCCAGAGCTTTTTCCTCGCTGTCTACCAATATGTGACTGGCTTTGACCTGTTCCCCTTGGGCGTACATTTCTTTATTTTCGTTAAAATATTCTTCTATTTCCTTGTCACTTACTGTAATTCTCTCTTTCATTAATTTTTCCAGTTTAACCTGCACCGTAAGATCTTCCCTTACATCTTCCAAGGTCAGATTGTACATAGACAAGGACTGTTCAAATACATCCCGGCCCCCATAATACACAGCCAGATCGTCCAGCTCTTTATCCAGGTCTTCCTCAGTTACCTGAATGTTTTGCTTGTTTGCTTCCATTTCAATGATTTTTTTACTGATCAGTATATCCAGCGCTGCCTGACCATTTTGCTTTACCATAGAATCATATAATTCACTTTTGCTGATAGGTTCACCGTTTACCCGGGCTACGATCTCATCATCAGGGCGGGTCGCTGCATAGATCCCTGCGGCAGCAACCACTGCAACGATCACCAAAATGACGAGATATTTTTTTATATTTTCCTGCTGAAACATTAACATGTCTCCTTTCTGATAATGGCAACATTTTTTCTGAGGGAAGATTTTTTACAACCAGATACTAGTTTACAACAAAAAAAGCTCTTAAGTATGAAGAAACTGTGAACAATAAGTGAAATTATTCAGAAAATAATGCCAGTGGGTATAAAAGATACAAGAGAACTTTTATAGTTTATAATAAAACAAGGAAACCTTAAAAAGAGTATTAGTTCATATAAGTAGTTATATACCTGATGGAGGATTTTCATTACAGGTGTCGAAGGTTTTTTTGAAAGCCAGACAGTCCAAAGCATAATTTACATAAGGAGATTTATATGGAAAATGACCGCAAAATTGCAGTATTGATCGATGCAGATAATGTATCTGACAAGTATATTAAATATATCTTTGATGAGATAACCAACCATGGTACCCCCACATATAAGAGAATTTACGGGGATTGGACCAAACCCCAGCTGGGGTCATGGAAGACTGTGTTACTCAGCTACTCTATCACGCCAATACAGCAGTACAGCTATACTACCGGCAAGAATGCCACCGATGCAGCATTGATAATCGATGCCATGGATATTCTCTATTCCAATAATGTTGACGGCTTCTGCATTGTTTCCAGTGACAGTGATTTTACCAGACTGGCAGCCCGTTTGAGAGAAGCCGGTATGTATGTGATCGGGATGGGGGAAAAGAAAACGCCCACCCCTTTTATTTCAGCCTGTGAGATATTTAAATACCTTGAAGTTTTAGCAGCCATCCCTCCCAATGATTACCATCAAAACGGTTCTCAGGAAAAAACAGCCAAAGCAGGGGAACCTAAAGAAAGCATGGCAAGTCTCAATGAACTGATCAAGACCATTCAGATCATCGTAACCGAAACATCAGATGAAGATGGCTGGGCGTTTCTGGGTGAAGTGGGTAAAAGACTGAATAAGCGCTATCCTGATTTTGATACCCGTAACTATGGGCACAGTAAACTTACTCCCTTTATTTCATCATTAAAACAATTCGAAATTCAGTCGAGAAAAACCAATCATCCTTATATAACTCATAAATATATTAAAAATAAAAAGTAAAGCACATATCCATGTTTCAGGAGGAGATGCATATGAAAGTTAAAGTGAAGCTGTTTGCAAATTTTCGTAAAGATCGTTTCAAAGAAAAGGATATGGAGCTGGCTGATGACTGCACAATAGGCTGGGTGGTGGATCATCTTAAAATCCCCCGTAAAGAGCTGGGGGTAATTTTTTTAAACGGATTATCAGCAGAGACTGATACGGTATTGAAGGATGGAGATACGCTGTCGATCTTCCCCATGGTGGGAGGGGGTTAAATTGAGTAATGAAAATATCAGGCAGATCAGCTGGCAGGATATTATTTCTCTTGCCGAAGTCCGGCAATTGCCTCCGGGAGAAATAGAAAAAACCTGTCTGCAAAAAGGGCTCACTCCTGCCAGGTATTTGCGTAATATGAATGCCATCAGCCGGGATGAACAATTAAGACTCCTTGATGCACGGGTAGGCGTTTGTGGCTGCGGAGGTTTGGGACTATATATTATGAGTCATCTGGCCAGGATGGGAGTCGGCCATCTTAGTGTATGGGACCCGGATACATTTAGTGAAAGCAATCTTAACCGGCAATTGTTTGCAAGTTATGCCAGTCTGGGACAGAGTAAGGTGGAAGTATGCCGACATTTTATACAGCAGATAAATCCTGCTGTCGCCGTTACCGCCAGGAAATCCTATTGGGAGGATGACCGAGAATCGATATTTAAACAGCAGCAGGTGATCGTAGATGCGCTGGACAATATACCCTCCCGCCTGGCTCTGGCAGAGGCCTGTGCTGAAGAAAAAATACCTTTGATTCATGGTGCAGTTGCAGGATGGTATGGACAAATCACCGTGATCATGCCTGGTGATAAGAGTTTGCAAGTTTTATACGGCTCTGCCGTTGGTAAGGGAATCGAGCAGGAGCAGGGAACACTTCCATTTACAGCAGCAGCCATTGCCAGCATGCAGGCAGCTGAAGTCATAAAACTTCTGCTCAATAGGGAAACGGATCTGACAGGTGAAATTTGTATGGTGGATTTACTGGACTTAAGTATAGAACGCATTAAAAAAACTGTGACATGAGTGCTACAGCTATGTAATATCAACGTCACAAATAGAACACCAATGTTACAGTGTAGATTTATTTTAAAATATTAAAAAAAGATCAAAAGGTGCCTTGGTAAAGTCGAGGCGCCTTTTTTATTGGTAAATAAAAATTATGGCATAAAAATTGCAGAAAGTATAGTTAAAATTGGTCCCTGGACCAATCAATGCGGTTTTTTCCTGCTTGGAAGAATTCCGCAATAACCCTTGTCAGGAACCAAATTTATAGTAAAGGAGTGTGAGAACTGGTTTATCCAGTTGGGGTAGAACCAGGACCGTATGAGCAAAGTACTTTTTGTTGAACCCGAAAAATGTACCGGCTGCCGATCTTGCGAATTGATTTGTTCATTTACTCATGCCGGGGAATTCAACCCATTAAAATCCCGAATTTCTATTGTTGCTTTTGAGAAGACCGGCTTTTCCTTCCCGGCAGTCTGCCAGCAGTGCAGTGTGGCGGCATGCATGGAGGTTTGCCCGGTCAAAGCCATCAGTGTAGATCCTGAAACAGGCGCTAAAATCGTCAACCATAATATTTGTCTGCGTTGCAAAATGTGTACCATTGCCTGCCCCTTTGGAGCAACATTTTATGATGCCGATCAGGACGTGATTATGAAATGTGATCTCTGCGGCGGAGATCCTGAGTGCGTAAAATACTGCCCAACCGCAGCAATTTCCTATCGCGAAGCAAAAATTGCCAACTTTAGCAAACGACGTGAAACAGCCGAAAAATTCCGCGAGGTTATGGAGGAGGGGAGATAACTATGTTTGCATGGACAGGTAAAATTCTACGGGTCAATTTGACAAAAGGAACTGTAACTGCTGAACCTCTGAATAAAGAATACGCGGAGAAATATATAGGTGCCCGTGGATTGGGAACCAAATATTTTGTAGAAGAAGTAGACGCAAAAGTAGATCCGCTGAGTCCTGAGAATAAAATAATTTTCATGACCGGACCCTTAACTGGAACTTTTGCCGGCTCTGCAGGCCGTTACAATGTAGTTACCAAAGGGCTTTTAAACGGAACCATCGCAGCTTCCAATTCCGGCGGAACCTTTGGACCTGAACTGAAATATGCAGGCTGGGACGGAATTATTTTTGAAGGACAGTCACCTGAACCAGTTTATTTATCAATATATAATGACAAGGCCGAACTTCTTCCCGCCGGTGAACTATGGGGTCAGGACGTATTCAGTACCACTGATGCCTTAAAGGCTAAAGATGAAGAAGCCAAAGTAGCTTGTATCGGACCTGCCGGAGAGAATCTGGTCAAGTTCGCCTGTGTGGTCAATGAATACCATCGGGCCGCCGGGCGTTCTGGAGTCGGAGCTGTAATGGGCTCCAAGAAACTGAAGGCCATCGTAGTCAGAGGCACAGGCGGTATAAAAGTAGAAAATCCCCAGGCTTTTCTGGAAGCTGCCAAGGATGCCCGCCAGAAGTTAAAAGAACATCCGGTTACCGGTGAAGGTCTGGCAGCCTATGGTACTAACGTTCTGGTCAATATCTTAAATGAACATGGAGGCTTGCCGGTCAAGAATTTCAGTGAGGCAGCGGTTTTCCCCAATGCGGATAAAATATCCGGAGAATATCAGGCAGAAAAATATCTGGTAAGAAATAAAGGATGCTTCGGTTGCTCCATTGGCTGCGGAAGAGTTACTGATATAGCCAAAGGACCGTTCAAAAGTTCTGGAGAAGGTCCTGAATATGAAGCCACCTGGACCTTTGGTGCCAATCTGGCCATTGATGATTTTGAAGCTATATGCAAAGCAAATTTCCTTTGCAATGAATTGGGTATGGATCCCATCACTCTTGGCGGGACTATTGCATGTGCTGTTGAAATGGTTGACAAAGGGATTATTCCCCGGTCAGTGGCGGATCTACGCTGGGGTGATGGTGCTATGTTAGTGGAAATGACAAGAAAAACTGCTTACCGCCAAGGCTTTGGAGACGAACTGGCAGAAGGCTCTTATCGCCTGGCCGAAAAATATGGATATCCTGAGTTTTCAATGACGGCCAAGAAACAGGAAATGCCGGCTTACGATCCTCGCGGCCAGCAGGGTATCGGTCTGAACTATGCAACATCAAACCGGGGCGGATGTCATGTTCGTGGCTATCTGACTTCTCCGGAAGTTCTGGGAATACCGGAAAAAGTTGATCCGGATGCTACCGAAGGCAAGCCAGCACTTTTGAAATTATTCCAGGATCTTACCGCTCTGGTTGATGCCGCAGGTCTGTGCCTGTTTATCACCTTCGCTAACGGCCTGCCGGAAATTTCAGCTCAATTGCGGACAGCAACCGGACTTGATCTCAGTGATGACGAATTTCTCGCCGCAGGTGAACGCATTTGGAATATGGAACGTTTATTCAATCTTAGGGCTGGATTCAGCAAGGCAGATGATACACTTCCTCCGCGTCTTTTGAATGAACCGATGAAAGACGGCCCACATAAGGGCAGGGTCGTACAGCTAGATGTGATGCTGCCTGAGTATTATCAATTGCGGGGATGGGATGAAGATGGCATCCCCACTGCTGAAAGACTGACAGAATTGGGCTTGGATTAAATATGCAATGCAGCTGATGGGTTAGGAACGTTATCCTAACCATCAGCTGCCATCTAACTTGTAAGTAAAAGAATGATCCCTGTATGGGGATGTCCTCTAATGGAGGGAAATTATGCAAATAGATGTAAATGAGTATAAGCACGAGAATGAGTATAAAGAACTAATAGAAAATTATGCCGGTAAACCGGAGAGCCTCCTGGCTATTATGCAGGATATACAGAAACAATATAATTACCTGCCTCGTTTGGCAATCAGTTTGATATCCCGGCATGTGGGAATTCCGGTGAGCCGGGTTTATGCCATGGCTTCCTTTTACAAAGCCTTCAGCCTCACTCCCAAAGGTCGTTTCGTTTTTCGTGTCTGTGACGGTACTGCTTGTCATATAAAGAATTCAGAAACTTTACTGGATCAGCTGCAAAAAAGCCTGGGGATCAAGCCAGGCGAAACCACCACGGACGGGATGTATTCGGTTGAAACGGTCAACTGTCTGGGTGCCTGTGCACTGGCGCCTGTTATGGTGGTAAACGGAAAGGTTTATGGAAAAGTCAGCCCCGGCGACCTGGAAGGGATCATCAAAGAATATGGAGGGCAGAACCATGGATATGATAATCAAGGCTCATGATGACCGTCAGACTATCCTGGTCTGCTGTGGAACCGGTTGTACTGCCAATGGCGCCCGGGATGTTTTCAACGCCTTACAGAGCAAGCTCAAGGATCATCCGGATATTGAAGTTTTGCCGGTGGTCAAAGCTACAGGATGCAATGGCTGGTGTGAAAAGGGGCCTTTGGTAAGGATCATACCCCGTGATATTACCTATTGCAGTGTAAAAGCCCAGGATGCTGATGAAATTGTAGATAAAACCTTGCTTGAAGGGATCCTCATCAAGCGGTTGCTTTATCGTGACCCGGTCAGCAAAGAGCATTTGGCTTCTCACCATTTAACTGATTTTTACCGGAAACAGCATAAAATTGCGCTGCGTAATATTGGCGAGATCGATCCCGCCCAGATAAGCGATTATCTAGAGCGTGAAGGTTATCAGGCCCTGAAAAAGGCATTACAAAAAATGGATAGCCAGGAAGTGATCGATACGGTAAAAGCTGCCGGTCTAAGGGGCAGAGGCGGGGGAGGTTTTCCCGCCGGGAACAAATGGCAGGCTTGCAGGAATGCATCCGGGCAGGAAAAATATATTATCTGCAATGGTGATGAAGGGGATCCCGGCGCTTTCATGGATCGCAGCATCATGGAAGGCGACCCCCATACCGTTATCGAAGGCATGATTTTAGGGGCTTATGCAGTAGGCGCTTCACATGGCTATATATATGTCCGTGATGAATATGACCTGGCAGTTCAGAATCTGGGTCAAGCTATAAAAGATGCCCATAGTCATGGATACTTGGGCAACCGGATCATGGACAGCGATTTTTCCTTTGATATCGAGCTGGTAAGAGGCGGAGGTGCTTTCGTCTGCGGGGAAGAGACTGCATTGATGGCATCGATCGAAGGACGAACTGGTGAGCCCCGTGACAAATATGTTTACCCCACTGAAAAAGGCTTGTGGGGTAAACCTACGGTCATTAACAATGTGGAAACATGGGCCAATATTCCTGTGATTATTTTGCATGGGGCAGAAGCTTTTGCTGCGGTTGGTACTGAAAACAGCAAAGGGACCAAAGTATTTTCACTGGTTGGAAAGGTTGTCAATACAGGACTGGTGGAAGTCCCCATGGGGACTACTCTGCGGGAAATCATTTATGAAATCGGCGGCGGTGTACTGAAAAAGCGCAGCTTCAAGGCGGTACAAACCGGCGGACCTTCAGGAGGGTGTATCCCCGCTAGTTTACTGGACCTGCCTGTAGATTTCGACAGTCTCACTGAGGCAGGCTCAATGATGGGGTCAGGCGGCCTGATCGTTATGGACGATCATACCTGTATGGTGGAAGTGGCGCGCTATTACGTAAACTTTTTAGCCGGTGAGTCCTGCGGCAAATGTACCCCCTGCCGGGAAGGCATTCGGGCACTGCTGGAAATATTGACTGATATTTGTAATGGTCAGGGCAGGATGGAAGACTTACAGCTTATGGAGGATATCTGTTTGACTATGCAGGAAGCTTCTCTCTGTGCACTGGGAAGGACTGCGCCCAATCCGGTTCTGTCAACCCTGCGGTATTTTCGGGATGAATATATTGAGCATATCAAGAATCATTATTGCCCCGCCGGAGTTTGCCGGGAACTGACAACATTTTATATCGACCCGGAAAAATGTACCGGCTGTACTTTATGTGTCAAACAGTGTTCTGCAGATGCTATCAAAGGTGAGAAAAAGCAAGTGCATACTATCAATGAATCGGAATGTATCCGCTGCGGTGAATGCTACCGGGTATGTGCTTTCGACGCCGTGCAGCTGGGCAGGAGGGATCACCATGAAAATTAAGTTGAATGGGAAAGAACGGGAAGCTATGCCAGGAGAAAGCATTTTGGAACTCTGCAAACGGGAAAACGTTCCTATTCCTACTTTTTGCTACCACCAGGCTTTTGGCGGACAAGGTGCCTGCCGTATGTGCATGGTGGAGGTCAGGGAAGAGGGGCAGAAAGAAGCCCGATTGGCAGCTGCCTGCACTTACCTGCTGAACAGGGAGGCAGAAGTGATCACAGAATCTGACCGTATCCAGCGGATCAGACGAACCATCGTAATGTTACTTAAAAGGCGTGCCGCCGGTGATCCTATACTGAAAGAATTAGCTGATGCTTACGCAGCTCCTGATTTGGAAGCAGTGGTGACAGAACCGGAAAATTGTATTTTGTGCGGCCTTTGCATCCATGCCTGCGAAGAAATGGGTAAATCTGCCATATGGAGCATGTTCCGGGGAATAGACAAGCGAATTGCAACTCCTTATGATGAAGCTTCTGATGATTGTATCGGATGTGCTGCCTGTGCGCGGATCTGCCCTACTCATGCAATAAGCATGGAGGAGAAGGATTCTAAACGGATCATTTGGAACAAGTCCTTTGAGCTGGTAGCCTGCCGGCGCTGCGGCAAGGAATATGCAACCAGGGAAGAAATCGAATACCTGAAAGAACGGAGTGATTACGGACAGGAAAACCTGTGTGAATCCTGCCGGAAAAAAACCCTGGCCATCACTGTTAAAAATTATATATAGCAAGCTATGGTGAGTTAAAAAATTGTTACAGTTGTGTTACACTTAATGCAGAACCTTTCTATTCCTATTCCAAAAGGGAAAGCAAATTCCCGGCGCTGAAAGGAAGATGCACGGTGGAAAAACAGCTGCAGACAGAAGATACTCTTTGTTTATGGGAGCAGTTTATACAGAGTGGGAGAATCAAAGACGGAAATTTGCGTCCCCTGGTAGCTGACTCCTGGCAGCGTTGCTATAACTACCGGCTTGATCCATATGATGGAAAATGTTATAAAATATTGACCAAAAGTGAATTAAAGCAGAATCTTAAAAAGAATTCAGAGTTGATTAATACTGCACTGCCTTTAATGGAAGAATTATATCGTTATGTAGCGGGCTCCGGTTTTCTGGTCATGCTGACTGATAACCGGGGCTTTGTTTTGGAATTGCTCGGAGATCAGAATGCGATAGAAAATGCCAAACAGATAAATTTTGTAAAAGGAGCCTCCTGGACTGAGGAACAGGTGGGGACCAATGCCATCGGAACTGCTTTGGAGGAAAAAATACCGGTACAGATCAACAGTTATGAACACTATTGCAAGCTGCACCATGTTTGGACCTGTTCCGCTGCTCCTATTTTTAATGACCAGGGAAAAATCATCGGTATTCTTAATATGTCCGGTCCTTCCCGGGAAACCCATAAACATACTTTGGGTATGGTGGTTTCAGCAGTGACAGCGATAATGTATCAAATGAGGATTATTGCGAAAAACAGGGAAATCAATACAGTCAATAAACAGATGCGTAATGTGTTCAATACCATATCAGACGGGGTCATCATAGTTGATCCTGATGGAACCATAGGGCAAATCAATCCGGTAGCAGAAGGACTATTAGGCTTGAGCAGCCGTGAAGCAAAAGGTAAATCCTGCGAATTATTTTTCTCAGAATCCAAATGGATCCGTGATACTTTGCGTCTTGGACAGGAGTTTAATTATCTGGAAGTAACCCTTCGCGGAAATACAGGAATAAACAACTGCCTGGTTTCCAGTAATCCGATCTTGAACGAAAAAGGACAGGTGACAGGGGCAGTTGTCATTTTCAATCCCATAAAGAAGATCCGCAATCTGGTCAACCGGTTAAGCGGAGCCCATGCCAGTTTCAGTTTTCAAGATATTATAGGGCAGAACCATCAATTGCTTGCAGCCGTACAAACAGCTACCCTGGCTGCTGACAAGCGCAGCAATATTTTGCTGCAAGGGGAAAGCGGCACCGGCAAAGAATTGTTCGCCCAGGCGATTCACAATGCCAGCCCCAGAAGACACGGCCCTTTTATTGCGATCAACTGCGGAGCAATACCCCGGGAGCTTTTAGGCAGTGAACTTTTTGGTTACGTAGATGGTGCTTTTACCGGAGCCAGAAGGGGAGGCAGAACCGGTAAATTCGAGCTGGCTTCCGGAGGGACTTTATTTTTGGATGAAATAGCGGAGATGCCCCTTGGAAAGCAGGTGTCCCTGCTTAGAGCGGTACAGGAAAAAGAGATCACCCGCATTGGTGATGATAAGGTGACTCCTGTGGATGTACGGATCATTTGTGCAACCAATAAGGATTTAAAGGCTGAAGTAGAAAAAGGAAACTTCCGTCAAGATTTATATTACCGCCTGAATGTGATCAAAATCAGACTTCCTTCACTTAGGGAAAGACGGGAAGATATCTCTTTACAGTTTCATTATTTTCTGGAGCAGACCAGTGAAAAGATGGATATGCCCATTCCCAAGGTTGAATCTGAAGTCTTGGAGTATTTAAGCCGTTATGATTGGCCGGGCAATGTACGTGAACTGCAAAATGTAGTGGAACGCATGATCAATATCAGTAATGGCAGCAAAATTACCCTGGAACATCTCCCCAATGAAATCTTGTATTTCATACCCCAGAACAATATCCCTGAACAAAATAATCATTTATCAGCCAATATAAAGAATCAGCGCGAACGCCAGAAGCAGTACAAAGCGCAGATGGAAAGACAGAGAATTATTGAATTGATGCATAAACATGGCGGCAATATAAGCAGAATGGCTGAGGAAATGAATGTTTCACGCAATACCATTTACCGTAAGATGAAACAGTACGGAATCGAATAGACCTTATATCTTTTTTAAGATTATAATAATTTTCGAAGAAATAAAGTGAAGTTTTATGGGGGGAATAACATGAAACGTCTGGTAATCTTCTTAATGCTTATCATAATGGTCATGATCTTAGGCTGTCAGAGTCCGCTGCTTAATGACCCGTCTGATCCTCCAACCCAGGAGCAAGGCCAGGAGGACCCTGATGTAAGTCAGGCGCCTGATGAAAACCAGTCATCGCCGAAATTCAGTGTGGAAAGCCTGGGAAGAGTCCGTCTTGGTATGAGTGCAGAAGAGGTAGAAAGTATCCTGGGAAATGATTATACCCAGGAAATCCATGATGAAGGCGGATATTTTGGAGAGAGCATTATTGTAAGAACATACGCTGATGGGTGTGATCTGATAATAGGAAGTAATTCAGATCGGGTTTTGCAGATGGAAGCTTATAGTGAATCATACCCAACCAGTATGGGCTTTAGGGTAGGCGATCCCAGTATGCAGGTTATGGATGCTTACCGTGGGAAATACCGGGAGTTTGTTGGCAGACACAGCAGTGAAAAGCTTCTGGGGTGGTTTATGATTGGTGACACTTGTGAATTATTGATTTTCTCCAGCCAGGAAAACCGGGAACGTTTTAATGAAAACATAGCAGCAGATAGTAAGGTTACCGGCATTACACTGGGATATTCCTATTATTTCGATTAAGGGCTGCAAGGTGGAGTTAAGAATGAAAACTTAGCTAAGGTTTTACAAGGAATTATTGCTATAGGCAACGAATGTATCTGGTAAAATTTACTGGGGGGAAATATAATGAATTACCTGGACGTTGCCAATAGCAGCTTTGTTTTTATGGTGTGCGGGGTCATCGTTTTTTCTGTATTGGTCATTTCCTGCCTTTTCCTGTGGAAAGCGTGGAAGCGCGGTCTGGAATTAGGAATGGGGCGGGAGATCCTGATGCGGACAGTCAAGTCCAGTATGACATTTTCCATAGCTCCTTCCATCCCAATCGTAATTGCTCTGGCAGCCATGGTTGGGATCTTGGGCATCCCATTTCCCTGGATGAGACTTTCCATTATCGGCTCCTTTCAATATGAGCTGATGACTGCCAATATCGGTGCTACAGCTATGGGAATCGAATCTTTGGGAGGCGCAGGCTATACCGGGCAGGTGTTTTCCAATTCCATGTGGGTCATGTCACTGGGTATTATCTGGGGCATGATCTTTTCTATTTTCTTCTTAAAAAAATTCTCTTCTACGCTGGAAAGTGCTCAAAAGAAAGATTCCACCAAAATCCAGATCATCATAACTGCCCTTTATTTTGGAATGATTTCAGTCTTTGTGGGTCCGCCCATTGTCAGCGGCGGAGTACAGCTTTATACACTCCTGGTCAGTGCCTTGCTGCTGTTTGCCATTACCTATATCACGCGCCAAATGGAATCAACAGCAGCCGGAGACTTTGCGTTTACACTGAGTATGGTGGGAGGCATGATTTTTGCGGCCTTCTATACCAATCTGATTTAAGGAGGAAGTTTTTATGAATACCAGCTATAATGATTCATTGCATCGTCTGGGAAGAATTGCTTGCAGTGCAGCTTTGGTGCTGATAATTATGGTTCCCCTTACCGTTTCCATGCGCTATGATATTTTTCCTCCCTTCAGAAACTTTATCGGAGGTTTTTTCCAAGCAGTTATGATCTACCTTCCAATATCCATTGCTGAATTCCTGACCTTTGTTCCCATTTTAGGCTCTGGTGCTTACCTGGCTTTTATAACCGGCAATCTTACCAATCTTAAAATTCCCTGTGCCGTAGTGGCCATGGAAAATGCCAATGTGAAGCCCGCTACTGATGAAGGTGAAGTGATCGCTATCCTGGCCGTTGCATCATCATCAATCACGACGATTATGATCATCTTCTTTGGTATGCTGCTTATTTTCCCGCTGATGCCTTTATTAAACCACGAATATTTAAAACCGGCTTTTGATAATGTGCTGCCTGCACTTTTTGGTGCATTGGGGGCATACTTTTTTATAAAGCACTGGAAACTGGCGGTGAGTCCGCTATTGTTTTCCATCGTTGCTGCGTTTATCATCATTCACCTGACGGGGATCCAGTTCAGCTCCATTCAGGGCTTACTGATACCGATCCTGGGAGGGATTTCGGTGGTGTCAGCACTGGCCTTATATAAAAAAGGGTGGATCAAAAAAGAAGATGTGGAATAAATGTTAGGAGGGATAATATGCTACATGCAAAAACTGGGATAAAATTTGACCTGAACAAGGCAGCAGAACATCTGGCATCAGCCATCAGATTCAAGACAGTATCTTATCCGGATAATTCGCTGATTGATTTTGCACAGTATAATGGTTTCCTGCAGTTTCTGACTGAAGCTTACCCCGAAATCCACCGGGTTTGTGAAATAACAATGATCAACAATTACAGCCCCATGTTCAGGTGGCAGGGAAGTGATGGAAAAGGGCTGAAACCAATTTTATTGCTGGGCCATTATGATGTAGTCCCGGCTATTGAAGATGATGGGGTATGGCTGGAACCGCCCTTTTCCGGAGTAATAAAGGGAAATTACATCTGGGGGCGGGGTGCTATCGATAATAAAGGTCAGGTCATTGCCATACTGGAAGCTATCGAACATTTGATAGAAAGCGGCTTTCAACCGGAACGTGATATATACATTACCCTGGGCTTTGATGAGGAGATCGGCGGCAGTATGGGGGCAGTGAAGACCGCAGCCTATTTTAAAGAAAAAAATATCGAATTTGATTGTGTGCTCGATGAAGGCGGCTGTATCGTGACTGATATTATGGATGGCCTTAAAGTACCGGCAGCATTGATCGGTATAGCTGAAAAGGCCACTGCCAATTTCAAGATAAGCGTAAGCGGGCAAGGAGGACACTCTTCTATGCCCCCGGCGAATACAGCTATTGGGACTCTGGCAAAAATCATTTCCAATCTGGAAAACCATCCGATGCCGGCAAGGCTCATCATGCCAGTCAGGGAAATGTTTAAAAAAATGGCTCCCTACATGGAAAACAATAAGCTGGTATTAAAAAGCATTGATAAACTCTTTCCGGCTGTCAGTTCTGTATTAAGTAAAAATCCTGCTACCAATTCCATGATCAGGACCACTTTTGCAGCCACCATGATCGGAGGGGGATATGCACCAAATGTCCTGCCGCCGGAAGCCTGGACGATAATCAATGCCCGGGTATTGCAGGGGGACAGTATTGATGGAGTGATGGACCATATTCGCAAAGTAAACCAAGGGATTGACTTCACCCTGGAAAAGCTGATGGGAGAAGATCCGGGCAAGATCTCAACCATCGATTCTCCCGCTTATAAAACCATAGAAAAGATCCTGGGGGAAATGTTTCCTGAGGTTCTAGTGCTGCCCTATTTGATGGCCGGAGCCACCGATTCAAGAAATTATGCCGGTGTGAGCAAGGGTATTTATCGCTTTGCTGCTATGGTCTTGAATAAGGAACTTTATGCTACTATCCATTCGGAAAATGAAAGGCTGTCATTTGATAACCTGGCAAGTATGATGGAGTTTTATTATAAATTGATAACCATGTTTGAATGATTTTCTGAGACAGGGCAGATTTTTGATTGTCTGTTCATGTGCTGACAATCAAGAAAGATGCTGACTTTACCGGTTTATTAAGTGACCAGGAATTTTTCATTTTTTCATATAAGGGGGATCAACATGGCAATTAAAACCGGCCGTACGGATGAAAAAGCAGAGATCCTGATCGATCGGGAAAAATGTACTAACTGTGGGATATGTGCTGAAGTATGCAAAGGCGCTCCCCTGTTCATGGAAGAAGGTAAACTGGTTATTGACCAAAGCAGCGTATTTGGCTGTATTGGCTGCGGGCACTGCATGTGTGTCTGCCCCCAGGAATGTATCACCATCAGCGGGCGGGATATGAGCGCAGACGATGTAATATCTTTGCCTGCTAAAGAAAACCGGGCTGATTATGAAAGGTTATATTCACTTATGTCAGCCCGCCGCAGTATCAGGGATTTTAAAGACAGGGAAGTAGAACCTGAATTGATCCAGCGGATCATTGAAGCAGTAACAACTGCTCCTATGGGACTGCCCCCCAGTGATGTGGAAATACTGGTGCTGGATTCACGGCAGAAGGTGCGGGAATTTACTGAGGATCTAATGAAAATGGTGAAAAAATCCAGGTGGATGTTTTCACCACTGGTAAATATAATAATGAGGCCTTTTTTCGGCAGGGAATATTTCGAATCGGTTGAGACTTTTATACGCCCGGCAATAGATATTTTTCTGGAGGGAAAGGCCCAAGGGCATGATTACTTGTTATATGGTGCACCTCTGGCCATGTATTTTCACAGTTCACCCTATGCTGATCCGGCCGATTCTTTGGTTGCTGCCACCTATGCCATGCTGGCGGCTGAGTCTTTAGGATTGGGAAGCTGTATGATCGGTACCCCAGCTTACTTTATCAAATATAGTAAAAAGATCAAACAGAAATATGATCTCCCCCTTAAAAACCAGCCCGGGATCGTGGTCATCTTTGGCTACCCGCGCATCAAATATAGAAAGGCACTTAAGAGACGTTTAGCAAAAGTAACTTACGTATAACCAGTTAACACCTGCCGTTTGTATTGACGATAGCAGAATGCATCGGCATATTTTTTATCACACAGTACAGCCAGTCTTTGCCTTCATTATCTGGAGCTGTATTGTTGATGAGAAAAGAATTAATTTTTCGCACCTTTTACAGTTTCCTTATACTGGTTGAACTGCTCCTGGATTTCTTTATGACCGGCAAAAAAATCGTTTAAAATTTTTAAATTCTCCACGGTACTGGCATTAATGTTATGCTCGATCAATTCTGTCTGCAGGAGTACATCTTCACCACAGCCCAGGAACCTTAGAAAATCCTCTACTATACTGTGACGTTCCAGCAAAAACTTCCCAATTTCCTTGCCTTCATCACTCAAAATAATGATTCCGTATTTTTCATAATTCAACAGCCCCAGCTCTCCCAGCTTTTGTACCATTTTTGATGCAGATGAAGCCTTCACATTCAATAATTCAGCCAGTTTGTTGATGCGAAGGAAGCCCTCCAGCAAGCTATTCCTGCAAATCATTTCCAGGTAATCTTCCATGGCTGGCGTCATCATTTTCTTATTTTGTTCAAGCAGCTGATATCCGCGTACAGTGCGAAATTCATTATTATCCATGTGATCACGTCCTTCATGCTTAAACACTATTTGTTCCATTATATGCGTAACATTTTGGTTCTATTTTACATAAGTTAGGGAAGGGAAAAAGTCTTGCACTCCACTAACAAATAAAACCGCAAAAGTAATCCGAATAGGAGGTTTTTATTTTATGAATGAGAAATATATTCCCCTTAATTTTTTGCCCCTGGGAAAAAAGGCCAAGGTAAAGGCACTCCATTTTGAAGGTGCTATTCGCAGAAGAATGCTGGATTTAGGACTTATCTCTGATACAGAAGTAGAAGCATTGCAGAAGAGTCCGTCAGGAGACCCGGTTGCATACCATATCAGAGGTGCTGTAATTGCTCTGCGTTCTGAAGAAGCATCAAGAATATTGGTTGAAGCACTTTAAATAATATCATTCAGCCATGGATGGGCATTGGTTCGTCCGTGGCTTAAATATTCCTTAGCAAAAATATTTACTATATTAAGGAGGTCTGCCTTTTATGGGCCTAACCAGCCATTCAACAGGGGCAGGGGTACTTACGCGGGAACTGAAGATCATTGGTTCAAAACCTGATGAAAAAGTAATTGCTCTGGCCGGTAATCCCAATGTGGGAAAAAGTACGGTATTTAACAGCCTCACAGGCATGAACCAGCATACCGGCAATTGGCCGGGAAAGACTGTTGTAAATGCACAGGGGAAGTACAGATATAAAGATAAGAATTTTATCCTGGTAGACATCCCGGGGACTTATTCGATCATGGCCAACTCCGTGGAAGAAGAGGTGGCAAGAGATTTTATCTGCTTCGGCGGTCCTGATGTAACTGTAATCGTGACAGATGCCACCTGTCTGGGAAGAAATCTTAATCTGGTACTGCAAGTACTGGAGATTACATCTGATGTTGTGGTTTGTGTAAACCTCCTGGATGAAGCGAAAAGAAAAAAAATTACCGTAAATCTGGAGGAGCTATCAAGGCATCTCGGTGTACCTGTGATTGGTACCAGTGCAAGCAAGGGAAAAGGCCTGAATGATTTGATGGATGCTGTCTTTGATGTGGCAAATAAAAACACAGCGGTCTCTCCTCTGAAAATCAAATATGATTGGCCTGTTGAAAAAGCCATAAATATTGTGGAGCCTCATGTAAAAGCACTGCTTGAAAATCAATTCGACAGCCGCTGGGTTGCTTTAAGACTTCTGGAAGGGGATACAGTACTTTTAAAATCTCTGCAAAAGCACCTTAAGATGGATTTGCTGCAGGATTTTATGATGGTAAGAAAAGTAAGTGAAGCACGAGAAATACTACGTAAAGCAGGATTAGACCAAGATAGTCTAAGAGATAACATTGTATCTCATATTGTATATATGACAGATAAAATTTGCAGCGCAGCAGTTACTTATAATAATGAGAAGTATGATCTTACAGACCGTAAAATTGACAGTGTCCTTACCTCCGGAATATTCGGGATCCCTATTATGATAGGCCTGCTTGGTGTTATTTTCTGGTTGACCATCACCGGAGCTAATTATCCTTCCAACTGGCTTGCCGCCTTTCTTTTCTGGATTCAAGATCATTTAACAGCATTATTTATACGGGCAGGCATAGCTTCCTGGGTCCACGGGGTATTAGTGCTGGGAATCTACCGTACATTGGCATGGGTGGTATCAGTGATGCTGCCTCCTATGGCTATCTTCTTTCCTCTGTTTACACTGCTGGAAGATCTGGGGTATCTGCCCCGGGTGGCTTTCAACCTTGACAACTATTTTAAAAAAGCATGTGCTCATGGAAAGCAGGCTCTGACCATGTGCATGGGCTTTGGCTGTAATGCTGCCGGTGTGATCGGCTGCAGAATTATTGACTCCCCCAGAGAAAGGGTGATTGCCACCATCACTAACAGCTTTGTACCTTGCAACGGACGTTTCCCAACCCTGATCGCGATCATTACCATGTTTTTTGCCGGGGTGGTTTCCGGTCCGTTTCAATCGGTGGTCTCTACATTATTACTGACCAGTGTGATCGTTTTTGGGATCGTGATGACCTTTTTTATATCAAAGGTTCTTTCTAAAACCATTTTAAAAGGGCTTCCTTCCTCTTTTACCCTGGAACTTCCGCCCTATCGTAAGCCCCAAATCGGAAGAGTTATCATCAGATCTGTAGTGGACAGGACCTTGTTTGTGCTGGGCCGTGCGGTTATGATTGCTGCACCTGCCGGGCTGGTCATATGGGTCATGGCCAATATCAATGCTGACGGCGTATCTTTGCTAGCCTACTGTGCAGGTTTCCTGGACCCTTTTGCCAGGCTGCTGGGAATGGACGGCTATATTATCATGGCTTTCATACTTGGTTTCCCGGCTAATGAAATAGTGGTCCCCATTATCATCATGAGTTATATAACCACCGGAAACATCGTGGAACTGGCCAGCCTGGACCAGCTTAGACAACTCCTTGTTTCCCATGGCTGGACCTGGCTGACAGCTGTATGCGTAATGTTGTTTTCGCTGATGCACTGGCCTTGCGGAACTACCTGCTGGACAATAAAAAAAGAATTGCAGAGCTGGAAATGGGCCGTTATTTCATTCCTTATCCCCACGATCACAGGGATGATCATATGCTTTATCGTGGCAAATTCAATTCGCTTGCTGGGGTTGGTGTAAA